>WNFC01003740.1_pt1 | contig 32393 bp, 36 predicted proteins | sample 5400541 | NCBI WGS metagenome assembly WNFC01 (sample SAMN13153342, study PRJNA577476) | soil metagenome | isolation source: 120 cm saprolite under Douglas fir tree site 2 hole 2 replicate 1 | place: USA:California | collected 2015-04-18
CGGCGGCAGCGCCAGGCCGACGGCACCGCCGAAGACGTAGACGAACAGGACGACGAACATGATCGGCTGGATCGTCGAGAACACGAGCAGGTCGGGCTGGCGCCAGAAGTGGCGCAGGTTCCGCATCGTCACGACCGCGGTGTCGGTGACACCCGTCTCGACGCTTCGCAGCGACGGTGCGTGCGGGCGCGGGAACCGACGAGGACGCTCCAGGACCTTCTCGTCGGGCACCGCAGCGGCGATCTGCGGTTTGCCGTTCTCGCTCGGCGCTTGGCCGGTCAGCTGGAGGAAGACGTCGTCGAGCGTCGGTCGGCGCAGGCCCATGTCGCTGACGCCGATTCCGGCGCGACGGAGCTCGGCGGCGGCCTCCTCGACGAGGACGAGGCTCTCCCGCGGCGCCGGCAAGGTCAGCCGGTTCGGTCGCTCATCCTTCTCGGGAGTGCCGCAGCCGACCCGAACGAGCGCGGCCTCGGCCTCGTCGCGCTGCAGCACATCGGTCAGCTCGACCTCGAGGATCTGGCCGCCAACGCGGTCTTTGAGCTCGTTGCCCGTCCCTTCCGCGATCACGCGGCCGTGGTCGATGACGGCGATCTCGTCCGCGAGCTGATCCGCTTCTTCCAGGTACTGCGTCGTCAGCAGGATCGTTGTCCCCTCGCGGCGCAGGTCACGGACGATTTCCCAGATCTCGTTGCGACTCCGAGGATCGAGACCCGTCGTCGGCTCGTCGAGGAAGAGCACGCGCGGCCGCGTGAGCAGGCTGGACGCGAGGTCGAGCCGCCGTCGCATGCCGCCGGAGTACGTCTTCGCGGTTCTGTCGGCGGCGTCGACGAGCTCGAAGCGCTCGAGCAGCTCCGACGCGCGGCGGCGGGCCTCCGCGCGAGAGAGCCGGAACAGCCGCCCGAACATCTCGAGGTTCTCGCGCCCTGTCAGTAGCTCGTCGACCGCGGCGAACTGACCGGTCAGGGCGAGCAGCTCGCGCACCGTCGGCGACTCGGCGACGACGTCGTGACCAAGCAGCTCCGCCCGCCCCGCGTCCGGCACGAGCAGCGTCGCCAGGATGCGGATAAGCGTCGTCTTGCCGGCGCCATTCGGACCGAGCAGGCCGAACACCATCCCCTCCCGAACCTCCAGGTCGACCCCGGCCAGCGCCGTCGTCGACCCAAACCGCTTGATCACGCCCCCGACGCGGACTGCTGCCGGCCCGCTGCGTCGTGATCCGCTGGTCTCAGGCTGCGACAACGGCGTTTTGTCCGATAGCGAAGTCACTGCTTCCTCCTGACTAGCATCATCCAACCACCTCGGAGCGACCTTCGTCACGCGGCGGCGGTGACGCGAGCGCGTCGAGCCGCTCGACCGCATTCCGCAGCGCCGTCTCGTCGAAGAAGTAGGGCTTGACGTTAGCGATCCTCATCTCCGACAGGCCGAGCGTGTTCGCGCCGGCCGCGGCTTCGGCGATGTACCGGATCGCGAGCTCGTGGCCGACGATCAGCGTCACCGCCTCCCCGCGCCTCAGCAGGCGCCGCAGGGCGCGGGCGTGGCGGCCGGCCGCGTCGTCGAGGCTCTCCCCGTGCGGAAAGCGCTCGCCGCGCCCGTGCTGATCCTTCCACGCCCAGTAGGCGCTGATCGGTTTGCCGTCGAAGACGCCCGCGCGGATCTCGTCGAGGTCGGGCTCGACGAGGAGCGGAACGTCTCTTCCTTGCACCGCGAGCTCGACCGTTTCCCGCGTGCGGAGGAAACGGGTCGCAACGGCGAGATCGATGTTGAGGTTGGCGAGCTGTTGGCCGAGTTGACGGGCCTGCTTCCTTCCGTGCGGTGTGAGCCCGATCGGCCGCGAGGGATCGCTGCTCAGAACCCCGGCGGCGTTGAGCGCGGACTCGGCGTGGCGGGCGAAGATGAAGAGGCGCATCGGCTTACGCCGCCGACCCGTCTTCACGGGATCAGTCGCGCTGCAGCCGAGTCGCCTCGACGCGTACCGTCCTCGGCCGGGTGCGCGCCGATGATGAGCTTGTCGCCGATCACCGGCGCATCGTGTTCGACTTGGCCTGTCGCATCGCGATCTGCATCAGGGGTGCACCTGTGAGCCGTAGCCGAGGTCGAGCCGGATCGATTCCATCACCCAGAACGTCGTGCTCTCCGTGAACACGTCCGCGGCCGCGAGCACGCCCGTGTACTTCTCGATCACGGGTGCGGCTGCGACTGAGGTGACCTCGTCGAGGTAGCCCTTCACCGCCGCCCACATGTTCTCGCCGTACTTGACGAAGTAGCGGGTCGGATCCACGGTGTCGATCGCCTTCCTCGAGCTCTCGGAGATGTCGGCCATGTACTGCTGGTGCAAGGTCACGTCGTCGCGGGTGCCGAGCCGGCCGAGGTGGCCTCCGATGAAGTGCTTCCACGAGTACGCGAGCGCATTGGCCGGGGCCTCGACGTAGCCGGGGATGTCCTCGGTCAGGTTGGCAACATACACGGGTGCCCAACCCGGATTGACGATGTCGATCAGCATCAGCGTGTCGTGGTCGGGCAGGTGGATGATGATGTTGTCGGGCGAGTGGTTCGGGCCGTGCCAGGCCAGGTCGATGCGCTCGCCGCTGATCTCGAGCGTGCGGCGGTCCTCGAAGGCCTCCTCGTTCGGCGGCCTCGCCGGGTCGTCGTCGCGTAGCAGCAACCGCCGGGTCTCCTCGTGCCCGATACGGGCGACGTTCTTGTCGAAGAGCGAGGACGCGCCGACGTGGTCGGCGTGATGGTGCGAGTAGATGAGGTGAGTCACCTTGTTGCTGACGCCGTTGGCGGATGCGATCTCGTCGACAGCGCGCTGGATGTTGTTGCCGATCGTCGGCGGCGCGTCCAGCAGCACGACGCCGTCGGAGGTGGTCAGGAACGCCGACTGGTAGGTGCCGTCCGTGACCCAGTAGAGGTTCCGTTCAACGCGGCCGACGTAGTAGCCCTGCTCGTTCAGCGCAGGACCGAGTGACGCCCGCGGGATCGGCGCGTAATCCGGAAGGGCGGATGTGTCGATTGTCGTTTCGGTCGTGCTCATGCGGTCACCTCCGTGGTTGCGAGGACTTCGCGAGCTCGATCGAGATCGAGGAGCTCGCCGTTCAGGCCCATCTGGTGAAGATCGCCGCCGGGCATCTCGATCCGAAGGGCGGCGTCGATGATTGCGGTTGTCAAAGTCATTCCTTTCCGAGCTGCGTTTCCGGCATGGATCGTCGCCTCCGCAGGCGGGAACTCGAATCCCGGAAACCCGTAGTCATGCGACTTGCGGCGAGGTCTTCGACCGGTGCGCGAGCAGCCCCCATCCCGCACCGGCAACACCGAGACCGACGAGGATCGCGAAGCCCAGCACGGTGTTCGGCGCGCTTGCACCTCGGTCGAGCGCGACTCCCGCGCCGATGACCGGGACGGAGAGCCCGAGGAAGAGCGCGATCAGCAACTCCGCGGTCATCGCCACGCGGTTCTCGGGAGCGGTCCCGTCGAGCACGAGGCCGGTCGTCCCTTTGAAGACCGCGCCGGCGCCCGCTCCGATCAGGCCGCCGCTGACGAGGAACAGCGCAAGGCTCGGCGTCGAAAGGCGCACAGCGGTCACCAGGAGCACGAGACCGACGAGCATCGAGATGGTGCCGAGCGCGAACACACGCGACGCCCGCAGCCTTACCGTCACGAGCTGCGACAGCACACCGGCCGTAAAGACGATGAACAGCGTCGCCCCTGCAAGTGCGTGCGAGGCATGGTGGAAGGTGGTGGCGAGGAACAGCCCGGACAGCCCGGCGAAAAGTCCGTTGGCCGCGAAGGCGGCAAGCGTTGCCGCGCCTGCCGGCAAGGGAAGCCTGACCGAGAACGGCGCTCGAGTGGCCGCCGGCGCACCAGTCTCCGGCGCCGCCGCGAGACCGACCAACGCACCTGCACCCAGCGCGATCCAGACGAGATAGGACAGGGTAAGCGGATGGCTCGCCCAGGCCGCGAGGCAGCCGGCGACGAGAGGACCGATGCCGAGAGCGCCGACGTTCACCGACGTGCCGATCGTCCGCGCGAGGCCCGGCGAGGCATTCGGATCGGCCCGGAGACGGAGCTCGATGAGGTACGTGATCGCCGTGCCGGCGGCCATCCCGACCGCGAACCCGGTGAGCAGGCGTCCGAGAAGCAGGCCCGGCAGCGCCTTCCACGCAGCGAGCTCGCCTGCGGCCACCATCATCGTCCCCACCGCGACGAGCATCGCTCCGCGGCGGCCGATGCGCTCGGCGATGAACGGGACGGCGATCAGCGCGGCGATCGTGCCCGCCGCCCAGATCGCGTAGACGATGGTGATCGTGAACGCCGAAAGGTGATCGCGCACCCGGTACAGCCCATAGAGCGGGCTCGGCAACGTCGCGAACGCCATCACGATGAGGAAGGCGAACGCGACAGCCCAAAAGCCTGAGCGCTGGCTGGTCACCAGACCTTCATCCCACCGTCGATGACGACGTCGATGCCCGTGATGTACGAGCTCTCGTCGGAGGCAAGAAACAGCGCGAGGTTCGCAACGTCCTCGGGCTCACCGAGACGGCCCAGGAGCGTCCTTTCGATCATCTCTTGGGCGAACCCACCGACGCCCTCCTCGAGATGGGCTCGGTTCGCCCCACTCTGGACCAGGCCCGGCGAGATCGAGTTGACGCGAATCCCGTGCTCGCTCCCCTCCATCGCGAGCTGGCGCGTCATCCCAAGGATCGCCGCCTTGTTCGTCGTGTGCGACAGCGAGGCGAGGCTCTTGAAGCTGAGCTGTCCGTTCAACGAGGCCATGTTCACGACCACCCCGCTGCTGGCGATCAGATGCGGCCAGGCCGCACGCGTCGGGTAGAAGATCAAATCGACCTCGTCCTCGCGGGCAGCGCCCCAATCTTCGTCGGTGACGCTCTCGAGCCGGCCGAAGTGCGACCTGCCCGCGAGGTTGAACAGCACGTCGATCCGGCCGAACCGGCTCACCGCCAGCTCGACGAGTCGCGCGCACTCGGCCGGGTCGCCGAGGACGCACGGCTGGAGCGACACCATCTCGCCGCCGGCCGCCTCGACCAGCTCGAGTGTTTCCTCCGCGGGCTCGACCGCCACATCGCAGCCGACGACCAGCGCACCTTCCCGGGCGAACGTCAGGGCGGTCGCGCGTCCCATGCTCCCGCCCGTGCCGGTGACGATGCATACCTTGCCCGAGAGTCTCCCCGTCATCAGTGGGCTGCTGCGGCAGCCTGCTGCGCGTAGGCCACTGCGGCTGCCTTCTCGGCGTCCGCGACACCAACGTCGTCGGTGATCTTCGGGATCTCGCGGAAGTACCAGTAGATGGTGTCGAATGCCGGCTCTCTGAGCGGGCCTGACCAGTCGCGAAACAGCTCGGTGGTCACCGCAAGCGCCGTCGTCGGCACCGCGCCGGCATGCGCCAGACGCTCGATGGCGGTGCGGTGCGCCGCCTCGGAACGTCCTCCGACCGCATCGGTGACGTACATGACGTCGTAGCCGTCCTTCAACGCTTGGACGGTCGCGAACGTCAGGCAGATCTCCGTGTGAAGGCCGCCGATGATCAGCCGCTTACGCCCGGTCGCCTTCACCGCTTCGCTGAACACCTCGTCCTCGAACGCGTTCATCGAATACCGGTCGATCGCCTCGATGCCGTCGAGCTCGGACAGGATCGAGGGGAGCGTCGGCCCGTTGAAGCCGGCGTCGACGCCCACGGTCGTAAGCACGATCGGCAGGCCAAAGGCCTTTGCAGTCTTGGCCAGCAGGCGGACCTGCATTTCGACGAGGTCGGCGCTCGGGTCCGAGCGGATGACCTCGAACATCTCCTTCTGGTAGTCGATCAGCACCAACGCGCAGTCGTCCGCGGTCCAGACACCGAGATCGTTCGTCATCGCTTTTCTCCTTTGGGTGCTCGCATGAGGTTGAGGTCAGTTCGCCTGGAGCTCGCCCGCCAAGACGCCGGGGGCCCGGCAGACCGGGGTGTGCTGCGAACCAACGGCGACCTGGCGCTCGTCGGCTTCCGGCTCGCGCTCGGCGCCGGACGGTTGAGGCTCGATCAGCAGTCGCGCGATGACGGCACCCACGGCGGCGGTGGCAGCGAGGGAGTAGAAGGCGATCTGGAAGCCGTGCACGAGCGCCGGTGCGCTCAAGGCGGTGGTCCCAGCGTGGGAGTTCACGTAGTGGTTGGTGAACGTGATCGCGATCGTGGTAGCGGCCGCGACGCCGATCGCGCCGCCGATCTGCTGGCTTGTGTTGATCAGCCCTGAGGCGATTCCGGCATCCGCGGGGCGGACGCCGGTGAGTGCGCCGATCGACATCGGTATGAAGACAAAGGCCAGCCCGAGCCCGCTGATGATGAACCCCGGGAACAGGTCGCGGAAGTAGTGGCCGTCAACCGGCAACTGCGCGAAGAGCACGAGGGCCACCGTCGAGAGCGCCAATCCGACGGGCAAGATGCGCCTGACTCCGAACTTCGTCACGAGTCCTTGTGCGACAGCCGAGAGTGCGATGGTTGTCACCGTCAGCCCGATGTAGGCCACCCCGGTCTTGAGCGCCGAGTAGTGCAGGACCTGCTGCATGTACAGCGTGAGCAGGAAGAACTGTGAGAAGACTGCGCCGGTCGCGATCAGGGCGCTTAGGTTCGATCCGGCGAGCGTCCGTAGCCGGAAGATGCGTAGCGGCAAGAGAGGTGCCTTGGCCCGCGACTCGATCAGGAAGAACGAGGCGATCAGGACTCCGGAGGCCCCCAAGAAACCGATCGTCTCCGGCGTGCCCCACCCGTGTTGAGTGGCGCGAGTCATCCCGTAGACGAGAAGCATCAGCCCGGAGGTGATCGTCGCCGCACCGGCGAAGTCGAAGTAACGATCCGGCAGATCGGCGCGGCTCTCGCGCAGGAGAAGAGGGCTGAGTGCGAGGACGGCAACCCCGACGGGGACGTTGACGTAGAAGATCCACGGCCAGCTGAAGGCGCTGGTCAAGATGCCGCCGAGCAGTACGCCCACGGCGCCGCCGCTGCCCGCGACGGCGCCCCAGATCCCGAGCGCGCGATTCCTCTCGCGACCTTCCTCGAAGGTCGTGGTCAGGATCGACAGTGCAGCGGGCGACATCATGGCGGCACCGAGACCCTGCAAGCACCGGAACGCGATCAGCGAGCCTTCCGACCGGGCGAGCCCGTCGAGCAGGGAACTGATGGTGAACAGCAGCAGCCCCGCCATGAAGAGGCGCCGGCGTCCGAACAGATCCGCGAGCCGCCCGCCGAGTAGGAGAAACCCGCCGAAGAAGATCGAGTAGGCGGTGATCACCCACTGCAGGCTCTCCTGCGAGAAATTCAGATCGGTCTTGATCGACGGCAACGCCACGTTCACGATCGAAATGTCGAGCACGACCATGAACTGCGCCGTCACGATCACAGCGAGAGCGAGCCAGCGGCGACGGTCCTCCGCCCCGACTGCTGGATGGGTCATGACTTCAGCGGACATCTTCGTCCCCCTTCGCGGCTTGCGAGCCACAGCGGGCTCGCGACGGGCCGTGTGTTTTCGGGCCTTCTGTGCTGCGTTGAGGGTGCCCCAGCGCGGCCAGAGATCGCATCCGCCGGCGGCCAGTCATGTCGGCCGGTCGTTGCGAGTGCATATCCGGGCGGCTGGGCCCGGCCGTGTTGACGAAGCTTGATGGGACGAAGCGCGAGCGGATCCCATCACCTGCTCAACGCTTCCATGAGGCTTGCCGGGTCGTAACAACCCACATAAACGACGCCGTCGATGAAGAGGGTCGGGGTGCCGCGCACCTCCGCCGAAGCTAGCCCGCTTTCGACATCCCGGCGGATGCGCCGCCTGACGTCCGGCCCCACGCGATCCTCGTCGAAACGTGCGACGTCCAGCCCGAGCTGCTCCGCGTACTGGCGGAGATCGTCGTCTTCGAGCTCCTTCTGCCACTGAAACAGCAGCTCGTGCATGGCCCAGAAACAGTCCTGCAAGGCAGCTGCCTCGGCGGCGGCCGCCGCCCCGAACGCGTGCGGACGGATCTGGACGAGCGGGAAGTGCCGGAAGGCGAAACGAACGCGCCCGCTCAGTTCCTGCTCGACGTGTTCGATCGCCCGAAACGCTTGCCGCGAGTAGGGGCACTCGTAGTCGCCGTACTCGAGAATGAGACGTCCGCCCGTCGGCCCGCGGGCGTGGTCGACCTCCTCGTCCAATGGCGCCAAACCCGGCCGGACGTCTGCCGGCAGCTCCGGCTCCAATTCTCACGTCCTCCTCGTCGGAATAGCCACAAGAATGAGGACCGGCTGATCGCGATCGCATCCGCCTATGGCCAGTCCTCGCAGCCTGTCCGACGGCGAGGACTTGCTTGATGCGGTTGCAGGCTCAGGCCTTGAAATAGACGAGCAGCGTGATGCAGATCAGGATGAGTACGAGCGGAACGATCCAGCGGGCGACGAGCGCGATCTCGATGAACGGCGACGATCCGTGCTCGCCATCTGCGGCGACCTGTTTCAGGCGTGCTGTCTCCGCCCGCGGATGACGGACAAGGCGTCCGATTTCGGCCTCGATGACCTCGCCGGGCTCGAGTTCGTCTCGCGGCCCATCGCTGTCCTGCTCGGTGCGATCGTCTTCGCTCTCGCTCGCGTCGCGCCCTAGACGACCGTTCCCGTCATCGGGCATGCGGCTCATGCGGCTGCCCTCAACGCGGCACCGGCGATATGCGCCGACAGGAACTGTCCGGCTCTGTCCAGGGCCGCGGCCGCCTCGTCAAGGATCGGGTAATAGGCCTGGAAGACGTGGGGCACCCCAGGGGTGATGTCGAGCGTGACCTCGACGTCGGCCGTGGCGGCTTGTCGCGCGAGGCGGACCGCGTCGTCCAGGAGGACCTCATGAGTTCCGGCCTGGATGATCAGGGGCGGCAGGCCGGACAGGTCGGCGAATACGGGGCTGATGAGGCCAAGGGCAGCGTCTTGTCCCGCCGTGTAGTCGGTGACTCGGGCTTGGAGTGCCTCTCGGCTCATCAGCGGGTCGACCTCGCGCCTGGTTTCCATGGTCGCCCCGGCCAGGGTGAGATCGGCATACGGTGACATGACGAAGGCCGCGGCTGGGAGGGGCAGCCCGTGATCGCGGGCGTTGACCAAGGTGGCGACGGCGAGCGCGCCGCCGGCGGACTCTCCCGCGAAGGCGATGTCCGAAGGGGCGATGCCGTTGTGGAGGAGGGCTTCATAGGCTGCAAGAGCGTCGTCAAGCGCTGCCGGATACGGGTGCTCGGGGGCGAGTCGGTAGTCGACGGAGATGGCCTTGGCCTGCGTCCGCCGGCCGACCTGCGAGGCCAGGTCAGCGGCGAGGAAGGCGTCCCCCATCACGTACACGCCGCCGTGGAAGTAAAGAACAACGTGGCGAGGTTCGATTCCGTCGACTGTGATCTCGGCGGTTCGGACGTCGCCCAGTGCAGCTGCGGTCACGGTCACGTCGGCGGGCAGCGGCTGCGCCGATAGCAACGCTCGGAGCAGTCGCCGTTGCTCGTTGACATCGCTGCCGACGGGGAAGGCTGACTGTCGCAGGATTGCTTCGAGGTTCTCTCGCTGATCGGTGCTCATGGAGGATCTCCCTTCGGTTGGCTTGGTTTGACCACGCGGTCGACGTGTCTTCGCATGGCGGTCATCAGAAGCCAACGGACTGTCGGACCAGGACGACGTGGATGCGGCCGGGGTTTTCCTGGTGGATCTCGAGAATCTTTCCGATCTGGCTGTTCTGGCCGTAGGCGGCGTACGCCCGCGCATCCTCGAGGGGGAGACTGTGCTCGACGATCCGCTCGCGGGCCTCCTCCGCGCTGGAGACGAGCTTCTGCGCGCCCACGACGAAGATGACGTTTGCGGCGCCCCACACATAGGAGGCGAGCTGGCTGCCGGAGGCTGAGGCGACGACGAGAGTCCCATCGCGGGTGACCGCGTGAACGCTGCCGAGCGCGAAGTCGGGCTGGCCGGCGATCGCTTTCATCTCCCGCAGCTGGGTGGCGAAGTCGAGCGCCATCATCTTGTTGCGCGCCGACTCATAGCGACCGCCCTCGTCGACCGCGGCGGCGATACCGGCCTCCTGGAGCGTGACCGAGGTGTTAGTCATCACGGACGAGCCTTCGGGGATGCGGGCGAGGACGGCCTCGCGGGCAGCGTCGAGGTCGTCGACCACCTCCACGCTGAAGCCGTGCTCTTCGAGGGCGACGACGGTTGCGGCGAGCGTCTCCTCGCGAGGTAGTGTCGTGAAGCGCCCGGGTTGCTCGACGGTGGTCATTCTGGCGTCCTCCTTTCGGAACACCTCCGAGAATGAGGAGCGGCAGTGGCGATCGCATCCGCCGCTGGCCAGTCGTTGCAGCCTGTCGGCGCCCGTGTAACGTCGGTTCACCAGCAAGATGGCCAAGCTCTCCCCAGTTAGCCGCCGCGCGACTGCGCTGACGGGCCGGCGCAGCGAACGCGATGTGCTCGACCGGCTCATTGAGGCCGTCGGGGCGGGCGAGAGCAGCGCGCTCGTGGTGCGTGGCGAGGCAGGCGTGGGCAAGACGGCGCTTCTGGAGTACCTCGTCGAGCAAGCGCCAGGGTTTCGGGTGGTGCGCGCCGCCGGCGTGCAGTCGGAGATGGAGCTTGCCTTCGCCGGGTTGCATCAACTGCTCGCGTCGATGCTGGATCGCCTGGAAGGTCTAGCGGCACCACAGAGCGAGGCGCTTCGGACGGTGTTCGGCCTCTCTCCCGGCCGTGCGCCGGATCGCTTCTTCGTCGGTCTCGCCGTGCTGACCCTGCTTTCCGACGTGGCGGAGGAGCAGCCGCTCCTCTGCGTGGTGGACGACGAGCAATGGCTCGACCGCGTCTCGGCGGACGTCCTCGCCTTCGTTGCGCGTCGCTTGGACCGAGAATCCGTCGGCTTGATCTTCGCCGCGCGCGCCGCAAGCGATCAGCTCGCCGGGCTGCCGGAGCTTGTCGTCGGGGGGTTGAGCGACGCGGATGCTGGCGCGCTGCTGGACTCGATCCTGACCGCACCCCTGGACCCGCGCGTCCGCGAGCAAATCATCAGCGAGACGCGCGGCGTCCCGCTCGCGATGCTCGAGCTGCTTCGAGACTTGACTCCGGCAGAGCTCGCAGGCGGCTTCGGACTTGCCGGCGGCCTTCCGCTCTCGGGGGGCATCGAGGAAACCTTCCGGCGCCGGATCGACGCGCTCCCTCCCGATTCACGACGCCTATTGCAGCTCGCGGCGGCCGATCCCGTCGGCGACCCGCTGCTCGTCTGGCGAGCGGCCGAGCGACTCGCTATCTCCCCTGACGCCGCCACGGCACCAGCCCAGGCCGGCTTACTCGAGTTCGGCGCGCGCGCGCGCTTTCGCCATCCGCTGGTGCGCTCGGCGGCCTACTGGTCGGCGTCCTTCGAGGAGAGACGGGAAGCGCACCGCGCGCTGGCGGAAGCGACAGACGCCGAGATCGACCCAGACCGGCACGCCTGGCACCGGGCCCACGCTGCCGCCGGCCCCGACGAGGACGTCGCCGAGGAGCTTGACCGCTCCGCGGCTCGAGCACAGGCGCGCGGAGGCTTAGCTGCGGCTGCCGCCTTTCTCGAGCGCTCGGCCCAGCTGACGCTCGAACCCGCCCGCCGTGCGGAACGCCTGCTTGCGGCTGCCCGGGCGAAGCGGGATGCCGGGGCGTTCGAAGCGGCGCTGGAGCTTCTCGTCACACTCGAGACTGCGCAGCTCGGCTCCTACTCGACGGCCGAGGCGGAGCACTTGCGCGGGCAGATCGCCTTAGAGCAACAGCGAGGCAGCGACGCGGCCCGGCTCCTGCTCAGCGCCGCCAGACGCCTCACGCCACTCAACGCCCCCCTCGCTCGCGAAACGCACCTGGAGGCGCTCCTGGCGGCGATGTGGGCGGGTGATCTCGATCGCCCCCGCGCCGTGCAGGCTGCGGCGGAGGCTGCGCGTGCTGCCCCGGCGGGTCCCAACCCGCCGCGTGCAGTGGACGTCGTACTCGACGCGCTCGCGATCCGCTTGACGGAGGGCTACGAGGCGGGCGCGCCCCTGTTGACTCGTGCGCTCGAGCTGCTGCTCGCGCAGGACATGGGCAGTGACGAGGTCGGCCGCTCGCTCTGGCTCGCCGCCTCGAGGTCAACTCAGGCGATTGCTAGCGAGCTGTGGGACGCCGACGCCGTGCATACCTTGGCCACGCGCCAGCTAGAGGTCGCACGCGAGGCGGGCGCGCTCGTTCAGTTGCGCCTCGCGCTCAACTTTCTCGGTGGGAGCCTCCTTCACTCCGGGGAGTTGGCGATAGCGGAGCTCCTCTTCGACGAGGATCGCCTGGTCGCCGAGGCAACCGGCAACCAGCCGGTTCTGTACAACGACGTGTTGGTCGCGGTCTGGCGCGGCCAGGAGGCGAAGGCGACCGAGCTGCTCCAGGCCAGACAACGCGAGGCGAGCGCGCACGGGATGGGCCGGTTCGTCACCAACCTGACATACCTCGAGTCGGTGCTCAGCAACGCCCTCGGTCGATACGAGGCAGCACGCGAGACCGCTTGGCGAGCATTCGAGCGCGATGAACTGGGGTTCGGGTCATTGATCGTGCCGGAGCTGGCCGAAGCGGCATCGAGGACGGGCGACGCGGCGCTGCTGAGGACCACGCTCGACTGGCTGACCGAACGCGCTTCCGTGACACCGACGGAGTGGGCGCGCGGCATCGAAGCCCGCGTTCGCGCGCTAGCGAGCGAGGGCGAAGCCGCAGAGGTGCTCTACCGTGAAGCACTCGAGCGCCTCGGCCGTACCCGCCTCCGCATCGAGCTCGCCCGCACGCACCTGCTCTACGGGGAGTGGCTACGACGCGAACAACGGCGCGTCGACGCCCGCGAACAGCTGCACACCGCCGACGACATGCTGTCGATGATGGGCGTCGAAGCGTTCGCCGACCGAGCCCGTCGGGAGCTCCTCGCCACCGGCGAGACCGTCCGCAAACGCCGCGTCGAGACCCGCGGCGACCTGACCGCCCAAGAGACGCAGATCGCTCGGCTCGCGCGCGAGGGACTCACCAATCCCGAGATCGGCGCCCAGCTCTTCATCAGCCCGCGTACGGTCCAGTACCACCTGCGCAAGGTGTTCCTCAAGCTCGGCATCAGCTCGCGCGCCGAGCTCGAGCGAGTCCTTCCCGGCGACCCCGCCGCTTCGTCGCTCTAGCGGCCTAGCCACACCAACTGTGCAGTGGCGGATGCGAACCGCCGCCGCCTCGGAGCACACTCACCGGCTCGAAGGAGGAACGACCGATGCCCAAGCCGGACCATGCCCACCCGTCGGAGCCAGCCGCGGAACGAGCTGAGCTCGTTCGGCTCGTGCGACGGATCCAGGCGCTGACGCTCCAGCTTCAGGAACCTCGGCGACGTGAACTCGATCACGCAGACGTCGAGGCGAAGGAGCGCCTGCTCGAGCAGCTGCGTTGGCGACTCGCCGCTCTCGCACGACGTGCCGCAACCGATGAGCTCGGCAACGCCGCATGACGACCGCGGCGGCCGCCTCGATCGCCGCACGCGCCACTGGCCCGCTCAGCCGCTGGCTATCAGTGCGGCACCCGCTCCGCACCGAGGCGGCTGCCGTGCTCACGCTCTACGGCCTCTACGAGGTCGCGCGCGGACTCGTCGTCGGCAACGGCGCCGAAGCCGAGCGCCACGCGCTTCGCGTCGCCGCGACAGAGCGCTCGCTGCACCTCCTCCTCGAGGTCAAGCTGCAGAGCACCGTCCATGTGCTCCCCGGCCTGACTGGCCTGCTCGCCGCCGCCTACTTGACGCTTCATCTCACCGTCACGGCCGCCGTCCTGCTCTGGCTCCACCAGCGGCGCCCTGCCGCGTTCCCGTTCGTCCGCACCACGCTGCTGCTCGCGAGCGGCCTCTCCCTCATCGGCTTTCTCGCCTACCCGACTGCCCCACCGCGGCTGGCCGGGATCGGCATCGCCGACACGGTCTCGCACGGGCCGATGGATCTCAACCACGGCTTCGTCAGCTTGCTCTACAACCCCTACGCCGCCGTCCCCAGCATGCACATCGGCTACGCGCTGGTCGTCGCCGTGACCCTGCTCCGCCACGGCCGGCGTTCGCTCGTCCGCATCCTCGGCGCGCTCTATCCACCCTTCGTGCTGCTCGTCATCGTCGCCACCGGCAACCACTTCCTCCTCGACGCCGCCGCCGGCGCGATCACGGTCGCGGTTGCCGCAGCTTCGGCAAGCGTGATCACCCGAGAGCCGAGGCACGCGCAGCTCACCCGGCTCTTCGAGCCGTCGCTGCCTGCTCGCAGGCCGGAAAGGCTCGCGGCGTGACCGCCACATCGGTGCTGCAGCTGCGGCGGTGAAAGCGGAGCGGGCATCGAAAGAAGATGCGGTGCGGACGCGCCTGTCGATCGATGTTCCACCGACGCAGAGCGCCGCCGCTCCGAAACAGGAACTAACACTCACATTTGACGAGCTAGCGCTCATCTACAGGTCGCTCCAAGCAGTGAAGACGCTGGGCGCACTGCCATCAGAGGATGAGCTCCTCGACGACACGATCCAGCTCGTCGACCAAGCGCTGAACGACGCGATTCGGCAGCGAGGCACGAGCCGCTGAACGCCTGCATCGGTCCTAGCGATGTTGCCGGTGTGGAAAACACCCGCTCACGAGGCTCAACAACCGCTACAGATTGCGTTGGATCCCGAATGCGGCGCTGTGTCTTCGACTCTATCTCTGGTATTCGCGCGCGCGTGAGACCTCCCGGGACGCGAACTTCGCCACCGACTCCGATGCGCGGCATGCAGACGAACCTCAGGCGCTGATGACTCGGTCTGGCGCGAGCGCGAGCACGGCGGCGAGCGTGTCGCTCCGGAGTCGCATCGCCGTCCAGCTGTCGCCGCGGTCGCGGCTTTCCCAGATCTGACCGTTGGCGAGGCCCGCGAAGAGGCGACCGTTGGTGGCAAGCAGCGCGTAGGGCATTGCCGGCAGCGGCTCGGGTAGTCCGCCGTTGAGTGGCTGCCAGGGTTGGCCGTCGCGTCGGCGGTAGATGCGCGCTTGTGGGTCGCGGCGGCCGTGGGCGGCGTAGGGGCCGGTGCTCGCCGAGAGGTACCAGCAGTCGGGATCGTCGGGGTCGACCGTGACCGACCAGGCGTAGTGGCGGTCGCGGCCCTCGTCGGCCGGCTGCCAGCTCTCGCCTGCGTCGGTGCTGAAGGCGGCGCCGCCGCCGCCGGCTTCGTAGGCGCGCGCTGGTAGGCGTGGGTGCCAGGCGAGCGAGTGCACGTCCGGTTGCGCGCCGGGCCGGTGGTCCTGCCAGCTCTCGCCGCGGTCGCTGGAGCGCATCAGCCCGCCGAGTTCAATCCCGACGAGGAGCAGATTGGCGTCGTGGGGGCTGGGTGCGATCCAGCGCACGTGGGAGGTCCACGGCCGCGGTGGGAAGCTCCAGTTCGGCTGCGAGGGCAGTTCGAGTAGTGCGTCCAGTTCGCGCCAGCTCTCGCCGCGGTCGTCGCTGCGGAACAGCCGGCTCGGCTCGGTGCCCGCGTACACCGCCCCGTCGGCCGCGCTGACCGCGAGCGAAAACACCCCCGGTTCCGGCAGCGCGCAGTCGACCCAGCTTCTCCCGGAATCCACGGTTCGGCGCACGCCGCCCTCGCGGAGCCCGGCGTAGACGGTCTTCGGATCAGCCGGGTCGACGGCGAGGCACTGCGCGCCGCTTGCGGGCAGGAACAGCTCGACCGTCCAGGCGTCGCCTGACTCGTCAAGCCGGGCGATTCCGTCCCGGGTGGCGGCGTAGAGGCGAGCCATCACGACAGCCTAGGTACCGGGCTTCACTCTCTGCTTGACATGGCCAGGGCGGCGGCGAGAGAGTCGTCTGGTCAAGTCCTGTGGGCCTTCGGGTTCGCAGGACTTGGCATTTTCGGGGAGCTTCCAGAGTCGTGAGCGCGAAGCTGCGACGATCGCGCACCGGTCGGATCGCCGGATCTGTGGCCTTAGCGGCGAGAGGGGTGAGCCGCGGCGGCGACCAGTGCGCCGGTGGCGGCGTCGAAGAAGAAGTGGTTGCCGCTGGCGACGACGACGAGCAGCGCGAACGGCGGATAGAGCGCTCCAAGCACGCGCACGAGCGGGCGGCGAGCGTAGAGGAGCAGGCTGGCGGCGACGATGAGCGCGTAGCCGATGTGCATACTGGGGACGGCGGCGTAGGGGTTGTAGAGCGAGCTGACGAGGTCTTTGTTGAGGTCGATGTGGCCGTTCGAGACGGTGTCGTTGATGCCGATCCCGGCCAGCCGCGGCGGCGCAGTCGGATAGACGAGGAAGCCGATGAGCTCGAGGTCGACAGCCGCGACGCGCTCGACGCCTTCAACCACCCCTTCGCCTACGCAGCACGAAGCAACATGGTCGACCCGAGCGCCTTCAGCGGTGCGCTCGCCGCCTGACCACGCAACCGAGCTCCCAACGAGCACACACGCCAGCCCGGTGGGATGTGCGCGCCCGCCCGTCGCTTTCCCGCGCCGGGGGCGCTTACGATGACCCGATGCGACAGCTGATTCTGGCGCCGGGCGAAGGACTGTCGGTCGAGAATCCCATGGGTGGACTCCTCGCCTTCAAGATCACAAGTGACGAGAGCGATGGCATTCTCACTGCTATAGAGACGTTCATCGTGCGGCCGGAGGGTCCGCCGCTCCACGTCCACGACCAAGACGAGGTGATTTACACCCTCGAAGGCTCTCTTCGTGTGAAGCTCGGCGACACCCTACGAGAGGCGCCAGCCGGATCGTTTGTCTTCATCCCGCGCGGCACGCCGCATACCTGGCAGAACGTCGGCGCTGAACCGCTTCGCTTCTTCGCGACCATCATGCCGGCGGCAGTTGCGTTCGAAGAGTTCTTCAAGCGCTATGCGCAGCTGCCTGCCAAGGAGCGCGGCGTCGAGGCCTTCGCACGTCTCGCGACCGAGACGAAGGCATTCGAGGTCGTCGGTCCGCCGCTCGCGGAGTCCGATCCGCTATGACGGGATCGAAGATCGTGCTCTCCCGCTGATGAGTTTGGACGAGTTCGTCGATCGCTACCACCGTGTTGCGAATGCCTTCTCGCGCGGCGATCCTGGCCCGGTTAAAGGAGCTCTATTCGGATGCCACCCGCTGACGTGACAGCGCGACGGTTGTAAGATCGAGCCCCCAAGTCGCCGGCACCAGCCCTGCGATCCGGGCGTCCACCCCCCAATCCCGTGGAGGTCACGCGATGAGGAGCCGACTTCGGCATTCCCTTGTTTTCACGACTTTGCTGGTCGTCTTGCTCGGGGTATCCGGCGCCGCGGCACTGACCAGCCGCGCGGCGAACCCGCCGAACACCAAGCTCGCCGGCATTGACGTCGACGCGACGACGATCCCGCAGCTCGAGGACTTGATGAACTCGCGCCGACTGAACTCCGTCGACCTGACGAACTTCTATCTCCGGCGCATCCGCCAGCTCAACCCGACGCTCAACGCGGTGATCACGGTCAGCCCGACGGTCCTCGCCGACGCACGAGCGGCCGACGCGGCGCGACGCAACGGCGATCACCGTTCGCTGCTCGGGATTCCGATCCTTGTCAAGGACAACATCGACACCACCGGCATGCCGACGACAGCCGGCTCCTGGGCACTCGCCGGGAGCACGCCCGGCGACGCGTTCATCGCGCAGAAGCTGAAGGCCGCCGGCGCGATCATCATCGGCAAGGCCAACCTGTCCGAGTGGGCCAACTTCCGGTCCAACCCGTCGTCGAGCGGCTGGAGCGGCATCGGCGGCCAGACGAATATGCCCTACGTCCTCGATCGGAACCCGTGCGGCTCGAGCTCCGGCTCCGGCGTCGCCGCAGCTGCTGATCTCGCGGTCGCGGCCGTCGGCACGGAGACGGACGGCTCGATCGTCTGCCCGTCCGGCGCCAACGGCGACGTCGGGATCAAGCCGACACTCGGGCTGTGGAGCCGCGCGGGCGTCGTCCCGATCAGCGCCAACCAGGACACGGCAGGCCCAATCGCCCGCAACGTGACCGACGCTGCCGTACTTCTCGGCGCAGCGACCGGCGTCGACCCGAACGACACCGCGACCGCCGCTCAGGCCGGGCACGCCTTCACCGACTACACCCAGTTCCTCAACGATCACGCGCTCAACGGCGCTCGAATCGGCGTCTGGCGCCTCGGCACGTTCGACCCGACGTTGGTCGGCTCGGTCGTCGAGCCGATCCTCGACAACGTGAAGGCCGCACTCGAGGGACAGGGGGCGACGATCGTCGACCCGGCTGACATCGACCTGTCGGCGGGCGACGAGTTCGCGGCGCTTCTATGCGAGTTCAAGACCGACATCGCGACGTACCTCCACACCTACGTTCACGGTACGAACCCGGTGTCAGGCCAGGCGTACCCGCAAACGCTCGCCGACCTGATTGCCTTCGATGCCGCCCATCAGAACCTCGAGGGACCGTGGAACGATGGGGTCTTCGAGGCTGCCGACGCGACGAACGGCCGCGACGCCGCGTGCGCCGCCGTGCGCGAGTCGACGACGCCGCCGCTCCAGGCCGCGATCAACAAGCTCATGACCGACAACAATCTCGACGCGATCATCGCCCTGACGAACGGTCCGGCGTGGCCGACGAACGACGATCCGAACGCCGGCGACCTCAACCGGCACTTCGAGTTCTTCGTCGGCTCGTCGACGGCGGCTGCGGTGTCCGGCTTCCCGGACATCACGGTGCCCGCCGGCCACGACGAGGGACTGCCGATCGGGATCACCTTCATCGGCCGTCGCTGGGCGGAACCGAAGCTGCTCGGCCTCGCCCTCGACTACGAGCAGGCGACGCACCTTCGCGTCCCGCCGCAGTTCATCCCGACGATCGGCGACGCGCTGTTCCCGGGCGTCCCGAACCCGCTGACTGCGATGCGGGTGCAGCAGGCGACCCATCAGCGCGATTTCTTCGTAGGCTTGCGGTAGAGGAATATTGCGGAAGCAACGAAGCCCGGCCATTCGGCCGGGCTTCGTGCTGTTGGCCGCCACGAGGAACACGGCGCGGCTCGGATGGACGCGTCGCCGCGCAAGACTCACAGCGCCTCCAACACATCAACGAGTCGAATGCCGACCGGGTCGGATCGTTCACGAGCCAACCTGCCTCCGGGCCAAATCACCGGGTGTGTGCCTTGGCGGCTCGAATTCAATCTGCTGACGTACCAGCTCCACGGGCATCTCTTTCGTCGCGCGCACGATCGGTCGAACGGACGTCGGTATGGGATCGACAGGCCGCCAGCTATGTCGAAGTTGCGCAAAAAGTCCGAGAGGGTTGGCCTTCAGCTCGCGTGGCCGGCTCTGACGGTAGTGCGGGCGAGAGGTTGGGCTCGTGTCGCGAGCTGGCCGCGGCCATTCTGGACGAGGGCAAGCTCTACCCGCACGTTCCTTCCTCGCCCCTTACACTGGGGAGCTGGCGGTCTCTGAGCCTAAGCGCATTGGCAGGCGTTTTTGGCTGATGAAAATCCTCATCTGCTCCTTCTATTTTCCCCCGACCGGAGGCGGCGGCGTCCAACGACCGCTGAAGTTCGCGCAACTGCTGCCCGATTTCGGAATCGAGACGCACGTACTCGCCCCCAGCAACGCGAAGTGGCTACACCATGAGGAGCCCCCGCCGGCGCTAGCAACCCGGTACGTAAATCGTGCACCTTTCCTCGGTCCCCGTGGTCGGCTGCCGGCGGAGGAACTGTATGGCCGCCGGGGAGGCGATCGCCTGCTGCGCAAGCTCTGGTTGACGCCCAGGCGTTTCCTGCTACCCGACGAAGACGTGACCTGGCTGCTGACAGCTCTCCCGGTCGCAACACGAATCATCCATCGAGAGGGCATCGACGTCCTGCTCACGACCTCACCGCCAACCTCCGTGCACCTGATCGGAGCGCTCGCAAAGCGCCTGACCGGCGTCCCGTGGGTCGCGGACGTGCGCGACTCGATCGTCGCCAACCACGACAGACGCCTCGAGCGGCGCGCTGTGCGCGCCAAGGAAGAGACCCATCGCTCGGTCGCCAGACTGGTCGCCAAACGAGCAGATGCGGTCGTTGCAGTCACCGACCAAATTGCTGCTGAGATGCGGGCGATCGAACGTTCAACCCCGATCGAGATCATCCCGAACGGAGCGGATTTCGAGGACTTTGCGGACCTTAGCTACGAGCGACGAGGGGAATTCCGAATCACCCACACTGGCAGTTTCTTCGGCCAGCGTGATCCACGACCATTCCTAACCGCGCTCGCGCGTTTGGGCCCGGAGGTGCTCGCTCGCTTCGTCGGTGATTTTCGTCGCTCCGACCTCGACTGGGTGCGCGCGAACGGCCTGGAACATAGGCTCGAACTTCTTCCCTACAGTCCTCGGCAACGCTCGCTCGAGCTCCAGCGCGAATCAGACGCGCTACTGCTCCTTCTTCCGGATGTCGGCCAGCGCGGCCAAGACGTGCCCTCGGGCAAGCTGTTCGAGTATCTCGCAGCCCGTCGGCCGATACTCGCCGCCGTTCCCCTTGCTGGAACCGCCGCGCAACTGATCCGGGAGGCGAAGGCCGGCATCGTCGTTGCACCCGACGACGTCGACGGAATCCAGCACGCGCTCGAAGAACTCGTGGATCAATGGCGCGCAGGCGAGCTGCCGGATGTCTCGCTGCCACCCGCCCTCATCGAACGGATCTCCAGACGAACACGCACACGCCAACTCGCCGAGCTACTTCAGAGCATCAAATGACAGGGTCGACGGTTCGAGTCCGTCAGAGGGCCTTGCAAAAGCCCCGGAAACGGGGCTTTCTCGTTCCAATCGACTTGCCGAAGATCGCACGTGTGGTGGGTGTGGAGCACGGTATGGAGCAGCCAGCATCGGGCCGCCCCTCCAAACCTTCCAAAACGCTCACTTACTGAACGCGACGCTCGCCGATGCCGTAACCGGCGAGCCCACGCTCGAGGAGGGCGAGCGCTTTCTTGCCAGTCGATCTGGTGCTGCGGGCCAGACGGGCGAGATCGTGGTCGCCCCACCCGGCGCGCCGCACAAGTTCACCAACGACGGCCGACGCTCCAAGCTCGTCTGCATCCACGCCAACCCGACATGGTCACCGAATGACTCGAATGAACGAGCAGCTGCCGCCGCCGCGGGTCCTGTTGCGCGGCGAGGAGAGCGACGTTAGTTGCGGGGTCAAGTAAAGGAGGAATCGCCATGGCGACCGCAATCATCGGAATCGGCAACATCGGTGGAGCGCTGGCGCGGCATCTGGTCCGCGGTGGCGAGGCCGCCGTCCTCGCTGCGAAGGACGAGGCGAACGCAGCAGCGCTCGCACAAGAGCTGGGTGAGCCCGTGCGCGCCGCCTCGGTCGAAGAGGCGATCGCGGAGGCCGACGCCGTCGTCTTCGCCGTCTGGCTCGACACGATCAAGGAGCTGATCTCGAAGGACACGGACCTCCTGGAGGGCAAGGTGGTCGTCGATCCCTCGAATCCGATCGGGGTCGACGAGAACGGCGAGATGACGCGGACGCTGCCCGACGACCAGTCCGCGGGGTCCGTGGTCGCCGCGATGCTCCCCACCGGCGCGCACCACGTGAAGGCGTTCGGCTCGCTCGGGGCCGACTCGCTTGCAAGCGCCGCCGACCGCGAGCCTCGGCGGGCAGTGCTGTTCTACGCCACCGATGATGACGCTGCGGCGGCGACGATCGAACGGCTGACCAGCGCCGCCGGCTTCGACCCGCTCAAGGTGGGCGGCGTGGCCGACGCGGGACGGATCGAGGTTCCCGGCGGCGACCTCCACCAGAACGGCGGCCTGAATGGTCAGCTCCTCGACCTCGACCAGGCACGGGCCGCCGCCGCAGCGAGCCCTACTCAAGCCGAGTAGAGGGGCGCGATATTGGCGCGATACGAACGTTGCGCTCCCGCAGCACCTCGCGGACGCGGGATCCGGACCATCCCGCCGCCCCGCTGCATGATCCCGACGATGTCGCCGCCGTCGACGACGCTGTATCCGCGAAGAGCTCGTGCGCCGTCGGCCTGACGGTCGTGCATCTCAGCTTCTCCCGTCGCCATTCGTCGCACCCGCGCGCGTGAACATTCGCCGGAGGTCGACGATCATCTGTGCGTCGATGTCCTTTCCGCGCGGCGGTTCCAGCACCTCGGTTTCGCCGCCCAGGGTGACCTTGAGCTTGCCGTTGTGCTCCTCGGTCGTCGCCCCGACCGCGTCGAGCAGCGACTTGACCTCGCGCCACTCGATGTTTCCTCCGGCCGGATGGCGAAGGATCTTCTCGAGCGTCGCGCGGTGATCGCCGTGAACCGTCCGTCGCTGGTCGGTCACGTCTTCTTCCTCCTCAAGCTCTTGAAGATCTGCCGGAAGAGCCTCGCGACGTCGCGCGGAGTGATCACCATCGGCGCTTCTTGACCCGCGCCCTTTCGTTTCATCGCCATGGAATCCCGCTACGCGGCAGTCGGGGTCTTCGATGCCACAGCGTCGTAGGTCCCGTTCGGACCGGAGAGGCCGCGAAGCGCGAGCTCGGCGATCTGCTCCGGGAGCACCGGGTTTTCCGCGATACGATCGTCGTGTGGCTCGAGACCAAGTAGCACGCGCATCAACAGCAGTGGTGCGCCGGTCGCCCACGCCTGCGGGCTGCAGGCGGTCGGATACTCGACCGGGAACTCCGTAAGCGTGCGAGCGTAGCCGGCGAACGTCTCGGGCAGGCGACCCAAGAAGTACTGCGCCGCCTCGAGGATCGCGAACGAGATGACCGCGGCCTCGTCGTCGTAGCCGTAGCGGCGTAGGCCGGCCGCGATGAGTGAGTTGTCGTGGGGCCAGACGGTTCCCTGGTGGTAGCCGATCGGGTTGTAGCCACTGTTCCCCTCCGCCATCGTGCGGACGCCCCAGCCCGAGAAGAGGCTCGGTCCGAGCAGGTGTCCGACAACGTCGTGGGCACGGTCGTCGTCGACGATCCCGCTCCAGAGCAGTTGGCCTATGTTGGACGTCAGCGCGTCGACGGGCTTCTTGTCACCGTCCAAGGCGAGCGCGTAGAAGCTGCGGTCCTGAAGCCAGAAGTCGTCGTTGAACGACTTCTTCAGCTTCTCGGCCTGGTCCTCGAGCTTGGCGGCGAGCGTGTCGTCGTCCCAGACCTCGCGCGCCAGGCGTGCGCAGCGGCGGCGCGCGTCGTAGGCGTAGCCCTGCAGCTCGCAGGTCGCGCGCGGCAACTTCCCGAGGGTCCCGTCCGCGAACTGGATCGAATTCCACGAGTCCTTCCAGCACTGATTCTCGAGCCCGCTCTCGGTGTTGCGACGCTCGTATTCGACGTAGCCGTCACCGTCGCGATCGCCGTACTTATCGATCCACGCCAGCGCGGCACGAGCGTTTGGCTCGAGCCGCCGCACGCGCTCGCTATCGCCGGTGAACCGCTCGTACTCGTCCAGGAGGATGAGGAACAGCATCGTCCCATCAGCGCTGCCGTAGTACGGCGAGTGCGGGCGCTCTTCGAACGCGGTGAGCTCGCCGAAACGCAGCTCGTGCAGAATCTTCCCCGGCTCCTCGTCACGGAAGTCGTCGCGACGCGTTCCCTGTAGCGACGCAAGCACGTCGAGGGTGTTCGCCGCGAGCTCCGGAACGATGTGGAGCGACTGGTAACTCGTGATCAGGCTGTCCCGGCCGAACAACGTCTGGAACCAGGGCAGCCCAGCCGCCGGAACGGCGCCTTCGGAACCCTCCCGCGGATAGAAACGGAGCGCGGCAAGATCGACGAGGCTGCGCGCGTACGTCAACTTCAACGGCTCCCAGTCCGTCTCGAGCGTCGGCGCAAGGCTGAGCAGCTCGGAGAGCGTCGGCTGGGTGCCGAGTTCGGCCCGAGACGGGACGTGCGGTCGCGGCTCGTCGCCTGGGCGGTACCGGGTCTTCTCATGTCCCGTAGGAGTGCCGTCGACGGCCGTCACGACTTCGATCCAGGTCGTCCAGCTGCCGTGCGGCGCGATTTCCGGCCGGAAAGAAACCCCGTCCGCGGTGACTTCGGCGTCATCCCCATGCGGCCGAATCCACGTTTCGCGGATATAGCCGCCCCGCTCGTAACCGAGCACGAGCACGTCGTCGTCGAGGCGTTGGAACGCCTTCCCCTTCCTCTCGATCACCGCATCCTTGACCTGGAAGAGATCCGCGAAATCGGCGCCCACAGCGATCACAATCTCCGGGCGAATCGCGTCAGGACCGTGATTCATGACGGTCAGCTCTTCGAAGAAGCCGTCGCCGACGACGCGATGACGGATGACGGACATGGCGGCGTCCGTATATTCCGAGCCGGTACCCGGAACGAGGAAAAAGCGCGCCGAGAAGGACTTCGTATCGTCGGTCGAAAGCGGGTCAAGCGTCTTACCGTCGACCGTCAGCAGCCACCGCGAAAGATGGCGCGTGTCGCGGTGGAAGAGCCCGTGCGGCTCGCCCGGACCCGCATCGACGTCGCCGTTCAACCGCCCGACGACGAACGTGTTGCCCTCTAGCACGCTTACCTCTCGGCTGTTCATCGTCTTCTCCTCATTCGATGGTCGTACAGTGACACTGCCCGCGGTCGCGACGCCGTCCGCACGACGCGCATCGATCCGCCTGCCTCACCTTGACGACGCCCTTGGCACTGGCGATCTTGACCATGAGCCATCCGGCGGCGAGGGTGGAGACCGCGGGGAACGCTTGCGCGAGGGTCAGATGCATCGCAGATGAAGGATCGCCGCACGAAGCCGGGACCTCGTCGGTGAGAATGCCGATCCGCTGCGCGTTTTTCCGCGTTCGGTGCGGAGTTGCCTAAACGCCGTCTACCACAGAAACACGCCCGTGCGCGATGGCCTCGAGGAGCGCGCGGTGATCCTTCTCGTTGAGATCGGCGTACGCGCGAGCGAACTCGGCGATTGCCCGGTCGAACCGACCGCTCCCGCCAAGGTAGGCCGCAATTGCAACGGCGTCCCCTGACCGGGCATGTGCGCGGGCCAGTGTCCATCCGCACGCGGCGCCATAGACCGCCAGCCCGTGCGGCAGGATGGTCCGGACATCGATGGAAACCTTCCAATCCCGAAGCTGGCGCACGTAGAGGTCGGGCGTCAGATTATCGGGTTCCGGCTCGGTGTGGACCCAGCCGAGAAAGATGTCGCTCGCTGCCTGCATGAGCCGCTGACCTTCGACGACGCGTTGGCCATGGGTCGCGAACCCGCTTCCCCCGAGGAGCGGTTCAAGGACAGACGCTTCCGCCTCCTTCAGCTGGAGGAACAGCGGGTCGCGGTCATCGCGACCGAGCATCAGCAGGATCCAACACTGAGTACCGACGCTGCCCACCCCGACCACCTTTCGCGCGATGTCCACGCGACGGAAACGATCGAGGAGGACACGACGGTCCTTGGGCAGTGACCGCCGGTAACTGCGAAAGACGGCAGGGATCACCGCCTCCTCGTCACCAGCGGCCAGCTCGGCCAGCGGGACGATCAGCGGCGGCTCCGAAACGATCCTCGGCTCCCCGTCGACGTCGCGGGTCAGGGTGGAGAGCGCCCGCATGCTGTCGTTCGACTCCGCCTTGGCGGCGGTCAGTGCGAGCGATTTCGCGAGCTTCCGGTCGTGGGCAGCCTGGAGCTCTCCGACGATGGCGGCGACGTCGAGCCGCGCATACCAGACGGCGAGGTCTCCCATCGCCGCGAATCGAGTGATGGCGCAGCGGTATGCGTTGACAGATTCGAGAACGGCGTTCGTGCGGTCGCTCTTCTTGAACGCTCGCTCACGACCGGCAATCTCGACGCTTGCGGCGAGCCGTTTGACATCCCACTCGAACGGGCCCGGCAACGTCTCGTCGAAGTCGTTGAGGTCGAAGACGAGATCTCGCTCGGGGGATGCGAACCCGCCGAAGTTCATCAGGTGGGCGTCTCCGCAGAGCTGTGTCTGAAGAGGCGTCCTGATCCCAGCGCCAAGGTCGTGGGCCATCACGGTCGCCGCTCCGCGGAAGAATGCGAACGGCGAGACGCTCATGCGGCCGTACCGAATCGGCACGAGCTCCGGCACACGTGTCGCGTCTTGTGCCTCCAACAGCCCGATCGGATCGCGATCGTCGGCGATCGGCAGCGCGGAATGGCTCGACCGGGGGCACTCGGAGCGCACAGCCCGCCCAGACGCGGCCCGCTCGGACACCGCCGGCGGCGGTTCAACAGAGACCCGGCTGTGGGAATGCGCGGCTTGGACGTCCACACGCGCGATCTTGCCACTCATCGCGAATGCCGGCGCGTAATGTTGCGCCCGCTGCGGTGCTTGCTAGCGGCGCCCGGCGGGCGGCGGCACGATCAGGACAGGGCGACCTGCGTGCTCGGCGACTTCATGCGAGACGCTCCCCTCGAGCAGCTCACGTGCAGCACCGAGGCCGCGTGAGCCGAGCACGATGACTGCCGCATCGATCTCGTCGGCGACGGCGATGATCCCTTGCCAGGTCGGCGCGGCGAGATCGGCTCGTGCCTCGGCGTCGAACCCCGCATGTTGCGCGCGGTCGGCGCCGGCCTGCGCGCGTTGTCGCGCATCGTCCTCGTTCAGCTCCTCGAAAGCGGCGCCGGGCGCTACGGGTGCTATCACGGCGAGGCTCTAGGCGGCGGTCAGAGGCGGCCCGACGTCCAGCACCACGGCGCGGCGGGGTCCCAGGATCTCGGCTGCCGCGTCGATCGCATGCTTCGCGGAGTCAGAGCCGTCGTAGCAGATCAGGATGTTGGCGTCGCTCACCGGGGCCTCCTTTGTTGGGTTGACCACGAACTCTCTCGTTTTCGCATGCACACAGACATCGGCCGATCCGCCGACTGTCTGCGCGGATTCCGCAGCTGATCGCGCGGTCCTCGGATGCTCAAGCAGCGGATGAGGGGGATCGTTTCATACATGCACATCCGGTCGCACAACACTCCGCGCGCCGTGCGGAGGCTGCACGATCTCGAGCACGTTGCAGACGTCGGCGAGAGCGACAAGACGCCGCTGATCCTGATCGGCGAAGTCTGGGTCGTCTCGGCCATCGCTGTGCTCGTGCTCCTTGCGCTCGCGCTGCTGGCCTATCGCCTCGCTTCCTGATCACGGCGATCGCGCTCCTGCCTCGTCCGTAAGAGCCCACTGCGGAGTTTCCGCACAGGCTCAGCGGCATTGCCGATTCCCGACGACCACCGCGCAACCACAGTTGGACAGTAAGCAAAATCGACGGGAGGTACAGCAGATGGAGTCTACTTTCGACCGAGCCACGCACATGGCCGGGACGCAGCTGACGAAGATGAGATGGGCGCTCGGCTTGAACGGCGCGCTCTCGGTCGCACTCGGCGTCCTGATCCTCGCCTGGCCCGGTATCAGCCTCTTCGCGCTCACGATCGTCTTCGGTGCCTACGCACTCGCGACGGGTGTCGTCGGTCTGGTGAGCGCATTCAGCGCCGAGAAGGGCGAACGCGGTTGGCTGATCTTCTCGGGCCTGCTAGGGATCGCCATCGGCGTGATGGTGCTCGTTTGGCCGGATATCTCCGCCCTCGCACTTCTCTATGTGATCGGCGCGTACGCAGTCGCCCTCGGGATCCTCGCGATCGTCGGGGCGTTCTGGCTGCCGATCGACGGCGGAGACACCGCGCTGATGATCGTCAGCGGCTTGGTCTCGATCCTGTTCGGGATCGTCATCTTCGCCAAGCCCGGTGCGGGCGCACTCGTCGTGCTCGCCCTCATTGCCGCCTTCGCGCTCGTGACCGGCATCACCGAGCTCGTGGTCGCGATCGGCGGCAAGCGGCTGCTCGAGTCAGGGCTGAAGCGCAGCTTCGCGCCGAAGCCGCAGACGAGCTCGACCTAGATCGCTCACCTTGCAGGCGGAGGGTTCCATGAGCCCTCCGCCTGCAGTGCTGCGCGGACGTGCTCTGTCCTTCGTTCTTTCCGCATGCGGGGCACAGTCGGAAGCCTGCGCGAGAAGCGCGAGGCCAAGAAGGCGGCACAGCGGGTGTTCGGCGTGATCTCGGTCGACAACCAGCTGCAGGTGAAGCTGATGAACGACGAGAAGGGCGAGGACGCCGAGCTTCGAGGCGATGTGCTCCAGGCGCTCATGTGGGCCGAGCACGACGTGGCGTCGACGCCGCGTGGGCGGCGCCGGGCGTCACTTCGGTGCAGGACCGGATGACGGTCTCCTACTGACGACGCACCTGGACTCGGCGCGGGCAGCGTTCTCGCTGCCCGCGCCGCCGTCAGGGGTGGGATCGGGCGCGCGACCCCTTCGGCCCGTCGTAGCGCCGCTCGAACAGCACGTAGGCGATGCCGCCGACCGGGAGCGGGAGCCAGTAGGCAACGAGCCGGTGGAGGAGCGTCGCCGTCAGCGCGTCGTTCGCCGGCACGCCCGCGAGCGTCAGCGTTCCCACAGCCCCGCCTCGACGAAGCCGAGTCCGCCCGGCGTGAGCGGGATCAGCGCGAGCAACTCGGACGCGGCATATGCAAGCACGACCAACGAAGGACGTGGCGTAGCGCCGACGGCGCGAAGCGCACACAGCAGTGCCAGGTGGTCGAAGCCGGTGTTGCCGACTGCGGCGAGCGTGGACGAGAGCTGGAGGATGGTCGACGTCCCGAGCGCCGCCGTCGCCTCGCCCCGGTGTCGATGCCGGCGCGGCGAAGCATCGAGACGCTGAAGGCCGTCGCCGTCGCGCCACCGCCGGGCAGGATCCGCCCGGCGGCGTTCCCGCTCAGCTGTGCCGCCGCGACTGGAAACCAGGTGCGCGTCTGCAGCGCGATCCGGTCGAGCTCCCAGAGGCAAACGAAGCTCGCCGCCTCGGCGACAAGTGCGAGCACCGTCCAGTACCAGACGAGATGCGTCAGCGAGCGCCACGAGGAAAAGACGGCCAGCAGTCTCGCCGCGCACGCCGCGCACTGAATCGGTCGATTCGCCGAGACCGTGCGGCATCGACGTAACTCGTCAGCGAACTCGCGGATGCGGCGGCGATCGCCTCCGCGCAGCATCCGACCATGCTGGCGATTCCCGCCGCCGGGTCCCATGGCCGCTGACCCCGACACGAAGCCTCGGAAGGTGGAAGCGTCCCCTGCGGCGGTCGGGGACCGAGACGTAACGCGCACGGCTGCCAAGGCGACGGCCGCCGCGGTTGCTGTCGTCGCGATTGCGTTCGGAGTGTGGAAGGTGAGGAGCATCGTGATCCTGCTGCTGCTCGCGCTCACCTTTGCCGCCGCGATCCGACCGGGTGTCGAGTGGCTTCGTCGCCGACACGTGCCGCAGTCGCTCGCGATCCTGTTCTTCCTCGTCGTCGGCCTCGGAACCTTCGTCCTGTTCTTCTGGCTCGCCGTCCCGCCGGCGCTCCACCAACTCGGCCACGCGCTCAACCAGCCTGAAGCGAACGGCACCGTTCGCAACTCGACCGGGATCCGACACGACGTTCTCCTGTGGGTCGACCGCCAACTGCATCAGCTTCCGCACGGATCGAAGCTGCTCCACCCGCTCGCCGCGTACGGCCACAAGGCCACGGACGCAGTCGTCGCGGCCTTCTTCACGATTGCCGCGACCTGGTACTGGGTCTCCGAGAGAGACCGCATGATCGAGCTGCTTTCGGCGCTCGCGCCGGAATCGAAGCGAGAGAAAGCCCGCCAGACGTACCTTGCGATCGACGGTCGGCTCGGCTCGTACACCAGGCTGAAGTTCTTGATGGTCCTGATCATCGGCGCGGTGCTCGCCGCCGGCTTCTATCTCGTCGGGCTGAACTACTGGTTGCTGGTCGGGGGCTTCGTCGGGCTCGTGGAGATCGTGCCCGTGATCGGGCCGCTCATCGGAGCGATCCTCGTCGTCATGGTCGGAATTCAGCAATCGGTCCACGTCGCGGCACTGGCCCTGCTCGTGCTCGTAGCCGTTCGCGAAATCCAGTGCTACGTCGTGAACCCGCACCTGATGGGTCACTCGGTCGGGCTCTCACCACTCGTGACGCTCGTCTCCGTCTCCGTGGTGGGTCTCGTGTTCGGAGGCTTCGCGGTGATCCTGGCGATACCCGTCACCTCCGCAGTGGCAACGCTGATCGACGTCTTCGTCCTCGATCACGAACCTCCGGCCGAGGCGCCGCATCGGCAGCGCCGCGTAGGTTTCGCGCAGCGCATCAGCGATCTCGCCGACGCGCGTGGACGGGCTCGCTGAGCAGACTGGGCCAATGCTTCCGCTCTCTGATGGAATGCCGGCACGCCGCTTTCCGATCGTCAACGTCTCGATCATCGTCGCGAACTTCGCGGTCTGGTTGTTCTACGAGCTTCCGCACCTGGACAAGGCGGTGTTTCATGGGTCCTTCTACCCCTGCGCGGTCGACCACGCCTGCCGGGCTCCCGAGCCGTGGGGCGTCAGCTGGATCACGGCGATGTTCCTGCACGGAAGCTGGGACCACATCCTCGGCAACATGCTGTTCCTCGCCGTCTTCGGGAAGAACGTCGAAGACGCGTTCGGCCGCGTCCGCTACCTAGCCTTCTACTTCGCGGGCGGGTTCGTCGCGATGATGACGCAGACGCTGATGACGCTGGCCTTCGGCACGGCGGCCGAGGCACGAGTGCCAAATCTGGGAGCGAGCGGCGCGATCGCAGCGGTGCTCGGGGCCTACTTCGTGCTCTACCCGACCTCGACAGTGCGCGGCCTCATCGTCATCTTCCCGGTCCGAATCTCGGCCTGGTTCTTCCTCGGCTTCTGGTTCCTCTACCAGCTCGTCGAGGCGAACTTCGGCCTCTTCGGCTCGACGGCAAATGGCGGCGGCGTCGCGTTCTTCGCCCACATCGGCGGCTTCCTCTTCGGCGTCAGCGTCGCACTGCTGCTCACGAGCATCGGGCGAGTCGCGCCGCAGGACACCTCACCCCTTCGCGCTCCCGCCTGAAAACGTCGAACGTGCGTGGTTTCCGCAGCGAGTCGGAGCTTGCACCGACGCCACGAAGCCGCGAGCGAGCCGATCATCGAACTAAACAACAACGAAAGGAGATCGAAATGTCGAACGACAAGCTGGAGCGATATGTCACTGACGAGCTCTACTGGGACCCCAAGGTCGACAACGAAGCCATAGCTGTCTCGGCCGACGACGGCGTCGTGACGCTGCGAGGGACGGTGGGGAGCTTCAGGGAGAAGCGCGAGGCAAAACAAGATGCCGAGCGCGTCTATGGTGTCAAGGACGTCAAGAACGAACTCGAGGTTCGGATCCTGAACGACGACAGGCGTGGGGACGCTGAGCTTCGCGGCGACGTGTTGCAGGCGCTGATGCTGAACGGCGTCGTCCCCTCGACGATCGATGCAAAAGTCGATGACGGCAACGTCAAACTGTCGGGAACGGCCAATTGGCAGTTCCAGCGCGACGAGGCCGAGTCCGTCGCCGGGAGCATCCTCGGCATCGTCGGAGTCGACGACGAGATCGAGCTCGTTGCACCAGGGCCGAGTGCGGACGACGTCGACCACTCGATCAAGAAGGCGATGGAGCGGAACGCGAAGCTAGACGCCGAGAGCGTCACCGTCGAGAGCAAGAACGGGACGGTCACGCTCCGCGGAACGGTCAGCTCCTTTGCAGATCACGACGAAGCCGTGGCGGCCGCGTGGGCCGCTCCGGGTGTCACCGCTGTCAAAGACCACATCCTCGTCGCGTACTGAGCCTTGCGAACGGCGGCACGGGTCCGGCGGATCCGTGCCGCCGGATCCCCGAACGAAAGGAGCGGCCTAACCATGGAGCAATCGGCTCTTCTGAAGCGCGTCTCTCACATCTCGACGGAACCGAATCCCGTCCTCCTCGAGCACGCCATGCAGCGAGCCGAGAGCGTGCAGAACAGGATCGCCGATCGGATCACGCAATTCGCAGGGTCGATGGCGTTCGTCTACATCCACGTCTTGTGGTTCGCCTCCTGGATCGGCTTCGGCGTCGAGGGGTACCCATACGGACTTCTGACGATGATCGTGTCTCTCGAGGCGATCTTCCTCTCGACCTTCGTGATGATCAGCCAGAACCGGGCCGATGCCAAGCGTCAGGTCCTCGCCGACTCGCAATGGCAGACCGTCAAGGAAGAGGACAAGCAAAACGAAGAACTGCTCAAGCTCTCGAACCAGATTCTCGACCTCACACGCGCCATCCACGAGTACACGAGCCCCGCTCCAGAAACACCAGCGGCGAGTAGGTAATCGAGTAGCCCTGGGCTACGCTGCCCGGGAGCCGTTCGCATGGCTCGTCGCGAGTTCATCCGGAGGGCCGTTGAGCCGAGCTTGGGGCACTACTACGTCGGGCGCGCCGTGACCGAGCGGCACCAGACCCGGCGCGAGCTTGCTGACGAGCAGGCGGCCCTGCGGCGGGTGGCGACTCTCGTGGCCCGTGACGCCCCGTCCGCGGAGGTCTTCGAGGCCGTGGCGTTAGAGGTCGGAAAGCTTCTTGACACCGACATCACGGTTGTCGGCCGCTACGACGGCGACGGCGCAGCGACCGCGATCGGAA
>WNFC01000782.1_pt1 | contig 32374 bp, 36 predicted proteins | sample 5400541 | NCBI WGS metagenome assembly WNFC01 (sample SAMN13153342, study PRJNA577476) | soil metagenome | isolation source: 120 cm saprolite under Douglas fir tree site 2 hole 2 replicate 1 | place: USA:California | collected 2015-04-18
CTATTACCAGAGCGTCGTCGTCGCCTTGCATCGCGAGGATGACGAGGAATCCGGCGCTGGAGCTCCGGGTGCCGCAAAGGAAACGCAGGAGTTCCTGCGCCTCTTCATGGCGCCCGGGATGACCCATTGCCTATTGGGTCCGGGTCCCAACGCCTTCGACACGCTCACTGCGCTCGAGACCTGGGTCGAGCAGGGCAAGGCACCGGAGAAGCTCATCGCGTCCGGAGGTGCGGTAGCGGGCCGGACGCGGCCGCTATGTCCGTATCCCAAAGTGGCCCGTTACATCGGCCACGGCAGCATCAACGACGCCGCAAACTTCGCGTGCGTGAAGCCGGAGCACAGCCCGGACGACGACTGACCATTCGTTTGTCCGCCCACGGGCACAGTGGTGACGACGACGAGCGCGCGGCGCGCGTCCCTCTGTGCCAACGGGCTTCCGCAACCGCCGGCAGCATCCAGCTGCTGGTCGCGCCGTCGCCGCGGTCCGGTTCGGCGTCGGACTACAGCGCACGACACAAGTGCGCTTTCTGGAACTAGCCGGTGAGACCGCCCAGAACTCCGAGGAGCTGGTTGAGGAGGTTGACCAGGCCGACCACGTTGTTCAGCGTGGTGAGGATGGTGCAGACCAGGTTGCCCAGGACGTTGGTGCCCGTCGAGTCGCCCGAGAGGTCGATGGCGATCGGCTGCGTGGCAACCTGGAGCCCCAGGACGTTGAGGTTCACCGCTCCGAGCGCCAGGTGGAGCACCTGACAGGTCTGGGCCGCTGGCTGCGGCGCCGCGGCCGCGGGAGAGGCTGCCGCTCGTTGGCTGCCCGGACCCACCTCCACCGGGAGAGCGAGCGGGCCGACCAGCGTCGTCCCCGCGCCTGGCACGGAGCCGCTCACCATTCCGATCGCCACGACGCGACCGTCGCGCGCCTCGAACCGCTGGACGCTCAGCGTGCCCGCGAAGGTGCCCCCACCCGCCACCGAGCCTGCGATGGGCAAGTACAACAGCACCCGGCGGCCGCCTTGTTCTTCGTTGTCCGATCGATCGGCCGCCGCAGCGGTCGCCAGCAGCAACACGCCCATCGAAATGAAAGACCTCAAGAGCCCTTGCCTCGTCATGGTGATCACCTCTCCGCTGCCGGGGCAGCCGGACGGCCCGGCCTCCGCGGCGGATTCGGCGAAGCTTTGGATACACCGCTGGAGCGTCAAGGCCCTCTGTCAAAATGCGGAGGCTCTGACAACCTCAGCGCGCGGCTAGCAGGATCTTCTTCGCGGCCTGCACGATCTGCGGCCGCCCCTGGCTCTTCGCGATCGCTTTCAGCTCGGTGACGGGCAGCCTGGCCACCAGCTTGACCGCCACCAAGACGGGCGTCTTGGGATTGCGCACCAGCGCGGCGGCGACGGTGGCGTTCTGTCCCCACTCCGGATGGTCGGCGATGAGCTTCAGCGCATCCGGGTTCAGCGTGGTGAGCTTCGCCGCCCAGTGCACCTCCTCCAGCCCGATGCGCGGATTCCTCAGCACCAGCGGGTGGAGCTGCTTGTTGGGATCGCGCAGGAGCTGGAAGCGCAGCTCGCGGTCGCAGGAGATGGCCAGGGCCATCTTTTCCTGCAGCGAGAGCGTCTCGCGCTCCTTTTTTGGCCCCTTGAGCCGCGCCGCCAGCGCGAGCAGCGCCTTGGGCTCCTGGAGAAAGAGCACCGTCACGCCCTGGCCGGGAGTGGCGCTGGCAAGGCGGGCCGACGTCTCCGCCGCGTCGGCGCCCGCGACGCGCACCACCAGCGTGCACTCGCCCAGCGGCGTCCCTTCGGGCAACTCCGTGCCACGCACGAAGAGGCCGCCCGCGGCGACCTCCTGCTCGTGCACCGCGAGGTAATCCTCCGCAGTGGGGAATTCCGCGATCAGCCGCATCTTCACACGGGCCGCACTTCGTCGCCGACGCGAATCTCGCCGTCCTCGAGCACCTCGGCCCGCAAGCCGCCGCGGCCCAGGAGCGGATCCTTGATCGGTTTCGCAAGCAGATCTTCGAGGTACTTGCACGGCTCGCACAGGCGCGCCGCCTCGCAGAGGACGCCGCCGATGCGGAAACGCTGTCCGACCAGCGCATTCAACGCGATTCCGCGGGTGGTCACGTTGCGGCGGGCCTCGCCGGGCTGCAGCGCGATTCCCAGGATGTCGCGCAGCGCCTCGAGCACCTCCGCTTCGATCAGCGTCAGGGCGCGGCCAGTGCCCGGCGACTTTGAGAAGTGGCCCCTTCCGGTCGCGTAGCGGTCGCCGTCGAGCCCGATCCCGGCAATGAGGCGGATTCGGTCGATCGCCCGCATCGGTTCGCCCTCGCGTGCGGCGAGGTGGATGGACTCGACTCGGCCGGTCGGTAGGGGGTTCGCCACTCATCCTCCTCAGGGAGGAATACGACATCTACCTGCGCAAGGGAACGAGCGCTCAACGCGCACAGGCGGAAAAGCCGCCTTGGGCGAATCCTCTTCCATTATGCACAATCCAATCGCTGCCCTCAGGCGCATCACGGAGGCACGATATGAAGACGCTCTACACCGCATACGTCACCGCCCAGGGAGGCCGCGACGGCCGCGTCCGCTCGCAGGACGGCGTGCTCGACCTCCAGCTCTCGGTCCCCAAGTCGATGGGCGGCGCGGGTCTGGCCGCCACCAACCCGGAACAGCTCTTCGCCGCCGGCTACGCCGCCTGCTTCGAGAGCGCGCTGCGGCTCGTCGCCCGCAAGCGCGGCACGACGCTCACCAGCGTCTCAGTCACCGCCGAGGTCTCGCTCAACTCGACCGAGCAGGGCGCCTACCAACTCAGCGCCGAGCTGCACGTGCGTCTTCCCGACGTGCCCCGCGACACCGCCCAGGCGCTGGCGCAGGCCGCGCACCAGGTCTGCCCGTACTCGAACGCGACCCGCGGCAACATCGAGGTGAAGGTCGTCGTCGACTGATTCAGAAATCGCAGACACCTTTTTGCGAAGAATTTGATCAGGCTTCATGCGGCCACCAGCGGGCGCGGGGACGGCGTAGATACGCTCGAGCAACTCCGACTATCGGCGCGCAGGTCGGTGGCGCGGTTCGCAAGGCCGTACTTGCGTAGCCGCTCGATCAGCGAGCCGCGGTTCACGCCCAAACGTCGCGCGGCCTCCGACTGGTTGCCGCCGACCTCCGCCATCATCTGGCCGATCAGGTTGCGCTCTACCGCCTCCATTTGTTCGCGCAGGCTGGGCGTGTCGTCGGGCGGCGCCTCGGCGCTCGCGTCGGGGGCGGGAACGATTGATTCTGGCGCGAACGCCTCGAGCCCGATCGGTCCGCCGGCGCTGAGCGCCAGGAGGCGCGCGACGGCGTTCTCCAGCTGGCGGACGTTCCCCGGCCAATCCAATCGCTGGAGCGCATCGACCAGCTCGGGCAAGAGCCGGACGTCTTCCATCCCGAAGCGCTCCGCGAGGCGGCGGGCGAATTCGGCGGCCAAGGCCGGAATGTCTTCGCGGTGGTCGCGAAGCGGAGGAACGAGCAACTCGATCACCGCCAGCCGGTAGTAGAGGTCCTCGCGGAAGCGCCCTGCGCGGACGTCGGCCGCCAGATCGCGATTGGTGGAGGCGACGACGCGCACGTCGACACGCTCCATCCCCGCGGCGCCGACCGGCTGGATCTCGCCTCCCTGGAGCGCTCGCAACAGCTTGGCCTGGATGGGCAACGGAAGCTCGCCCACTTCGTCGAGCACCAGCGTGCCGCCGTCCGCCTGCGCGAAGAATCCGCGCCGCGCATGGCTCGCGCCGGTGAATGCGCCCTGCGAGTGCCCGAAGAGCTCCGCCTCGGCCAGCTCGCCGGGAATGGCCGCGCAGTTGAACCGCACGAGCGGCGCGTGAGAACGGCTGCTCTGCGCGTGCAAAAGGGACGCGATCAGCTCCTTCCCGGTCCCGGTCTCTCCGCGGACGAGGACGGTAATATCCTTGGGCGCAACGCGCGCCACCGTGGCGAGCAATCGCCGCATGCTGGTCGAGTTGCCGATGATCGTGGGTAACCGAGCCGCGCCTCGCGTCGTGCGCAGTTCCCGGACGTCAACGACCGTTTCAGGGTGGCCCATCGCTCCTCCTTGCGAAAATCGCACGTGTTGAAGAGTACTAAGGCCGCTGCCCGGAGCACCGCGATTCCGACGACCGACGCTTCTGCGAATACGAAGGGCCCGCGGATGCATACCGGAGTTGTCCGAACGGCATACCGAGATGCTCAGCCGCTCGACACGGTGTCGGCGAAATGAACACGGCGGAGCGCCGTCGTGCGGGATCCATCGAGCGCACTCGCCGGCATCGAAGGAGAATCGCGGTTGGCGCGCCGGCTGCAACGGCTCCGGCAATCGGCAACGCTTCCGAGACAGTTTCCTGCGCAACGCTGCTTGAAAAGGAGAAGGCGATGAACGAGTACAAGCTACCCGATCTGCCCTACGACTTTGGTGCCCTCGAGCCGCACGTCTCCGGCAAGATCATGGAACTGCACCATGACAAGCATCACGCCGGCTACGTGAAAAATGCCAACGCGGCCCTCGAGCGCCTCGACGAGGCGCGGACCAAGGAACAGTTCGACCGCATTCCGGCGCTGGAGCGCTCGCTGGCCTTCAACCTGTCCGGCCATATCCTGCATTCGATCTTCTGGCGCAACCTGTCGCCGAAGGGCGGCGGGGAGCCCGTGGGAGAGTTGAAGGCGGCCATTGAAAAGGACTTCGGCGGGTTCCCGGCGTTCAGGCGGCAGCTCAACGAGGTGGCCGGCTCGATCATGGGATCGGGCTGGGCCGCGCTGGTCTGGGAGCCGCTCGGCGGGAGGCTTCTCATCACGCAGATCTACGACCACCAGTCGAACCTGAGCCAGAGCGGCGTGCCGCTGCTCGTGCTCGATGCCTGGGAACACGCCTACTATCTGCAGTACCAGAACCGCAAAGCGGAGTTCTTCGGCGCGTGCTGGAACGTGTTCAACTGGCCCGACGTAGCGCGCCGCTTCGAGGCTGCGCGCAAGCTGCGTCTGGACGCTGCGTGAGAGTTGTCGCGGCCGGCTACCCCCGCGATGGCGGTGGCCTCTTCGGTCGTTAGACTCTCCGATATGGCTGAAACCGCCCGCACCCCTCCCCAGCGCCCGGCAGGCACACCACCCCCGGGCGGCAATCGCTCTGCATTGGGATGGCTCTTGCCGGTGCTCATCTTCGGCGGATTTGCCTTGTGGGACGTGTTCCTCAGCAGGCAAGCGAGGCCCCCCGCCGTCACCTATACGGACTTCTACCGGCTCGCCGGCGAGGACAAGATCTCGAGCCTCACGCTGCGCGGCCAGGACTTGCGCGGCAAGTTCAAGCACACCGAAACCGTGGCCGGGCGGAACCTCGACTCCTTCACTACGATGTTGCCGGCGCTGCAGGACAAGGACCTCTTGCCGCTCCTGCGCCAGCACGGCGTCGAGATCACGGTGGAGAGCGAGGAGCGGCCGCTCGCCGTCACCTTGATGCTCACCTTCCTGCCCTGGCTGGTCCTCGGAGGCCTGTGGATCTGGATCTCACGCCGCGCGCAGAGCGCGATGGCGAGCGGCATGCGCGGCCTCATCGGGGGGCGGCAGCGCCGGTTCGAGAAGGAGGCGCAGGTCGGCGTGCGCTTCGAGGACGTGGCCGGGCTCAAAGGCGCAAAGCGCGACCTGCAGGAGATCGTCGAATTCCTCCGCTCACCCGGCGAATTCCAGCGGCTGGGCGGGAAGGTGCCGCGAGGCGTGCTGCTGGTGGGCCCGCCCGGCACGGGAAAGACCCTGCTCGCACGCGCGGTGGCGGGAGAGGCCGGCGTTCCCTTCTTCAGCATCAGCGGCTCGGAGTTCATCGAGTTGTTCGTCGGGGTTGGCGCCGCGCGCGTCCGCGAGCTCTTCGAGGAGGCGCGCAAGGTCGCTCCCTCGATCATCTTCATCGATGAGATCGACGCGGTGGGCCGCTCGCGCGGCCTGGCGCTCGGTGGCGGCAACGACGAGCGGGAGCAGACTTTGAACCAGATGCTCTCCGAGTTGGACGGCTTTTCCCGCACCGATCTGGTCATCGTCATCGCCGCGACCAACCGCCCTGACGTGCTCGATCCGGCGCTCTTGCGGCCGGGCCGCTTCGACCGGCACGTCACCGTCGACCGGCCTGAGTTGGAAGCGCGCAAGGCGATTCTCAAGGTGCACACCCGCGAGATCCCGCTCGCGCCTGACGTCAACCTGGGGACGATCGCGGCCGAAACCGCGGGCTTCTCCGGCGCAGACCTCGCCAACCTGGCCAACGAAGCGGCGTTGCACGCCACGCGGCGCCACGCCAGCGCCGTCGAGGCGCAGGACTTCCGCGCGGCCTACGACCAGGTGGTCCTCGGGGAACTGCGCGAAACGACGCTCTCGCCGGCGGAGCGCCAGCGCGTCGCTGTGCACGAGTCGGGGCACACCGTGGTCGCGCGCTTCACGCCGGGAGCCGAGCCCCCCGAGCGGGTCACGATCATCCCGCGAGGAATGGCGCTGGGCGTCACGCAGCAGGTGTCGGGAGGCGATCGCTATACCATCACGCAATCGGAGCTCGAGGCCCGGCTGCGCGTCCTGATGGGCGGCTACGCGGCGGAGAGCGTCGTGTTCGGCGACGTTTCCTCGGGCGCACAGGACGATCTCAAGAAAGCGACCCATCTCGCCTTCGAGATGGTCGCGCACTTCGGGATGAGCGAACGCGTCGGACCCGTCTTTCACGAGCATCGCACCGAGGATCCGTTCCTCGGTCGCACCGTGGCGGTCGAGGGCGCGACCTCGGACGCGACAGTCTACCTGATCGAGGAGGAGACCCGGCGCATCCTCACGGAGGCACTCGACGAGGCGCGCCGCTGCATCGGATCGAACCGCGCCGCCTTCGACGGACTGGCGGCGGCGTTGCTCGAGCGCGAGACCTTGGAGAAGGCGGAGATCGCCAGGCTCCTCGGGCCTGCCGTCGCGCCCGTTCCCTCGGCGCGCGCGGCGGGCTGAGCGCGCGGAACATGCCCGCGAGTAAGGGCGCTGCGCGGTCGCTTCACTGGCGTCACTCCAACAGCACACGGTGCACCAGTTGGATGCACGCCGAACCTTCACCGACCGCCGATGCGACGCGCTTCATGCTGCCGGCGCGAACGTCGCCGACGGCGAAGACGCCGGGAACGCTCGTCTCGAGCACGTGAGGCCGGCGCCCGAGCGGCCAGCCGGCGAGATCGGCGTCGCGCAGATCGGTTCCGGTCCTCACGAACCCCTTTTCGTCGAGCGCTACGCAGCCCTGGAGCCACGCGGTATTCGGGTCCGCTCCAGTCATGACGAAGGCATGGCGGATGGCCATCGTTCGCGTCTCTTCCGCGCGCGCGTCGCGGACCTGCACGCGCTGCAAGTGGTCCTGCCCTTCGACGGAGAGGACCTGGTGGTGGGCGTACACGGTGACGTTGGGACTTTCCTCGATCCGAGCGATGAGATATCGCGACATCGTGTCGGCAAGGCCGGCTCCGCGGACCATGATGTGCACGCGGCGGACCTTGGGCGCCAGGAACACGGCCGCCTGACCCGCCGAATTGCCGCCGCCGATGACGATCACGTCCTCGTCCTGGCAAAGCTGCGCCTCCATTCGGGTGGCGGCGTAATACACGCCGACGCCCTCGAATCGCTGCAGGCCGGTTGATTCGGGCTTCCGGTACTGCACGCCGCTAGCGATCACCAGGGTCCGCGACTTCACCAGCGCGCCATCGGCCAGTTCGACGACGTAGGGGCGACGCTCGCAGTGCAGCGTGGCCGCGGAACGCGCGATGGCGATCTCGGCCCCAAACTTTTGCGCCTGCGTGTGCGCGCGACCCGCGAGCTCCTGGCCCGAGATGCCGGTGGGGAAGCCGAGATAGTTTTCGATCCTCGAGCTGGAGCCGGCCTGCCCGCCCGGTGCGTTGGCCTCGAGCACGAGGACGTCGAGACCTTCGGAGGCGCCATAGACGGCGGCGGCCAGGCCAGCGGGGCCGGCGCCCACGATCACGGCGTCGCGGACCACCGAAGGATCGAGCGCGCGATTGAAACCGAGGATATCGGCCACCTCCGTGTTGGTCGGATTCCTCAGCACGCGCTGGTCACGGAGGATGAGCACGGGGATGGCGCCGGTGCGAAGGTCGAACCGATCGAGCAGCGCCTGCACGCTGGGATCCTTGTCGATGTCGACGTACACGTGCGGGTGGCCGTTGCGGCTGAGGAACTCGCGGAGCCGCAGCGTGGCGGCGGAGAACGTCGATCCGATGAGGACCGTGTCGCCCTGCCCGCTGGCGATCAACCCCACGCGCCGGAGGATGAAGGCGCGCATCAAGAGCTCGCTCAGCTCTGCGTCCGTCTCGAGGATCTTGTGGAGCGCCTGGGTATTGATCGCCAGCAGCTCACCCGCTGTCGCGACGCGGACTCGCATGAGGTTGGTCCTGCCGGAAACGCTGCCGACCTCGCCGGTGAACTGCCCCTGACTCAAGACGGCGATGGGCAGCTCCTCGCGCTCCGAGGGCTGGACGATGGCCAGCGCGCCCGAGAGGACGACGAAGAAGTCGGGCGTTCTCGCGCCTTGTTCGACGACGATCTCACCGCGCTCCACCGTGCGGCGGTGCCCCAGTCTCTCGATTCGCCCGATCTGAGGGGCGGACAAGCGAGGAAAGAGCCGCGCCTGATCTACAGCCACGTCAACCATCGTAAGGTCTTACACCTGCGCCAGGCCGCCGTCGACGAACAGCTCGATGCCCGAGACGTAGCTGCTCTCTTCTGATGCGAGGAACGAAACGGCGCTGGCGATCTCCTCGGGCCGGCCGACGCGTCCGAGCGGGACCCTGTCGCGATAGAGCTCGTTCAAGCCGTCGCCATCCTTCTTGGTGAGGCCGCGAAGCCCAGGTGTATCAACCGCTCCCGGGCTGACGACGTTCACGCGGATCTTTCGACCCTTGAGGTCAGTGGTCCACGTCCGCGCGAACGAGCGCAACGCCGCCTTGGTCGCGCTGTAGACGCTCCGGTTGGGAAATCCCTTCGACCCGACGATCGACGAAGTGAGAATGATCGATGCGCCGTCCCTCAGCAGCGGCAGCGCTTTCTGCACCGTGAACAGCGTGCCCTTGACGTTGATGCCGAACATGCGGTCGAAGAGCGCTTCGCTGATTTCGCCGAGCGGTGACGGGTCCGCAACGCCTGCATTCGCGAACAAGATGTCGATGCGGCCCTTGAGGTCCTTCACCGTGGCGAACAGGCGATCCAGGTCGGCAAGGTTCGAAACGTCGCCCTGCACGGGGGTGACGTTCCGGCCGATCTCCGCGACGGCGGCGGCGAGCTCATCCTTGCGGCGGCCGGTGATGAAGACGTAGGCGCCGTCGGCAACGAACCGCTTTGCCGTGGCGAGTCCGATGCCGCTGTTGCCGCCGGTGATGACGGCGACCTTTCCATCGAGCTTACCCATGACCCAGCCACCTTTCGCTTCGCCCTTCGACGATGGTGGCCGATGCCCGAGGTGGCGGAACGATTCTCTTCGCCTGCGCGGCTGCCCCGAATCCCGGCCGCGAGTCGCTCATCGTATCGCCATAATATGACGAACGTACGATGGACAGGTGAGCCCACATGAACGCCAAGGTTGAGCAGAAGGCAAGGTCGCACGAATCGATCCTCCGATCCGCCGCCCGGCTGGTTCGCGAAAAGGGGATCTCGGGCGCGCGGGTCGCGGAGGTGATGAAAGGCGCCGCGCTCACGGTGGGCGGGTTCTACGCGCACTTCTCGTCCAAGGACGAGTTGGTGGACGAAGCCCTCCGCCGCACCGCCGCCAGGCTGCGCGACGGTCTCTTCGCGCGCCTCGACGAGAAGCCCGAAGCCGACCGCGCCGAAGTCATTCTCAAGCGGTACCTGTCGGCGGACCACCGCGACGCCGCCACGCTCGGGTGTCCTCTGCCGGCGGTGGTCGGCGAGGTCGGGACCACCGCGCCGCAGCATGGCGCGATCGTCGCGGAGCAGCTGCAGGCCCTGGTCGACGGGCTCGCGGACCACCTGCCGGCAGGCGGCATCGTCCCGCGCCGCATGCTCGCCATCGGTCTGGTCGCGCTGATGTACGGCGGGCTCAGCCTGTCGCGCGCAGTGAAGGGGACGGACTTGTCCGACGAAGTGCTCCGCGCCTGCCGCGCATTGGGCGCTGCCGCAGTCCGCGGCGTGAAGGGAGAACGGCAATGACAACGAGCTACGTGATCGATGCGGTGCGCACTCCTCGTGGGCGGGGCAAGCCGGGCAAAGGGGCGCTCAGCGGCATCCATCCACAAGAATTGTTCGCTCAGCTCCTCGTCGCGCTCGCCCAGCGCAACGTGTTCGACCCAGCGCAGGTCGACGACGTGATCGCCGGGTGCGTCTCGCAGGTGGGCGAACAGGGCGCGAACCTGGCCCGCAACGCCGTCCTCAGCGCGGGCTGGCCCATCGAGGTGAGCGCGACCACGCTCAACCGGTTCTGCGGCTCGGGCCTGCAGTCGGTCCACTTCGCGGCGATGGGGGCCGCCTCCGGCGCGCAGGATCTGCTGGTTGCGGGCGGCGTGGAGAGCATGTCGCGCGTCCCGATGGGCTCCGACGGCGGCGGAGAGGACGGCCGCAACCCGCGCCTCCGCGAGCGCTTCTTCCAGGTCCCGCAGGGGATCAGCGCGGACCTCATCGCCACGCTCGAACACTTCTCTCGCGTGGAGGTCGACGAGGTGGCACTGCGCTCGCAGCAGCGGGCCGCGCGCGCGGTGGAGGAGCGGCGCTTTGCCAGGTCGCTCGTCGCCATCACCGATCCGATCACCGGCAAGGTTGCCCTGGAGCGCGACGAGCTTCTCCGCCCGGAGACGACGCGCAAAGGTCTCGCCGAGCTCGCCTGCGCCTTCGCCGCTCTCGGCGAGAGACCGGCCGGGCCGAACGGCGAGACGCTCGATCAGATCGCGGTCGCGGCCTACCCGGAGGCAAAGCAGATCCGCCACGTCCACACCGCCGGCAACTCGAGCGGGATCGCGGACGGCGCCGGCGCGGTGCTCATCGCGTCGGAGCGCTACGTCCGCGAGACCGGCGCGCGTCCGCGGGCGCGCATCCGCGCGATGGCCACGCTGGGCAGCGAGCCCGTCATCATGCTCACGGCCCCAGCACCGGTGAGCGAGAAGGCGCTGCGTCTGGCCGGAATGAAGGCGCGCGACATCGACCTCTGGGAGATCAACGAAGCGTTCGCGGCGGTGGTGCTGCAGACGATGCGCAAGCTCGATCTCGACCCCGACCGGGTCAACGTGAACGGCGGGGCGATCGCCCTCGGCCACCCGCTCGGCGCGACCGGTGCCATGCTCCTCGGCACGGCCCTCGACGAGCTGGAGCGCCTCGACAAGCAGACCGCCCTGATCGCGATGTGCACTGCCGGCGGCCAGGGAATCGCGACCATCCTGGAGAGGGTCTCGTGAGCGGCGCGCCGGCCGTCTCGGTGGCGCCGCCGGCGCAGTTGCCGGCGACGCCTCGGAAGCGGACTCCATTCCTCATCGCGGGCCTGAGCCTCGCCGCGGTCCTGGTTTCAACGGTCTGGTACCTGCTTCACCTCGGCCGCGAGTCGACCGATGACGCGCAGGTGGAAGGGCGCGTGATGAGCGTCTCGGCCCGCGTCCCCGGGCAGGTGTTCCGCATGCACGTCGAGGACAACCAGCGCGTCGACGCGGGCGACGTTCTGGTCGAGCTCGATCGCGCCGACTACGCGGCGAAGGCCGATGCTGCGCGCGCCGACGTGGCGGCAGCGCGCGCAGCCGCCGCCGGCGCCCGCTCGACGCTCGAGCTCACGGAGAAGACCGCACCCGCAAACCTCGTGCAGGCCCGGGGCGGTCTGACAGCCGCGGCATCTTCCATCCACTCTGCTCAGGCCGCGATCGAGCAGACGCTGGCGGACCTCGCCGCCGCCCTGTCGCGCAAATCGCTCGCGGAGCTCAATCTCAATCGCGCCCGTACGCTCGTCGAAGCGAAGGTATTGCCCGAGGCGGATCTGGATCTGAGGCAGACGGAGTTCGACGCCGCGGCGGCGCGGTACCAGAGTGAACAGGCCCGGCTCGCCGCCGCGCAGGCCGGGCGCGCCGGCTCGGGCGGCGGCCTCGTACTCGCAAGAGGACGGCTGACCGCTGCCCAGACGGCAGCGGAGCAAGTCGCCTCGGCGCGCGCCGCGCTCGCCCTCGCCGAGGCGAAAACGCTGCAAGCGGAAGCGGCGCTCAAACTCGCGGAGCTGAATCTCTCGTACACCACCGTGCGGGCGCCGCGCCGAGGCGTTGTTTCGCGGCGCAGCGTCGAGGAAGGCCAGACCGTCAGCCCCGACCGTCCCTTGCTTGCCATCGTGCCGCTCGACGATGTGTGGGTCGTCGGCAACTTCAAGGAGGACCAGCTCGCCGAGATGCGCGCGGGCCAGAGCGCGACGGTGCGCCTCGACACCTATGGCCGGCGCGAATTTCGCGGCCACGTCGAGAGCATCGCAAGCGGAACCGGCGCGCGCTTTGCTCTCCTGCCACCCGACAATGCCACGGGAAACTTCGTCAAGGTCGTGCAGCGCATCCCGGTGCTCATCCGTCTCGATGGCCCTCCCGGGGTGGATCTGCGCCCCGGCATGAGCGCCGACGTCACCGTCCGGACGAGGGACTGATGAGCACGGAAGCGACCGTCCTTCGCGGGAGCAAGCCGCTCATCACCGCCGGCGCGATGGTCGCGGGTTTGATGGCGTTCCTGGACATCTCCATCGTGAACGTCGCGCTCAACGACATCCGCGCCAACTTCGGGACGCCGCTCGATCAGATCGCGTGGGTCTCGACCGCGTACGCGATGGCGAATATCACCGTCATCCCGATGTCGGGATGGCTGCTGAGGCGCTTGGGCTTCAGGCGTTACTACACGGTCTCGATCCTCATCTTCACCGCCGCGAGCGCGCTCTGCGGCCTGGCCTGGAACCTGCCGTCGCTCGTCTGTTTCCGCATCCTCCAGGGGTTGGGCGGCGGCGCCATCATCCCCACTTCGCAGAGCGTGCTCTTCTCGCGTTACCCGGAGAAGGAGCACGGCATGGCCGGCGCTCTCTTCGCCATGGGCGCAATCACCGGACCGCTGCTCGGCCCCACCATCGGCGGATACCTGGTGGAGTGGTCGAGCTGGCACTGGATCTTCTTCATCAACGTTCCGTTGGGGCTCATCGCCGCCTGGATCGCGTGGACGCAGATCGAGCAGCCGGGCTTCGTTTCCGACCGCTCCCCGGTCGACCGATTCGGCATCGCGCTTCTGGCCCTCGGCATGGTTTCCTTGCAGTACGTCCTGGAGGAAGGAAACCGCAACGACTGGTTCGAGGACAGGACCATCGCCGTCCTCGCCGTCGTTGCCGCCATCGCGCTGATCGGGTTCGTCACTCACGAGCTCGAGGCCGAGCATCCCGTCGTCGATCTGCGCGTCTTCCGGAATCGCGCTTATGCGGCGGCCACCACCCTCAACTTCCTCGTGGGGACGGCCATCTTCGCGGGTTCGGTGCTGCTCTCACTGTATTGCGGCACGATTCTGCACTACCGCGCGATCGACATCGGACGCGTATTCCTGATGGCGACCTGGATTCAGCTCTTGATCTTCCCGGTGGTCGGAAAGCTCGTGACCAGGGTCGACCCGCGCCTTTTGCTGGCGGTGGCCAGCGCGGGCATCTTCACCAGCCTGTGGCTCAACGGGCACCTGACCGCGCAAGTGACCACCGGTCAGGTCGCCTTCCCGCTCTTCATCCGCGCCATCGGCACCGGGTTTGGCTTCATACCGCTCACGGTGCTCGGCGTTGCCTCGCTCCCTGCGGCGCAGCGGCCCGGCGGCACCGCCCTGTTCAACCTCACGCGCGAGCTCGGCGCGTCGATTGGAACGGCATGGATGAGCACCATGCTCGCCCGGCAGGTGAAGCAGAATTTCACCTTCATCACCAGCCACGTGGACGCGTACGGGTCGCTGGTCGCGGAGCAGCGGACGCTGCTCGAGCACGGTCCAGGCGCCCGGCTCTTCGATCCGCAAGGCGCGGCGCTCGCCGTGCTGAACCAGCGCATCGGCGCACAGGCGCTCCTCAAGGCCTTCAACAACAGCTTTCTCTGGCTGGCCTTCGCGTTTCTCGCCGCGAGCTGGGTGATCGTCCTCATGCGCCGGCCGCAGCGAGGAGGAGCCGTGGATGTCAACGCGCACTGAATCTTCGACAGGAGGTCCTTGGACGTGAGCAACATCGAACGGACCCGCACCGTGACCTGGCAGGATCCTGCAACCCTCGGCAAGGCGGCGTTCTCGATGGCGGGCGCCGCCTTTCTCCGCGCAGTCGCCGAGCGCAGGCTGCCTCCGCCGCCGATCGCAAGTCTGATGGGCTTCGACATCGAGGAGGTCGGCGAAGGCCGCGTGGTCTTCGCGGTCGAGCCGCAGGAGTATCATTACAACCCCATCGGCATGGTCCATGGCGGGCTGGCGGCGACGTTGCTCGACTCGGCGATGGGATGCGCCATCCATTCACTCTTGCCCGAAGGGCGCGCCTACACCACTTTGGAGCTCAAGGTGAACTACATCCGCGCGCTGAAGCGCGACACCGGACGAGTGCGGGCGATCGGCAAGGTCATCCACCTGGGCGGCAAGGTCGCTACGGCGGAGGGCAGTGTCATCGACGGCGCGGGCAAGCTCTACGCACATGGCACGACGACATGCCTGCTGAGCGACGTATCCCGCCGGCCAGCGGGCTGATGTCCTCACCTGGTTTGACATTACATAAGCGCTCACTTATACGTTTCTTCTGTGCAACGCGAGGACACCGTCTTCCGCGCCCTGGCGGACCCAAGCCGACGCGCCATCTTTGAACGCCTGACCCGTGGAGAAGCCGCTGTGAAGGACCTCACGGCGCGCTTCGACATTTCCCAGCCGGCCGTCTCCCAGCACCTGGCCACGCTCCGCAGCGCTGGCCTTGTGTCCGAACGGCGCGATGGTCGACTCGTCTACTACCGGGTCGAGCCGAAGGGGCTACGGCCGCTCGTCGATTGGATCGCGCATTACCAGACCTTCTGGCTCGATCGCCTCGTCCGACTTCAAGCATTGCTCAAGAAGATGGATGAATGAACGCCAAAACCGAAACGCGGACGATTTCCATGGAGTACGACCTGCCCTACCCGCCCGCGAAAGTATGGCGTGCGCTGACCGAGCCCAAGCTGCTCGCGACGTGGCTCATGGACAATGACATGCGGCCTCTCGCCGGGCACAGCTTCACCTTCAAGGCGGAGCCGACACCGTGGTGGGACGGGATCGTTCGCTGCGAGGTGCTGGAGATCGAGCAGCACAAGCGCCTCCGTTATTCGTGGCGGAGCGGACCTGCGTCCTCGCCTCTGGACACCGTGGTCACCTGGACGCTCACGCCGACGCCGTCAGGCACGCGGCTCGCGCTCGAGCAGTCCGGCTTCCTGCCCGCCAACGCGTTCGCTTTCGACGGCGCGAGCAAAGGGTGGCAGCACATGGTTGGCCAGCGCCTGAGCGAGAGCTGCTGCGCGGCGGCCCCCGCCCCGTGGGTGCCATCGGCGCGGCGCTGCGCTTGAACCAGCCGCAGGTGTCGAAGCACCTGCGCGTGCTCAAGGAGGCGCGGCTGGTGCAGGTGGAGCCGCGCGCGCAGCAGCGCCTCTACGGACTGCGCGCCCAACCGCTGCGCGAGCTGAACCAGTGGCTCGAGCGCTACCGCCGCATCTGGGACGAGCGCATGGATCGACTGGACGCCCTCATCCAAGAACTCAAGGACAAAAGAAGAGGAGAACGAGATGGTCGCAAAAAGAAAAGCTGAACCGATGAACCTCAAGCCCACGTCGATGGAGCGCACCTCCGACAAGGAGATCGTCATTACGCGTACATTCCGCGCGCCGGCGCACATCGTCTTCGACGCGTGGACCAAGCCCGAGTACGTGAGCGCTGGTGGGCTCCCGAGTCGCGGGGCGTCACCCTGGTGCAGTGCGACGCCGACCTGCGCCCAGGCGGCGCGTACCGTTACGTGCTCGCTCGCGGCAAAGCCGAGCGCTTCGCGTTTTCTGGCAAGTACCTGGAGATCGCGCGCCCCAACGCGCCTCGTTTACTCGCAGAGCTTCGAGCCCCTGCCGGGGGAGGCGGTCGTGACGGTGTCGTTCGAGGAGCGAGACGGCTCGACCACGCTCGTGGATGGTGGATAGCATCGCCGCCACCCTCGAGGCCGTCCTCGCCGGCGGCGGCGAGGTGGCGCAGCCCATCGGCACCGACGCGCCCGAGATCACCGCGAGGTTCCGCGATCCCACTGGCAACGTGCTGGGGCTCTATCAACAGCCTACGTAACCGCCGCAATCATCTCCGCTATCGACTCGAATCGCAGCGTGCGACTTTTGGCCCATGACAGCCTTCCTGAAAATCGCTCGAATCGGTTGGTGCGGCCTGTCATCGAAATGACCTGAAGCGGGGTGAGGTCGTGTTCCGGAACCAGGCGGTCCACTCGTTCGCGGCAAGGACATAGCGATGGCAATTCCCCTGACGCAGATGCTGGCGGTCGCCAGGTACGTCGTGAAACAGCGCTTGAAGGGGAACGACCGTTACCCTTTGGTACTCATGCTCGAGCCGCTCTTTCGCTGCAATTTGTCGTGCACGGGCTGCGGGAAAATTCAATATCCCGTCCAGATTCTAAAGAAACACCTCTCGGTGGAAGAGTGCGTCCACGCCTCGGATGAATGCGGCGCGCCGGTGGTGAGCATCGCCGGCGGTGAGCCGTTGCTTCATCCGCAGATCGCGGAGATCGCGCGCGAGCTCACAGCCCGAAAGCGATTCGTGTACCTCTGCACGAATGCACTTCTGCTGGAGCGCAAGCTCCACGAGTTCCAGCCGAGCCCGTACCTGAGCTTCAGCGTGCACATGGACGGCCCGCGTTCCGAGCACGATTTCTCCGTCTGCCGCGAGGGCGGCTACGACGCGGCGGTGAGCGCCATCCGCGCCGCCCTGGAGCGGGGGTTCCGCGTCACCACCAACACCACCTTGTTCGAGGGCGCCGATCCCGGCCGCATGCGAGGCTTCTTCGACGACATGATGGGGCTCGGTGTGGAGGGCATGACGATCTCGCCGGGCTACGCCTACCAGAAGGCGCCGGACCAGGAGCATTTCCTGCGCCGCGAGCGGTCTCACCGTTTGTTCGCGCGCATGCTCGAGTCTCCGAACCGCGGCTGGAGCTTCAACCAGTCGCCGCTCTTCCTGCAGTTCCTGATGGGGAAGCGCGACTTCGAATGCACGCCCTGGGGAAACCCGACCTACAACCTCTTCGGCTGGCAGCGGCCCTGCTATCTGCTGCAGGACGGCTACGTAAAGACCTTCCGCGAGCTGATGGAGGAGACGGACTGGTCGCAGTACGGGCGCAAGAGCGGCAACCCGCGCTGCCAGGACTGCATGGTGCACTGCGGATACGAGCCCAGCGCAGTGCGGGCGGCCTTCGAGTCGCCGCGGGCGATGGGGGCGACGCTCGCTGCAATGGCGACGGGTCGTCTATGACCGAGGCGCGATTGAGCGAGCTCGTCCAGCGGGCATTCGACTATCGCGGCTACGTGACGCTCCGCCAGCGCGACGGTTCGGAGCTGGTGGGCTTCGTCTACGATCGCGGCACCACGCACCTCGAGCTCTTCGACGAGACGGCGACACGGCGTCTGCGGATTCCGCTCGCGGAGATCGCCGACATCGCCTTCACCGGCGTGGATACCGCGCAGAAGTCGCAGGAGATCTGGGAGCGCCGCAAGGGCACGCTCGAGCCGCGCGACACGCCGGCGTGGGGAGACTGGCACCAGTCGGGGCCGGTGCTGGTGCTGGTGGCGCTCGAGGCCGAGCTACGCAGCGTCGCGCGGGCCGTGGGGGCGGCGCCCCGCGACGGGCGCGTTCGCGCTCGGATCGCGGGCGGCGACCTCGTCGCGCGGGCGATCGGGATCGGCGGAGGCTCTCGCGCCGCGGTGACCGAGGAGGAGCCGCGGTTGGTGATCACTTGTGGCTTTTCCGGGAGCCTCGACAGCGCGCTGGCGCCCGGCGACCTGGTGCTGGCGACGTCGGTCCGCGACGAGAACGGAGACGTGCTCGCCGCCTCCGGGCCGGAGCGCCTGGCAGCGGCGGAGGCGCTCCGCGGGCTGCGATTCTTCGAGGGCGAGCTCGCCTGCACCACCGCCGTGGCAGCGACCCCGGAGGAGAAGCGCGCCCTGGCGCGGCCCGGCATGCTGGCCGTGGACATGGAGAGCCATCCGGCTGCGCGCGCAGCAATCGAAGCGGGCGTCCCCTGGATCGGGCTGCGCGCCATCGTCGACCCGCTCGAGTCCTCCTTGCCGCCGTTCACGCGGGAGCCGGCAGGCCGCCATCTGCTGTCTGCGCTGAGGTACGCGCTCAGCGGTCCGCGCGCCGTGACGGACCTGATCCAGCTTTCGTCGCGCGCCCGGCGCGCCGCGCACGCCCTCGAGCTCGCATTGCAGCGTCTCACGCCGGTGTTTGCCGCCGCGGAGGTCCGGCCATGAAGGCACTGGTCACCGGCGCCAGCGGGTTCATCGGCGGCGCTGTCGCCCGCGCATTGCTCCGGCGCGGGGATCGGGTCCGCGTCCTGCTACGTCCGGGCTCGGCGCCCAATGTCGCGGACGCCGGCCAGCTCGAGATCGCGCGCGGCGACCTGCGCGATGCCCGGGCTGTCGCGGCGGCGGTGCGGGGCTGCGACGCGGTCTTCCACGTCGGCGCGATCTATTCGTTCGCAGCGCCGGAGAGCGAGGTACTGGCGGTCAACGTGGGCGGCACGCGCAACGTCATCGATGCCGTGCGCGCCGGAGGCGCCCGGCTGGTCTACACCTCGAGCGTCGCCACCATCGGCGGCATGCACGACAGCGCCCTCCCCGACGAGCGCTCGATGCCCTCGGGACCGCCGCCGGGGCCGTACAAGAGGAGCAAGTGGGAAGCGGAGGAGCTGGTCCGCGCAGAGGCCCGGCGCGGTCTCGACGTGGTGATCGTCAACCCCACCTTCCCGGTGGGCATTGGCGACGTCAAGCCGACTCCCACCGGCGCCATGATCCGCGATTTTCTCGACGGGCGGATGCCGGCCTATCTCGACACCGGCATGAACGTCGTGGACGTCGACGACGTGGCCCAGGGCGAGCTGCTCGCGCTCGCGCGCGGGCGTCGGGGAGAGCGGTACATCCTCGGCCATGCCAACCTGACCATGCGCGATCTCCTCGAGGAGCTGGCGGTGGTTTCGGGGCGGAAGCCGCCGCGGTTCCGGATGCCGCACCTGCTCGCCCTCGGGCTCGCGCACGCGGACGCCTTCGTGATGGTACGGATCCTGGGCCGCCCGCCGCGCATTCCGCTGGAGGGCGTGCGGACCGCGCGCCAGTTCATGTTCGCCGACTGCCGGCGCGCCGTCCGCGAGCTCGGGTTGCGCCAGACGCCGATCCGCGAGGCGCTCGCCAAGGCGGTCCGCTGGTTCGAAGAGCGCACCCGGCGCGAGGTGGCCAACGAGCCGCTGCTCGCGGAGCGGGGAGTCTCGTGATCGCCAGCGGAAGCCAGCTCGAGCGCGCGTCGCTGGATCTCGTCGTCGAGCGGTCGCAGGCGTGGTTCGCGCGCGAGCAGATCGGCGAAGGGTTCTGGTGGGCGGAGCTGGAGTCGAACGCCACCATGGACGCCGAGTACCTGCTCCTCACTCACTTCCTCGGCGCGCGCGATGACGAGATCTGGCGCGGCGTGGCGCAGGACATCCGCAACTACCAACGCTCCGACGGAAGCTGGGCCATGTACCACGGCGCGCCCGGCGATCTTTCCACCACCATCGAGTGCTACTTCGCCCTCAAGCTGGCCGGCGATCCCGCCGACGCTCCACACCTGACCGCCGCGAGGGAGTTCATCCGGGCGCGCGGCGGCATCGCGCGGGCGCGGACCTTCACCCGCATCTGGCTCGCGCTGTTCGGCCAGTGGAGCTGGGACGACCTTCCCGCGATGCCGCCGGAGTTGATGCTGCTGCCTCCCTCGGCGCCGTTCAGCATCTACCAGTTTTCCTCGTGGGCGCGGGGAACCATCGTGCCGCTGCTCCTGTTGATGAACGACCGCCCGGTGAGACCGGTGCCGGACGCCGCGCGGCTCGACGAGCTGCGCGTCCCCGGGATCGCTCCACCCGCGCCGCGGGACGCGCTCGATCGATTCTTCCTTGCCGTCGACCGCGCGCTGCGCCTCTACGACCGCTTGCCGTTCCACCCGTTGCGCGGGCAGGCGCGCGAAGCGGCGGAAAAGTGGATCCTCGCGCACCAGGAAGCCGACGGAAGCTGGGGCGGAATCCAGCCGCCCTGGGTGTATTCGCTGATGGCGCTCCGCTCGCTGGGACATCCGCTCGACCATCCCGCGCTGAAGAAGGGTCTCGAAGGCATGCACGGGCGATGGATGGTTCGCCGTCCCGACGGGAGCGCGCGCGTGCAGGCGTGCCTCTCGCCGGTCTGGGATACCGGGCTTGCGCTGCTCGCCTTGCTCGAATCCGGCGTCGAGCCGTCGGACAGGATGGTGCAGCAGGCCGCGCGCTGGCTGCTCGCCGAGGAGATCCGCGTGCCCGGCGACTGGTGCGTCCGGGCAGGCGACGTGGAGCCGAGCGGCTGGGCGTTCGAGTTCGAGAACGATCTCTATCCCGACGTGGATGACACGGCGGTGGTGCTGCTCGCCCTGCAGAAGGCCGGCGCGGTGGACGCGCCGACCCGGGAGCGTGCGCTGCGCTGGGTGCTCGCCATGCAGAGCCGCAACGGCGGCTGGGCCGCGTTCGACAAGGACAACACCTCGCGACTGCCCGCCCTGCTTCCCTTCAGCGACTTCGGCGAGATGATCGATCCTCCCAGCGCGGACGTCACCGCGCACGTGATCGAGATGCTCGGCGCATTCGGTTTCGATCGCAGCGACCCCGCGATGGATCGCGCGCTGCGGTACCTCCATGGTCAACAGGAAACGGAAGGTTCCTGGTTCGGCCGCTGGGGCGTAAACCACATTTACGGCGTGGGCGCGGCGCTGCCGGCGCTCGCGGCCGCGGGCGAGGCGATGGACGGCCTGCCCGTGCGCCGCGCGGTCCGCTGGCTGAACGAGCGGCAGAACGCCGACGGCGGATGGGGTGAGTCCTGCGCTTCGTACGTGGAAGTGGCGGCGCGAGGGCGCGGAGAGAGCACGCCGTCGCAGACTGCCTGGGCGCTGCTCGGGTTGATCGCCGCGGGGCGGGCGGACTCCCCGGCCGCCCACCGCGGCGCCCGCTTCCTGCTCGAGCGCCAGCGCACCGACGGCGCCTGGGACGAGGAGTCGTTCACGGGCTGCGGGTTCCCCGGCTACGGCATCGGCGAGGAGCGCGGCGCCCGCATCCGCGAGGGCCGAGAGCTCTCCGCCGGGTTCATGATCCGATACCACCTTTACCGCAACTGCTTCCCCCTGCTCGCGCTGGGCCGATACCGGACCGCCCTGCGCCGCCTGCCGAAAACCGTCCTGTCCCCAAGAGGTGTTACATGCGATCCGGCGATTTCTACCAGCGCCATCTCGATGCGGTGAGCCGCAGCTTCGCTCTCTGCATCCCGCAGCTCGAGTCGCCCTTCCGTGAGCGTGTCGCGCTCTCCTACCTGCTCCTGCGCGTGCTCGACACGGTGGAAGATGCTCCGTTCCAGGACAGGCAACTGCAGCAGCGCCAGTTCGAGGCCTTCCGCCGGTTCGTGCGCATGCCGCCGGTCCGGGGGCAGGTGGACGTTTTCCGCGCCTCGTTCCCCAACCTGATCACCGACGGCGAGCGCAATCTCCTCGCCGACACGCAGCCGTTCCTCGAGGATCTGCACCAGCAGCCTGCCGGCGCGCGCGGTGTGATCTTCGGCGCCATCGACCGCATGGCGCAAGGCATGGCCGCCTACGCGCTCCGTCCGGTTCCGCTGCGGCTCCTCGACCTCGAGGACGTCACGCGCTACTGCTGCATCGTCGCCGGACTGGTCGGCGAGCTGCTGACCAGGCTCTGGGCGCTGGGCGGGGAGGCGCCGCCGCGCATGCTCCTCGCTTATCGCTTCGGCCTCTTCCTGCAGAAGGTCAACATCCTCAAGGACCAGGCCGAGGACGAGGCCGCCGGGCGCTTCCTGGTTCCCGACCGCCGCGCGATCCTCGCCAGCCTGCGGGCGGACGGGGAAGGCGCGCTCGCGTATCTCACGTCCTTGCCGCGGGCCGAGCGGGGCTACCGCACGTTCTGCGCCTGGTCCCTGATGCTCGGCGCCAGCTCACTGTCGCTGATGGAGGGGCCGAGGGAAAGCCACCGCGCGCAGACCTTGGCGCTGCTCGAGCGCACCGGCGAGATCGTCCAGGACAACGAAGCGCTGCGGAGGCAGTTCGCCGAGCTGTTGCCGCGGCTTCCGGAGGTGAGGCCCCGCGCGCCCGTCGCCAAGCCGGAATCCGCGGAGCAATTCGTGCAGATCCTCGACGCGCCGCTCTCGGAGAGCGAATTGCTCGATCTCGGCGCCGTCAGCTCGACAGTGCGGCGCGCCGCCGCCGCCAATCAGTAGGGATAACCGATCTCGATGTACACCTTGAGGCCTTCTCCGCCCGTGGCGATATCGATGCGCCCGACCACGTTGGGATGGACCCAGGCGCGAAGGCCCACGCCGGCGGTGACCCGCGGATCCGAGAGCGCCTGATGGAGTGCGTCGAACACCTGCCCGGCTCCGACGAACGGATCGATCCGCCAGTCAGCGGTGACGCCGTAGATGTGCGTCTGCAGCAGGCGGATGCGCTGCTCCACCTCGATCGTCCATGCGTTCTGACCGATGAAGCGATCCTCGGTGAAGCCGCGCAGGAGGTATGCGCCGCCGAGCGTGCTCTGATCGTAGAAGGGGGCCCTCGACGTACTCACGAAGGTCAAGTCGAATCGCGCCGCTCCGGCGATCCATCCAAGCTCGGGATGCAGCGCGCGCACCCGCACCTGCCCGCGCAGGAACGTCGGCGACCCGGCGAGACCCTCGACGGGTCCTGCCGCGGCGCCGGCGAAGAAGCCGCCCTCCGAGTTTTCGCCGTTCGGGCGGCTGTCGAAGCGGAGGTCGAGCGTTTGCCCGAGCGTGGTCGAGCCGCCCATTCCCGGCACGTCGGGAAAAACGCGGCGGCTGAGCGGCAGGCCCGGGACTCCCAGGTCCTGGACTTCGTCGTGGTGGAGGAGCAGCCCGACGCCCGCGTTCCACCATCCGCCGAGGTTCAGGCCGGCGCGGGCGAAGCCGTGGGCGCGGATGCGGGTGTAGCTGGTCTCCTTCGTCTCCGGAGTCTCGGGTCCCAGCCCGAAGAAGCGGTAGAACGCGCTGCGCTGCCAGCGCAGCTCGAGCTCGGTGGTGAACGCTCCGGCGGCGCGGGGCAGATCGCGCCACTGCAGCAGCAGGCCCGAGTTGATGCGCGTGCTCGCCGACACGATGAAGTTCAGGTTCTGATCGTCGGCCGGGTAGTGGAAGATGCGCAGCGTCGCCGTCCAATGGATCACGTCGTTGTAGGTGACGCTGGGGGCGATGATCGACTCGGTCCTCCCCGCGGGATCGCAGACGCGCAGGAACACAGGCATCGCGCCAAAAGTATTGCCCTCGTTGGGCAGCGTCGAATAGACAGGGAGCGGGATGAGGCGCGTGTTGATGCCGGCGGAGCAGTCGGGGGATGCAGCGCGCGCCGCAGCAGGCAGGCAAAGGGCCCAGCCGGCCACCAGGAAGGGCGCGCATCTCATTCGGGACGCCCCGCGGCCGGCACCCGGTCCATTTATGTTGCGGATGGCGAATCGCAAGGGCTTCTGTCGTCTCTCAAGGGATGACCATGCTCGCCGATGCCGCCACACGTCCCCGGTTCGCCATCGCCCGCGAGTGGCTCCTCCCCTCACGCACCATGAGGCGGCGCATCCTGCCGCCCGCCATCGGGCTCGTCTACATCGCCGTGGTCGGACTGCTCGGAGGTCTGCGGTTCGATCACGTCTTCGTCGGGCTGCTCGGGTTCCTTGATCTATACAACGAAAAGACCCGCCAGTTCCTGCGCGACTTCTTTCCTTTCATCGCCACCGGCGCCATTTACGACTCGATGCGCTACTTCTACTGGCCGGGGATCGCAGGGCGCGTGCGCGTGGAGGGCCCGTACCTGCTCGAGCGCTCCTGGTTCGGCATCGGCGGGCAGACGCCCAACGAATGGTTCGCCGCGCACCACTGGCCGGCGCTCGACCTGGCCTCCGGTTTCGCCTATCTGGTCTACGTCGGCGAATATCTCGCCCTCGCCTTCGTGCTCTTCTTCCGCCGCCGCTCCGAGACGCTGCGCACGCTCGCGCTGGCGTTTCTCACCGTCAACCTGCTCGGCTTTACCACCTACTTCATCTATCCGGTAGCGCCTCCCTGGTACATCGCGGAGTACGGGTTCGGGCCGGCGCGCGTCGACATCCATCCGGCGGCCGCCGCCGCGAGCCGATTCGACCTGCTGCTCGGCACGCACTTCTTCGACGAGATGTACGGGCGCGGCGTGGACGTGTACGGCGCGTACCCTTCGCTCCACGTCGCCTATCCACTCATCGCCGTGTGGGCGGCGTTCCGCGAGAGGGATCTGCGCTGGGCGCGCGGCCCCACCATCGCCTTCTTCCTGCTCATGTGCCTGAGTGCCGTATATCTACAACATCATTACGTGATCGACGTGCTGCTCGGCATCACCTATGCGCTGGCCACGCTCGCATTCCTTCGCGGCCCTGCCTGGCTCGCTCAGCGCAGCGCCGCGCGCGCGTCGTTGGCCCAGCCGGCCGCATCGGGGTCGTCGCGGAATGTCGTGCCGGTGGCGAGCCGGAGCGCCTCGGAATAGGCAGCGCGGGCCTCCGCGTCGCGCCCGTTCTTCCGCAGCGCTTCACCGAGCGCAAGCTGGTTGGGCGGATAGTCGGGCGCGATGCGCGCCGCGGACTGCGCTTCCGGAAGCGCCGCTTCCGCATCGCCGGGCCCGAGCGGCCAGCCCGGGGCGCGCAGGAGAACGAGGGCGAGCAGCCGCTGCGGGCCGCCGCGATCGACGGCCGGATCTGCGAGGGCTGCGCGGCGGAGCAGTTCCACCATGTGGGGCAAGGCATCGTGGGCCGTGGCGGTCCGTTCGCGCGACTGCAGCCCAAGGGAGGCAGCGAGCCAGTAATCGCACAGCGGCGACGCCTGCACGTTCTCCTCACAGAGCTGGCCGACGGCCACGGCGCTCTGCGCCAGGCGGACCCGCTCCGCGGGATCCTTCTCGCGCCCGAGCCGGAACGCCTTGGCGCGAATGGCGCCTGCGTAGGACTCGGGATCGCGCGGTCCGGCCCGCGCCGCTTGCAGGTAGAGTTCCTCGGCGGCCGCGGCCTGTGCCGGATCCGCGCGGCGCGCCCAGGCGTCAGTTGCGCCCGCGAGTAGCTGCGTGCTTGTGCCCTGCGACGGGGAAGACATCGATTCGATCGGCGGTGGCTTCCGCAGCGAATGCGCGCAGGCCGCGCAAACGATCAGCGCTGCCGCGCGTCTCACTTCGCCCGTCGGTACGCTGCCTGCGCGGCGGCGAGGGCCTTCGCGTCGAGCGGGACGAACGCCGACATGCGCACGCCGTCCAGCGCCTCGCGCGCAGACGGATCGCCGGACAGCGCCGTGAACGCCGCTTGCAGGGTCTTTCGGCGCCGCTCGTCGATGCGCTTGTCCAGCGTCGAGATCACCGCGACCGGCATCGGTGGCGAACTCTCGACGACCGCAAGCGATGCCGCGAACGGCAGCTTCCCGAGCGCCGCCGATTGCGCGCCGTCCAGCAGCACGGCCACCTTCTCGCCGTTCGCCGCGCGGCGCAGCGCGGACAGGACCGCGCTGGAGGCGACGATCTCCACGTCCGCCGGCAAGCCGGGCGCGGCGGCGCGAACGAAGCGCGGCGAGTAGCCGGCACTCGACAGCACGGTGTAACCCGCCAGCGAAGCGGAATGGTCCTTGCCGGTCACCAGCGTCCAACGCTCCAGGGGCTCTCCGTCTTTCGGCGCCGCCATCAGCCGTGGAACCAACCGGAGGTCCTGCTCGTGGTCGAGGTAGAACGGCAGCGTCGAGAGGAGCAGCGCGGCGTCCTTTTCCGCCAGCCGTCGCAGGCAGCCCGGCGCGGTCTCCTCGTAGACGGCGGCGAGCGACGCCGGAGGAAGCCGCGCGGAAGCGGCGAGGGTCCGGGCCAGAGCGTCCATGGCTGGCTGCGCCTCCGCCGCGCTTCCCGGATATCCTGGTGCGCAGACCACCAGCGTGACCGTCAGAATCGCGAGCATCGCGCTTCTGTACGCGAAACCGCGCTACAAGGCACCTCCGTGAACGACGTTCCCTCTCGACTCCTGGCAGGCCTCGTCTCGCTCCGCGCGCCCATCCTCGCGATCTACGCCGTGCTGGTGCCGCTGGCGGCCATCCGCGCGGCGCACATCTCCTCGGAGGGTGGCCTCGACCGGCTGATCCAGCCCGACGATCCGGACTTTGCGGCGACGCGCGCCTTCCAGCGGATCTTTCCCGACTCGCCTTCGGTGCTGCTGCTCTTCGAGTCGGACAATCCCTGGGCGCCGGCGAATCTTGCGCGGGTGGACGCCGCGGTTCGCGAACTGCGCGCAGTGAAGCACGTGAGCGCCTTCTCGGTGCTCGACGTAGTGCGGCGGGCGCGGCCCGGAGCCACGCCGAAAGAGCTGCGGCGGCTGGCGACGGGCACGGCATTCTTTCGCAAGCAGGGAATGCTCGGGGACGGCTTTCTCGCGGTCATCGCCGACCTCGACGTGCACGGTCCGGCGGAGCGGGACGCGGCGCTGGCAGCCATCGACGCCGCTCTGGCCCGCGCGGGTGCGGAACCGGTGCGGCGCGTCGGCTCTCCCTACATCCAGTCCTGGCTCGAGCAACAGTCGGGCTCGGCTTCGGTGCGGTACTTTCCCTTCTTCGGCGCGCTGGTGGTGGCCGCGGCGCTGCTGCTCTACCGCTCCGTGCGAACGCTCCTTGCCTTCTTGCTCGCGCTCGCTTCGGCGGTGGCGCTGGGGGTGGCCGCGGGCGGGCTGCTCGGCTTCAGCTTCACCATCGTCTCCGTGCTGGTGCCGCTCACGGTCCTCGTCACCACGCTGTCGTCGCTGGTGTACCTGCATTCGCGCTTCGTCGATCGCCCACCGGACGTGCCGGTCCGCGTACACCAGCTCACGGCCTTGCGGAACAAGTTCCTGCCGGTGACGGCCTCGTCGCTGGCGGCAGTGCTGGGCTTTGCGGCGCTCTCCATCTCGAAGGTACGGCCCATCCGCGAGTTGGGCATCTGGACGGCGGCGGGCCTCGCCATCTCCTGGGTGGTCGCGTTCACTCTCTTTCCCGCGTTGCAACTCGCGCTGCGTACGCCCACCGGAACGGCCAGCGTGACCGCCGGGAGCCTGTACGAGCGCTTCACTGCCGCGCTGCCGGCGTTCACCTTCCGTCACCGCCGCGGGCTGGTCGCAATCGCGCTGCTCATCTGCCTGGCAGGGACGGTAGCGCTGTTCGGAGTTCCGGGACGGCTCGCGCCGATGTCCGTCGGTACCGACACACTGACGTATATCGACCCTTCCCTCCCGTTGCGGCGCGACCTCGCCTGGTTCCGCGAGCACGTGGCCGACCTGAACGTCGCGCACGTCTGGATCCACCTGCCGCGACCGGCGGCGACCGATCCGGAGGTGTTGCGCGAAGTCGATCGCTTCCAGACCGCCATCGCGTCCGTGCGCGACGTGATCGAGGCGGTCGGACCGACCACCTTCCTGCGCCTGCGCAGGTACTTCGCAGGCCAGGGTGAAGAGCTTCCGCGGGACCCCGCTCAGTTTGCGCGGGCAACGGCCGATCTGGAGCAGCTTCTGCTCTCGGAGGCCAGCCTGCGCGGCTACGTCGACGTGAACGGGCTGCAGGACATCAACATCACCGTCCTGTTCCGGCAGGGTGACGCGCAAGGGTACGCCGCGCTCGCCGCGGAGATCGGACGCGCGTGGAAAACGCTCGGGCCCGCGCCGCTTGGCGGAGCGCAGATGCGGCTGGTCGGCGAATCGTTGTTGCAGGTAAAGGTGGGCGCGAGCCTTGTGCCCACGCTGGCCCAGAGCTTCGCCATCACCGCCGCGCTCATCTTCGTGGTGTTCCTCTTCGTCTTCCGCAGCCCCACCGCGCGGCTGCTGGCGATGATCCCCTCGCTCTTCGCCATCCTCGCCACCTTCCTTGGGATGCGTCTGTTCGGCGCCTCACTGAACGTCGCCACCATCCTCATCGCCACCACCATCCTCGGCACGACGGAAAATGACCAGATCCACTTCTTCCACCACCTGCACGAGCGCGACGGAGCCCCGCTGGGCGATGCGCTCACGCACGCGCTCCGCGTCTCGGGCAGGGCCATCGTCTTCGCCACCTTGATCAATGCGGCCGGCTTTCTGGCGCTCTCCTTCTCCAGCTTTCCGCCACTGAGGCAATTCGGGCTGGTGACCAGCGCGGCCTTTCTTCTCGCTCTGGTAGCCGACTTCACCGCGCTGCCGGCCGGCCTGTGGATGATCGATCGCCGGCGGAGGCAGCCGGATCTGCGCAAATGACTCGCGCTCATCCGTCCTTCGCCTCTTGCAGAACCCTGGGCCGAAGGTTTTTTTGGCGGTTGTCGATCCGGGCCGGACTCGTTCGACTACGAGGCAAGGAGGAGTCAAACCATGCAATATCTTCTGCTCATCTACGAGAACGAGAAGCGCTTCGAGAAGGGCTACGACCCGAAGGAGATGGCGGAGTACGGCGCCTTTGGCAAGGAGTTCGCGAAGACGATCAAGCTGGGGAACGCCCTCAAGCCGACCAGCACCGCCACCGCCGTCCGCGTGCGAGACGGCAAGCGGCTGACCACCGACGGGCCCTTCGCCGAGACCAAGGAGCAGCTCGGCGGCTTCTACCTGGTCGAGGCGAAGGACATCGACGAGGCCATCCACATGGCGGGGAAGATCCCGGCGGCGCGCTACGGCACCGTCGAGGTCCGCCCGATCATGAAGTTCGATTGAGCGAGCTCGAGCAACTCTGCCGCGCGGAATGGGGGCGCCTTCTCTCGGCCCTCATCCGCGCGGTCGGCGATTTCGACGTCGCCGAGGAAGCGCTGCAGGAGGCGTTCGCGGCCGCCGCTGCCTCGTGGACGGCAGCGCCGCGCAATCCGCGCGGCTGGCTGTACCGAACTGCCCGGCACAAGGCCATCGACGTGCTCCGGCGGCGCGGCCGCTTCTCCGCCATGGGAGCCGCGCTGGCCGCGGTCGAGGAGGAGGCGCGCGCGGCGGTAGAGGAGGACGAGGTGCCCGACGAGCGGCTGCGGCTGATCTTCACTTGCTGCCATCCGGCGCTGCCCGAGGAGGCGCAGGTGGCGCTGACCTTGCGCACGCTGTGCGGACTGAGCACCGAGGAGATCGCGCGGGCCTTCCTGGTACCGGCGGCCACGATGGCGCAGCGCCTGGTGCGCGCCAAGGCGAAGATCCGCGCCGCGGGCATTCCCTACCTGGTGCCGTCGTACGAAGATTTGCCGGAGCGGGTCTCGGCGGTGATGGCGGTCGTCTACCTGGTCTTCAACGAAGGCCATGCGGCGGCGCGAGGCGAGGCACTGGTCCGCGGCGAGCTGTGCGCCGAGGCGATCCGGCTGGCGCGCCTGTTGCGCGCGCTGCCTCCGGTGACTGTGCCCGAACTCGACGCGCTCCTGGCGCTGATGCTGCTGCACGACGCGCGCCGCCCGGCGCGGCAGGACGGCGCGGGCGAGCTGGTGCCGCTCGCGGAGCAGGACCGCACGCTCTGGAACCGGGCGCAGATCGAGGAGGGACGCGCGCTGGTCCAGAGCGCGTTGCGCCGCGCGCCGCCGGGGCCGTATGCGCTGGAGGCGGCCATCGCGGCGGTGCACGCCGAGGCGCCGCGCGCGGCCGACACCGACTGGCGGCAGATCGCGCTGCTCTACGAGCGGCTCCTTTTGCTGCACCCGTCGCCGGTGGTGGCGCTCAACCGCGCCGTGGCGGTGTCGTTTGCGGAGGGCCCTGCCGCGGCGCTCCCGCTCGTCGATGCGCTCGAAGGGGACCTCGACGGTTACCATCTCTGGCACGCGACGCGCGCCGATCTCTTCCGCCGCCTCGGCCGCCGCGAGGAGGCCATCGCCGCATACCACTGCGCGCGGGAGCTGGCGCAGAACGACGCCGAGCGCCGGTTCCTGTCGCGTCGTCTGGACGAGCTGGGCTGACCGCCTTCACGTGCCTTTCGTGCCGACCAGCGCCGCCATCTTCTCGTCGAGGTCGCGGGCCACTTCGTCGATGCCAGGATCCTCGAACTGACCGAAGAGCTTCAGCGAGAAGGCGCGAACTCGAACCCGAGCATCATGGTCTCCACTCCCGGGTTGTGATGGCTCAAGCCGCCATTCGAGAGATGGCTGAACGAAATGGCGAGACGCACCGGCGGCACGAGCAGCCGCGACAGCTCGATCGACGAGCGAAACTCGATCGGGGAGCCCAGATCCCGTTGACCCTGCGAGAGCACGATTCCGGTGCCGAGCCCAGGACTGACCTGGATACCTCCAGGAAGGGGGAGCTCGAGCACGAGCCCGGTGAACAGATATCCGCCGCCGCTGCTGCCGGCGAGCGCTCCCACGACGGGTCGCAAGGGTCCCCATTGCCACGGCGGACGAACCTCGACTTCGATACCGACTTCGTGCCCTTGCCCTGCCCGGAGACCGTACTGTCCGCTCGAGACGCTGACCGACGTTGCTCCCGCGAGCGCGGGGCTGGCCGCGAGCAGCAAGACCGCGAGAAGCGTGGTCGCGTCGCGCTTTGGACCCGTCAGTTCGCTACGGCGTCGCTTCGGGCAGGATCGTAGGTTCATGGCGGCTGTCGAGTTGGATGCCAGCGACGACGAAACCGACGCAAAAATGCTGCTACCGCCCAGCGCGCACCGCGCAGGCCGACCCGACGACTCTGACGTCGCGCGCTGGACCTCGCTCCGTTCTCTGACTAAAGTCAGCTAATGGACCGAGCGGTGATCTCCGAGGTCCGCCGTTTCAACCGGCTCGTCACGCAGCGGGTGGGCGCCTTGGACGCCAAGTTTCTCGCCCGCGATCGATCCCTTGGCGAGGCGCGCGTTCTCTGGGAAATCGCGCGTGGCTCCGTTCGGAGCCGATCGGGTGTGGCGCCCTGAAGTTCCACGGCAAGGCGCCCACGGAGATCAAGCGCATGTGGGTCGCCGAATCGGTCCGCGGGCTCGGCATCGGCCGTCGCCTGCTCGCCGAACTCGAGGCCCTGGCCGCGCGGCATGCGAGCCACGTGCTGCGGCTCGAGACGAACCGATCGCTCACCGAAGCCATCGCCATGTACCGCTCCGCGGGGTACCTCGAGGTCGACCCATTCAACGACGAGCCGTATGCCCATCACTGGTTCGAGAAGCGCATCGCGGGCTAATGGTGCGTGAGCACGGGGCACGGCGCGTAGCGCACGACGGCGATCCTCATCTACGGCGATTTGCGGGCCGTCCGCGCTGAGCCTGCTGGATCAGCTTGTGAAGCACCGGGAGTGCCCTCGCCAGAGCCGCGCGGTCGGACGGGGACAAGGTTTCGAGACCGGACTGCAGCACCGCCGTGCGCGCCGTCAGTATCCTGTCCAGGACGTCGTTTCCTCTGTTCGTCAGGCGGACAAGCACGGCGCGGCGATCGACGTCGTCGGCAGCGCGCCGCGCCCAGCCCAGGCGCTGCATCCGTCCGACGAGGGCGGACATGGTCGGCTGCGTGAGGTGCTCGAGGCGGGCCAGCGAGGTCACCCGCTGTGGGCCGCCGTCGCGCAGGGCTAGAAGCGTCCGGGCCTGCGCCAGGTTCACCTTCGCCGGAACCGACGCCTGACGCAGCAGGACGGTCAGACGCGTAATGATGGCTCCCAGCTCCTCCGCGAGGCGTCGTCGCGTCACGTCGTGGATCTACATAGCTCATCGATGTACGGCAACCAGGTGCGAATCGCGTGACTAACTGGAGCATCGTTGTAACTGAGCAGGATCGGCGAAAAGGAGTTCGCCATGTCTCTCGACCCGCTGGTGTTCTGCGTGCTGGGGCTGATGCTGTTGGGGGGACTGCTACCCTTTCTCTGGCTGCTGCTGCCCGCGGAGCTGGTGCGCCCGCACCGTCCGTCCTCCGGCCCGCGTGAGCGCCTGACGATGATTGCTACAACGAGCAAACCTCACGAGGACCAAGACAACATGAAGAAGATTCTCTACACCGCCGAGGCAGTGGTCGAAGGAGGGCGAGAAGGTCGCGGCCGGACCACCGATCTTCGTCTGGCCGTGAACCTCTCCGTCCCAAAGGAGATGGGTGGTCGAGGCGGCCATGGCACCAACCCGGAGCAACTCTTCGCCGTCGGCTACGCCGCCTGC
>WNFC01000885.1_pt1 | contig 32370 bp, 30 predicted proteins | sample 5400541 | NCBI WGS metagenome assembly WNFC01 (sample SAMN13153342, study PRJNA577476) | soil metagenome | isolation source: 120 cm saprolite under Douglas fir tree site 2 hole 2 replicate 1 | place: USA:California | collected 2015-04-18
TACCAGAAGGGCATCAAGATCAGCAAAGCCGAGATGAAAGGCCTCGACATCACCGGTGATCAGTTCCATCCTGAATGGAACTACATGATCAGGCCGCGACAACCGTCGAAATCGTAGCAATTATTGTTCGGATTGTCCTTAGCGCGAAGAAACCCTCAGTAAGTTCGGGCGAGATAATCGACGATCTTGCCGACATCGCGTTCGTCAATGGGCGCGCCGTAGACTTTGATCATTTTCGTCACTTCCGCTTGCCAGAAGTCCTTCTTGAAGCTCGGTCCGCGCGGCTGCGTCTGGATATAGTCCACCGAGTGGCAGGCGGTGCAATTGCTCTGAACCACTTCGACATCGGGTCCAGGCTTGAGGGCCGCCGTTTCCTCCGGAAGGTCGTATGACACCGGCTTGGCGGCGACGGTGAGGAGACTCGAGCCGGCAACGCTCGCTCCCAGCGAAACGATGGCGGTCAGAGTGAAAAAACGTAATCGCGTCATGCTATCCCCCTCAGGCCGCGGTGACGCGGACGGTTTCGACGACGTTTCGCATATACCCCGCCGGATTCTACAGCGCCTCGGCGGGTTGCGATTGCCCGATCCGGTTCACGGCTCTGACCTTGAGCGCGTGATTTCCGGCCGCAAGGTTCACGGCGATCTGCCATTCGCGGAAGGAGTATTTGCCGAAGTCCTGGCCGAGCTTCGCTCCCGCCCAGCTCTTTCCGCCATCGGTGGAGACCACAACCTCGGCGATGCCGTATCCGCCGTCGAATGCGATGCCTTTGAGAAGCGTTTCACCGCCGGCCCTGACCTTCGCGCCGTCCTGGACGTTGGTGATGAACGAACGCACATTCAGCCGGTTGATGGGAATTGTCGATTTCGGCGCCGTCCCGGGCTCTACACAAGCGCACTTGTTGTCCGGAATTCGGTAGGCCGTCTTCATCCAGAAGCCGTCGAAGACATTGTCGATGACGGTGATCTCGTTCAGGTGCTTGACCCAGTAGGTTCCGTAGTAGCCAGGCACGACAAGACGCAGCGGGAAGCCGTTGAGCACCGGCAGATCCTGCCCGTTCATGGCGTACGCGAGCATGACCTCGCCATCGCCGGCGTGATCGACATCGAGCGCCTTCACAAAATCCGGTGTCTTGTCGCTGACAGGTCCGTCGAGACCGTCGAAGGTGACCTGACGAGCGCCCCGTTGGACGCCGACCTTGTCGAGAACGACCTTGAGCGGCACGCCCTTCCAGCGTGCGTTGCCCATCGCACCATTGGCCAATTGCCCGCCGGCGACGCGCGGATTGAAAAACCCGCGGCTATTGCCCGAGCACTGATTGACCGCCACCACCTCGACGGCGTCCAGCCGCTTGATCTCCTGCAGGGAGAGCTTCATCGGCCTGTCGACCTTGCCCTTGATCTCGACGGAAAAGGTATCGGGATCCACGGTGAGCGGCAGGACGGAGAGGTGATAGCGCACGAAGAACGCATCGTTCGGCGTCAAGGCGCCTTCGTCGAACACGGAGAACGGCGTCTCGAGTTGAGGCGGCCGGCTGGTCAGCCCGATCATCGCGCGCTTCTGCGGATATCTGACCAGCGGTCGCCCACCGTTCTCGAACGGCAATGTCACGGTGTCGAGCGCCGGCGCCGCGAGCACATCGAGCGGTAGCCCGGAACCAAGAGCTAAGATGCCCGCACGCTTGATGAAGTTTCGCCGGTCGAGCATGGGGTCCTCCTGAAAAACGTTCAGGGAGTGCCGCGTTGACGAAGCCTCGCGACGGTCGATCGAACGGATATTAAGATAAGCAGGCGCCGGAAGAAATGCGGCGCTTCGATGCGGCTGATTGCAACAGAGCGGCGCGGCACGCGCAGCTCGGCCGAGCACGGCATCTCGTCTCGCTTTTCGATTGCGTTGCGACATTGTCACTCGCACAAGCTCCGGGCGTTGCCAGGCCACGCCTTGACGGCAGCGAGCACGCCGTCATGCTGCAGGCGGTCAGGACCTCGGCGCCGGATGCCGAGGCCTCTAATGGTTGCTGCGGTCCGTCCCGCGGCCGGGACCGGTACCGATCACAGCCGCCGAGACGCAAGCTTCCTGAACAGCCAACGGGAGGGCGCCAGTGAAAATCCGTTTTTGCGCGTTGCTGTTTCTGCTCGCCGCTTCGCCGGTATCGGCCCAACCGCCGGTGAGCATCGGCGACAGCGACCTCGGCGGCGTCGTCACCGGCCCGGGCGGCCCGGAAGCGGGCGCGTGGGTGATCGCCGAGACCACCGATCTCCCCACCAGGCTCACGAAGGCTGTGGGTGCGCGGTTTCGGCCTGGTCGATTCACCCAAGGTGCAGGCCTCTCCCGGGCGGATCCTCGACTTGATCGCCGTTCCCGCGCAGAGCGAGAAGGATGCGGCGCAGTATTACCCGGCCATGTACTGGTGGGCGCTCCTCAATCCGCCGCCGCCGAGCGAGTTCCCGCTGCCGAAGATCAAGAGCCAGGGCGAGTGGCTCAACATCGTCAAGGTCGGCGCCTGCGGCTCGTGCCATGCGCTCGGCACGCCCTGGACGCGGACGCTGTCCGAGAATCTCGGCGAGCTCAAATCTTCGACGGAGGCCTGGCAGCGGCGCCTGATGTCGGGCCAGGCGCAGTTCTTCATGGCGCGCGACATCGGCCGGCTCGACACCGAGCGCGCGCTGAAAATGCTCGCCGACTGGACCGACCGGATCGCGGGCGGCGAGTTGCCGTTCGCCAAGCCGCAGCGCCCGCAGGGCATCGAGCGCAACATCGTGGTGACGCTGTGGGATTGGGGCCGCCCGACCGGCTATCTGCACGACCTGGTGTCGACCGATCGGCGCAATCCGCGGCTCAACGCCAACGGCAAGGTGTACGGCTCGCCCGAGGATTCGACCGACTTCGTGCCGGTCCTCGATCCCGTGATCAATACCGCGAGCGAGGTGCTCCATCCGGTGCGCGACCCCGCAACGCCGTCGTCGAAATCGAACGCGATGGCGCCGTCGGCGGTCTGGGGCGCCGACCCGATCTGGGACAGCAAGACGCTCAACCACAATCCGATGCTCGACGAGAAGGGGAGGGTATGGTTCACCGCGCGCATCCGCCCCAACGACAATCCGGCCTACTGCAAGAAGGGCTCGGATCATCCCTCGGCGCAGGTGTTCCCGATCGACAGCGGCGGCCGCAACCTGTCGTTCTACGAGCCGGCGACGGGCAAGTTCACCCTGATCCACACCTGCTTCCCGACCCACCATCTCAACTTCGCATCGGACGCCGATAATACCTTGTGGACCAGCGCCGGCGTCGTCGGACCGGGCGTGCTCGGCTGGCTCAATCGAAAAATGTACGAGGAGACCGGTGACGAGGTGAAATCGCAGGGCTGGACGCCGTTCGTCCTCGACACCAACGGCAACGGCCGGCGGGACGAATGGGTCGAGCCCAACCAGCCGCTCGATCCGAGCAAGGACAAGCGCATCGCGGTGAACAACTACAGCGTGGCGGTCAGCCCCGCCGACGGCGCGGTCTGGGGGACGGTGCTGGGCTATCCCGGCGGCGTCGTGCGCGTCACGCCGGGCGACGATCCGGCCCGCACCGCGCTCACCGAGCTCTACGAGGTGCCGGCGCCTGGCTTCGGGCCGCGCGGCGGCGACGTCGACAGCAACGGCGTGTTCTGGACGGCGCTGGCGAGCGGCCATCTCGGCAGCTTCGACCGGCGCAAGTGCCGGGGTCCGCTCAACGGGCCGAATGCGACCGGCAAGCATTGCCCCGAGGGCTGGACGCTCCACCAACTGCCCGGCCCCCAGTTCCGCACAGTGAGCGAGCCGGGCAGCGCGGAGGGAAGCTACTACGCGTGGGTCGACTGGTTCGACACGTTCGGGCTCGGCCGCAACGTGCCGTTCGCCATGGGCAATCTCAACGACGCGATCTATGCCCTGGTGGACGGCCGGCTGATCACGCTGCGCGTGCCCTATCCGATGGGCATGTTCGCGAAGAACGTCGACGGACGCATCGACGATGCCGACGCCGGCTGGAAGGGCCGCGGCTTGTGGACGACCACGGGCACGCGCACGTTCTATCACAATGAAGGCGGCAAGGGCTCCCGCCCGCAGGCGATCAAGATCCAGCTTCGCCCCGATCCGTTGGCGCGGTGAAGCGAGCTCGGCTTCGGCGCAGGCCGGAACGTCTGCAAGCCGAGCGACGGTTTCGAGCGATGCAAATCCGTAGGTTGGGTCGACCCCGGGCTTGACCCGGGGGAGACCCAACGATCTCTCCACGATCCGCGGGGTGTTGGGTCTCGCAAGCGCTCGACCCAACGACCGGAATATGCCGAGCGCGTTTCCCGCCGTGCCCATGGTCAAGGCGCGATGGATTGAATAGGATTTGACGTGGTCTCGACCCAGCCGCGGGGAGGGCTGCATGAGACGCCGCGATTTCATCAAGGTGGTGGCCGGATCGATGGCCGTCTGGCCGATCGCGGCGCGCGCGCAGCCGGTCGACCGGATGCGGCGGATCGGCGTGCTGAGCGGGCTTGGCGAGAACGATCCGGAAGGCCGCGCCCGCGTCGCGGCGTTCCAGGAGGGGCTGCAGAAGCTCGGCTGGACCGAGGGCCGCAACCTCCGCGTCGACGTTCGCTGGGGGACGACCGAGGCGGAAACGATGCAACGGTTGGCGAACGAGCTCGTCGCGCTGCAGCCCGACCTGATCGTGACCCAGAACACGCCCGGCACCGCCGCGGTGCTGCAGCAGACGCGCGTCATCCCGATCATTTTCGTGAACGTCGTCGATCCGATCAGCTCGGGCTTCGTCGCGAGCATCCGGCGGCCGGGCGGCAATGTCACCGGCTTCATCAGCCTGGAGCCGGCGATCGCCGGCAAGTGGCTGGGGCTGCTCAAGCAGATCGACCCGCGCCTCGCCCGGGTCGCCCTCCTGTTCAATCCGGCGACGGCACCGTATTTCGAATACTATCTCGCTCCCTTCAAAGCCGCCGCTCCGTCGTTCGCGGTGGAGGCGATCGCGGCACCGGTTCGCGATGCGGCCGAGCTCGAATCGGCCATTGCCGCGCTCGCCGGCGCGCCGAACGGTGGCCTCATGGTGATGCCGGATTCGTTCCTGATTGCGCAGCGCGCGGCGGTCACGTCGCTGGCCGCTCGCCACGCCGTCCCCGCCGTCTATCCGTTCCGCTCCTTCACCGAGATCGGCGGTCTTTTGTCCTACGGCAGCGACCAGCTCGACAATTATCGGCGCGCCGCGTCCTATGCCGATCACATCCTGAAGGGCGAGAAACCGAGCGAGCTTCCGGTCCAGGTCCCGGTCAAGTTCGAGATGACGATCAATCTCAAGACCGCCAAGGCGCTCGGCCTCGAGGTGCCGCCGACGCTCGCGGCGCTCGCCGACCAGGTGATCGAATGAGAGGATGTAGGGTGGGCAAAGGCGCGCTGATCGGTCTATCCGCGTGGGCAAAATCGTGCGCGCGCCGTGCCCACGCGGCCACAGCACGGCAGACGATTTTGCCCACCCTACAATTCACCTAGTCGATGTATCCTTCGCTCAATCCTTCGGCGGTGAGCCGGGCCCTTGCGCTCCTGGCATTGTTCGCGCCGTGCTTCGCCTCGCCCGCATTCGCGGAGCTCGCGCCGCTGGCCGAGCTTGCCGCCGATGCCGGGGCGGACCGGACCGAAAAACTGATCGCGGGCGCGCGGCGGGAAGGCACGGTCACGGTCTACAGCTCCGCGGCCGCCGAGGATATGGCGGTGATCGCCGCCGCGTTCGAGAAGAAATACGGCGTCAAGGTGCGCCTCTGGCGCGGCAGCTCGGAAAACATCGTGCAGCGCGCCGTCGTGGAAGCCCGCGGCGGCCGGTTCGATGCGGATGTCATCGAGACCGGCGGGCTTGCGATGGAGGCGATGCAGCGCGAAAGGCTGTTCCTGGAGGTGAAGACGCCGGCATTGGCGGAGCTCGTTCCGGCGGCCATCCCGCCGCACCGGGAATGGATCGGGACCCGGTTCAACATTTTCGCCGCGGCCTACAACACCGAGCTCGTCAAGGAGCTTCCGAAAGGCTACCCCGACCTCATGGACCGCAAGTGGAAGGGAAAGCTCGGCGTCGAGGCCGAGGACAGCGACTGGTTCGGCGCGGTCGTCGGCGCGCTGGGCGAGGACCAGGGTCTCGAGCTGTTCCGCGCGATCGTCGCGTCCAACGGCATATCGGTGCGCAAAGGCCATACCCTCTTGGCGAACCTCGTAGTCTCCGGGGAGGTCCCGTTCGCGCTCACCACCTACGTCTACAAGGTCGAGCAGCTCAAGAAGGGCGGGGCGCCGATCGCATGGCTCGCCGTCCCGCCCGCCGTGGCGCGCTTTGAAGGCGCCGGCGTCGCCCGCCGCGCCGCGCACCCGAATGGTGCGATCCTGTTCTTCGAGTTCATGCTCAGCGACGCGCAGGAGCTCCTGCGCGCCCGCGATTTCTTTCCGGCGAGCCGCAACGCGACCATGCTTCCCGGCGGGGCTTCCCTCACATTTCTCGATCCCGCCAAGGGTCTCGACGAAAATCAGAAGTGGAGCAAATATTTCCGCGAGATCATGATCAACCAGGCACGTTAAATGCGCAACTGGTGAGTCAACCGCCGGAGAAGACCCCATGCACGATACTCCCGACCAGGTGCACTGGCACGAGCCCAAGGCCGGCGAGAATGCCGGCTACGGCAAATTCAAGCGCGCGCCGATGCCGTATGACCGCTTCATGGAGGCCGAAGGCGTCCCGGTCTATCGCGGCATCGGTGTCCGCCGCGTGCAGGACCTGCCGCTCGAGAATTGGCCGCGGCTCGGCGGGCGCGGCTCCTATATCCAGCTCTACGGCACCGAGGGGCTGTGGGGCCTCTACGTCGTCGAGATCCCGTCGGCCGGCGCGCTCAACGTCGAGCGCCACCTCTACGAAAAGGTCGTGCTCGTGGTGGAAGGCCGCGGCACCACCGAGGTCTGGCAGGAAGGTCAGATCAGGCGGCACGTGTTCGAATGGCAGAAAGGCTCGCTGTTCTCGATCCCGCTCAACGCCTGTCACCGCATGGTCAACGCCGCGAGCGCGCCGGCGCTGCTGCTGTGCGGGACCACGGCGCCCAACGTCATGAACCTGGTCGACAACACCGACTTCGTCTTCAATTGTCCCTATGCGTTTGGCGAGCGGTTCTCGGGCGCCGACGACTATTTCAAGCCGCGCGACGACATCGAGCCGGATCCGATCCGCGGCCTCGCCATGCGGCGGACCAATCTCATTCCCGACATCGTCAACACCGACCTGCCGCTCGACAACCGCCGCTCGCCCGGCTACCGCCGCGTCGAGCCGTTCATGGCCGGCAACCGCTTCTACCTCTGGATCGGCCAGCACGAGACCGGGCGTTACTCGAAGGCCCACAAGCACGCTTCCGCCGCCGTGCTCGTCTGCATCAAGGGCAGGGGTTACACCTATACCTGGCCGGAGACGCTCGGCACCACGCCCTGGCAGGACGGCAAGGCCGACAAGGTGCTGCGCCAGGACTACGAGCCGGTCGGGCTCGTCTCCGCCGCGCCAATGAGCGGCGACTGGTACCACCAGCATTTCGGCATCGGCCAGGAGGGCCTGCGCGTCACCGCCTGGCACGGGCCCAACAACCAGCGCTCGCGCAAGCCGGGCCGTCCCGGCGAGCAACTCATGGACTACGGCGCGATCGATCTCGGCAAGGGCGGCAGCGCCATCCCATATCACCAGGAGGATCCCGCGATCCGCCGGGAATTCCAGGAGGCGCTCGCACGCGCGGGCGTCGCCAGCCGCATGAAAGCGGAGTTCTACGAGCGGCCGCCCGCCGAAGGCGACGTGGTCATGGGCGACGTCATGTAGGTTGGGTCGAGCTCTTGCGAGACCCAACACTTCGAAGGTCGCCGGCAAATCGTTGGGTCTCCCCCGGGTCAAGCCCGGGTCGACCCAACCTACAGCTTCCTTGCGGGGTCTGGTCGCGAGACCGGGAGGGTGGGCAAAGGCGCGGGCCAAGCATTCGGTTCCCGCTACGCGACGATCGCAGCGCCTTGCCCACGCGTGAATGCCCCGCGAGATCGCAGTCGCGGCAAGGGCGACCCAGGGGCAAAATCTCGGCAAGACGCGTGGGCACGGCGCGGCGCGGTCACCTTGCCCGAACTGCACAACTTGTCTCCGCCGCGCCTTTGCCCACCCTACGGATTCATCGCCATGCGAGGGCGGCGATTCGGATGAGCTCAAGCCGATGGACGCTCGTCGACGCGCTCACCGAGCCCGCGATAGACGCCGATTGCCTCCTCGTGCAGCTCCCGCGCCTCGCCGAGCTTGTCGGCGAACAACCGGGCGGAGGCGAGCGCGCTCAAGCAGCGTGCCAGGGTCTTGGTGGCGCCGAACGGACGCACCAGCGCCAGGGCCTTGCGCAACAGGCCCTCGCCCTCCTCGACATTGTCGGGCGACAGCCGCGCCATGCCGGCGCGGATGAGCGCGCGCCCCTCGTGAAAGCCGTCGCCGAGCTTGCGAAACAGACCGGCGGCGCGCATCGCCTCCTCGTAGTCGGCGGGATCGTCGAGCTCGCGCACGTCGCCGGCCTGCCAGGACAAAAGCCGCGCGGTGACCTCCGCCGGCGTCGACTTGCCGACCTTGCCCAGCGCCGCGAGCACCCAGCGCCGGTGCTCCAGCATCAGCCCGAGCTCGGCCCAAAGCACGTGGCTGTGACCCACGAGCTTCAGCCCGAGCGCGACGTCGCCGTCCGCCCCGAACGCCCATTCCAGCGCGCCGCGCAGATTGTCGATGTCGGCTTCGTGGCGCGCGATCCATTGTTGCGTCGGGGTCGTCTCCCAGGCCACCGTCGCCTGCGCCAGCGAGACGGCGAAGTGCTCGGCGTGCCGCTGGTGCATGGGCGAAGCGTGGCCGAGTTTCTCGAGCGCGTAGTAGCGGGTCGATTCGAGCAGGTGATATCGGGTCTCGCCGCCACCGGGATCGGCATGCACCAGGGACTTCTCGACCAGCGACAGCAGCAGGTCGGAGACCTGCCGTCGCGGAATCTGGTCGTCGGCGACGACGGCCGTGATGGACGCGAGCGTGCTGCCGCCCAGAAGGATCGACAGGCGCGCGAGCAATATCTTCTCCGTATCGGTCAGCAGACCGTAGCTCCAGTCGATCAGCGCGTGCAGCGTCTGCTGCCGCGGCAGCGCCGTGCGGCTGCCTCCGGTCAGGATCTGGAAGCGCTCATCGAGCCCGCGGGCGAGCTCGTCGACCGATAGAAGCTTCAGCCGGGGCACCGCCAGCTCGATCGCAAGCGGAATGCCGTCGAGCCTGCGGCAGATCGATCCGACCGTGGCGGCGTTGGCATCGGTGAGCGCGAATCCGATTCCAAGCCCATTCGCCCGCTCGACGAACAGCTGCACGGCCGCGTATTCGCGCGCGGCAGCGGCGGTCGTCGCCGCGCGCGATTGCGGCGTCGGCAGCGACGGGACGCGGATGACGCATTCGCCCGGGATCGCCAGCCGTTCCCGGCTCGACGCCAGGATCGCCAGGCGCGGGCAGCTCCGGATCAGCGCCTCGGCGACGCGCGCGGCTTCGGCGATCACGTGCTCGCAATTATCGATGATCAGCAGCAGCTGCCTCGTTTTGAGGGCCGCCGCCAAGGTCTCGATCGCGGCGCTCGGCGCGCCGAGGCCGACACCGAGAACGTCGGCGACGATGGACGTCACCAGTTGTGCATCGTTGAGCGGGGCGAGCTCCGCGAGCCACACGCCGTCGGTGTAGTCGTCGAGGAGGCTGCTGCCGGCCTCGATGGCGAGCCGGGTCTTGCCGACGCCGCCCGAGCCGGTCAGCGTCACCAGCCGGTGACTGCCCAGCCGGGCCTTGATCTCCGCGAGCTCGGCTTCCCGGCCGATCAGGCTCGTCGGCTGCTGCGGAAGGTTGTTGCCGGCGGCGGGACGGTCCGTGGTCGCCGCCCCGTCGAGGACGGCGGCAACGGTCGCGCTCTCGAGCTCGCTCTCGACCGGGGCCACGAAGCGATAGCCCCGGCCGGCGACGGTCAGGAGGTAGCGCTCGCCATCGCCGGCCGTGGCCAAAACCTTGCGCAGCGCGGAAACGTGGACCTGAATGTTGTTCTCCTCCACCACGATCCCGGGCCAGACCTCGGCCATGAGTTCGTCCTTGGTCACCAGCTCTCCGCGGCGGCTCACCATGAGCAGCAGGATCTCGAAGGCGCGCTGTCCGAGCGCGACCGGCACGCCGTGGGCCAACAGCTCGCGCCGCGCGGCCAACAAGCGGAATGGTCCGAACACGAGAGCTTCGGTCATCGGCGTCACCCGACGGCTACGACTGGGCTTCGACGAACCGCAGCGTGAGCCGGTTGCGGCCGTCCCGGCGCTCGTAGCCCATGTCGTGCGCGAAGCTGCGCACCAGATGGATGCCGAGATTGCCGACCTTCGCCTCCTCGAGCGACGCCGGTTGCGCCGGCGGCGACGCTCGGGTGGGATCGAATTGCCTGCCGTTATCCTCGATGCGGGCGACCAGCGTTCCGGCGTCGCGCTCGAGCTCGACGGCGATCTCCAGCCGATCGCCCTTGGGGGCGCCGTACATGATGACGTTGGCCACGGCCTCTTCGAGGCAAAACGCAATGGCGAACGAAACGTCGGAGGACACGTCCTGCCGGGTCAAGCCTTCGACCCAGCCGGCGAGCCGCTTGAGCTCGGTGAGATCGTTGCGCAGAACCAGCCGACTTGTTGCCAGGCTCGACATAGCGGTCACGATGCCAGCGCCGCCGTGGCGGCGCTTTCGGTCTGGTGGATCGGGATCAGCGCATCCATTTTCGCGGTCTTGAGGACCTTGGCGACGTTGTTGTCCGGGCACAGAATCACCAGGCGGCCGCCCTTGCCGCCGACGATCTTGGCGCCGACCAGCAGCACGCGGATGGCATAGGAGGCGAGGAAGCTCACGGCCGAAAGATCCACGATGACCCGAGTTTTTTCCGTGACGATCTTGTTGAACGGCAACTCGACCACGACCGCGCCCGTGGTGTCGAAGCGGCCCTGCAGGTTTATCTTGGTGATGCCGCCCGCGAGTTCCTCGACGGCGATGTCCATGCACTCACCCGGTCTTTCGGGCCGCGCGGCCCGCGCATGCTTTCATAGCCGCATTCGGTTGACGGTGGAATGCCGAATGGGTTCCGCATCAGGAGATTTCAGGACGATTCAGCCTTTTGCCAAGGACCTTCCGCAATCCGGGGGCCACAGTCGCGGCCCGTCGGATCGTCGACTTGGAAGTTCCCGGCCCTTCCGAAGCCGAGCCGCGCCAAGCCGAAGACCTCGACCCTTCCGGACTCCTGCTGCAATACGATGCTTGCGAACACACTTCACACCTCGGAGCCCCGGCCCATGCTAGGATCCCACGTTCCAGCACCGACCGGAGAGGGAGCGGTGAGCGACGATCGACCGATGGGAGAGGGGCCCCGCATCCTGGTCGTCGACGACAACGACGACAACCGCTACACCCTGACGCTCTATCTCGATCTCGAGGGCTACACCAATATCGAGAGCGCGCACGACGGCGAGCAAGCGATCGCGCGCCTCGGGACCGACGCCTTCGACCTGGTGCTGCTCGACGTGATGATGCCGAAGGTTGACGGCTATCAGGTGCTGAGCTGGATCAAGGATCAGCCGAGCCTGCGCGGCCTTCCCGTGATCATGATCTCCGCGCTCAACGAGATGAACAGCGTGGTGCGCTGCATCGAGCTCGGCGCCGTCGACTATCTGCTCAAGCCCTTCAATCCGGTGCTGCTGAAGGCGCGCTTGGGCGCCACGCTCGAGAAGAAACGGTTGCGCGACGAGGTCGACGCGCACCTTGCCCGCCTGGAAGCGGAGCTCGACGCGGCACGGCGGCTGCAGATGGCGATGGTGCCGCAGTCGTTTCCGGCGCCGAGCGCGGAGTTTCCGATCGACTTGTGCGCGAGCATGGAACCGGCGCGGGAAGTGGGCGGCGATCTCTACGATTTCTTCGTGACCGAGGACGGCAAGCTGTGCTTCCTGGTCGGCGACGTCTCGGGCAAGGGCATGCCGGCGGCGCTGTTCATGGCGCGCGCGAAGAGCCTCATCCGCATCGCCACCGATCTCATGCGCTCGCCGGGCGGCGGAACGGCGACGCCGGCCGATATCGTCGCGCGGGTGAACCGCGAGTTGTGCCGCGACAACGACGACATGATGTTCGTGACGCTGTTTTTCGCCATGCTCACGCCGGCGAGCGGCGAGGTCGAATTCTGCAACGCCGGCCACAACGCTCCCTACCGGCTGAACGCGGCGAGCATCGAGGCGGTCGAAGGCGGCAAGGGCATGATCCTCGGGGTGAGCCCCGACGCGACCTACCCGACCGAACGGATCTTGCTGGCGCCGGGCGAGGGTCTTTACGTCTTCACCGACGGGGTCACCGAAGCCAACAATGCGGCCGAAGAGCTGTTCGGCGAGGCGCGGCTGGAAGCGGTCCTGCGCGGCGCCGCCGTTTCGTCGAGCGCCGAGATCATGAAATCCGTCGCCGAGGCGGTCCGCGGCTTCGTCGGCGACGCGCTCGCATTCGACGACATCACCATGCTGGCCGTGCGCCGCCTCGACCCGTCGACGGCGTGAGCTCGAGCATATTCCGATCGGTTCGAGTCGGTTTCGGCGAAGAAAGAAGGGAACGAGGGGTTGCGTCGTGCAAGCGCGCGCGTGAAGCATCGTCGGAACAGCCCCCGGGGATTGCGCTCGGACCCGGGACAAATGCTCGTCGTCGGGGTTATAGTTGCCTCGATTCCGCCTCCCAGCGATTGGCCGCGCGAACGACGATGCCCATTGAATCCTCGGTTCCCTCGCAGGTCGGAGCTTCCGCCGAAATACGCATTGCCAACGACATGTCCGAGCTCGCGCGAGTGGCGGCGTTGGTCGACGACTTCGGCGTCCGGCATCAATTCTCGAACGGCGTCATCGTTGCCTTGAACGTATCGCTTGACGAAATACTCAATAACATCATTTCCTACGGCTACGGGGATGCCGGACGTCACGACATCGCGGTTCGCCTGGAACTGCGAGGCGGCCTCGTCGAGGTGGTCGTGGAGGACGACGGCAAACCGTTCGACCCGCTCGCGGTGGCGACGCCCCGTCCTCGCTCGGAGACCGAGCTCGGCGGCGTCGGACTGCACTTCGTGCGAAGCCTGATGGACCAGCTGGAATATTCGCGTCGCGACGGGATCAATCGGCTGCGACTGACCAAGAAGCTCGGGGATTGACGATGGAGCCGCGCATGAAACTGGTGGAAGAGACGGCCGAGGGCGTCACCGTCGTCGAAGCCTATGGCCGGCTCGACAGCACGACCGCAAAGGAATTCGGCGATCGCCTGATCGCGCTGGTCCAGGCCGGCCGTGCCTCGATCGTGCTCGACCTCAAGAATATCGCCTATATCAGCAGCGCCGGGTTCCGCGTCCTCCTCATCGCCAACCGGGCCACGGCCGAGAAACAGGGCAAGCTCGCGCTCTGCGGCGTGATCGGCGAGGTCAGGCGCCTGTTCGAGATCGGCTCCTTCACCGAGCAGTTTCTGATCTGCCAGACCCAGGCTGACGGGATCGGCAAGCTGCGGCAGTGACGGGCATGAGCGATCCCGGCACGCCCGCTCCCGGTCGGTCTGCGCGAATTTCGGCGAAGGTGCTGGACAGGATATTGGACAATTCCTTTGTGCTGGGCCCATGGCTCAGGCTCCTGCGCAGCGCGCGGCCGGCGAAGAAAAAGCCCGGAGAGTTGATTCACGGGGTCGACGACGTCCCGGCGCCGATCGCGATTTTCTTGCTGGGGACGCAGCACGTCGGGCTCCTGCGCATCCAGCTCATTTATCCCCTGCTCGTGATCCAGTTGGCCGGACTGTCGCCGGAAGCTTCCGTGAACATGCTCAGTCTCGCGATGATCGCGCTCGGCATCGCCGCGATTCTTCAATCGTTGCCCGCCGGACCGGTCGGCAGCCGATTTCTTTGTCCCTCCTGCCATACCGAGATCTTTCTCGAGCCGTCGATCGCCGCCTTGAAGCTCGGCGGTCTGCCGCTCGTGTTCGGCATGACCATGGTCGCCGGTGCCGTCCAGTCGGCGTTGTCGCCGATGTTGCGGCGCGTGCGCCCGCTGCTGCCGCCGGAGATCGGCGGCCTCGTGGTGTTCTTCGTTGGAACCAGCGTCGCGGCCATCGGCTGTCGCTACATCATGGGAGTCGGCGCGAGGGAGCCGGTCGGCCGGGACTATTGGCTCGTGGGAGCGCTCACGCTCGCGACCACCGTCGGCTTGAACGTCTGGGGCAAGGGTCCGGCCCGGGTCTACTGCACGATCATCGGCATGGCGATCGGCTATGCCGCGGCGGTCGCCACCGGGCTCCTTCCGATGGAGCACTATCGCATGCTCTCGCAGCTGTCCTTCTTCGCGGTGCCGCGCTTGGATTACGGCGGCTGGTCGTTCTCGCCGGCGATGCTTGCGCCGTTCGCCATCGCGGCGCTCGCGGTCACGCTCAAGGGAATCGGCGACGTCACCGCCTGCCAGCGCATCAACGACGCGGAATGGGTGCGCGCCGAGATGGGGTCGATCAGCCGGGGCTCGCTCGCCAACGGGCTCGGAAACGTATTGGCGGGCCTGGTCGGCTCGCTGGGGCTCTCGCCGTCGACGGCGAACATCGGCCTGCAGGCGGCGACCGGCGTCAGCAGCCGGGTGATCGGATTCGCCATCGGCGGAATTCTGATCGTGCTCGCTTTCTTTCCGTCGCTCACCGGTTCGCTCATCCTGATGCCGCGTCCGGTGATGGGCGCGGCGCTGCTGTTCTCGTCCTGCTTCGTTTTGATCAGCGGGCTGCAGACCATCACCTCGCGCATGCTCGACGCGCGGCGCACGATCGTGATCGGCCTTGCCATTGCGAGCGGCGTGGCGGCGGAGATCGTTCCGGGCTTTGCCGCCGATATCCCGGCGGGCCTGCAGCCGATCGTGAGCTCGTCGATCGTTCTCGGCACCGTTGCAGCATTGCTGCTCAACGGGATCTTCCGTTTGGGGCAGCGCCAACGGGTGACGCTGCCGCTCGATGCGGCGGCACCCGATGCCGCCGCACAGGTCGACGAATTCTTCGCCGGCGCCGGCCGCGAGTGGGGCGCCCGTCCCGACGTGATGGTCCGCGTATCGTTCGGCATCAACCAGGCGATCGAGACGATCCGCGAGAACTGCGAGCCGGAGGGGCCGGTCACGGTCGAGGCGCGCTTCGACGAATTCAACCTCGATGTGAAGATCGCCTATCGGGGCGCGCCGCTCGAGCTGTCGGACGAGCGGCCCACCGATCGCGAGATCATGGAGACCGAGGACGGCTATCGGCGGCTGGCCGGCTTTCTGTTGCGCCGCAACGCCGATCGGGTGCGCACCTCGGTCAAGGACGGCACGTCGATCCTCGAGTTTCATTTCGAGCATTGACCTCGGAAGCCTGCCCGCCGCGGCGCAGCGCCGACGGACCGGCGGCCGATGTCGGCCGAATTCTTCGTGCAAGCATCAGGACAAATCAGAACAATTCAGGCCCGCTCAAGTACATGGCGCTCGCATGCGGGGATAGTCCGCTCATGCACGAACGACGGACGCTGGTCCGAACGGAGATTTGTCATGAAAACGCTCATCACCGCTCTGGCTCTGGCCACCCTCATCATCGCCCCGGTTTCCATCCAGTCCGCGACCGCCGCGCCGAACGAGCGCCGGGACGCCGGCCAGTCGACGCAAAGCCCCGGCGGCACGTATGGGGGATATCCCTTGCGCGAGTGGTACCGGACCGACAACTGGTGAGCTGCTATTCGGCGACGGTTTCGGATGAAGCTCGACTTGACCTTCAATGCGGCCGGCTCGGGCCGGCCGCTCCCCCCTGCAGCATCGAGGTGCGACCGATGAAAACGATGCAATACGCGACGACAATGGCGCTTGCGCTCGCGCTCGCGACGCCTTCGCACGTCCAAATCCGAACGGGAGCAGAGCAAAGCACCCGAGTATCGCAATACTGCGTTCCGACCAACAACAGCACCGATGTGCACAGGCTCTATTGCCGGGACGCTTCGTGAAGCCCCAGCGCCGCATAAGAAAGCGTGTCAACTACAGCGTGTGATATTGAGATGATGCCGTCCCTGATCGTGCGAGGAGGTAGATCAGGGGTGCCCGCCGCCGCTCGGGCTTAAGATCGATTCAGAACGATTCAGATCTGTCCCAAGGACTGCGGCTCGGTTCCGAGCCACAGTCGCCCCTGCGATTCAGCCTGCAAAGAGCCACCTCGTCGCAACCTGCGATGGGGAGCTTCGCGCTGGCTGTCGTAATTGTTGTTGCCGGAATAAGCGGGGCGCAATCAGGGGATGGGTCGAATAAAGAAAATGTCCTCCGTTGAGGTTTCCTACCAGGTCAATCGGCGGCTATTCCTTCGCGGCCTTCTGGGCGCGGCCGCATCGTCGGCGCCATGGTTGCGGCCGGCGGTCGCGGAGCCCGGGGCGAAGGTTCGGCGCCTCGGGGTGCTGTCCCAGGGCGCAGCCCATGCCCACCCGACGCCCCTATTCCGGGCGTTTCAGCAGGGCCTGCGCGAGCTCGGGTGGGTGGAGGGGCGCAATCTCGCGATCGAGTGGCGATTCTCCGAGGGCGCCGTCGAGCCGCTCCCCCGCCTCGCCGCCGAGCTCGTCGGGCTCCCCGTCGACCTCGTCGTGGCCGCACCGGTCGCGCCCGCGCTCGCGGCCAAGGAGGCGACCGGGGCGATCCCGGTGGTGTTCGTCCAAGTCCCCGATCCGGTCGGGCTCGGCGTCGTCGCGAACCTCGCCCGGCCCAGCGCCAATGTCACGGGGATCAGCACCATCGCGTCCGATTTGAGCGGAAAGCGATTGGCGTTGGTCAAGGAGGTGCTGCCCGGAGCGAAGCGCGTGGCGGTGCTGTGGAACAGGCGCAGCCCGGGCGCGGCCCTCGTCGTTCAGGAAATGGAGCGCGTGAAGGGTCACCTCGGCCTCGAGCTCGACGATATCGGCGTGTACGAACGAGGCGAGCTCGACGACGCCTTCGCATCCGCGGTCCGGCGACACGCGGTCGCGGTCATGGTGATCGACGATCCGGTCATGGCCGCCTTGCATACGCCGGTCGTGCAGCTCGCGGCGCAGCATGCGCTGCCGATTTTTTCGCAATATTCCGAATATGTGGACAGCGGCGGGCTCATGTCCTACGGTCCAAGCCTGCCGGCGCTCTATCGACGCGCGGCGACCTATGTCGACCGCATTCTCAAAGGCGCCAACCCGAGCGACCTGCCAGTCGAACAACCCACGACGTTCGAGTTGGTGATCAATCTCAACACCGCCAATGCGCTCGGCCTCGACTTGGCAACGACCCTGGTCGCCCGCGCCGACAGGGTGATTGAATGACCCGGGCACGCATCCTGGCGCGCGATACAATCCGGCCTGGCCTTGGTACAGTGGGGGGAATGAGGATTCGCGGTTTCGTCAAGCGCCTGTTCGTCTCGAAGCGCCCGCCGGACGACGGCGCGCCGCACCAAACCTCGCCCGCAGCGCACGTCCCCAAGACCCGCCGCCGCCTGTTCACCAAATACGTTGCGCTGTTCGTGGCGGTGGTCTGCGTCGCGCTATTGTCGAACGGCGTTTTTGACGTCCTGTTCTATTATCAGGAGCACAAGGCATCGCTCATCCGCATCCAGCGCGAGCAGGCGGAAGCGGCGGCCGCCAAGATCGGCCAGTTCATCAAGGAGATCGAGAGCCAGCTCGGCTGGACGACGCAGCTGCCATGGTCGGCGGGGTCGATCGAGCAGCGGCGCTTCGACGCGTTGCGGCTGTTGCGCCAGGTGCCCGCGATCACCGAGCTGGCGCAGCTCGACGCGACCGGCAAGGAGCGGCTGCGGGTGTCCCGTCTCGCCATGGACGTGGTGGCGAGCGGCAGCGACCTCTCCGGCGATCCCAAGTTCACGGAAGCGGTGGCGCACAAGGTCTACTACGGTCCGGTCTATTTTCGCCGGGAATCCGAGCCGTACATGACGCTCGCCATCGCCGGCACCCGGCGCGACGCCGGCGTCAGCGTCGCCGAGGTCAATCTCAAGCTGATCTGGGACGTGGTCTCGCAGATCAAGGTCGGCGAGCGCGGCCACGCTTATGTCGTCGACGCGCAGGGACGCCTGATCGCGCATCCCGACATCAGCCTGGTGCTGCGCAACACCGACATGTCGAAGCTTGCGCAGGTGCGGGCGGCGCGCGCCGGCGCGGGCGGCGGCCCCTCGGAAACGGTGCAGGAAAGCCAGAACATCGAAGGGCGCAACGTGCTCACCGCCTATGCGCCGGTGGCGCCGCTCGGCTGGCTGGTTTTCGTCGAGCTGCCGGCCGCGGAGGCCTACGCGCCGCTCTACGCCGCCCTGCAGCGGCTCGGTCTGGTGCTGCTCGCCGCGCTCTTCTTTGCCGTGCTCGCCGGAATGTTCCTCGCCGGCCGCATGGTCGGCCCGATCCAGGCGCTGCGGGCGGGCGCCGCGCGCATCGGCAGTGGCGACCTTGGCCAGCGCATCGCGATCAAGACCGGAGACGAGCTCGAAGTGCTCGCCGACCAGTTCAACGACATGGCGCGGGAGCTGCAGGAATCCTACTCCGGCCTCGAGAAGAAGGTCGAGCAGCGCACCCACGAGCTAACCGAGTCGCTGGAGCAGCAGACCGCGACCTCGGAGGTGCTCGGTGTCATCAGCCGCTCGTCGGGCGATCTCGCTCCCGTTTTCGAGACCATTCTCGGCAACGCCACGCGCATCTGCGAGGCCAAGTTCGGCGTTCTTCTTCGCTACGACGGCGACGCCTTGCATGCCGACGCCATGCTCGACGTGACGCCGGAGCTCGAGGCCTATTTGCGACGCGCGCCGCACCATCCCGGACCCGGTACCGGACTCGAGCGGCTGGTGAAGACGCGCCAGACGGTTCAGGTCGCCGACGCCGCGGACCTTTCGGTTAGCGGGGCCGATCCGCTGCGGACCGCCGCCGTCGAGCTCGGCGGCGTGCGCACGTTCGTCGCCGTGCCGATGCTCAAGGACGACAATTTGATCGGCGCGATCGTCATCTTCCGCCAGGAGGTCCGCCCGTTCGGCGAGAAACAGGTCGAGCTGGTGACGAATTTTGCCAGTCAGGCGGTCATCGCCATCGAGAACGTCCGACTGCTGAACGAGTTGCGCGCCAGGACGGACGAGCTCGGGCAATCGGTCGAGGAGTTGCGGGCGCTCGGCGAAGTGACGCAGGCGGTCAATTCCACGCTCGACCTGCAGATCGTGCTCTCGACCATCGTCGCCAAGGCGGTCCAGCTTTCCGACACCGACGCCGGGTCGATCTACGTGCACGACGAGGTGCAGCAGGAGTTTCGGCTGGAAGCCAATTATGGCATGAGCGACGACTTGATCGCCGCTCTCAAGGACCACCACATCGATATCTCGGGCGCGGTAGCCGAGGCGGGGAAGCAGGGAGAACCGGTGCAGATCCCCGACATCGAAGCCGAGCCGCCCATAACCGCGAACGAAATCATGTTGCGCGCCGGATATCGGGCGCGGCTGCTGATCCCGCTGATGCGCTTCAACGAGGTCATGGGCGCGCTCGTGGTGCGGCGCAAGGCGCCGGGCGAATTTCCCAAGAGCACGATCGATCTCTTGCGTACGTTCGCCGCCCAGTCGGTGCTGGCGATCCAGAACGCGCGTCTGTTCAGCGAGATCGACGAAAAGAGCCGCCAGCTCGAATTGGCGAGCCAGCACAAGTCGCAGTTCGTCGCCAGCATGAGCCACGAGCTGCGCACGCCGCTCAACGCCATCATCGGGCTGACCGAGATGATGGTCACCAACGCGGCGCGCTTCGGCACCGAGAAGGCGGCGGAGCCGCTGCGCCGGGTGCACCGCGCGGGCACCCATCTTCTCGGCCTGATCAACCAGGTGCTCGACCTCTCGAAGATCGAAGCCGGCAAGCTCGAGCTCAGTCTGGAGTCGGTGTCCTTGGCGCCGCTGGTCGACGACGTCGTCGGCACCGCCCGCCAGCTGGCGGAGCAGAACAAGAATCGCCTGGTCGTCGAAGTGCAGGAGAGCCTTGTCCCGCTGACGGTCGATCCGATGCGGCTGCGGCAGATCCTGCTCAACCTGTTGAGCAACGCCTGCAAGTTCACCAAGCAGGGCGAGGTGAAGCTGCGCGTCAACAAGATCGTCGACGGACGCACCTGGATCGAGTTCGCCGTGGCCGATACCGGCATCGGGATGACGCCGGAGCAGCAGGGAAAGCTGTTCGAGGAATTCACCCAGGCCGATTCCTCGACCGCCCGGCGTTATGGCGGCACCGGCCTCGGGCTTGCCATCACCCGCAAGCTCGCGCGCATGATGGGCGGCGACGTGACGGTCACGAGCGAGCCGGGCAAGGGCTCGGTCTTCACCGTCCGCCTGCCGGGCGGCGCCGACGCCCCGGCGAAGGGCGCAACCGACGGCAGCCGCGCGCCGGGCGCCGAGTGCGTGCTGGTCATCGACGACGACCCCACCGCGCGCGAGCTGATATCGGATCATCTCAAGGCCGGGGGGTTCTCGGTCGCGACCGCGGCCGGCGGATTCGAAGGGCTCAAGCTCGCCAAGGAGCTGCGGCCGACCGCGATCACGCTCGACGTGATGATGCCCGATCTTGACGGCTGGTCGGTCTTGGCGGCGCTGCGCCAGGACAGCGAGCTCGCCGAGATTCCGGTCATCATGGTGACGATCCTCGATGAGCACCGCCGCGGCGTCGCGCTCGGCGCCGCCGGCTATCTCACCAAGCCGATCGATCGCGAGCGGCTGCACCGGCTGGTCGGGCGTTTCCGGGCGCCCGCCCGAGCGACCAAAGTGCTGCTGGTCGAGGACGATGCGATCCAGCGCGAGCGGGTGCGCGGGTGGCTCGAAGGCCAGCACTGGATCGTGCAGGAGGCGGAAAACGGACGGCAGGCGCTGGCCCGCCTGCAAACCGACAAGCCGGACGTGATCCTGCTCGATCTGATGATGCCGGAGATGGACGGCTTCGCCGTCGTCGCCGCCTTGCAGAAAGAGGCGGGCTGGCGGGACATCCCGGTCATCGTCATCACCGCGCGCGACCTCGACGCCAACGACCGCGAGCGTCTCAACTCCGGTGTCAAGTCGGTCTTGGTGAAGGACACGTTCCGGCCGGCCGAGCTGGTCGAGGGCATCCGCCGGCTCGTGCACCGCACCGTGCCGGTCGATCTGGGGATGGAAGCAGCATCGTGATCAAGGTCCTCTACGTCGAAGACAACGACGACAACGTCTATATGCTCAAGATGCGGCTCGAGCTGCTCGATGAATTCGAGGTTCTGGCGGCGGAGGACGGCGAGAAAGGCTGCGCGATGGCCGCGGCCGAGCGGCCGGACGTCATCTTGATGGATCTCGAGATGCCCGGCATGGATGGTTGGGAGGCGACGCGGCATCTCAAGCGCAGTCCGCAAACGCGCGATATTCCAGTCATCGCGCTCTCCGCGCATGCGCTGGCCGGCTCGCGCGAAAAGGCGCTGGCCGCCGGATGCGATGAGTTCGATACCAAGCCGATCGAGTTCGAGCGCCTGCTCGCGACCATCCGGCGGGTGCTCGCGGTGCGCAAGCCCGCGTAGAAGCTGCGCGCTGCGGCCCGCCGCGGGAAAGTCGGGTCCCGTCCTGCCAGCGCGCGCTAGGGATCCGCTCCTCTCGGCACCAGATGGCTGATGAACACCCGCGCCTGCCGGGGCGCGCTGTTGTCTACCGTGATCACCGAGCTCGCTGGCGCCGTCCAGGCATCGCCGGGTTTATACGACTTGCGCTCCGCGCCGATTCGCACTTCGCCCTCCACCACGAGGCCCGCGGCAAACCTATGGTAGGTCCGCTCGGTGCGCGAGCCGGGAGCGAGATCGATCACCTGCTGCACGATCTCGGAATCCGCCGGAAGTGGCGGCAGCGGAAACTTTGCCTCATAGGTGACCGCCGGTCCGAACTGCGATTCCTGCACGACGGTGATTTGCGGCGCACCCGCGGGCAACAGAAAATTCGTGAGCAGGCGGGCCTTGCCCGATCCGGTGTTGCCGGCGGCGTGAACCTGGGTGGTGCTGTCGGTCCAGGACTGTCCGGCTTGGTACGGATGATCCATGCCGCCGTGCCGCAACGTTATCTCTCCTTCGAGCACGAGGTTGATCGCCTGACCGCCGTGGGTATGGAGCGAGGTCCATGCGCCGGGCTCGAAGTCGACTACGAGCTGGACCAAATCGACTTGCGCGGATGGATTCATCACGCTGAACCGCGATTCGGCTGCGATGTTGCGATCCGCCGGCGCCGCGGCATTGCGACCGGTCGGACCCAGAACCGCGGCGGCTGCCATCAGGGCAACGCAAAGCGCCGGGCCGGTCACGACGCGCGGTATCTTCGGCATCCGGTACCCCGCCGCCTTCCTAGCGCGCCATCACGATCGTCGTGCAGGAGCTCTCGAGCTTGGGCAGCTCGCGGCTCGCCGCCATGCGAACGTCGAGCCTGCGGGCATCACCGCGAACGACCGGGCAGTAGGGATCGGGCTGATCGAGAGCGTCGAGCAGTCGCCGCCGGCCGGCGCATCCCCCGCCGCACGCCGCGACGTGACTGCAGCGCGCGCAGGTCGGCGGCACCGAGCGCGCCTGCGTGAACGGTTCCGTGCCAGTGACGGCGGAACCAAGATCGAGCAGGACGGCGAGCGGCGCGCCGGCACCCGGCCAATAGACGCACGGCTGCACGGTCGCCCGCGGCGTCACGCGCACGGTCGCCACCGCGCAGCCCCCGCGCCGCGGCGGCAGTCCGGCCATGGCGCGCAGGAGCGGCTCGCCGATCGCGATCGCATCGGTGTGCGCGAACAGCGCCTCGAACCCGTTCCAATATTCCTCGTAGGTCAACGCGAACGCATCCGAGCGAACGGACTGATAGACGTTGATGCGCAACGGCGCGTCGTAGGACTTGGCGATCTTGGCGATCGCAGCGAGCCGATCGAAATTCGATCGCATCATCACCGCTATGAACGTGACCGGTACGCCGAGCCTGCAGCAACGGGCCGCCTGTTCATGGATGAGACGCCAGTTGCCCGCGCCGCGCTGTCCGTCCTGTTCCGCCTCGGTCGGAAAATCGAGCGAGAATTCGACGTCCTTGAAAGCCGTAACCTGGGAATCCTCGAGCAGCTCGATCGAATGGCCATTCGAGGTGATCGTCAGCTTGATCGGCTCGCCTCGCAGATATTGGAGCACCTCGCCGAAATCCGGATGCATCCCGTTCTCGCCGGTGCCGAGATTGACTGATCGCACCGGCAGGCTCTCGATGACCGCGCGAACCTGCTCGACCGAAAGGCGGTCGCGCCGCGTCGGATCGCGGTAGCAAAACGCGCAGCCAAGATTGCATTCGTTGGTTAGACCGAGACCAAGCGCAAACGCCCGCTCGGCCCCGTCTGTGGTCGGCCTGCATATCGATTGCGATGCGGCGACGGTCATGAGCACCGACAGCTGATGATTTGGAAAGACGCCCTTCCGTTGTTTTTCTTGCCTTGGTTTTCGTCTCCCGTGCTTACTCACGAATTTAGCCCCGAGCCGGACCACCAACGCAAGGGTCGCGATGATCACGTTACGGTGTACGACAAAGCATTGAAGGCGCTCGAGCAGGGGCCGGCCGTTGCCGGCGGGGTGACGGCGGGCTACTACGTCATCGATTGACGGTCGATCGCCGGACTCGATCGAATCCGGATCGATCCCGAGGGAACGCCGATCGATTTTGGACGGCCGCGCGAGCGCGCGGCGCGCAGCGTGAGCGGGAGGACGACATGCTGGAACTCTACCACAGCATCAATTCGGTCTGCGCCCAGAAGGTTCGCATCGCGTTGAACGAGAAGGGGCAGGGGGCCCGGGACCACCTCATGACGCTGCGCGGGGATCAGCACGAGCCCGCCTATCTGAAGCTCAATCCGAGCGGCGTCGTGCCGACGCTGATCCACGACGGCGAGCCGATCATCGAATCGTCGCTGATCCTCTATTACCTCGACGAGGTCTTCCCCGAGCCGCCGTTGATGCCGAAGGAGCCGCGCCAACGCCACCGTGTGCGCATGTACAACAAGCTGATCGACGAATATGTGCACAACTCCTGCATGATCCTGACGTTCGCAACCGCGTTCCGCCCTGCGTTCCTGAAGATGACGCCCGCGGCATGGCGGGCCGAGGTCGACAAGACGCCGCTCAAGCGCCGCGCGCAGTACAAACGCAGCGTGATCGAGCACGGGCTCGATTCCGAGTTCGCGATCGAGGCGCTGGCGCATCACAACAAGCTGCTCACGTGGATGGCCGACTCGCTGAAACACGGCGCGTACTTGGCGGGCGAGAGCTTTTTCAATGCGGACTGCGCCGTGATCCCCTATATCCTGCGGCTCGAGCTGCTCAAGCTCGGCGAAATGTGGGGGCGATACCCGGCCATCGCCGAATGGTGGGCACGCGTGCGCGCGCGGCCGTCGGTCAAGGCCGCGATCTTCGACCGCATGTCGGAAGCCGACTGGGCCCCGTTCAGAAATCTAGCGCCCGATCCGTGGCCGAAGGTGCAAACCCTGCTCGAGGCGGCCTGAGCGCCGGCCGGCGGATATCTCGTTTATCTCGGCAAACGAGAGACCCCGCCGCTCCCGGAGACGGAATCCTACCCGTTGACCGCGGCATCAGGGCAACTGCGTTCTCGCGCTCGATCGCCTCGAGTTCGGCCGCCGCCAATCCGGCCGCATGCAGGTCGGCGAGGTTCTCTGCCACCGACATAAGGGTAGTCGGAGCCGAACAGGACCTGCGACACCGGCACGTATTTGAGCAGCGCCGCCATGTTGGACGCATAGGCGGTGACAGAATCATGAACGGACCGGGCTGGCCCGTTCAGGTTCAATTCATCCGGCGAGCTTTACCATGAAGCAACTGGAGCGATGTGTCCAAAGGAGGATTATAGCCATGGTTCATAAAAAACTGGCCTCTCTCGCCGCGGCGGCCGTGATCGGGGCCGTGTTGATTGTCGCCCCGACCTTGGCGGATGCGCGCATGGGCGGCTTTCACGGCGGCGGCTTTCACGGCGGTGGCTTCCACGGCGGTGGCTTTCACGGGGGTTTTGCCCGCGCGCACGTCGGCGGCTTCCACGGCGGGTTCGTCCACCGACCGGTCTTTGCCCACCGCGCGTTCTTTCCGCACCGCCGTTTCTTTGGTGGGTCGTTCATCGGCGTCGGAGCCTATGGAGCCTACGCCGGCTATTCGTGCTGGCGCTGGGTGCCGACGGCCTACGGCCTGCAGCGGGTCTGGGTGTGCGACTACTGAGCACGGCGCCCTGACCGCAACGCCTGAACGGGCGCTGCATCGCGCAATGGGCTAAACGAGAGCGGCGGGCGCCGATCGCCGCCGCCGAGGACGAAGCAGAAGGCCCCGGTCCGCCGGGGCCTTTTTGTCGCAGCCCCGCTCTCCCGCGGCCTGACGCTTCCGGCGTTGCCGACCGGTATCGGACCGGGCATCCTGATGCGCGCGTTGATCCGGAGCGCCGGATCAAACGACGAGATCACGGACCGAGGGGTCGGACATGCGGCGGATCGGCTTGCGCGCCGGGCTTGGGATCGCGTCATTGGTCCTCGCGGCTGCGCTCGGCCTTGGCGGCCTCGCGTGCGCGGAGGACTGGCCGCAACGACCGGTCAGGATCATCGGCCCCTATGCCGCCGGCGGCAACGCCGACGTGCTCGCGCGCCTTACCGCTCAATGGCTGAGCGACGCGTTCGGCCGACAGTTCGTCGTCGAGAACCGGGTTGGCGGCAATGGCACGATCGCCGCCGAAGCGGTCGCCCGCGCCCCGGCCGACGGCTACACGCTGCTATGGGCGGTCGTGCCGCCGATCGCGATCCAGCCGGCACTGGCCAAGGTGCCTTACGATCCGGTCAAGGACTTCGCGCCGATCAGCGTGATCGGGACGAACCCTTTCGTCCTGGTCGTGAACAAAAATGTCCCCGCCACAAGCGTCGGCGAGTTCGTGGCCTGGGTGCGCGGTGCGCCCGCCAGGCTCAGCTATGCCGAGGGCGCCGCCGGCAGCCTGACGCATCTGGCGATGGCGCTGTTCCTCAAGCGGGCGGGGATCGAGATGACCAATGTCAGCTATCGCGGCAATGCGCCGGCGCTGACCGACGTCGTGGCCGGCCACCTGCCGACCATGTTCTCGAATCTGTCCGACGCCCTGCCGCACCTGGCGAGCGGGGAGATCCGGGCGCTCGCGGTGTCGAGCGACAGGCGCGCCCCGCAGCTGCCGAACGTGCCGACGGTCGCCGAGTCGGGCTATCCCGGATACCGGGCGATCACCTGGAACGGGCTGATGGCGCCGGCCGGCACGCCGAAGCCGATCATCGAGAAGATCGCCGCCGAAATGGCGCGCGCGACCAAGGATGCGAATTTCGTCGGGCGGCTGGCGAGCCTCGGCGCCGATCCCCTCGGCAATTCGCCGCAGGAGTTCGCCGCCCTGATCGCCGCCGACCTCAAGACTTGGGCGGAGGCCGCCGCCGGCGTCAAGCTGCAATAGCGGCCTCGGTCGTCCGCCGCGGAAAAGACGCGGCCGACGATTACGGCTGCTTGGAATCCATCAGCACGAACAGGACACGGCAGGGCTCCTTGCCGCGATTGATCCAGGCGTGGTTGGTCGCCTGCTGGATCACGACGTCGCCCGCCTTGACGTGCACGGTCGTGTCGTCGAGCATCATGTCGATCTCGCCGGACAGGATGACCGCATAGTCGACGGTGCGCGTGCGGTGCATCAGCGGATGCTTGACGGGCAGGCCGCGCGCCGGAGCGTGGTCGCCGACCACCTTCATCATCAAATCCGGGTCCATCTTTGCTTCCGCGGCCGGATCGAGCGGCGGAAACTCGACCACGCGGATCGCGGTGCCGTTGTCCGGCGGCGACAGGCCGATCGGCTTCAAGGCGGCGTCGTCCTTCGAGAATCCGGGCGGCGAAGAATCGGTGATCCACAGATTGACCGCCGGATTCCCGGATTTCCCGGGCTTGAGCGTCAGGCGGCTGTCGAACAGGGCGATCGCCTTGTTGCCGGCGTCGATGCCGGTCACCACCCGGCGGATATCCGACGCCGAGGCGGTGGAGCAGGCCAACAGCACAACGGCGGTCGACCAGACTATCTTGCGGATCATTGCTTCCTCCCTTGCGTGATCGGCCAGCGCAGACATTCCGCCAGGCCGCGCCCCATGATCCATTCGAGATCGCCGGATGACAAGCCGAGTTCCTCGGTGAAATGGGTCACCGCCTCCCGGTAGCTGCAGGTCGCCGGCACGCGGGTGATGTCGCTGCCCCAGAACGAGCGGCGCGGGCCGAACGCCTCGATCACGCGGCAGAGCGGCTCGCGCAGATTCTCGAACGGGTAGGGCTGCGTCGAGAAGCAGGGCAGCGCCGATACCTTCACGCAAATGTTGGGATGGCGCGCGAGCGCGATCATGCGCTCGGCCGCGGGTTCGGCCTTGTCGTCCATGGTCGCGCGCGCAAAGCCCATGTGGTCGACGATGATGGTGAGCTCGGGGTGGCGGGCCGCGATCGCGCCGATCTCGGCGAGCCGCTCCGGAGCGTGCACCATGACCGGGATGCCATGGCGCTCCGCCTCCGCCCAGAACCAGTCGGCGGTGCCGTCGGTGAGCCACGGCCGGTCGGGATCGCGGTGGAAGGTGAGTCGCACGCCCAGCATGCCGGGCTGCTTCCGCCAGCCCGCGAGCAAATCCTTGCCGGCGCCGGTCTTGAGCGGCGCGCGGCCCATGATCGCGAACCGGTCGGGATGCTTGCGCACCGCTTCGATCGCGTAATCGTTGCGGTCTTGGTCGAACGACGGCGGCACGAGGATGGCGCGGTCGACGCCGGCGCGGTCCATGTCGGCGACGAGCTCACGGTAGCCATAGGGCTTGCGGTCGCCGACGCCAGGGCCGAGACGCCGATCCGGCCGGTCCGCCGGCCACACGTGCACCTGCGAGTCGATGATCATCATCCGAGGGCATTCCCGGCATGATCGTTGATCGGCGCAGTCAGTGGCCCGAGGAACGCCCGCTATGCGCCCTTGAGCTTCTCCGCGACGCGCCGGGCGAAGTAGCTGAGCACGCCGCAGGCGCCGGCGCGCTTGAAGGCGATCAGGCTCTCCATCATCGCCTTCTCGCCGTCGAGCCAGCCGTTCTGGACTGCCGCCATGATCATCGAATATTCGCCCGATACCTGATACGCGAAGGTCGGGACGCCGAAGGCGTCCTTCACCCGGCGCAGCACGTCGAGATAGGGCATGCCGGGCTTGACCATGACCATGTCGGCGCCCTCGGCAAGGTCGAGCTCGACCTCGCGCAGCGCCTCGTCGGTATTCCCCGGATCCATCTGATAGGTGCGCTTGTCGCCGACCAGCGTCGCCGACGAGCCGACCGCGTCGCGGAACGGCCCATAGAAGGCGGAGGCGTATTTCGCCGCATAGGCCATGATCGAAACGTCGGTGAAGCCGGCGCGATCGAGCGCGGCGCGGATGGCGCCGACGCGGCCGTCCATCATGTCGGAGGGTGCGATGATGTCGCAGCCGGCCTCGGCCTCGACCAGCGCCTGTTGCACCAGCACCGCGACCGTCTCGTCGTTGACGATCGTGCCGCCGCGTAGGAGCCCGTCATGGCCGTGGCTGGTATATGGGTCGAGCGCCACGTCGCACAGCACGCCGACCTCCGGCACCTCTTTCTTGATCGCGCGGATGGCGCGACACACCAGGTTGTCGGGATTGAGCGCCTCGCCGCCGTCCTCGTCGCGCAACGCCGGGTCGGTATAGGGAAACAAGGCGAGGCAGGGGATGGCGAGCCCGGCCGCTCGCTCCGCCTCGCGCACCGCCTCGTCGACCGACAGCCGCTCGACGCCCGGCATGGAAGCGACCGGCACGCGCGTCTTCGTCCCCTCGACCAGGAAGAGCGGCCAGATCAGGTCGTCGGTGGTGAGCACGTTCTCGCGCACCATGCGTCGCGCCCACTCCGCCTTGCGGTTGCGGCGGGGGCGGGTCGAGAGCTTGAAAGCGCTGTCGCTTTCGACCCTGGTCTCGACGGGGGAGAGACGGGTTTCGATCGGGCGGCCGTATTTGAGGGCCATGGCGACGCTCCAGCTGACGGCAGTTCTTTTTAGCCGTTCCGGGAAGGGCTCGCCACTGCCGCGGCAAGCGTTGACGGGAATTTCCGTCGCCACTATCGGTGCTGGGGCCAAGGGAGATCGCCGCGGATGGACTTCGAGCTCAGCGAGGAGCAACGCGCGATAAAGGACACCGCCCGCGCCTTTGCGCGCGAGGAGATGCTGCCCTTTGCCCGCCAGTGGGACGAGGACGAAATCTTCCCGGTCGACACGCTGCGGCGGGCAGCCGCGCTCGGCTTTGCCGGCATCTACGTCGGCGCCGATCTCGGCGGCTCGGCGCTGACGCGGCTCGACGCCGTGTTGATCTTCGAGGAATTGGCGCAGGGCTGCCCTTCGACCGCCGCCTATATCTCGATCCACAACATGGTGGCATGGATCATCGATGCCTACGGCTCGAGCGAGCTGCGGCAGCGCTTGCTTCCCGACCTCTGCCGCATGGCGAAATTCGGCAGCTACTGCCTGACCGAGCCGGACGCGGGCTCCGACGCCGCCAGCCTGAAAACCCGTGGCGCGCTCGAGCGCGACCACTATGTGCTCGACGGCGCCAAGGCGTTCATCTCCGGCGGCGGCGCTTCCGACGTCTATCTGGTGATGGCGCGGACCGGGGAGGGAGGACCGCGCGGCATTTCCTGCCTGCTGGTCGAGAACGGCACGCCCGGTCTTTCCTTCGGCGCCAAGGAAAAGAAGCTCGGCTGGCACTCGCAGCCGACCGCGGCGGTGATTTTCGAAGGTTGCCGGGTACCGGTCGCGAACCGCATCGGCGTCGAGGGCCAGGGCTTCAAGATCGCGATGAGCGCACTCGACGGCGGACGGCTCAACATCGCGGCCTGCTCGCTGGGTGGCGCGCAATTCTGCCTCGACCGTACCGTCGCCTATATGAAGGAGAGGAAACAGTTCGGCACCCGGCTTGCGGACTTCCAGGCGCTCGGCTTTCGCGTTGCCGATTATGCGACCGAGCTCGAGGCGGCGCGGCTGATGCTCTACCGCGCGGCGACGGCGCTCGATAACCGCGCCCCCGACGCCACGCGGCTGGCGGCGATGGCCAAGCGGCTGGCGACCGATACCGGTTTCGACGTGGTCAATGGCTGCCTGCAGCTCCACGGCGGCTACGGCTATCTGCGCGACCATCCGATCGAGCGCGTGTTGCGGGATCTGCGGGTGCACCAGATTCTCGAAGGCACCAACGAGGTGATGCGGCTGATCGTGAGCAGGGATATATTGGGCAATTGAGAGCTATCGGAGGTTCCGATGATGGACGACCGGACCGGGAGTTCAAAGCAAGATCGGGCTCACCCGGGACATGGGCCCGCGCGCTATGACCGCGACCTCTACAGTTGGGCGGTCGAGCAGGCGGCCTTGCTGCGTGCCGGCCGAATTGCCGAGATCGACGCGCACAACATCGCCGAGGAGCTCGACGACGTGGGCAATGAACAATATGAGAAACTCGAAAGTGCTCTTCGCATTATCCTGCTGCACCTGCTGAAATGGGATCATCAGCCTGAGCGTCGTTCACGCAGTTGGAGCTCGAGCATCGCGGTACAACGCAAACACGTGTCGAAAGTGCTCCGGAAGAACCCCGGGCTCCAGCCCCTTATCGACGAAGCGACGAGCGAGGGTTACGAAATTGCCCGTATCGAGGCGGCGGCGCAGACCCTTCTCGAGGAGGACATTTTCCCGCACGAATGCCCATATTCCTGGCACGAGATCATGGAGCGGAAGATTGTTTGGCCCGAGCAGGCCTGAGGCCGCGACTGCAGCGCTCGTAGCATCGGCATGGCCCTCGAAAGCTTCATGGTGAAGGAGCTCGCGCTCGCGACGGCCGCGGTCTTCACCGGCGCCGCGGTCTACATCAACCTAGCGGAACAGCCGGCGCGGCTTTCCCTCGACAACAAAGCGCTGCTCGCGGAGTGGAAGCCGAGCTACGCGCGCGGCTTTGCCATGCAGGCCAGTCTGGCGCTCGCGTCGGCGCTGTTCGGACTGCTGGCATTCTGGCTCACGCACGACTGGCGCTGGATGGGCGGGGCGCTGTTGATCTTCGCCAATTGGCCCTACACCCTGCTGGTCATCCTGCCCGTCAACAAGCGCCTCGAGGCGACCCGACCGGAGGCAGCCGATGCCGCGACCCGCGCACTGGTCGAGACCTGGGGGAAGCTCCATGCCGGCCGCAGCGCGCTCGGCCTCGCCGCGACGCTCGTCTACGCGTGGGCGCTGGACTGATCGTCAGGGCCGGCGATCGTCGATCCCATGACTTCAGAGCCCGACATCCTGTTCGAGCGCCGCGGCGCGGCCGGGATCGTCGTCCTCAATCGCCCGCAGGCGCTCAACGCCGTGTCGCTCGCCATGGTGCGCGCGCTGGCGCGACAGCTCGACGAATGGGAGACCGACCCGGCGGTCTTGCGCGTGATCGTCACCGCCAACGGCGAGCGCGCGTTCTCGGCCGGCGGCGATCTGCGCGCGCTCTATGATCTCGGCCGCGCCGGCCGCTACGAGGAGGCGCTCGCCTATTTTCGCGCCGAATATGCGCTCAACGCCCGGATCAAGCGTTATCGCAAGCCCTACGTGGCACTGATCGACGGCATCGTCATGGGCGGCGGCGTCGGCGTCTCCGTGCACGGGTCCCATCGGGTCGCGGGCGACCGGTTCACCTTCGCCATGCCCGAGGTAGGCATCGGGTTCTTTCCCGACATCGGGGCGACCTGGTTCCTGCCGCGGCTGCCGGACGAGCTCGGCACCTATTGCGCGCTCACCGGCGAGCGGTTGGACGCCGCCGACGGCGTGCTTGCGGGCGTCGCCACCCACCGGGTCGCCTCGGTCCGATTTCCCGATCTCATCGAGGCGCTATGCGGAACGGTCGCGGTCGACGCGATTCTCGGCGCCTTCGCGCAGCCCCCCGGCGAGGGGCTCCCGCGCAGGGCCGCGATCGATCGCCTGTTCCGAGGCGATCGGGTCGAGGACATCGTTGCCGCGCTCGACGCCGAGGCGGCGGCCGGTCGGCCCGATGCCGCCTTCGCGTCCGGCGCAGCCGCCTTGATGCGCACAAAATCGCCGACGAGTCTCAAGATCGCGCTCGCGCAGATGCGGCGCGGGCCGAGCCTCGATTTCACCGAGTGCATGCGCGCCGAATTCCGCATAGTGTCGCGCGTCGTGCGCGGGCACGACCTCTACGAAGGGATCAGGGCGGTGATCGTCG
>WNFC01003871.1_pt1 | contig 32363 bp, 34 predicted proteins | sample 5400541 | NCBI WGS metagenome assembly WNFC01 (sample SAMN13153342, study PRJNA577476) | soil metagenome | isolation source: 120 cm saprolite under Douglas fir tree site 2 hole 2 replicate 1 | place: USA:California | collected 2015-04-18
GCAGGGGACCAGTGCCGCGGCTGCCATTGACGAAAGGACACGGCTCACCGGCCCTGTGACCATGAAGGAGCAATGGTCAGCAGCCCCGGTGATCTTTCCTGACGGCCGCGGGCACTGGCCACCACCCTCAACTACGTCCGGTCCGCGGCCCAGGCTCAATGCCCGGGCGCGCGTTATGCGCCGGTAATAACTACCGCGGCCCGTGGGCACGCACGATGACCCTGGCGTGAGCACCGGCTCGTTCGGCCTCATGATCGTGGTGATTGCGGCGATGCAGGTCATCCCCGTCGCCCGCCGTCGCCGGACCGGTCCCCGGTAACGCCGCGCGGGTCAGCGCGAGCTTGACGACGGTGCCGGCGACCGGGATGGGGTCGGTGTCGAGCTCGGCGGGCGGGCGTACCTCCAGGGCCACAGCGAGCGTCTCGGCCGCCACGAACCCGGCGTGCGCGCGGACTGCCTCGGCGACCGCGCCGTCGGCGCCGATCGTCAGCCGGATCCGGTCGGACACCGCCAGGCCGGCGTCCCGGCGGGCCTGCTGCACGATCCGCACCACGTCGCGGGCGGTGCCTTCGGCCGCCAGCTCGGGTGTCACCCGCGTGTCCAGCGCGATCAGCCCGGCCTGGCCGGGCAGCGCCGCGGTCGACTCGAGGTCGGCAGCGGCCAGCTTCAGCTCGTACTCACCCGGCGAGAGCTCGACGCCGGCCGCGCTGATGCCCTCGCCGGATCGTGTCCAGGCACCCGCCTTGACGGCCCGGATGACCTGCTGCACCTGCCCGCCCAGCCGCGGCCCGAGCAGCCGCGGGTTCACGACCAGCTCGAACGTGCCCAGGCGGGCCGGGTCGGCGGAAAGCTCGACCGCCTTGACGTTGACCTCGTCGGCGATCAGGTCGGTGAACGGCGCCAGCGACTTGGCGTCCGGGTGGGCGATGGTGAGCGACGCCAGCGGCAGCCGGACCCGCAGCTGATGCGCCTTGCGCAGGCCGAGCGCGGTGCTGCACGCGGCGCGGACCAGGTCCATGGCGCCGGTCAGCTCCCCGTCGCCGGGGTTGAGCAGCGCCCAGCCGGTCACATCCGGCCAGGACGTCAGGTGCACGCTCGGCTCGCCGGTCAGCCCGCGCCAGACCGCCTCCGTGGTCAGCGGCAGCAGCGGCGCGGCGGCCCGGCAGACGGTCTCGAGCACGGTCCACAAGGTGTCCAGGGCGGCCCGCTCGCCGGCCCAGAACCGGCTGCGCGACCGGCGGATGTACCAGTTGGTCAGCACTTCCAGGTGCTCCCGGAGCACCTGGCACGCGGCGCCGACGTTGTAGACGTCGAGCAACTGCTCCATCTCGGTCACCGCGGCCCGGGTCTTGGCCAGGATGTAGCGGTCGAGCACGTGCTCGCTGGCGGTCGAGCGCTGCGCCTGGTAGGACTCGGCGTTGGCGTACAGGGCGAAGAAGTAGTAGCAGTTCCACAGCGGCAGGATCGCCTGCCGGACGGCCTCCTTGATGCCGCGGGAGGTGACGATCAGGTTCCCGCCGCGCAGCACCGGGCTCGCCATCAGGAACCAGCGCATGGCGTCCGAGCCGAAGTTGTCGAAGACCTCGTTCACGTCCGGGTAGTTGCGCAGGCTCTTGGACATCTTCTGGCCGTCGTTGCCGAGCACGATGCCGTGGCTGACGCAGGCGCGGAAGGCCGGCCGGTCGAACAGCGCGGTGGCGAGCACATGCAGGGTGTAGAACCAGCCCCGGGTCTGGCCGATGTACTCGACGATGAAGTCGCCCGGGTAGTGGTCATCGAACCACTCGCGGTTCTCGAACGGGTAGTGCACCTGGGCGAACGGCATCGACCCCGACTCAAACCAGCAGTCAAGCACCTCGGGCACCCGGCGCATCATGGACCGGCCGGTCGGGTCGTCCGGGTTCGGCCTGACCAGCTCGTCGATCGCCGGGCGGTGCAGGTCGTCCGGGCGCACGCCGAAGTCGCGCTCGAGTTCGTCGAGCGAGCCGTACACGTCGGTGCGCGGGTAGTCGGGGTTGTCGCTCTGCCAGACCGGGATGGGCGAGCCCCAGAACCGGTTCCTGCTGATCGACCAGTCCCGCGCACCTGTAAGCCACTTGCCGAACTGGCCGCCCTTGACGTGCTCCGGCACCCAGGTGATCTGCTCGTTCAGCTCGACCATCCGGCCGGAGAACGTGCTCACCGCGACGAACCAGCTCGACACCGCCTTGTAGATCAGCGGGTTACGGCACCGCCAGCAGTGCGGGTAGGAGTGCGTGTAGGTTTCTTTCCGCACCAGGCTGCCTTGCTCGCGCAGCTTGGCGGTGATCCCGGCGTTGGCGTCGAAGACGTGCTGGCCCTCGAAGTCGGGCACCACAGAGGTGAACCGGGCCTGCTCGTCCACCGTGAGCACGGTCGGAATGCCGGCCGCGTTGCAGCTCGCGGCGTCGGCCTCGCCGTAGGCGGGGGCCATGTGCACCACCCCGGTGCCGTCCTCGGTCGTGACCTCGTCGGAGAGGATCACCCGGAACGCGTCCCGCGTGCCGAACTTCTCCTCGTCCGCCAGGTAACCGAACAGCGGCTCGTAGCGCCGCCCGGCCAGCTCGGCGCCGGTCAGCGTGCCGACCTCGGTGCCGCCTTCGAGCTCCCGCTCGTAGGCGGCCTGCCGGTCCCTGGCCAGGATGTACCGCTCGCCGTCCTTGGCCACCACGACGTAGCTGATGTCCGCGCCGACCGCGCAGGCCAGGTTCGACGGCAGCGTCCACGGCGTGGTGGTCCAGGCCAGCAGCCATTCCCCACCCGCCTCCCCATCCCCCTTCTCTAGCTTGAACCGGACCGTGACCGACGGGTCCTGCCGGTCGGCGTAGGTGTCCTCGTCCATCCTCAGCTCGTGGTTGGACAGCGGGGTCTCGCACCGCCAGCAGTACGGCAGGACCTTGAAGCCCTGGTAGACCAGGCCCTTGTCCCACAGCTGCTGGAACGCCCACATGACGCTTTCCATGTAGGGCAGGTCCAGGGTCTTGTAGTCGTTCTCGAAGTCGACCCAGCGCGCCTGGCGGGTGACGTAGTCCTGCCACTCGCGGGTATAGCGCAGCACCGACTCGCGGCAGGCCTGGTTGAACTTCTCGATGCCCATCGCGAGGATGTCGGCCTTGCCGGAGATGCCGAGCAGCCGTTCGGCCTCGACCTCGGCGGGCAGGCCGTGGCAGTCCCAGCCGAACCTGCGCTCTACCCTGCGGCCCTGCATGGTGCGAAAGCGCGGCACCAGGTCCTTGACGTAACCGGTGAGCAGGTGGCCGTAGTGCGGCAGCCCGTTGGCGAACGGCGGCCCGTCGTAGAACACGAACTCGCGGTCCGCCGGGCGCTGCTTTACCGACACGCGGAAGGTGTCGCTGGCCTGCCAGTAGTCGAGCACCTCGCGCTCAAGTGACGGGAAGCTCGGCTGGGCGGGCACTTCTCCAGTGCCCGCGGAGCGCGGATAGACGGTCATCGGTAGGTCCTCGCGGTGCTCGGCTCGGTGCTTCGGCTGGCTGCTTCGGCTGGCTGCTTCGGCTCGGGCGCGAGGACGACGCGCCCGCTCCCGCGCGGGCGTACCGCGGTACCACCTCGCTTGCCGCCGTGGCTGCACCGTTGTCCCGGCACCGTTTCCTGGCGACCGCTCGTCACCCGGCTGTGACGGGCCGGACCCGCCCGGTTCTAGTCAGGCCGCGTGCGGCCCTTTCTTCCGGGGGCTCCCCGGTGATAGCCGGATCATCGCCGCCTCTGGTGAAGCCTATCCGGTGGCTCAGGTATTCCGCACAGCTCAGCCGCCGGTCACGTTCATTTCGGGCCGAACGGTGCGGGTGCGTCACGTCCCCTCGGTGGCGTGCTCCGGCGGCGCGGCCGCTACCACGGTGGCGTGCTCCGGCGGCGTGGGCGCGTCACGCTCCCGCGGTGGCGTGCTCCGGCGGCGCCGCGAGCCACTCGTCGATCCCGGTCAGCAGCTCCGCCCGCAGCGCCGCGGGCGCCGCCGAGCCGAGGACCGACGCGCGGGCCAGGTCGGCCAGTTCGGCGTCGGTGAACCCGTGCGCGTGCCGGGCGATCTCGTACTGCGCGGTCAGCCGCGGGCCGAACAGCAGCGGGTCGTCGGCGCCGAGCGCGATCGGCACGCCGGCCTCGAACAGGCGGCGGAGCGGGACCTGCGCCGGGGACGCCGCGATGCCGAGCGCGACGTTGGAGGACGGGCATACCTCACAGGTGATCGCGCCGGCGGCCAGCCGCTTGACCAGGGCGGGATCCTCGACGGCCCGGATACCGTGGCCGATCCGGTCCGCGTGCAGGTCATCGAGGCAGGCCGCGACGCTGTCCGGGCCGGCCAGCTCACCGGCGTGCGGCACCAGGAGCAGGCCGGCCCGCCCGGCGATGCGGAACGCGGCGGCGAAGTCGTGCGCGGGCCCGCGCCGCTCGTCGTTCGACAGGCCGAACCCGGTCACGCCCCGCCCCGCGTACTGGGCGGCCAGCCGGGCCAGGGTCCTGGCCTCGAGGGGATGTTTGGTCCGGTTGGCCGCGACGATGACGCCGATCCCGACCCCGGTGGCTTCCGTCGCGGCCGCGGCGGCGTCGAGGACCAGCTCGGTCATGGCCGTGATCCCGCCGAACCGCGCGGCATAACCGGACGGGTCGACCTGGATCTCCAGCCAGCGCGAGCCTTCGGCCCGTTCGTCCTCGGCGGTCTCGGTCAGCAGCCGCCGCACGTCGGCGGGCGTGCGCAGCACCGAGCGCGCGGTGTCATAGAGCCGCTGGAACCGGAACCAGCCGCGCTCGTCGGTGCCGCTCAGGTGCGGCGGCCAGTCCTCGGTGAGCGCAGGCGGCAGCCGGATGCCGCGGTCCCGGGCGAGCTCGACCAGCGTGGCGTGCCGCATCGCGCCGGTGAAATGCAGGTGCAGGTGCGCCTTGGGGAGTGCGGAAAGCGGCCGTGAGCGAGCCGTAGGGGCGCGGCGCCGCCTGGACTGAGGAGCGAGGGACGAGCGACGAGGGAAGGCGGCGTCTTCGGGCGCCCCGGAGGCGAGCGGGCTACAGGGCATCCGCTCAGTGTGCCGTGCCTACCTGGCCTCTGCGAGCAGCTTGGCCATCCGCCCGATGCCCTCTTCGAGGTCGGCGTCGCCGAGCGCGCAGGAAAGCCGGAAATATCCGGGCGTACCGAACGCCTCGCCCGGTACCACGGCCACTTCGGCCTCGTCCAGGATGAGGCCGGCCAGGTCCGCGGAGGTCTGCGGCCGGTGCCCGGCTATCTCCCGGCCGAGCAGGCCCTTGACGCTCGGGTAGCAGTAGAAGGCGCCCTGCGGCTCGGGGCAGAGGACGCCGGGGATCTCGTTCAGCATCCTGGTCATGGTCAGCCTGCGCCGGTCGAATGCCGTGCGCATGGCGGCGACGGCGGTCAGGTCACCGGACACGGCGGCGAGCGCGGCCGCCTGGGCCACGTTGCAGACGTTGGAGGTGGCGTGGCTCTGCAGGTTCGCCGCGGCGCTGATGACGTCCCGCGGGCCGATCATCCAGCCGACCCGCCAGCCGGTCATCGCGTAGGTCTTCGCCACGCCGTTCAGCACCACGCAGGTGCCGGCGATCTCCGGGACCTGGACCGGGATGGAGGAGAATGTCGCGTCGCCGTACACCAGGTGCTCGTAGATCTCGTCGGTGACCACCCACAGGCCGTGCTCCGCGGCCCATTGGCCGATCTGCCTGACCTGATCCGGCGGGTACACCGCCCCGGTCGGGTTGGACGGCGACACGAACAGCAGGACCTTGCTGCGGCTGGTGCGCGCCGCCTCGAGGTCCTCGACGGAGGCCAGGTAGCCGGATCGTTCGTCGGTCATCACGGGCCGCATGACGCCGCCGGCCAGCGCGATAGCCTCGGGGTAGGTGGTCCAGTAGGGCGCCGGCACGATGACCTCGTCGCCCGGGTCGAGCAGGGTGGCGAAAGCCTGGTAGACCGCCTGCTTGCCGCCGTTGGTGACCAGCACCTGGCCGGGCTCCACCTCGTAGCCGGAGTCTCTCGCGGTCTTGGCCGCGATCGCCTGCCTGAGCTCGGGCAGGCCGGCCGCCGGGGTGTACTTGTGGAATCGCGGCTCGCTGCAGGCCCGCTGCGCGGCCTCGACAATGTATGCGGGGGTGGGGAAGTCTGGCTCGCCGGCGCCGAAGCCGATGACCGGCCTGCCCGCCGCCTTCAGCGCCTTGGCCTTGGCGTCCACGGCCAGCGTGGCGGATTCGGAGATAGCGGAGACGCGTGCGGAGACTCTCGTAGGCATGGAAATATGCTAGTGCTGGCCCGGGGGGGCGACCCCCCGGAGCCCCCCGCGACTGGGGGGATGCCATCCCCCCTGGCCCCCCTGGCCCCCCTGGCCCCCCTGGCCAGGCGGTTCGACTGACAGGCGGGTTAGACGTACACTGCATGGACCGACAGCGGTGCTGTGGTTGCGGCAGCGTGCCCGTGTGCTTGCGACGGGCGCTGGCTGAAGCAGTGTGGTAGCAGTGTGGTACGAAGCCCAGGGCAGTAGCTCAATTGGTCAGAGTCCCGGTCTCCAAAACCGGTGGTTGGGGGTTCGAGTCCCTCCTGCCCTGCGAGTGCGATCCGGCAAACCCGCCAGAGCCGGCGGACGTATAGGTGAGGATATGGCAACTCAGATACGCGGTGAGGCCCCGGAGAAACGGAGCGGAACCGGACGCGCAGCCAAGCGCGCCAACCGGACCACGCCCGCTTTGTTCCTCCGGCAGATGGTCGGCGAGCTTCGCAAGGTGATCTGGCCCACCCGTAAGGAGCTTGTCACTTACACCGTGGTCTGCCTGGCCTTCGTGGTCTTCATGGTCATCATCGTGACGAGCCTGGACTACGGGTTCACCAAGCTGGTATTCGCGTTGTTCGGCTAGGCGCCATCCCGGGGTCCGGGGGTCGTCCCCCGGGAGAGCAGAGCCGGGGGCCGCCGCCCAGCGGCCGGATGCGCGCCATGCGCGGCTCCATGATCACGCTAACTGATCATGGCTTGAGGAAAGAGAGAGCAATCGTGTCCGAGACCCAACTGGATTCCGCGGCGACGGGCGCGACAGAACCCGACGCGGAAACCGGGGAGGCCGATGACGTGAGCGACTACAGCGAAGAAGCCGACGGGCTCGACCCCGTAGGCGAGGCTGAAGACGTGGCCGGGTCAGCCGACGGCGTGTCGCAGGAGTCCGCCGAGGGCGCCCAGCAGGAAGCCGACGGCGTGCCGCAGGAGTCCGCCGACGGCGCCCAGCAGGAAGCCGACGGCGCCCAGGAGGAACCGGCCGACGGCGCGCGCGAGGAGTTCGAGCGCGAGCTGCGCATGCTCCCCGGTGACTGGTACGTGGTGCACTCGTACGCGGGTTACGAGAACCGGGTGAAGACCAACCTGGAAAGCCGCATCCAGTCCCTCAACATGGAGGATTACATCTACCAGATCGAGGTCCCCGTTCACCAGGTGACCGAGATCAAGGGCGGCAAGCGGCAGCAGGTCACGGAGAAGGTCCTGCCCGGCTACATCCTGGTGCGGATGGACCTGACGGACGAGTCCTGGGCGGTGGTCCGGAACACGCCCGGCGTGACCGGTTTCGTCGGCCTGTCGAGCCGGCCGTCGCCGCTGCAGCTCGGCGAGGTGGCCGCCCTGCTCGCGCCGGAGCCCGAGCCCGGGACGAAGCAGGCCGAAGCCGCGCGGACGTCCACGGTGGAATTTGAGGTCGGCGAATCCGTTACCGTTATGGACGGTCCGTTCGCCACGCTTCCCGCCACCGTGAACGAGATCAACCCGGACACCCAGAAGCTCAAGGTGCTGGTGTCGATCTTCGGCCGCGAGACGCCGGTCGAGCTGTCGTTCGACCAGGTCACCAAGATCTAACAAGCCAAAGGACAGACTTCAATGCCGCCAAGAAGGAAGAGGCTCGCCGCCGTTGTCAAGGTGCAGCTGCCGGCCGGCCAGGCCACGCCCGCGCCGCCCGTCGGCACCGCGCTGGGCCCGCACGGCGTGAACATCATGGACTTCGTCAAGCAGTACAACGCCGCGACGGAGAGTCAGCGAGGCAACATCATCCCGGTCGAGATTTCCATCTTCGAGGACCGGACCTTCACCTTCATCACCAAGACGCCGCCGGCCGCCGAGCTGATCAAGAAGGCCGCGAGCGTGGACAAGGGCAGCGCCGAGCCGCACAAGACCAAGGTCGGCAGCATCACCGCCGCCCAGGTGCGTGACATCGCGCAGATCAAGATGCCCGACCTGAACGCGACCACCATCAAGGCGGCCGAGAAGATCATCGCGGGCACCGCCCGCTCGATGGGCGTCAAGGTCGAAGGCTGAACCTCGCTTGTACAGCAGACCTTTTTCGTAAACCAGCAGTGGCAGGGCCTCGCGCGGCCCGGTGATCACTCCGACAGACATGTGGCAGGGCCGAGCGCGTCCCGCTGACCACGACCTCCAGACATGGGAGATGAGCAATGAAGCGCAGCAAGTCCTACCGCAAGGCCGAGGAGCAGATCGACCGTGAGCGGCTCTACAGCCCCGCGGAGGCGGTCACCATCGCCAAGTCGGCCCAGGTGACGAAGTTCGACCCGACCGTCGAGGTGGCCCTGAGGCTGGGCGTCGACCCGCGCAAGCAGGACCAGATGGTCCGCGGCACGGTCAACCTGCCGAACGGCACGGGCAAGACCGCCCGCGTGCTCGTCTTCGCGACCGGCGACCGGGCCGAGGAGGCCCGCGCGGCGGGCGCGGACTTCGTCGGTTCCGACGACCTGATCGAGCGCATCCAGGGCGGATTCCTCGACTTCGACGCGGTGGTCGCCACCCCTGACCTGATGGGCAAGGTCGGCCGTCTCGGCCGGGTGCTCGGCCCGCGCGGCCTGATGCCGAACCCCAAGACCGGAACCGTGACGCCGGACGTGGCCCGGGCCGTGACCGAGATCAAGGGCGGCAAGATCGAGTTCAGGACCGACAGGCACGGCAACCTGCACTTCATCATCGGCAAGGCGTCGTTCCCGTCGACCGCCCTGCTCGAGAACTACGCCGCCGCCCTCGACGAGGTGATCAGGCTCAAGCCCGCCGCGGCCAAGGGCAGGTACCTGAAGAAGGTCACGTTCACCACCACGATGGGCCCCGGCATCCCGGTCGACCCCAACAAGACCCGCAACTTCACAGAAGAGCTAGCCGAAGCCTCGGCCTGAGCACGGTCCGCTCGTCATCGTGGGCTGAAACTGCCCCTATGAGGGCAGCAACGGCCCACGATAATGGCCCGGCCGCCCGGCCGCTTGCGATTTGGCGGCGGGCAGGCCGGGCCGTACACTGATGGCGCCGAAGACCGCTGGATGCTGTCGCGCTCGCGCGGCGGCCGAAGGCTCCGGCTGGGGTCGCAAGATCCCGGCCGGACATCCCGCGCAGGTGAACTGAGCTGTACCGTCCAGCCCGCCAGGGCTAAGGAACGTGCCGCCCCGTGCGCCTCGCGCCGGGGCGTTTTTGTTGTCTTCAGCTGCTACGCACGCAACGAATAGTGCTTCTACGTAACGGAGAGGAGGCACATGGCTAACGCCGAGAAGGTAGCCGCGGTCGCCGAGCTCACCGAGCGGTTTAAGGACTCGTCCGGCGCGGTGCTGACCGAATACCGCGGGCTGACCGTGGCCCAGCTCGCCGAGCTGCGCAAGTCGCTCGGGGACCACGCCACGTTCGCCGTGGTCAAGAACACGCTGACCAAGATCGCGGTCACCGACGCGGGGCTCAAGGACCAGCTTTCGTCGCTGCTCGTCGGCCCGTCAGCGGTCGCATTCGTCGACGGTGACGTGGTCGAGGCCGCCAAAGGCCTGCGCGACTTCGCCAGGGCGAACCCGCTGCTGGTGATCAAGGGCGGCGTGCTCGACGGCAAGGCGATCACCCCGTCGGAGATCATCAAGCTGGCCGACCTGGAGTCGCGCGAGGTTCTGCTGGCCAAGCTGGCCGGCGCCATGAAGGCGTCGCTGGCCGGCGCCGCGGCGACGTTCAACGCGCTGCCGGTGCAGATGGCCCAGCTCGTCGAGGCGCTGCGCGCCAAGCGCGCCGCCGCCGGGGACGCGGGCCCCGCGGTCACGGCAGACTCAGCCGCGCCGGGCTCAGATGCCGCGCCGGGCTCAGATGCCGCGCCGGCCACGCCAGAAACGCCGGCCACGCCGGACTCAGGCGACGAAGGCTGACCGGACCCCACGCTAGGAATTGAAGGAACGAGGAATACACCACCATGGCGAAGATCAGTAGCGACGACCTCCTCGAGGCGTTCAAGGAGATGACCCTGCTCGAGCTCTCCGAGTTCGTGAAGCAGTTCGAGGAGACGTTCGACGTAAAGGCGGCCGCCCCCGTGGCGGTGGCCGCGGCGGCCACCGGCGGGGCCGGGGCCGGCGAGGCCGAGCAGGCCGAGGAGCAGGACGAGTTCGACGTCATCCTCGAGGCCGCGGGCGACAAGAAGATTCAGGTCATCAAGGAGGTGCGCAGCCTGACCAGCCTCGGCCTCAAGGAGGCCAAGGACCTGGTGGACGGCGCGCCCAAGACGGTGCTTGAGAAGGTCAACAAGGAGAGCGCGGACAAGGCGCGGGCGGCCCTCGAGGGCGCAGGCGCCACCGTCACCGTCAAGTAGCCCGCGGGGCTGCGCTAGGCGGCAAAAAGCGCTGCGAGACCCGGGTTCGCGTCACCTCGGTGGCGTCGGCCCCGGGTCTCGTCACGTTCGCGCGCTGGGCAGGAATAACGTCATACCCGGGCGTGTTGTCGCTTACACATAACACTGCATGTGGCATCTGTCACCCAGGCAAACTGCACCGAGTGTCCGGTTTAGACTTGACTCTTGGCCGCCGAAGAGCGATGCTGCGGAGCAACCGTGAATCTCATAGTAGCGTACACTTGACCAGCGGTGTGGCTATCGGCTATGCTGCTAGTTTGCGCTGCACTCTGACGTCCTCGGTGCCTCCCTCGCGTCTACGGGGTTTTGCCGCGGGGCGTTTGGCGTGCGTGCGGTGATATTTCCGCGACAAAGTTCGGAAGGACCCCTGTTGGCAGCATCGCGCAGCGCCTCCGCAACGACTACCTCCGCAACGAATTCTGGTCCACGCCGTGTGTCTTTCGCACGCATCCAGGAGCCGCTCAAGGTACCCGACCTACTCGCCCTGCAGACCGAGTCGTTCGACTGGCTGCTAGGCAACGAGAGGTGGCAGGCCCGCATCAAGGAAGCTAAGGAGGCCGGGCGCAAGGACTTGTCCGAGCAGTCAGGCCTCGAGGAGATCTTCGAGGAGATCAGCCCGATCGAAGACTTCTCTGGCACCATGTCGCTCTCGTTCCGTGATCACCGGTTCGAGCCGCCGAAGTACTCCTCGGAGGAGTGCAAGGACAAGGACATGACGTTCTCCGCCCCCATGTTCGTGACGGCGGAGTTCATCAACAACACCACTGGCGAGATCAAGAGCCAGACGGTGTTCATGGGCGACTTCCCGCTCATGTCGGCCAAGGGCACCTTCATCATCAACGGCACCGAGCGCGTGGTGGTCAGCCAACTGGTCCGCTCGCCCGGCGTGTACTTCGACCGCCAGGTGGACAAGACAAGCGACAAGGACATCTACTCCTGCAAGGTGATCCCGAGCAGGGGGGCCTGGCTCGAGTTCGAGATCGACAAGCGGGACAGCGTCGGCGTCCGCATCGACCGCAAGCGCAAGCAGAGCGTGACCGTGCTGCTGAAGGCGCTGGGCTGGGACGACGCGAAGATCCTGGACAGGTTCGGCGGGTATGAGTCGATGCGCGCCACCTTGGAGAAGGACCACACGGCCGGCCAGGACGAGGCGCTGCTGGACATCTACCGCAAGCTGCGGCCGGGTGAGCCGCCGACGCGCGAGTCGGCCCAGGCGCTGCTCGAGAACCTCTACTTCAACCCGAAGCGGTACGACCTGGCCAAGGTGGGCCGCTACAAGGTCAACAGGAAGCTCGGCCTGGAGCTGCCGATCCGGCAGGGCACGCTGAGCGAGAGCGACATCGTCGCCACCATCGAGTACCTGGTCCGGCTGCACGCGGGCGAGGAGGAGATGATCTCCGGCGAGACGATCCTCCCGCTCGAGACCGACGACATCGACCACTTCGGCAACCGGCGGCTGCGCACCGTGGGCGAGCTGATCCAGAACCAGGTCAGGCTCGGCCTGGCCCGGATGGAGCGGGTCGTCAGGGAGCGGATGACGACGCAGGATGTCGAGGCGATCACGCCGCAGACCCTGATCAACATCAGGCCCGTGGTGGCATCCATCAAGGAGTTCTTCGGCACCAGCCAGCTCTCCCAGTTCATGGACCAGACCAACCCGCTGGCCGGCCTGACCCACAAGCGCCGCCTGAGCGCGCTGGGCCCCGGCGGCCTGAGCCGCGAGCGGGCGGGCTTCGAGGTCCGGGACGTGCACCCCAGCCACTACGGCCGGATGTGCCCGATCGAGACGCCTGAGGGACCGAACATCGGCCTCATCGGCTCGCTGTCCAGCTACGCCCGGGTGAACGCGTTCGGCTTCGTCGAGACGCCGTACCGCAAGGTCACCGACGGCGTGGTGACCGACCAGATCGACTACCTGACCGCCGACGAGGAGGACAGGCACGTCATCGCGCAGGCGAACACGCCGCTGCACGACGACGGCACGATGGCCGAGAACCGCGTGCTGGTCCGCCGCAAGGGCGGCGAGGTGGACTACATCCCGCCGGACGAGGTCGACTACATGGACGTGTCCGCGCGGCAGATGGTGTCCGTGGCCACCGCCATGATCCCGTTCCTCGAGCATGACGACGCGAACCGCGCGCTGATGGGCTCGAACATGCAGCGGCAGAGCGTGCCGCTGCTGCGCAGCGACGCACCGCTGGTCGGCACCGGCATGGAGTACCGTGCCGCGACCGACGCGGGCGACGTGATCCTGGCCGACAAGGCCGGCGTGGTCGAGGAGTCCTCGGCGGACCTCGTCACGGTGATGAACGACGACGGCACCCGCACGACGTATCTGGTGCAGAAGTTCCACCGGTCCAACCAGGGCACCTGCTTCAACCAGAAGCCGGTCGTCGAGGAAGGCGACCGGGTCGAGCAGGGCCAGGTGCTGGCCGACGGCCCGTGCACCGACCACGGCGAGATGGCGCTCGGCAAGAACCTGCTCGCGGCGTTCATGCCGTGGGAGGGCCACAACTACGAGGACGCGATCATCCTGTCCCAGCGGCTGGTGCAGGACGACGTGCTGTCGAGCATCCACATCGAGGAGCACGAGGTCGACGCGCGGGACACCAAGCTGGGGCCCGAGGAGATCACCCGGGACATCCCGAACGTCTCCGACGAGGTCCTGGCCGACCTGGACGAGCGCGGCATCATCAGGATCGGGGCCGAGGTCGTCAACGGCGACATCCTGGTCGGCAAGGTCACGCCCAAGGGCGAGACCGAGCTGACGCCGGAGGAGCGGCTGCTGCGCGCGATCTTCGGCGAGAAGGCGCGCGAAGTCCGGGACACGAGCCTGAAGGTCCCGCACGGCGAAGAGGGCAAGGTCATCGGCGTCCGCGTGTTCACCCGCGAGGACGGCGACGAGCTGCCGCCGGGCGTGAACGAGCTGGTCCGGGTGTACGTCGCCCAGAAGCGCAAGATCACCGACGGCGACAAGCTGGCCGGCCGGCACGGGAACAAGGGCGTGATCGCGAAGATCCTGCCGGTGGAGGACATGCCGTTCCTCGAGGACGGCACCCCGGTGGACATCGTGCTCAACCCGCTCGGCGTCCCGGGCCGGATGAACGTCGGCCAGGTCCTGGAGACCCACCTCGGCTGGGTGGCCAAGGCCGGCTGGCAGGTCGACGGCGGTGACACCGACTGGAAGAACCGCCTGCGCTCGGTCGGTGCCGACGCGGCTCCGTCCGGCACGCACGTCGCCACCCCGGTTTTCGACGGGGCCAGGGAAGAGGAGATCACCGGCCTGCTCGGCAGCACGCTGCCCAACCGGGACGGCCAGCGCCTGGTCGGCCCGAACGGGAAGGCGAGGCTGTTCGACGGCCGGACCGGTGAGCCATTCAAGGACCCGATCGCGGTCGGCTACATCTACATCCTCAAGCTGCTGCACCTGGTCGACGACAAGATCCACGCCCGGTCGACCGGCCCGTACTCGATGATCACCCAGCAGCCGCTGGGCGGTAAGGCGCAGTTCGGCGGCCAGCGCTTCGGTGAGATGGAGGTCTGGGCCCTGGAGGCCTACGGCGCCGCCTACGCCCTGCAGGAACTGCTCACGATCAAGTCCGACGACGTGCTCGGCCGGGTCAAGGTGTACGAGGCCATCGTCAAGGGCGAGAACGTGCCAGAACCAGGCATCCCTGAGTCCTTCAAGGTCCTGATCAAGGAAATGCAGTCGCTGTGCCTCAACGTCGAGGTGCTCTCGAGCGACGGGGCCGCGATCGAAATGCGCGATACCGACGAGGACGTCTTCCGCGCGGCCGAGGAACTCGGCATCGACCTGTCCCGGCGCGAGCCGAGCAGCGTCGAAGAGGTCTGATCCGAAGGGGGATAACAAGTGCTCGACGTCAACTACTTTGACGATCTACGGATCGGCCTTGCCACTGCCGAGGACATCAGGCAGTGGTCGCACGGTGAGGTGAAGAAGCCGGAGACCATCAACTACCGCACGCTCAAGCCGGAGAAGGACGGGCTCTTCTGCGAGAAGATCTTCGGCCCGACCCGGGACTGGGAGTGCTACTGCGGCAAGTACAAGCGCGTTCGGTTCAAGGGCATTATCTGTGAGCGCTGCGGCGTCGAAGTCACCCGCGCCAAGGTGCGGCGCGAGCGGATGGGCCACATCGAGCTCGCCGCGCCGGTCACGCACATCTGGTACTTCAAGGGCGTGCCCAGCCGTCTCGGCTATCTGCTCGACCTCGCGCCGAAGGACCTGGAGAAGGTCATCTACTTCGCCGCCTACATGATCACCTACGTGGACGACGACGCGCGGGCGCGCGACCTGCCGAGCCTGGAGGCCAAGATCTCGGTGGAGCGCGGCCAGCTCGAGCAGCGCCGTGACGCCGATGTCGAGGCCCGGCAGGCCAAGCTCGAGGCCGACCTGGCCGAGCTCGAGGCCGCGGGCGCCAAGAGCGACGCGAAGCGGAAGCTGCGGGAGAGCAGCGACCGGGAGTGCAAGCAGATCAGGGACCGCGCGGGCAAGGAGATCGACCGCCTCGATGAGGTCTGGAGCAGGTTCAAGAACCTGAAGGTCCAGGACCTCGAGGGTGACGAGCTCCTCTACCGCGATATGCGGGACAGGTTCGGCCGGTACTTCCGCGGCGGGATGGGCGCCCAGGCGATCCAGGACCGGCTGGCCAGCTTCGACCTGGACGCGGAGGCGCAGAACCTCCGTGACACCATCATGACGGGCAAGGGCCAGAAGAAGGCCCGCGCGCTGAAGCGGCTCAGGGTCGTCTCGGCGTTCCTGAACACCACCAACACCCCGATGGGCATGGTGCTCGACTGCATCCCGGTGATCCCGCCGGACCTGCGGCCGATGGTCCAGCTGGACGGCGGCCGGTTCGCCACCTCCGACCTCAACGATCTGTACCGCCGGGTGATCAATAGGAACAACCGGCTCAAGCGGCTGCTTGACCTCGGCGCGCCCGAGATCATCGTGAACAACGAGAAGCGGATGCTGCAGGAGGCCGTGGACAGCCTGTTCGACAACGGCCGCCGCGGCCGCCCGGTCACCGGGCCCGGCAACCGCCCGCTCAAGTCCCTCTCCGACATGCTCAAGGGCAAGCAGGGCCGGTTCCGCCAGAACCTGCTCGGCAAGCGCGTCGACTACTCCGGCCGCAGCGTCATCGTGGTCGGGCCGCAGCTGAAGCTGCACCAGTGCGGGCTGCCCAAGCAGATGGCCCTCGAGCTGTTCAAGCCGTTCGTGATGAAGCGCCTGGTTGATCTCAACCACGCGCAGAACATCAAGTCGGCCAAGCGGATGGTGGAGCGGGCCCGCCCCGTCGTCTGGGACGTGCTCGAGGAAGTCATCACCGAGCACCCGGTGCTGCTGAACCGCGCCCCCACCCTGCACCGCCTCGGCATCCAGGCGTTCGAGCCGCAGTTGGTGGAGGGTAAGGCCATTCAGATCCACCCGCTGGTCTGCACCGCGTTCAACGCGGACTTCGACGGCGACCAGATGGCGGTGCACCTGCCGCTGTCCGCCGAGGCGCAGGCCGAGGCGCGGATCCTGATGCTGTCCACCAACAACATCCTCAAGCCCGCCGACGGCAAGCCGGTCACCATGCCCACCCAGGACATGATCATCGGGCAAGCCGGTCACCATGCCCACCCAGGACATGATCATCGGTCTGTACTGCCTGACCAAGGAGGCAGCCGACGCGCCTGGCACGGGCCGGGTGTTCTCGTCGCTGTCCGAGGCGCTGATGGCCTATGACAACGGCGAGCTCGACCTGCAGGCCCGGATCCAGATCCGGCTGCACGGGATCATCCCGCCGCAGGGCACCGAGCGGCCCGAGGGCGCGGGGGACGGCGACCCGATCCGGCTTTCCACCACGCTCGGCCGCTGCATCTTCAACGAGACGCTGCCCGCCGACTTCCCGTTCGTCAACTTCGAGGTGGACAGGAAGCAGCTCACGGTCATCGTCAACTCGCTCGCGGAGACCTACCCGAAGGTCGAGGTGGCGGCGGCCCTTGACGCGCTCAAGGACGCCGGCTTCCACTGGGCCACCCGGGCGGGTGTCACGATCGCGATCGAGGATGTCGTCGCGCCGCCGAACAAGGCGGCGATCCTGGAGAACTACGAGCGCCGGGCCGACAAGGTGCAGCGCGAGTACGAGCGCGGTCTGATCACCGACGAGGAGCGGCGTCAGGAGCTCATCGAGATCTGGACGCACGCGACCGCCGAGGTGGCGCAGGACATGGAGGCGGCCTTCCCCGAGACCAACTCGGTCTGGATGATGGTCAACTCCGGCGCCCGTGGTAACCCGATGCAGGTCCGGCAGATCGCCGGCATGCGCGGCCTGGTCTCCAACCCGAAGGGCGAGACGATCCCGCGGCCGATCAAGTCCAGCTTCCGCGAGGGCCTGTCGGTGCTTGAGTACTTCATCTCCACGCACGGCGCCCGCAAGGGCCTCGCCGACACCGCGCTCCGCACGGCGGACTCCGGGTACCTCACCCGCCGTCTGGTGGACGTGGCGCAGGACGTGATCGTGCGCGAGGAGGACTGCGGCACCGACCGCTCGCTCCCCATGCGGATCGCGGAGAAGGACGCCGAAGGCCACCTGCGCAAGCTGCCGAACATCGAGAACACGGGCACGGGCCGGACCATCGCCGAGGACATCGAGATCGACGGCGTGGTCCTGGCCAAGACCGGGGACGACACGACCGAGCTGATGCTCGAGCGGCTGATCGAGGCCGGCGTGGAGGCCATCCGCACGCACAGCGTGCTGGTCTGCGAGGCCAAGGTCGGCGTCTGCGGCAAATGCTACGGACGCTCGCTGGCCACCGGCAAGCGGGTGGACGTCGGCGAGGCCGTCGGCATCATCGCGGCCCAGTCGATCGGCGAGCCCGGTACTCAGCTCACCATGCGGACCTTCCACACCGGCGGTGTGGCGGGCCAGGACATCACCCACGGCCTGCCGCGCATCCAGGAGCTCTTCGAGGCCCGCATCCCGAAGGGCATGGCGCCCATCAGCGAGTACGAGGGCCGGGTCAAGATCGAGGAGACCGAGAAGACCAGGAAGATCATCGTCGTGCCTGACGACGGCTCAGAGGAAGTCGCCTACCCGGTCCCGATGCGCTCCAGGCTTCTGGTCAGCGACGGCGGCCACGTGGCCGTCGGGCAGCAGCTCATCGCGGGCGCGGTCAACCCGCACGAGGTGCTGCGGATCCTCGGCGGGCGGGCGGTGCAGCTGCACCTCGTGCACGAGGTGCAGGAGGTGTACCGGTCGCAGGGTGTCTCGATCCACGACAAGCACATCGAGATCATCATCAGGCAGATGCTGAAGCGAGTGAACGTGCTCGAGTCGGGCGACACCGAGTTGCTGCCCGGTGAGCTGGTCGAGCGGCCCCGGTTCGAGGAGGTCAACCGCGCCATAGTGAATGACGGCGGCACTTCGGCCGCCGGCCGGGCCGTGCTGATGGGCATCACCAAGGCGTCGCTGGCCACCGAGTCGTGGCTGTCGGCGGCCTCCTTCCAGGAGACCACCCGGGTGCTCACCGACGCGGCCATCCACGCCAAGTCGGACTCGCTCCTCGGCCTCAAGGAGAATGTCATCATCGGCAAGCTCATCCCGGCCGGTACCGGCATGCCGGTGTACCGGAACATCCGGGTCGAGCCGACCGACGATGCCAGGTCATCGGCCTTCCCGCCGGGCGCCTACGCCGAATCGGAGAACTACGCGTTCGGCCAGGGCTCCGGTGAGGCCGTCCCGCTCGAGGAGTACGACTTCGGCTCCTACAACCGGTAAGGCCCCCATCAGGCTCCCGCCTGACCAGGCCAGTCACGGGCTGGCGGTCGGCTCCAAGCTGACCGCCAGCCCGTTTCATTTTGGCCCGAACGATCCGGGTTCCCGCTTTCTCCGCACCCGATCCCGCCCCGGCCGGCCTCCCTCCGCCATGCGGGATTAAATGGCAGGGGCGGCGCGTTACCACTTCACGAGCAATGCGGTGCGAGCATCCACGCCGTTTCCCAGGGGGACCGGGTCAGTGGGCGCTCGATTTTGCTTGAGAGTTGTGTCATGGTAGGTTCTTCATTCGTGTCCATGTACGCATGGGCACGTAAGCATGCCAGCTGACGGCCATGCCAGTTGGACTGGGCCAGGGACTGAGGTCTGCGGACCGGTTCCGGGTGGCTGACCGGCTGGTAGCGTGGGCTTCCTTCCTCCCAGTAGTCGGCTCATACCGAGCCGCTGACTCCTGGTCAGGGCGACACGCCCGACCTCGGGGGTCGGCGGAGGGTGGAAAACCCCAGGCTAGGCGGTTGCCGGGTCCCTTTTAGGGGTTCTTTGGGGTCCTTTGGCCGCTTAGATACCTCGAAGGCTCGCCAGCAATGAATGTGACGGGGCTCGCGCGTGAGCGCGAGCCGGAACGACTGGAAAGACGGAGACGCGGTTGCCCACGATCCAGCAGCTGGTCCGCAAGGGCCGCCAGGACAAGGTAGCGAAGAACAAGACGCCGGCGCTCAAGCAGAGCCCGCAGCGCCGCGGCGTGTGCACGCGTGTCTACACGACCACGCCCAAGAAGCCGAACTCGGCGCTGCGCAAGGTCGCCAGGGTCCGGCTGACCAGCCAGATCGAGGTCACCGCGTACATCCCCGGCGTCGGGCACAACTTGCAGGAGCACTCGATCGTGCTGGTGCGAGGTGGCCGGGTGCGCGACCTGCCTGGCGTCCGTTACAAGATCATCCGCGGATCCCTGGACACTCAGGGCGTCCGCAACCGCAAGCAGGCTCGCAGCCGATACGGAGCGAAGAAGGAGAAGAGCTGAGATGCCTCGCAAGGGTCCCGCGACGAAGCGGCAGCTTGTCACCGATCCGGTCTACGGCTCGCCGCTTGTCACCGCGCTGGCTAACAAGGTGCTCAAGGAGGGCAAGCGGTCGCTCGCCGAGCACATCGTGTACGGAGCGCTCGAGGGGTGCCGGGAGAAGACCGGCAACGATCCGGTGATCACCCTGAAGCGCGCGCTGGACAACGTCAAGCCGACGCTTGAGGTCCGCAGCCGCCGGGTCGGCGGCGCGACCTATCAGGTGCCGGTGGAGGTCCGCGCCTCGCGCAGCACCACGCTCGCGCTGCGCTGGATCGTGGCCTATGCCAGGAACCGCAGGGAAAAGACGATGACCGAGCGGCTCATGAACGAGCTGCTCGACGCGAGCAACGGCCTGGGCGCCAGCGTGAAGCGGCGCGAGGACACCCACAAGATGGCGGAGTCGAACAAGGCGTTCGCCCATTACCGCTGGTGAACACCCTGCTTACTAAGACCAGGGCTTACCGAGACTTACGAGAAGAACACGAGACTTACGAGAACGAGGAAATAGTGGCCACCACGACCGCCGTAGACCTCGCCAAGGTCCGCAACATCGGGATCATGGCGCATATCGACGCGGGCAAAACCACGACCACCGAGCGGATCCTGTTCTACACCGGAATCAACTACAAGATCGGTGAGGTCCATGAGGGCGCGGCCACCATGGACTGGATGGAGCAGGAGCAGGAGCGCGGCATCACGATCACGTCCGCCGCGACCACGACGAGCTGGCTCGGCCACACCATCAACATCATTGACACGCCGGGGCACGTGGACTTCACCGTGGAGGTCGAGCGCTCGCTGCGGGTACTCGACGGCGCGGTCGCGGTCTTCGACGCCGTGGCCGGCGTCGAGCCGCAGTCCGAGACGGTGTGGCGGCAGGCCAACCGGTACGGCGTACCGCGGATCTGCTTCGTCAACAAGATGGACCGAGTTGGCGCGGAGTTCCACCGCTGCGTGGAGATGATCACCGACCGGCTCGGCGCGACACCGCTCGTCGTCCAGCTGCCCTGGGGCGTGGAGTCCGACTTCCGCGGGGTCATCGACCTCGTGCGGATGCGCGCGCTGCTCTGGCAGACCGAGGGCAAGGGCGACAAGTACGACGTGGTCGGGATCCCCGATGACCACGTGGAGGCCGCACGCGAATGGCGCGACCGGCTGCTCGAGAAGATCGCCGAGAACGACGACGAGATGATGGAGCTGTACCTGGAGGGCGTTGAGCCGACCGAGGACCAGCTCATCGCCGCGATAAGGCGTGCCACCATCGCCGGGGCTGTGACTCCGGTGCTGTGCGGGACCGCGTTCAAGAACAAGGGCGTCCAGCCGATGCTCGACGCGATCGTGGAGTACCTGCCCAGCCCGATCGACATCCCGGCGGTCCAGGGTCACGCGGTGGGCGACGAGGGCACCGTGGTCGAGCGAAAGCCTGACCCCGAGGACCCGTTCGCCGCGCTGGCGTTCAAGATCATGTCGGATCAGCATCTCGGCAAGCTCACCTACATCCGCGTCTACTCCGGCACCGTGGAGTCGGGCAGTACCGTGCTCAACTCCATCAAGGGCCGCAGGGAGCGGATCGGCAAGATCTACCAGATGCACGCGAACAAGCGCGAGGAGCGCCCGTTCGCGGTCGCCGGGCAGATCGTCGCGGTGATGGGCCTGAAGGACACCACCACGGGCGACACGCTGTGCGCGCAGAACGCGCCGGTAATCCTGGAGTCGATGACGTTCCCGGCGCCGGTGATCAACGTGGCCATCGAGCCGAGGACCAAGAGCGACCAGGAGAAGCTGGGCACCGCCATCCAGCGGCTGGCCGAGGAGGATCCGACCTTCCAGGTCAGGACCGACGAGGAGACCGGGCAGACGATCATCTCGGGCATGGGCGAACTGCACCTTGAGGTGCTGGTCGACCGGATGCGCCGCGAGTTCAAGGTCGAGGCGAACATCGGCCGCCCGCAGGTCGCCTACCGGGAGACGGTCAAGCGCAAGGTCGAGAAGGTCGAGTACACGCACAAGAAGCAGACCGGCGGTTCCGGCCAGTACGGTCGCGTGGTCATCAATCTCGAGCCCACCGGCGGCGACGGCGGCGGGTACGAGTTCGAGAACAAGGTAACCGGCGGCCGGATCCCCAGGGAGTACATCCCCTCGGTGGACGCCGGCTGCCAGGAGGCCGCCGAGTTCGGCGTCCTGGCCGGCTACCCGATGGTCGACGTGAAGGTGACGCTGACCGACGGCGCCTACCACGAGGTCGACTCGTCCGAGCTTGCCTTCAAGATCGCGGGTTCGATGGCGTTCAAGAAGGCAGCCGCCCAGGCGGATCCCGTGCTGCTCGAGCCGGTCATGGCCGTGGAGGTCAGGACGCCGGAGGAGTACATGGGCGACGTCATCGGCGACCTGAACAGCCGCCGTGGCCATATCCAGGCCATGGAGGAACGCTCCGGGGCCAGGGCCGTCAAGGCACTTGTCCCGCTGTCGGAGATGTTCGGCTACGTGGGGGATCTGCGCAGCCGGACGCAGGGCAGGGCTGACTACAGCATGCAGTTCGATTCGTATGCCGAGGTCCCGCCCAGCATTGCCAAGGAGATCATCGCCAAGGCGCGAGGCGAGTAGCAGTCAGTTCGGCTCCACCCCCGGCTCACCCCGGCGGGTGGATCGCAACCAACGAGGAGAAACAAGTGGCGAAGGCCAAGTTTCAGCGGACTAAGCCGCACGTCAACATCGGCACCATCGGTCATATCGACCACGGCAAGACCACGCTGACCGCGGCGATCACCAAGGTGCTTCACGACAAGATGCCCGACGTCAACCCCTTCTACGCGTTCGACCAGATCGACAACGCGAAGGAAGAGAAGGAGCGCGGCATCACCATCTCGATCTCCCATGTCGAGTACCAGACCGAGAAGCGGCACTACGCGCACGTGGACTGCCCCGGTCACGCGGACTACATCAAGAACATGATCACGGGTGCCGCCCAGATGGACGGTGCCATCCTCGTGGTCGCCGCGACCGACGGCCCGATGCCGCAGACCCGTGAGCACGTGCTGCTCGCCCGCCAGGTCGGCGTGCCCTACATCGTGGTGGCGCTGAACAAGGCGGACATGGTGGACGACGAGGAGATCCTCGAGCTCGTCGAGCTCGAGGTCCGTGAGCTGCTCACCCAGTACGAGTTTCCCGGCGACGACGTGCCAGTGGTGCGGGTGTCCGCGCTGAAGGCGCTCGAGGGCGACGCCGAGTGGGGCGACAAGGTCATGGAGCTCCTGACCGCGTGCGACGAGTCCATCCCGCAGCCGGTGCGCGAGGTCGACAAGCCGTTCCTGATGCCGGTCGAGGATGTCTTCTCGATCACCGGCCGCGGGACGGTGGTGACCGGCCGGATCGAGCGCGGCACCATCCACACCGGCGAGACCGTCGACATCATCGGCATCAAGGAGAAGGCGCAGTCCACGACCGTCACCGGCGTGGAGATGTTCCGCAAGATCCTCGACGACGGCCAGGCGGGCGACAACGTGGGCCTGCTGCTGCGGGGCATCAAGCGCGAGGAGGTGGAGCGCGGCCAGGTCATCATCAAGCCGGGCACCAACACCCCGCACACCGAGTTCGAGGGCCAGGTCTACATCCTGTCCAAGGACGAGGGCGGCCGCCACACGCCGTTCTTCAATAACTACCGTCCGCAGTTCTACTTCCGTACCACCGACGTGACCGGTGTGGTGTTCCTGCCTGAAGGCACCGAGATGGTCATGCCGGGTGACCGGACCGACATGCGCGTCGAGCTGATCCAGCCGATCGCCATGGAGGAAGGCCTGCGGTTCGCGATCCGGGAAGGTGGCCGCACCGTCGGCGCCGGCCGGGTCACGAAGATCATCAAGTAACGGTCGTTACCGCGGCGGCCGGGCCGTCCGGCCCGGCCGCCGCGGCACGAGCAAAGAATGTACAGCGGCTGACTAAAGCGAAGGACACCGAGGCCACAATGGCGGGACAGAAGATCCGCATCCGGCTCAAGGCATATGACCACGAGGTCATCGACAGCTCGGCGCGGAAGATCGTCGACACCGTGACGCGTACCGGCGCGCGGGTGGCTGGCCCGGTGCCGCTGCCTACCGAGAAGAACGTGTACTGCGTCATCCGCTCTCCGCACAAGTACAAGGACTCGCGCGAGCACTTCGAGATGCGGACGCACAAGCGGCTGATCGACATCATCGACCCGACGCCGAAGACGGTGGACTCGCTGATGCGCCTCGACCTGCCGGCTGGCGTGGACATCGAGATCAAGCTCTGAGGAACGCACCGACATGGGCAAGCAGATCAAAGGGATCCTGGGCACCAAGCTTGGCATGACCCAGGTCTTCAACGACGCCGGGCAGATCGTGCCGGTCACGGTGGTACAGGCCGGACCGTGCGTGGTGACCGCCGTGCGCACCCCGGACAGCGACGGATACTCGGCCGTGCAACTCGGCTTCGGCGAGATCGATCCGCGCAAGGTGACCAAACCGGTCAGCGGACTGTTCGCGAAGGCCGGCCTGACCCCGCGCAGGTATCTGGCCGAGCTGCGGACCGACGACGCCTCGGAGTACACACTCGGGCAGGAAGTCACCGCTGAGGTGTTCGCCGGCGGACAGCACGTCGACGTGACCGGCAAGAGCAAGGGCAAGGGCATGGCGGGCGTCATGAAGCGGCACGGCTTCCGCGGGCTCAGCAGCTCGCACGGAACCCAGCGCAAGCACCGCTCGCCCGGCTCCATCGGCGCGTGCGCGACCCCGGGCCGGGTGTTCAAGGGCGTGCGGATGGCGGGCCGGATGGGCGGCGTGCGTACCACCGTGCAGTCGCTCACCGTGCACGCCGTCGACGCCGAGCGCGGGCTGCTCCTGATCAAGGGCGCGGTGCCCGGCCCGAGCGGCCGGGTCGTGCTCGTCCGCAGCGCGGCCAGGACCCTACGGGAGGAAGTCCGATGACAGCAGTCAGCGTCATTGGCGTAGAGGGCAAGACGGTGGAGCTGCCCGAGGAGATCTTCGCCGCCAAGGTGAACGTGCCGCTGATCCACCAGGTCGTGGTGGCGCAGCAGGCCGCGGCCAGGCAGGGCACGCACGCCGCCAAGACCCGCGCGCAGGTACGCGGCGGCGGCAGGAAGCCGTACCGGCAGAAGGGCACCGGCCGCGCCCGCCAGGGTTCGATCCGCGCGCCCCAGTACGCGGGCGGCGGCGCCGCGCACGGCCCGGTGCCGCGTTCCTACGTGCAGCGGACGCCGAAGAAGATGAAGGCGGCGGCCCTGCGCGGCGCGCTGTCCGACCGGCTCAGCCACGGCCGGGTCCAGGTGGTCAGCGGTTTCGTCGAGGGCGACGTGCCCCGGACCAAGGACGCGGTGGCGGTGCTGGCCGAAGCTCTTGGCATGACGGGCACGCTGGGCAGGCCGGTTCTGGTGGTCGCGCACCGCGATGACGAGATCACCTGGAAGTCGCTGCGGAACGTGCCTCGCGTGCACGTCCTGACCGAGGACCAGCTCAACACCTATGACGTGCTGGCCAGCGACCACGTGGTCTTCACCGAGCAGGCCCTGACGGCGTTCGTGACGAGGACTACGTCGTCGAAGGAGGCTGCTGCCAAATGACCAGGGACAACAACCCGAGGGACATCCTGCTGAGGCCGGTGGTCTCGGAGAAGAGCTACGGGCTGCTCGACGAGGGCAAGTACACCTTCGTCGTCGCCCCCGACGCCAACAAGACCCAGATAAGGCTCGCGGTCGAGGCCGTGTTCGGGGTCAAGGTGACCGGGGTGAACACCCTGAACCGTCCGGGCAAGCGCAGGCGCACCCGGTACGGCTGGGGGCAGCGGCCGGACACTAAGCGGGCGATCGTGACCCTCGCCGAGGGCGACAGGATCGACATATTCGGCGGCTCGGTCCGTTAAGGGAGACTCGACCAGACATGGCTATCCGTAAGTACAAGCCGACCACCCCGGGCCGGCGTGGCGCGAGCGGCTCGGACTTCTCCGAGGTCACCAGAGATGAGCCGGAGAAGTCGCTGGTGCGCCCGCTGCACTCGCAGGGCGGCAGGAACGTGCACGGCCGCGTCACCGCCAGGCATCAAGGTGGCGGCCACAAGCGGTCCTACCGGCTGATCGACTTCAGGCGCGCGGACAAGGACGGGGTGCCGGCCAAGGTCGCGCACATCGAGTACGACCCGAACCGGACCGCCCGGATCGCGCTGCTGCACTACGCGGACGGCGAGAAGCGCTACATCATCTGCCCGCAGGGCCTGTCGACGGGCGACCGGGTGGAGAGCGGCGCCGGGGCCGACATCAAGCCGGGCAACTCGATGCCCCTGCGCAGCATCCCGACCGGCACCGTGGTGCATGCCATCGAGCTGCGCCCGGGCGGCGGCGCGAAGATCGCGCGGTCCGCGGGCGCCGGGGTGCAGCTGCTCGCCAAGGAGGGCGGCTACGCCCAGCTACGGATGCCGTCCGGCGAGATCCGGCGGGTCGACGCGACCTGCCGGGCCACGGTGGGCGAGGTGGGCAACGCCGAGCAGGGCAACATCAAGCTGGGCAAGGCCGGCCGCAACCGGTGGAAGGGCCGCCGTCCCAAGGTGCGCGGCGTGGCCATGAACCCCGTTGACCATCCGCTCGGCGGCGGTGAGGGCAAGAGCTCGGGCGGACGCCATCCGGTCAGCCCGTGGGGCCAGCCGGAGGGCCGGACGCGGCGGGCGCACAAGCCGAGTGACCGGCTGATCAGCCGTCGCCGCGGCAGGAACAAGCGGTAGGAGCAGTACACGATGCCTCGTAGTCTTAAGAAGGGCCCCTTCGTGGACGACCACCTGATGAAGAAGGTGGACGTGCAGAACGACAAGGGGTCGAAGACCGTCATCAGGACGTGGTCCAGGCGTTCCATGATCGTTCCGGCGATGCTGGGGCACACGATCGCCGTGCATGACGGCAGGAAGCACATCCCGGTGTTCATCACCGAGTCGATGGTTGGCCACAAGCTCGGCGAGTTCGCGCCTACGCGGACTTTCCGCAGTCACGTCAAGGACGACCGGCGCAGCCGTCGCTAGCCGGACCCAGGAGGAATGATGGCTCTGCTAGCCCGGGGGGACGACCCCCCGGAGCCCCCCGGTGCGGGGCTTCGCCCCGCCGGGGTTGAGCCACTGCCAGTCGGTGGACAGGAGAGGATTGATGGAAGCTAGGGCAATGGCGCGGTTTGTCCGCGTCACGCCGCGGAAGGCCCGCCGGGTGGTGGACCTGATCCGTGGGCTGCCCGCCGACGAGGCACAGGCCGTGCTCGCCTTCGCGCCGCAGGCGGCCAGTGACCCAGTCGGCAAGGTGCTCGCCAGCGCGATCGCCAACGCGGACGCCCGCGGCGGGCGGGGGGACCGGGGCCTGCTGTGGGTGCGCCGGGCCTGGGTCGACGAAGGGCCGACGCTCAAGCGCTTCCGGCCGCGCGCCCAGGGCCGCGGTTACCGGATCCTCAAGCGCACCAGCCACATCACGGTCATCGTCTCCGACGACTCCGAGGGAGGGACCCGCTAGTGGGACAGAAGGTGAACCCGCACGGGTTCCGGCTGGGCATCACCACGGACTTCAAGAGCCGCTGGTACGCCGACAAGCTGTACAAGGAATACGTGGCCGAGGACGTGGCGATCCGGCGGATGCTGCAGCGCGGCATGGAGCGGGCTGGCATCTCCAAGGTCGAGATCGAGCGGACCAGGGACCGGGTGCGGGTGGACATCCACACCGCCCGGCCGGGCATCGTCATCGGCCGCCGAGGCGCCGAGGCTGACCGCATCCGCGGCGACCTCGAGAAGCTGACCGCCAAGCAGATCCAGCTGAACATCCTCGAGGTGAAGAACCCCGAGATCGACGCCCAGCTGGTCGCCCAGGGCGTCGCCGAACAGCTGTCCAGCCGGGTTTCCTTCCGGCGGGCCATGCGCAAGGCGATCCAGAGCGCGATGAAGGGCGGCGCCAAGGGGATCCGGGTCCAGTGCTCGGGCCGTCTCGGCGGCGCGGAGATGTCGCGGTCGGAGTTCTACCGTGAGGGCCGGGTGCCGCTGCACACGCTGCGCGCGGACATCGACTACGGCTTCTACGAGGCCCGTACCACCTTCGGCCGGATCGGCGTGAAGGTCTGGATCTATAAGGGCGAGGCGCCGACCAGCCGGGCCGGGCGAGAGGCGCAGCAGGCCGCCTTGCGGGCCGCTGCCCAGCAGCGGACCCAGCGCCCGCGTGAGCCGCAGCGGCGTCGCCGGGTACCCGAGACCGCGGCCGCGGGGGAGGAGGGCTGAGGCATGCTCATTCCGCGCAGGGTTAAGCACAGGAAGCAGCACCGTCCGCACCGGACCGGCAACGCTACCGGCGGAACCCACGTGTCGTTCGGTGAGTTCGGAATCCAGGCTCTGGAGCACGCGTACGTGACCAACCGGCAGATCGAGGCCGCCCGTATCGCCATGACGCGGCACATCCGCCGTGGCGGGAAGGTCTGGATCAACATCTACCCGGACCGGCCGCTGACGAAGAAGCCGGCCGAGACCCGCATGGGTTCGGGCAAGGGATCGCCGGAGTGGTGGATCTCGAACGTGAAGCCCGGCCGGGTCATGTTCGAGCTTTCCGGCGTGGCCGAGCCGGTGGCCAGGGAGGCGCTGCGCCGCGCGATCCATAAGCTCCCGATGAAGTGCCGGGTGGTCAAGCGTGAGCTCGGTGAGGGCTGATGTCAAAGAACAAGCTCCCGATGCTCTGCTTGCTGACACAGCCGAGGTGGTCAAGCGTGAATTGGGTGAGGGCTGATGGCTAACGGCCTTACCGCGCAGCTGCGCGTCTCCACCGAAGAGGAACTGCACGCCAAGCTGGCCGAGGCCAAGGAAGAGCTGTTCAACTTGCGCTTCCAGGGCGCGACCGGGCAGCTGGAGAGCCATGGCAGGTTGCGTGCGGTGCGTAAGGAAATCGCCCGTATTTACACGGTGATGCGGGAGCGCGAGCTCGGGATCATCACCCTGATCGAGGACTCTGGCGAGCCAGAGGCCGACGAGCCGGCGGCGGTCGCCGCCGGATCAGCGGCCGCGGATGACTCCGCCGAGGATGACGTAGCCGAGGAGGCCGGCAAGTGAGCGAGAACACCACGGGCGGTGCCGCGACGGGCGGCACCACAACGACCAGGGGTTACCGCAAGGGCCGGGAAGGTTACGTGGTCAGCGACAAGATGGACAAGACCGTCGTTGTCCAGGTCGAGGACCACGTCAAGCACCCCAAGTACGGCAAGGTCTTGCGCCGTACCAAGAAGTACCAGGCGCACGACGCCACCAACGCCTGCGGCGTCGGTGACCGCGTGCTGCTGATGGAGACCCGGCCGCTGTCCGCGACCAAGCGCTGGCGGGTAGCCGAGATCCTTGAGAAGGCCAAGTAACAGATCCGCCTGGCTCCGATGCCCGGCGTGAGATAGCAGGAGTTGACGTGATCCAGCAGGAGTCGCGGCTTAAGGTCGCCGACAACACGGGCGCGAAGGAGATCCTGTGCATCCGTGTGCTCGGCGGCAGCGGCCGGCGATACGCGGGCATCGGTGACGTCATCGTGGCGACCGTGAAGGATGCCCTTCCCGGCGCCGGCGTGAAAAAGGGTGATGTCGTCAAGGCGGTCGTGGTGCGCACCCGCAAGGAGCGCCGCCGCGGCGACGGCTCCTACATCCGGTTCGACGAGAACGCGGCGGTGCTGATCAGGGACGGCGGTGACCCACGCGGCACCCGCATCTTCGGCCCGGTCGGCCGTGAGCTGCGGGAGAAGCGCTTCATGCGGATCATCTCGCTGGCGCCGGAGGTGCTGTGATGAAGATCAAGAAGAACGATCACGTGGTCGTGGTCGCGGGCCGTGACCGGGGACGCACCGGCTTGGTCATCGCGGCCTACCCGGACCGGGGCAAGGTGCTCGTCCAGGGCGTCAACGTGGTGAAGAAGAACAAGAAGGTCACCCACCAGGGCGCCCGCGGCGCCAAGGAGGGCGGCATCACGCATCAGGAAGCACCGATCGACGTGAGCAACGTTCAGCTGGCCGATCCGGACAGCAAGCGGGCCGTGCGGGTCGGTTACCGGTTCGACGAGGACGGCAACAAGTTCCGCGTCGCCAGGCCAAGCGGGAAGGACATCTGATGGCCGCCGAAGTCGTCGAGGCGCCGCCGGTACCGCGGCTCAAGGAGCGCTACCGGACCGAGATCGCGTCCGCGCTCAGGGATGAGTTCGGCTTCGCCAACGTGATGCAGGTCCCCGGCCTGGTCAAGATCGTCGTGAACATGGGCGTCGGCGAGGCGGCCAGGGACGCGAAGCTCATCGAGGGCGCGGTCCGCGACCTGTCCACCATCACCGGGCAGAAGCCGGCCGTGGCCCGGGCGAAGAGGTCCGTGGCCCAGTTCAAGCTGCGTGAGGGCATGCCCATCGGCGCGCACACCACGCTGCGCGGCGACCGCATGTGGGAGTTCCTCGACCGCCTGCTGACCATCGCGCTGCCCCGGATCCGCGACTTCCGCGGCCTGTCCGACCGGCAGTTCGACGGGCACGGGAACTACACGTTCGGCCTGACCGAGCAGGTCATGTTCATAGAGGTCGACCCGGACAAGGTGGACAGGCAGCGCGGCATGGACATCACCGTCGTGACCACCGCAACCAACGACGCCGAAGGCCGCTCGCTGCTGCGGCGGCTCGGCTTCCCCTTCAGGGAGGGGTGACAGTGGCAAAGAAAGCGCTGGTCGCCAAGGCGAACCGGACGCCCAAGTTCAAGGTCCGCGGCTACACGCGGTGCGTTCGATGCGGGCGCCCGCGCGCCGTCTACCGCAATTTCGGCCTGTGCCGGATCTGCTTCCGCACGATGGCGCACCGCGGTGAACTGCCCGGCATCACGAAATCCAGTTGGTAACAGAGCAAACGAGCACACCGAAGGTCCTGCTGCCGGGTGAAACCGGGCGGGAAACCGCGGTGAGGAAGGCCTCAAGGCCATGACGATGACCGATCCGATCGCGGACATGCTGACGCGTCTGCGGAACGCGAACTCGGCGTACCACGACACGGTGGGCATGCCGTACTCCAAGATCAAGTCTCACATCGCGGAGATCCTCCAGCAGGAGGGCTACATCGCGTCCTGGCGCGTGGAAGACGCCGAGGTCGGCAAGAACCTCGTGGTCATCCTCAAGTTCGGGAACCAGCGCGAGCGCTCCATCGCCGGCATCAAGCGAGTGTCCAAGCCCGGCCTGCGGGTGTACGCGAAGAAGGACAACCTGCCCCGGGTTCTCGGCGGCCTCGGCGTGGCGATCATCTCCACGTCAGGCGGGCTGCTGACCGACAAGCAGGCCAAGAAGCGTGGCGTGGGCGGGGAAGTCCTCGCCTACGTCTGGTAAGGGGGAGCGGCTATGTCAAGGATCGGGCGGCTCCCCGTGACCATCCCCAGCGGCGTGCAGGTCGACGTCGACGGGCGCCAGGTCACCGTGCAAGGGCCGAAGGGCACGCTGCGGCATACCGTCGCCGACCCCATCGACGTCGTTCGCGAGGACGGGGTCATCAGGGTCACCAGGCCGAACGACGAGGGCCCGGTGCGCGCGCTGCACGGCTTGTCCCGCACGCTGATCGCGAACATGGTCACCGGTGTCACTGACGGCTACCGCAAGACCCTGGAGATCGTCGGCGTCGGCTACCGTGTCCAGGCCAAGGGAAGCGACCTGGAGTTCTCACTCGGGTTCAGCCATCCCGTGCCAATCGCCCCGCCGGAGGGCATCACCTTCCGGGTCGAGACACCCACCAGGTTCGTCGTGGAGGGCATCGACAAGCAGAAGGTGGGCGAGGTGGCCGCGCAAATCCGCAAGCTCCGCAAGCCGGATCCCTATAAGGGCAAGGGTGTGCGGTACCAGGGCGAGCAGATCCGCCGCAAGGTCGGGAAGGCTGGTAAGTAAGTCATGGCTGGCACCAAGACCAGGTCGCACGCACGCGCCACCGGGCGGGTGCGCTCCCGCACGCACGTTACCGCGGCCGGGCGCACTCGTCGGCACCTGCGGGTTCGCAAGAAGGTCACCGGCAGCGCGAGCAGGCCGCGGCTCGTGGTCAACCGGTCGGCGCGGCACATGTTCGCGCAGATCGTAGACGACAGCGCGGGCCGCACGCTGGCGGCCGCGTCCACGCTGGACCCGGCGATCCGCATCGCCGAGGGCGACAAGACAGCCAAGGCGCGTCAGGTCGGCGAGCTGCTCGCGCGGCGCGCGGCCGAGGCCGGCATCGCGGCCGTGGTGTTCGACCGTGGCGGTTACCGCTACCACGGCCGCATCGCGGCGCTCGCGGACGGCGCCCGGGAAGGCGGACTGCAGCTGTGAACACTTCAACTGTGAAGTCCGTTGATAAAGAAGAGATGAGGAAGGGCTAATGCCAGGAGCTCCGCGGCGCGGCAGCGGCGGTGAGCGGCGCGAGCGCCGTGAGGACCGGCGCGGCGGCGCGGCCGACAAGCAAGCCGCCTATCTGGAGCATGTGGTTACCATCAACCGGGTGGCCAAGGTCGTCAAGGGCGGCCGCCGCTTCAGCTTCACCGCCCTCGTGGTGGTGGGCGACGGCAACGGGATGGTGGGCGTCGGGTACGGCAAGGCCAAGGAGGTGCCGGCCGCCATCGCCAAGGGCGTGGAAGAGGCCAAGAAGCACTTCTTCCGCGTGCCCAGGATCGGCAACACGATCCCGCACACCGTGCAGGGGGAGGAGGCGGCGGGCGTGGTGCTGCTCAAGCCGGCCAGCCCGGGAACCGGCGTCATCGCCGGCGGCCCGGTGCGCGCCGTGCTGGAGTGCGCGGGCATCCACGACGTGCTGTCCCGCTCGCTCGGCTCGTCCAACCCGATCAACGTGGTGCACGCCACGGTGGCGGCGCTCAAGAGCCTGAGCCGG
>WNFC01001277.1_pt1 | contig 32353 bp, 26 predicted proteins | sample 5400541 | NCBI WGS metagenome assembly WNFC01 (sample SAMN13153342, study PRJNA577476) | soil metagenome | isolation source: 120 cm saprolite under Douglas fir tree site 2 hole 2 replicate 1 | place: USA:California | collected 2015-04-18
CCGCGGACCTCCCGGAGGTTTCGATGACGAGCTCAACCGCGCCCGGAGTCACCCACCGCTGGACCAACCTCGGCGCCTTTGCTGACGAGGTTGCGAATGCCCGCATCTGGGCCGGGATCCACTACCGGTTCTCGACCCGCGTCGGCACCGATATGGGACGCAAGATCGGTGAATTCGTGGTGAAAAGCGTGATGCAGCCGACAACCGCGGCGAGTGCGCGTTGAGCGCTTGCCAACTCGCAATGGGCTGATCTTCCGAGTGTCATTGCCGGGCTTTGACCCGTCAATCCAGCACGCGCCGTCGGCGCTCGCGGGATCGCCCGGTCAAACCGGCGATGACAGCACCGTGACGATCAACCTACTCGAAAAATGCTCCAGAGCGGTTTCCGCTTTTTTGTGGATTGAGGGGATTCCCTGTGAGCCACGAATAAGATTCGGTGGCCTTTCTTCGGATCGGGGAGGCTGCGATCACGCCCCGATGGCAAGCGGTGAGAGGTGAAGGAGAATGCAACAGCCCCTCGCACCGCGCCGGGTCGCGTCTCGTCGAACTGTGCTAAGTTGCCGTAGCAACAAATTCCGGGAGGATGCCGAATGTCCACGACTGTCGAAGTGCTGGCGAGCGCATTCAAGGATGCCGGCACGCCCTTCATCGTGGGACACCCCGGCGGCGAGTCGGTCGAGTTGATGGAAGCGGCGCGTCAGCGCCAGATGCGGTTTCTGCTCATGAAGCAGGAGGTGGCGGGCGCGATGCTCGCCTCGACCTGGGGCGACATCACCGGCAGCCCGGGCATCTGCATGTCGACCCGCGGGCCCGGCGCCACCAACATGGTCAACGGCGTCGCCCATGCGTATCTCGACCGCTCACCGCTGATCGCCATCACCGACTCCTATTCGCGGCCGACCTATGAGATCGGGCTGCGGCAACGGCTCAATCAGCGCGCCATCTACGAGCCCATCGTGAAATGGGGCACCACCATCGACGCCAAGGTGGTGCGCCAGCAGGTGCGGCGCGCCATGCGCACCGCCACCGGAGCGCCGCCGGGCCCGGTGCATTTCGAATTGCCGCAGAGCGAAACCACGCGGGATGCCGGCGACTATGTGGCCGAGCCGCCGCTGGTTGCGAACCTGGTATTTCCGGGTCCCGATCGCGCCGATCTCAAGCCGGCGCTCGATGTGCTGAAGCGCGCGCGGCGGCCGGTGCTGCTTGTGGGTCTCGGCATCTACTGGTGCAAGGCTGCAGCGGAGTTGGTGAAATTCGCCGAAAAGCTCGGCGCGCCCGTGCTCACCACCACCAAATGCAAGGGCGTGATTCCGGAGGACCACCCGCTGCGCGCCGGCTGCATTATCGGCGGGCTGATCGAACGCGAGCTGGTGAACGCATCCGATCTCATCATCACGATTGGCCTCGATGCGGTGGAACTGCAGCCGAAGCCATGGCCGTACAAAATCCCCGTGCTGTCGCTCGCCTCGATCCCGAGCGTCGACGGTTTCGTGCCGGCGGACCCGGAGATCGTTGGCGATCTCAAGCCGCTGCTGGCTTGTCTTGCAGAACTCGCGCCGGAGGGCGCTCACTGGGGCGAGAAGGCCGCGAAGAAATTCCGCGAGCAGGTGTCGAACGCCCTCAACACGCCCGCCGCCGGGCTTTCCCCGCAGCGTACCGTCGAGGCCGCCCGGGCCGTGATGCCGCGCAACACCATCGCGACGTGCGATGCCGGCGCCAGCCGCTTGCTGGTGGTGCAGAAATGGGAGTCCTACGGGCCGCGCGAATTCCTCACCTCGAACGGCCTCGCCTCCATGGGCTATGCGGTGCCGGGCGCCATGGGGGCGCGCCTCGCCTTCCCGGACCGGCCGATCCTTGCCTTCACGGGCGACGGCGGCATGTTGATGGCGATCGCGGACCTGCAGACCGCGTGGCGCGAGAACCTGCCGATCATCGTGCTGGTGTTGGACGACCAGGAAATCGGGCTGATCCGTGTCAAGCAGGAGATCAAGGGCGTGCCGGCGCACGGCGTCCATATCGGCGGCGTCGATTGGGAAAAGCTCGGCCATGCGTTCGGGGCCGATGCCGCCGTGGTGGAGACCGAGCAGGCGCTCACAAACGCGCTTGGCGCCGCGCTCAAGTCGAACCGCACCACCATCGTGGCGGCCCGCATCGATCCGTCCGGCTATGTGGCCCAGTTCAATGCGCTGCGCGAACTGTGAGCGGTAGCCCGGATTGAGCGAAGCGAAATCCGGGACTCTCCAATCAGCACGGCAATGCTGCTGCCGGATTTCGCTAGCGCTCAACCCCAGCTACAGGTAAATCGTCTCCCCGCGTTCGGGGGACGGACGATGACTCGGGGAGGGGTCGAAACAACGATGGACATCAAGCTTACGGGGAGGAAAGCCCTTATCACCGGGGGTAGCAAAGGCCTCGGCCTGGCGATTGCCCGCACCTTTGCGGAGGCAGGCGCCGACGTCGCCATCATGGCGCGGCGGCAAGGCCCGCTGGAGGAGGCCGTCGCAGCGATCGGGGCGCGACCGGGGCAACAGGTCCTCCCGGTCGCCTGCGACGTGCGGCGCGCCGAGGACATCGCAGCAGGATTTGCCCGGGTGGCGCAGGCATTCGGCCATGTCGACATCCTGGTGAACAATGCCGGCACTTCCAACGCCCATCCGTTCGAGACCGTCACCGATGCGCAATGGCAGGAGGACATCGACCTCAAGCTCTTCGCCGCCATCCGGCTGATCCGGCTCGCCTGGCCGCACATGAAAGAGCGCCAATGGGGCCGCGTCATCAACGTGCTCAATATCGGCGCCAAGGCGCCGCGCCCCGCGAGTGCACCGACTTCGGTCACCCGCGCGGCCGGCATGGCGCTGACCAAGGTGCTGGCGGGCGAGGGCGCACCGCACGGAATCCTGGTCAATGCGCTGCTGGTCGGGTTCATCGAAAGCGACCAATGGGTCCAGCGCGCCGCGAATTTGGGCGTGCCGGTGACGGATTTTCTCGCCAAGATGGGCAAAGAGGTGCCGATGGGCCGCGTCGGTACCGCACAGGAATTCGCCAATGCGGCCTGCTTCCTGGCGTCGGACGCGGCGTCCTACATCACCGGCACTGCCATCAATGTGGACGGCAACCGCTCGCCAGTGGTGTAAGAGGCGAATGAATCGTCTGCTGCCATCCTTCGAGACGCGCGGAAGAGCGCGCTCCTCAGGATGAGGTCAGCATAATCATTGACCTCATCCTGAGGAGGCGCGGAGCGCCGTCTCGAAGGATGGCCACTTGCTCCGAGGACGCCCTACGCAATCGTCACCCCGCCATCCGCCACGATCACCTGCCCGGTGATGAACCGCGCCGCTGGCGACGCCAGGAACGCCACGATGGGGCCGATCTCATCCGGTTCGCCGATGCGGCGCAGCGGCGTGGCGGCGGTGCGTCGGGCCAAAAGATCCGGATTCTCCCACAGCGCACGGGCGAAATCGGTCTTGACCAGGCCAGGCGCCACGCAGTTGACGCGCACGTTGCGCGGTCCCCATTCCACCGCAAGATTGCGCGCCAAGGCGAAATCGGCGGCCTTGGAAATCCCGTAGGCGCCGAGCATGCCGGTGCCGCGCAGCCCGGCGATCGAGGAGACGATGACGACCGCGCCGTCGCGGCGCTCGGCCATGGCGGGGATCACGAGATTGCAGAGCCACAAGTTGCTCTTGACGTTGGCGCCCATGACCTTGTCGAAGGCTTCGTCGGTCAGCTCGCCGAGCGGCCCGTAGACCGGATTGACGGCGGCGTTGCAGACCAGAATGTCGATGCGGCCATAGGTCCGCAGCGTTCCGGCGACCAGCGCCTCGACCTCGGCCTTGCGCGAGATGTTGCAGGCAATGACGCAAGCCTCGCCGCCATGTTGGCGGATGTCCCGCGCGACCGCCTCGCAGGCCTCGGCCTTGCGGCTCGATATCACCACCCTGGCGCCGAGCCGCGCCATCGCTTCCGCGCTGGCGCGGCCGATGCCGCGGCTCGAGCCGGTCACGATCGCGACCTTGCCGTCGAGGGCAAATGGCGATTGAGTTGCTTGGACGTGCCCGTCAAGCGTCATGGCGCTGCCGATTGGCTTGCGAGAGATATTTGCGCAGCTCCTGCTTGGCCACGGTCTCGCGGTGGACCTCGTCGGGGCCGTCGGCAAGGCGCAGCACGCGGGTGCGCGCATAGGCATAAGCCAGGTGAAAATCTTGGCTGACGCCACCGCCGCCGCAGACCTGGATGGCGCGGTCGATGACTTTCTGGGCCACGTTGGGGGCCACTACCTTGATCATGGCAATCTCGGCCCGGGCGGCCTTGTTGCCCACCGTGTCCATCATGTGGGCGGCGTGCAGCGTCAAGAGGCGCGCCTGGTCGATCTCGATGCGGGACTCCGCAATCCAGTGGCGCGTCACGCCGTGGTCCGCGATGGCGCGGCCGAAGGCGCTGCGGCTGATGGCGCGCTGGCACATTTCCTCCAGCGCGCGCTCGGCGACGCCGATCAGCCGCATGCAATGATGGATGCGGCCCGGGCCGAGCCTCCCTTGAGCGATCTCGAAGCCGCGGCCTTCGCCCAGCAGGATGTTCGACGCCGGCACCCGCACATTCTCGAACACGACCTCGGCGTGGCCGTGCGGCGCATCATCATAGCCGAAGATGCTGAGCGCGCGCTCGACCTTGACACCCGGCGTATCGAGCGGCACCAGCACCATGGATTGGCGGCGGTGGGGCTCGGCCCCGGGATCCGTCAGGCCCATCACGATCGCGATTTCGCAGCGGCGGTCCATGGCGCCCGAGGTCCACCATTTGCGGCCGTTGATGATGTAGTGGTCGCCGTCGCGCCTGATCTCGGCGCGGATGTTGGTCGCGTCCGAGGAGGCGACGGCCGGTTCCGTCATGGCAAAGCAGGAGCGGATTTCGCCATCCATCAGCGGCTTGAGCCAGCGCCGCTTCTGCTCCTCGGTGCCGTAAAGTATCAACGTCTCCATGTTGCCGGTATCCGGCGCTGAACAATTGAACGGCTCGGGTCCGATCGGGGAGCGGCCCATGATCTCGCACAGCGGTGCGTATTCGAGATTGGTGAGCGCGTCCGGAAAGTGCCGCTTGGGCAGGAACAGGTTCCACAAGCCCGCGGCCTTCGCCTTGGCCTTGAGCTCCGTCATGACGGGCAGCTCGTTCCAGCGGTCCGCAGCGGCTTCGAGCTGACGCACGAAAACCGGCTCTGCCGGATACACGTGTTCCTCCACGAAGGCGGTGATGCGCACGGCCAGCTCTTCGGTGCGCGGCGAGGTAGGCCAAAGGGTCGATGTCATTGGGATCTCTCGTACTCGTCGATGTCGCCGCTCACCTCTAGACCTCATCCTGAGGAGCGCCGCATCTTTGCGGCGCGTCTCGAAGGATGGCCACTTGGTCGGCCGTGCCTGTTGCCATCCTTCGAGACGCGCGCAAGAGCGCGCTCCTCAGGATGAGGTCCACAGGTGAAGGGCTTTCATTCACTTTCGTTGCCTCATGCGTCCGCGATGAGCCCGCCCAGGCGGGCAAGTTCGGCAAGATGGTGGTCGGCATCGCCGAACATCGCATCGATCATGGTGATGCGCTTGAAATAGTGCCCCACCTTGTACTCCATGGTCATGCCGATGCCGCCGTGAAGCTGGATCGCCTGCTGGCCGACAAAGCGCCCCGAGCGGCCGATCTGCACCTTCGCGGCGGCGATCGCCTTGCGCCGCTCGGTCGGGTCCGGCTCCTCCGCCATCATGGTGGCAAAGAACGCCATGCTGCGCGCCTCTTCCAGCGCGATGAGCATCTCGGCGGCGCGATGTTGCAGCACCTGGAAATTGCCGATCGGCACGCCGAACTGCTTTCTGGTCTTGAGGTATTCGACCGTCATCTCATGCATGGCCGCCATGGCGCCAACGGCTTCGGCCGCGAGCGCCGCGACGGCGGCATCCACCACCTGAGCTATGAGCGGGAACGCTTTGCCGGGCTCGCCCAGAACTTGATCCGGCCCGACCCGCACGCCCGACAAGGTGACCTCCGCCGCGCGCAGGCCATCAACAGTCGGATAGGCCCGGCGCGATACGCCGGCCGCATCGGCGTCGAAAGGTCGTAGCGCGATTGGCGCTCGGCGTGCGCGAAAGCGAGCAGGAGGTCGCCGCGAGCGATCTCAGGGATCACGGCCGCGCGCGTCGCTTCGTTGGCGCCGAGCCGCAACAAACCGCCGGCCAGCACCACCGTCGCGAAGAACGGCTCCAGCGCCAGCGCCTGGCCGAAAGCCTCCATGACGATCATGGTTTCGACCGGTCCGCCGCCGACGCCGCCGTGCTTGTCTTCGAACGGCAAGCCAAGCAGGCCGAGTTCCGCATAGCTGCGCCACAGCGCGCGGCTCCATCCCGTGGGCTCATCCATGAAACGCTGCCGCGCCTCGAAGGAATAGCGGTCCGCCAACAGGCGCTCGACGCTCTCCTTCAGCAGGCGTTGCTCGTCGGTGAGAGAGAAGTCCATCACCCGCTCACAATCCCAATATGGCTTTGAACTCGCTGATGGCCTGCTGGATTTCGCTGCCCTTGATCTTCAGGATTGACGACGCCGGGTCCGGCTCATTGCGGTCGCGGGCGGCGGCGACGACGCGAAGCTGGGTCATTTCAAGCGCCTTCAGCTCCACCTCGACGGCTGCGATCTTCATGCGGAACCGCTCGTCCTCGATCAGCGGCGTATCGCCGACGCGTTCCAGCGCCGCAATCTCCTTAAGCCGCCGGATGCGTGCCTTCGACGTGCCGATGCGGGCGATGCCGGTGCGCTCGTTGCCGAGCAGGAATTTGGCATAGCCCCAGCCGCCGTTCTCCTCGCCGACGCGGTTCTCGACCGGCACGCGCACGTCGTCGAAGAACACTTCGTTGACCTCGCGGCCGCCATCGATGGTCTGGATCGGCCGCACCGTGATGCCGGGCGTCTTCATGTCGATCAGGAGGAACGATATGCCCTGCTGCTTCTTTGCTGCCGGATCGGTGCGCACCAGGCAGAAGATCCAGTCGGCATATTGCGCCGTGGTGGTCCAGGTCTTCTGGCCGTTGACGATGTAGGCGTCGCCGTCGCGCCGCGCCGTCGTCTTGAGCGAGGCGAGGTCAGACCCGGCGCCGGGCTCGGAAAAGCCCTGGCACCACCAATCGTCGAGATTGGCGATGCGCGGCAGATGGCGGCGCTTCTGAGCTTCGCTGCCGAACGCGATGATGACCGGACCCACCATGTTGACGCCGAACGGCAACGGATCGGGCGCCGGCGCCTGCTGCAGTTCCTCATGGAAAATGTACTGCTTCACCGCGCTCCAGCCGGTGCCGCCCCATGCGACCGGCCAGTGCGGCACCGCCCACCCCTTGGCGTTGAGAATGCGCTGCCAGGTGACGATGTCGTGCTTTTCGAGGCGCCGCGCTTCCACCATCTTGCGGCGGATCGGCGCCGGCAGGGCGGCGCGCATGAATGCGCGCACCTCGTCGCGGAATGCGATTTCGTCGGGCGTGAAGCGCAGGTCCATGATGCACCCGAGGTCTCGTAGGATGGGTTGAGCGAAGCGAAACCCATCATGGGGTAAGCCAAGACGCAGCTGATGGGTTTCGCTGAGTTTATCACCGGGCCGGCCCACCGGGTCCGGCCTTTGGCCGGCCCGATGGCAGGCTCCGGCCGGACCCGGTGGCTCAACCCATCCTACACGTCATCGAAACTCTAGTTTATCTCGAACAACGCCGCCGCCCCCATGCCGCCGCCGACGCACATAGTGACGATGGCACGCTTGACGCCACGGCGCCGCCCTTCGATCAAGACGTGGCCGGTCATGCGCGATCCGCTCATGCCAAAAGGATGGCCGATCGAGATCGCGCCGCCGTCAACATTGAGACGTTCCTGGGGGATGCCGAGCCGGTCGCGGCAGTAGAGCACCTGGCTGGCAAACGCTTCGTTGAGCTCCCACAGATCGATATCGTCGATGTCGAGGCCCTGGCGCGACAGCAGCTTCGGAACGGCGAATACCGGACCGATGCCCATCTCGTCGGGCTCGCAGCCCGCGACCGCGAAGCCGCGGAATGTACCGAGCGGCTCCAAGCCGCGCTTTTCCGCGAGCTTTGCGTTCATCAGCACGCAGGCGGAAGAGCCATCGGAGAGCTGGCTCGCATTGCCGGCCGTGATGAAACCGCCGTCGCGCACCGGCGCAAGCGCCGCGAGGCCGTCGAGCGTGGTGTCGGGTCGATTGCCCTCGTCGCTCTTGAGGGTGACGGCCTCGTGGCGCTCCGCCTTTGTGTCCTTGTCCACGACCTTCTTCGTGGTCGGCAACGGCACGATCTCGTCGGCGAACCTGCCGGCCTGCTGGGCGGCGGCGGTGCGGCGCTGGCTTTCCAAGGAATATTCGTCCTGGGCCTGCCGGCTCACGCGGTAGCGCTCCGCCACGATGTCGGCGGTCTCGATCATCGGCATCCAGATTTCCGGCTTGTGCGCCTCCAGCCATTCCTCCTTGACGGGCGGCGGGCGCCCGCCTTCCTGCAGCAGGCTGATGCTTTCAAGGCCGCCGGCGACGAGCACGTCGGCCTCGCCCGCGATGATGCGCTGCGCCGCAAACGCGATGGTCTGCAGGCCCGACGAGCAGAAGCGGTTGACGGTGACGCCAGGCACCGTGATCGGCAGGCCGGCCCGGATCGCCGACAGGCGCGCGATATTCTGCCCCGTCGCCCGCTCCGGCATGGCGCAGCCCATCACCACGTCCTCGACCTCGCCGGGATCAACGCCGGCGCGCTCGACCGCGTGCTTGACCACATGGCCGCCGAGCACGGCGCCGTGGGTCATGTTGAAGGCGCCGCGAAACGCCTTGCCGATCGGCGTGCGAGCGGTCGAAACGATAACGGCGTCAGGCATGCTGGGCTCCTTTGCACCGCTCCTCCTCGATCAATTCCTTCTTCGAGAGTTTACCAACGCCGGTGCGCGGCAGTGCGGCGCGGATTTCGAGCGCGGCCGGCATCTCATGGCGACCGATCTTGTCAGCCAGGAAATCGCGCAGCGCATCGAGCGTCAAGGGCGATGCGCCGGACCGCAGCTTGATGAAGGCCTTGGCGGCTTCGCCCCGGTAAGGATCCGGGACGCCGATCACCAGCGCTTCTTCCACGTCCGGGTGCTCGTAGATCGCCTGCTCGATCACCTGCGGATAGACGTTGAAGCCGCCCGAAAGGATCATGTCCTTCTTGCGGTCGAGAATGAAGAAGTAGCCGTCTTCATCCATGGTGCCGATGTCGCCCGTGAGAAAACCGCCGTCCGCAAAGGCTGCAGCCGTTTCGTCCGGCCGGTTCCAGTAGCGCTGCATCACATTCCTGCCCTTGATCCGCAGCTCGCCGACATCGCCTGGGCCGAGCACGCGGTGCGGATCGTCGAGCGCGACCACCTCGACAGTAATCCCGGGCAGCGGAAGCCCGATGGTCCCGGGCTTTGCTGGCCCGCGGAGCGGCGGGCTGATGCCGGCCGGCGAGGTTTCGGTCATACCCCAGCCGCTCGGTAGCGGCAGGCCCGAAATGCGCCCGAAGCGCTCCGCAAGCTCGACCGGCAGCGGCGCCCCGCCGGAGGTGCACGCGCGCAGCGAGCTCAGGTCGCGCTGCTCAATGCCCGGATGGTTGACCAGCGCGGCCCACATTGTGGGGACACCCGGAAACGCGGTCACTCGGTTGACCTCGATATCGCGCAGCACCGCCTCGACGTCGAAGCGCGAGCGCAGCAGAAGCTCGTTGCCGCTGGCGAGATGACGCAACATCACGCTGACGAGACCATAGATATGGAACAGCGGCAACACCGCCAGCACGCGGTCAGGCGGCGCATCGGCTCCCCGCTGGCCGCCGATCCAGATGCGGTAGCTTGACACGGCAGCCGTGAGATTGGCGTGGGTCAGCGCTGCCGCCTTGGGAACCCCGGTGGTAGCCCCCGTATATTGCAGGAGGGCGATATCATCGGCGGATACAGGCGGCCACGCCGATGGTGGTGCCGGGGCTTCCGCCATTAGGCGTTCGAGAGGAATTGGCTCTACGCCGGTGGGCCAATCGACCATCGCGCGACGACGATCACCTCCCCCTGGACGGGGGAGGTCGGCCCGCGCGAGCAGGCCGGGAGGGGGTGACAGCGTCTCAGCATTTGCTGCGTCGCCGTCACCCCACCCCGGACCGCCTTTGGCGGTCCGACCCTCCCCCTCCAGGGGAGGGTGGCCAAATACAAGTGCGCTGCTCGTAAAGGGAGAGGGGGACGAAGGAGCCCACACGCCGTCATCGGTCACAATGACGCGGTCCACATGCCCGGCTGCCGCCAGTTTGAGAGCCTTTGCGTCAACGCCGGACAAGTTAACAGTCACGATCGTGCGCGCCCCGCTGTCGGTGAGCTTGTGGATCAACTCCCGCTCCGCATCGAGCGGGCTTAAGTGGACGATGTGGGCGCCGGTTCGGAGCACGCCAAAGAATACGATCGGGTGCCAGGGCGTGTTCGGCATATAGAGCGCGACCGCATGGCCGCGATCGATTCCGATATGCCGGAAAGCTGCCGCCGCGCGCGCGGCGTGGTCACCCAGCCCGCGGTAGCTGATGCATCGGTCCTGATATTCAAGCGCCGGCCGATCGCCGTATTCCGCAACAGCGCGGTCGAGCAGTTCCTGCAACGTGGAGGTCGCAATCGGGCTGTCCCAGCGCATGCCGGCCGGGTAGGATTTTTCCCACGCATAGGGGCGTCCGACATGCACCATGCATCACGCGCCGCGAGCGCACTGAAGCGGCACTCCGCCCTCGCCTGAAGGAGGCATCGCCTGCGCGCGGCGCTTCGATTGCGGAATCGCCATTCCTCAGCCACCGACCTCGCCGCTCATGAGAGGGCCGAACAACTCCCAACGCTCACCGTTGAATCGCTCCATCTGCATCTGTTTGATCGGCGCAAAATCGTTCGGGCCAGTGTTGATTCTCGAGCCGGGCAGCAGCATGTCGAGTTCAAGATTCTTGAGGCTCGCAGCCTGCTTCATGACGTTCTCGCGGGTGAGATTATCACCGCTCTGCTTGAGCACCGCGACCAAGGTCTGTGCCACCAAATAACCGTACACCGTAAAGGTCGACGTCTTGTCGCCGTCCGGATAATACTTGTCCATGAAGGCCGACCATTTCTTATATGCCGGGTCGTCCTTCCAGGTCGGATCAGTCGGATCCTTGAGGTAGGCCGTCGTCAGCACGCCTTTGGCATTGTCAAAACCGGCAGGTTTGAGCACCGAGCCCACCGAGTTGGAAACGTTGTTGAGGAGGTGGAGCGGGTGCCAGCCGAGCTCGGCGATTTTCTTGATCGCCTGGGCGGCGAATTTTGGCGTTGCAACATTGAAGACGATGTCGGCGCCCGACGCCTTGAGGTTGATAACCTGAGAATCGACCGTCGGGTCGCTGGTCTCATAGGGCACCTCGGCCACGATCCGCATCTTGCCGTTGAGCCCGTCTTTCAGCCCCTTTAGGTAGTCCTTGCCGTAATCATCATTCTGGAAAAGGACGCCGATTTTTCCCTGCGCGTGGTTCTTCAGCAGATATTCGGCGTAGATGCGCGCTTCGCTCTGGTAGCTGGGCTGCCAACTCATAGTCCAGGGAAAGTGCTGCGGATCATTCCATTTCGTCGCGCCCGTCGCGACAAAAAGCTGCGGCACTTTTTTCGCATTCATATAGCGCTGGATCGCCGTGTTATGCGCCGTTCCCAGCGACTGGAATATCAGCAGAACCTCGTCGCTCTCAACGAGCCTGCGCGCTTGCTCGACGGTCTTGGGCGGGCTGTAGCCGTCGTCATAGCTGATGAAATTGATCTTGCGGCCGTTGACGCCACCCTCGGCGTTGACCTTGCGAAAGTATGCAGCCTGGGTTTTTCCGATCTCGCCATAGGCTGAAGCCGGGCCGCTGTAGGGCATGATATTGCCGATTTTGATTTCGCTGTCGTTCGCGCCGGGATCGTATTTTTTCTGCGCCACGGCTGGGCTCACCGCAACTGCGGCGATGGCCAGTGCTGCTGCCACGGTCATCCAATGCTGGTCATTTCGCATTTTCATCTCCCACCAGTGAGCGCTCACGTCGGCCTGCAGCGAGTCATTTCAGTGAACTGGCGTGCGATCTCAATGAGCCGGCTCAAGTCCACCAACGAGCAATGCGGCCGACGATCAATCGGATAAATCCTGCCGCGCCGGAAGGCATCAGGTAGATCACCGCAATCAGGATAACCCCGTAAACCGCTTGCGCCAAGCCCTTGGACACTTCCTCGGCAATATTGGGCACGAACAAGATGAACAAACCACCCAATAATGTACCGGGTATGGAGCCAACCCCGCCGATCACCAAGCCGACGAACAACGCAATGGCGAGATTGAACGTGAAGCTGTCCGGCGCCACAAACTGGACTGCGATCGCTCCAAGTGCGCCGGCGACGCCGGTGTAGAATGCGCTGACCCCGAACGTCAGGGACTTGTAGAGCGCGACGTCGACGCCCATGGCGCTCGCGGCGATGGGATTGTCGCGGATCGCCATGATGGCCCGGCCGGTTCGGCTTCTCACCAGATTGACGGCGCCGGCATACATCAACGCCGCGGTCAGGATCGTGAAGTAATAAAGCCATTGATCGGAGTTCAGGGGGAGGCCGAACGGAGCATCCGGCTTGAGAATCACGATGCCCTGGACGCCCCCGGTCCATGGCTCGAGCGGCGTCGATTTCAGGAGTTGCGGCATCGCAATCGCGAGGGCAAAAGTGGCGAGCGCAAGATACAAGCCCTCAAGGCGCAAGGCCGGCAGGCCGAAGAGGAATCCAACGACGAAACAGGCCGTCCCGGCTGCTGGTACCGTCCAGTAGTAGGCGACGTCGGCCTGATCCATCAGGATCGCGGCCGTATATGCGCCGATGCCATAAAAGGCGCTGTGGCCAAGCGAGAATTGTCCGTTGAAGCCGGTGAGCAGGTTCAGTCCGAGAATTGCCACGGCGTAGATCAAGGCGAGCGTGAGTTGAAATACCAGGAAGCCTTTGATTGCGAGCGGCAAGAGCAACGCGAGGAACACGCCGGCAATCACGGCGGCCCGGCTCCACGTCTTTATGGAAAGGCCCGCAACGGTCTTGGCCGCAGCGGGCGCGAGGTCGGATTTAAGCGGTTGCTTCATCACGCTACACCCGAGTGACGACGGTCCGGCCGAACAGGCCGCTGGGCTTTACAGTCAGCACCACGACGATGATGAAGAGCGCGATGGTGAGCTTGAGCTCCCGGCCCACGTACGGAATGAATGTGCCGGCAAGATTCTCGATGACGCCGACCGCAAATCCGCCGAGCACGGCGCCTCCGGGGCTGGTCAGCCCACCGACCACGGCGCCGGCAAAGCCATAGACCAGGATGCTGTTCATCATATTCGGATCGAGGAACACCACCGGCGCGATCATGACGCCGGCGACTGCGCCGATCGCCGCCGCCATGCCCCAACCGAGCGCAATCATCCAGCCGACGCGAATGCCGGAAAGCCGCGCGGATTGCGGGTTTGCGGCCGCTGCGCGCATCGCAAGCCCGATCCGCGTATGACGGAAGAACACGTAGAGCAGCACCAGCATCGCCAGCGTCACGCCCATCATTCCGGCGTCATGCGAACTCATCAGGCCGTCGCCGAACAGGGGACGCGAGCCAAACGGGGTGGGAAAGCTCTTGACATTGTAGTCCCAGATGAAGCCCGCGAGGCTGTTGAGAATGGCGAATAAGGCGATAAACACCACCACGTGGGACAGCACCGGCGCGTTATGGATGGGCCGGAAAAGGAGCCGTTCGATGGCGATGCCGGCGACGAAAGAGAACGCGGCGGTGCCGACGAACGCCACCCAGTATGGCGCGCCCCATTGTATCAGCTGCCAGGCGATGAAGGTTGAGAACATCGCCATTTCGCCTTGCGCGAAATTCAAATGATTGATCGTCTGGTAGATCATGACGATCGCCAGCGCCAGGCACGCATAGATGCTGCCGGTCGCTACTCCGGCCAGCACCTGATGCAGGAACAGGTCCATCCGGTTCTCCTAATACCCGAGATAGGCGCGACGGACATTTTCGTCGTTGCGCAGATCGTGCGCTGCGCCAGTCATCACCAGTTGGCCGGTCTCGATCAGATAGGCGCGATCGGCGAGATCGAGCGCCAGCGAGGCATTCTGCTCGACCAGCAGCATGCTGACGTTCTCGACCCGGTTGAGGGTGCGCAGGATTGCAAACAATTCTCGCACGATTAGCGGCGCGAGCCCGAAGGACGGCTCGTCGAGCAACATGAGCTTCGGCCGCAGCATCAAGGCGCGCGCCAGCGCCAGCATCTGCTGCTCGCCGCCGCTCAGCGTGCCGGCCTGCTGCTTGCGCCGCTCCTTGAGGCGCGGAAAATACCCATAGGCGCGTTCGATGTCGGCCGAGATTCCAGCGCGGTCGCGCCGCGACATGGCCCCGATCTCAAGGTTTTCCTCGACGGTCTGGGAGACGAAGGTGCCACGGCCTTGCGGCACGTGGGCAATGCCAAGTCGCACGATGTCTTCGGTCGCGCGTCCGGCCAGCGATTGGCCGCGGAACCGAATGTCGCCGGTGGAGTGCACCATGCCGGAAACTGCGCGCAGGGTTGTTGTCTTGCCAGCGCCATTGGCGCCGAGCAGGGTGGTGACGCCACCTTCGGCGACCTTGAGATCAAGCCCGAACAGCACCTGGGTGGCGCCGTAGAAAGCGCAAAGCCCAGCGGTCTCCAGCAGCATCGCGGCCATCACTTCGCGGTCCCGAGATAGGCAGCGATAACATCCGGGTCGGCTCGCACCTCGGCCGGCGTGCCTTCGGCGATCTTGCGGCCGAAATCGAGCACCACGACTTTGTCGCAGATCGACATGACGAGATTCATGTGATGCTCGACCAGCAGCACGGTGACGTGGCGCTCGTCGCGAATTCTTCTGATCAGGCGGCCAAGGCTCTCGACCTCGTGGTGATTGAGGCCACCGGCAGGCTCGTCCAGCAGCAGGAGCTTCGGCCTGGCCGCAAGCGCGCGGGCAAGCTCGACCCGTTTCTGCAGGCCGAACGGCAGGTCAGAGACCGCCTGTGCGGCGACGTCGCGCAGGTCGAGATACGCGATGAGTTCCCACGCCTGTTCGGTGAGCGCCGCGTCGCGGCGGACCGCCCCAGGGAGGCCGAGGGCATCGGTTAGAAAGTTGCCGCGGCTCTGCCGGTGGCCGCCGACCCTTATGTTGTCGAGGACCGACATGCTGCCGAACAGGGCAAGGTTCTGAATGTGCGGCAGATACCGATATCGACGATCCGGTGCGACGGGATTTTGAGAATGCTGCGGCCTTCGACCAGGATATCGCCGGCGACTGGCGCGTAGAGACGACTGAGGCAGTTGAACAGCGTCGTCTTGCCGGCGCCGTTCGGCCCGATCAAACCGAGCAACTGGCTCGGCTTGAGATCGAACGACACGCCGTCGAGCGCCACGATGCCGCCGAAGCGGACCGCCACATCGCGGACCGCCAGCAGCGGCTGGACTGCCGATGCCGCGGGCGTCGCCTCGGCCGCGTACGCGACAGCGCTCATCGCCCGGGTCTCCCTTGGTGCGAGCAGCGCGGGGGCCGTCTGCCGGAGGCAGGCAATAAGCAGGGCCGCGGCGTGCACGACAAATGCCGACGGTCGCGATTGTTCGCAACGTGATTCGACATGATCCCCCACATGCCGCCGGCTTCGCGGCGTTTGCACTCACGCGACGATGATGCCTGCTATGGCGGCTCTTCTCGAAGGGAACCGCCTAATACCGGATTGATCCTAGTTCATCTCGCAGACAGGGCAAAGAGGTTGGGGGCGCCTCGGCCGCGCGGTTCGCGGCGTCAACGCCAACATGCGATTCTTCACGGATCTGTTGGCTTCCCCGGGCGCAACTCGCTGCGCTGAATCACACTGGCGCGCTTGGCCCTGATGGACTATATCTCCGGTATCTATCTTTGTGCGAGAATGACTTCTCGTGGCTGAAACCCGAACGGCAAAGCTTTTCAAACACGGCCGCAGCCAGGCGGTGCGCCTGCCGAAGGAATTTCGCATGGCCGGCACCGAAGTGCGCGTGCGCCGGATCGGGCGCGGTGTGCTTCTGGAGCCTATCGAGCGCGATCTCGCGGACGTCGCGGCGATCTTCACCGAGATCGACAGACTGGGCGCCGCCGATTTTTTGCCGGAGGGGCGTCCTGAGCAGCCGGCAATGCCGACGCAGCGAGCCGCCTTCGAGGAAACCCGGCCTACTCCCCCCTGATATTGGCCGCCCTGATGATCGGCCACCACTTCTCGGCCTCTGCCTTGTGATACGCAGCGAGCGCCTCCGGCGTCTGTTGTGCGCGCGGCATGATCTCCTGGCCGATGTCGGTCAGCCGGCGGCGCACCGCGGCATCGGCGAGCGCGTCCATTACGGCGGCGTTCAGCTTGGCGATGACCTGGTCAGACGCGCCCTTGGGGATCCACAGGCCGTGCCAGAAGGTGAGGTAAAGTCCCGGCACGCCGAGTTCGTCCACGGTCGGTACGTCGGGCGTCGCGAACCAGCGCGTCGGCGCCATCACCGCATAGGTCTTGACCTGACGGCTCCGCACGGCCGGCAGGGCCGTTGTGCCCTCGGCAAATTGGAGATCGACTTGGCCGCCGACCAAATCCTGCATCGCTGGACCGCCGCCGCGATACGGTACGAAGTGGAAGCGGGTGCCTGTAACCTTCTGGAAATAGGCGCCGCTGACATGGGCGGCGCTGCCGACGCCGACGGTTGCGGCCGACGCCTGGTCGGGGTTGGCCTTGAGCCAGGCGATCATTTCCCTAAGGTCGTTCGCCGGGAAGTTGCTTTTTGCAATGACCAGGACCGGGCTCACGGTCAGGAGCGAGACCGGCGCGAAATCTTTCAGGACATCATACGAAACCGGATAAACCGCGCTGGCGCCGACGTGGCTCAGCCAGTTGCCGATGCTCAGCGTGTAACCGTCGGGCGCCGCACGGGCGGCGCGGGCGACCCCGATGCTGCCGCCGGCGCCGGTGACGTTCTCGATCACCATCGGTTGGCCGAGCTGCGCACTCATGTGGTCAGCGAGAATGCGCGCGATCGGGTCCGCGACGCCGCCGGGCGGCACCGGCACGATGACCGTGATGGGGCGGGACGGATAGACTTGAGACGAATAGACCTGGGCGGCCGCAGGCTTGGCAATAACACCGACGCAGCAGACCGCCACGAGCGCGAACAAGATAACTCGCAGTACAGCCATGTTCCTCTCCATCGCCGTAACACACAAAATATCATCGTGCACCATCATCCATCAACCTCGTCCTGAGGAGCCGACCGAAGGTCGGCGTCTCGAAGGACGGCCACGGGCGAGGCCGTGCCAGTGGCCATCCTTCGAGACGCCGTGCTGCGCACGGCTCCTCAGGATGAGGTCCGTGGGGTCCACTATCAGGTTGTCAGCGACGGGGGCGAAATGACATGCCGCGGTTCGTCGCGGTGAAGCTTCGCACTACGGGGCGCTCCTTCGCGCTTTTTCCACGATGGCGATGGCGTGCTGCAGGACGGCATCGATGTCGAGATCGGACGTATCGAGAATGTGAGCATCCGGCGCCGGTTTGAGCGGCGCAACTGTGCGTTTGGAATCGCGTTCGTCGCGACGCCGGATATCCGCGAGGATCGCGGTCTCGTCTGCAATCTGGCCCAGGCGGCGCATCTCGAGCGCGCGACGTTTCGCCCGTACCTCGGCCGAAGCCGTTACGAAAATCTTGACGTCCGCGCGGGGACAGATGACCGTCCCGATGTCGCGGCCGTCCAGAACGGCGCCCGGCGGGACGGCGGCAAAATCCTGCTGCAATTGGAACAGCGCCGCTCGCACCTGCGGAATAGCCGAGACCACCGAGGCGGCCTCGCCGGCTGCGTGGCTCTTGAGCGCCGCTTCGTCGAATTGGGTCGGATCGAGAGCTTGCGCGGCGGCGACTGCCCGCGCGACATCGTCGAGCGAGTGGCCGGAATCAAGCACCGCCTGGGCCACCGCCCGGTAGAGCAACCCGGTATCGAGATGGCGCAGCCCATAATGGGCGGCGAGACGCCTGCCGAGCGTTCCCTTGCCGGAGGCCGCCGGACCATCGATCGCGATGATCATTGGAGATCGCCGCCGAGCCCGCGCATGAGGTCGGCGAAGCCCGGAAAGCTCGTCGCGATGAAAGCGGCATCGTCCACTGTCACGGCCTTGTCGGCCGCAAGCCCAAGCACCAGCGCCGCCATGGCGATGCGATGGTCCATGTGGGTGGCGACGAGGCCCCCGCCCTCGGCGTGGCCGCGCCCCCGCACCGCGAGGTCATCACCGGAAATCTCGACATCGACGCCGTTGACGCGCAGCATGTCGGCGGTCGCGGCCAGCCGGTCGGACTCCTTGACCCGCAGCTCCTTCAAACCGCGCATCACCGTGGTGCCGTCCGCGAACGCCGCCGCCACGGCAAGGATCGGATATTCGTCGATCATGGCGGGAGCGCGTTGCGGCGGCACCTCGACGCCCCGCAGCGCGCTATGGCGCACCCGGAAGGACGCCATGGCCTCGCCGCCGTCCTGGCGCACCTCCTCCTCGATGATCGCGGCGCCCATCTCGCGCAGGGTTGTGATCAGTCCGGTGCGCAACGGGTTGGTCATGACGTCGGGCAGGAGTATGTCGGAGCCCGGCACCAGCAGCGCCGCCACCATCGGGAAGGCGGCCGACGACGGATCCGCCGGCACCGCGACGTTCTTGGGCGCCAGCTCGGGCTGGCCGACCAGCGAAATTTTACGCCCGTGAGCGCCCTCCGGCTCGGATTTCACGTCAGCGCCGAAATGCGCCAGCATCAGCTCGGTGTGGTCCCGGCTTGCTTCGCTTTCGATGACGGTCGTGGTGCCGGGGGCCGCGAGGCCAGCCAGCAGCACGGCCGACTTGATCTGCGCCGACGGTACCGGCGTGCGATAAAGGATCGGCATCGGATCGCGGGCGCCGGCAAGCATGATTGGCAAGCGGCTGCCCCCGGCGGCATGGGTTACCTGGGCGCCCATCAAGGCGAGGGGGTCGAGCACGCGCCGCATCGGGCGTTTGCGCAACGACGCATCGCCGTCGAAGGTTGCGGCGATCGGGCATCCGGCTACCGCTCCCATCGCCAGCCGGCAGCCGGTGCCGGAATTACCGAAATCGAGGGGGCCGCGCGGCGCGGCAAAACCCGCCACGCCGACGCCGTCGACCTGCCAGGCGCCCTCCGCGATCCGCTCGACCCGGGCGCCAAGCGCCTGCATGGCTTTTGCGGTGTTGAGCACATCCTCGCCCTCGAGCAGGCCGGAAATCCGCGTGCGTCCCACTGCCAGCGCGCCAAGGATCAGGGCGCGGTGGGAAATCGACTTGTCCCCGGGCACCCGGACACGACCGGCCAGCGGCCGGCCGGGTCGCGCGGTCATCGGGGCGGGAGAGGATGCGTGATTCACAGGAGCCATCCGATTTTCGGGGCGTCCTAGCATGCGACAAATGGCCGGTCACCCGTCGCTTATGGAGCCATCCGCGGAGCGCAGGCGTTTCACGGCCTAAGCGAAACATCTATTGACAGACCCCTTGCGAATCGCCAAGGGGAGGACCGCTTTCAACGACCCTTGAGGATCTCTCATCCGTGGCAAAGCCTGAGCTCGGTACAAAGCGCCTGTGTGCCCATTGCGGCGCGAGATTTTATGACCTGAACCACGCCCCCATCACGTGTCCGAAATGCGGCACGGTGTTCGAGGCGGTGGTCGTCGCCGCACGCGGCCGCCCTGAGGCCGCGCGGGCCGCGGCGCGGGTCGAGGCCGTAACGCCGGAGACCCGGGAGGCTGAATTCGTCTCCCTGGAAGAGGCCGATGCCGAAGCGCAGGGAAAGAAGAAGCCCGCGGGCGCACCGGGCGAGGCGGATGATGACGTCGAGATCGATGACGAAAGCCTCGACGATGCCGCCTTCATCGAGGAGACCGAGGAGGAGGATACCGACGTCACGGAGATCATCGGCAATGACATCGAGAACGAGGAAGAGACTTGAGGTCTCCCTCAATATGTGATTTCACCACCTGCGGCTGACGCGCCACCGCCGCGCCGGACGACGGAGGGGTGCCCGCATCAACGGGCTACTGAAACGCACGGGGTTCCCAAAGCCGTGCGAGATGGGGCCATAGCTCAGTTGGGAGAGCGCTTGAATGGCATTCAAGAGGTCGTCGGTTCGATTCCGATTGGCTCCACCAATAGATCGTCCAGCCATTTCGAGGCTGGAACCTATAGGGCGGGTTTTCTTTCGACCTGCGCGATCTCCAGATTCCGCACAGGCAACCGAGAGCAAAACAGAGCACTGGAATTGCGCCGATTGCGAGAGTAAGACCAGCTGACACCCACCTCCACTAAAGGAGAATGCGCCGCCCAACGGCAATCATCGCCATACCAAGTCTGGGAAATCTCAACAGTGGAAATGTGATTGAGTAGAGAAGCCTCCGCGGCCTGATGCCAAGCAGAGGAACCAGGGCCAAGGCTTCGCGGGCGTATTCCCGCATTTTGGTGTAATTCCGGTATCTCCACGCCCGCACGTACATTTGTAACCAAGTTCCGATGAAACGCGGCGCGATGGCGTCCCTCGCGTAATAGGCACCTCGCCACCGATCGTCCGGAAAGGCCGACAGCAGCTTCTTGATGTAATATCTGAGCGAGTCGTCCATGCGATCCGAAGCGCCGCAGCACGCCTCGTGAATCCGCCATTGTGAGGTCGGATAGGGCACATACGCATTATCAAAGCTCTCTCGGAAAATGCGAAGGAAAAGGTCGTCATCCTCATAACCGCACAGACGCTCATCGAAGCCGCCGACCGCCTCGAATGCGGCGCGGCTGATGAGAGTTGCGGACGGCTGAATGATGAGTCCGTGCAGCAGAAGCGAGGCGAGGCGACGTTTGGGGTTTTGCAAGTTTCGTCGCTCTTCGACAAACATTCTACTGACTACGCGACCGTCGGCATCGATGTCGTCGAAATCACTGTAAGCCCAGCCGAGAGGGAGTCCTTGGTGTTTCTCGAATTTGCGCCGCAATACTTCCAGGTGGTTCGGATACCAGCGGTCGTCTTGATCGAGTAGCGCGATCAAGGCGCTCTTGGAACGCGCCACCGCGAAGTTCCTCGCGGCTGACTGGCCTCCATTGGGCTTGCGGAGTAACGTAATGTGACGTTCTTGAGCCAGCTTCTCGACAATCGCCGGTCCATCATCCGTCGAGCCATCGTCAACCACCATGAATTCATCCGGCGGAATCGTTTGCGCAAAAACGCTGCGGATCGCTCCCTCGATCCACCGCGCCCCATTGAATAGCGGAATGATTGCGACGATAGACCGGTCAGTCATACGCCCTTCCCCCGGTGCGTTGCTTGGAGAACCATTGCAGCAAGCTTGTCGACGGTCAATTGCAGTGTTCCGACCCCAGGCATTCGTCAGAGTGACCCTTCATACGGCCAAACTGGCAGTTGGGCCGACCGCATCACAATCGCTAACAATGGGTTCTTTTTTTGATTCCCGCGGGGCAACTTGGCGTCGCCGCTGGCGGGGCCAGTTGGTCCGCCGTCAGCACAGTCCCGCCTATCGCTGGCCCGAGGCCCAGGATTCACGTCAATCGGTGCCTATGCCAAATTGGCTCGTGCGGAATTATATCCCAACTGGCGCCCTCGGCCCCAACTGAGGGGCATCGTTCCATCGGAGACGACGCGGAAGGAGAAAGCGAATGCCGTCAACCCCGGACGTCGATCGGTGGCCTGAGTTGCCTTATGCGGCTTGGAAGGAGACCTGCGAGACGCTCCACCTGTGGACGCAGATCGTCGGCAAGATACGCCTGGCGCAGACGCCGTGGCTCAACCATTCCTGGCATGTGGCGCTGTACTTGACGGCGCGCGGCCTGACGACCTCGCCGATCCCGCACGCCGGGAGCTCCTTCCAGCTCGATTTCGACTTTGTCGACCATGTGCTGTGGGTGCGAACCAGCGACGGACACGTCCGTCAACTCATGCTCGCGCCAAAGCCGGTCGGGGAGTTCTTCAGCGAGCTGTTCGCGGCGCTTGCCGAACTCGGCATCGAGATACCCATCTCGACAATGCCGTGCGAGATCGCTGATTGCATCCCATTCGATCGGGACTTCACCCACGCCGCCTACGACCGCGACTATGCCAACCGTTTCTGGCGCGTCTTGCTCTCGGCGCACAACGTGCTTGCGCATTTCCGCACCGGCTTCCTCGGCAAAGTGAGCCCGGTGCATTTTTTCTGGGGCAGCTTCGATCTGGCGGTGACGCGCTTTTCCGGCAGGAAGGCGCCGCCTCATCCGGGCGGCGTGCCGCACCTGCCGGACGCCGTCGCCCGCGAAGCTTATTCGCATGAGGTATCGAGCGCCGGATTCTGGCCTGGCGGCGGCGGGCCGGTGGCCGATGCGGCGTTCTATTCCTATGCCTACCCGGCGCCCGAGGGCTTTGCTTCTGCCGTGGTGCGCCCGGCCCGGGCCTTCTTTTCCAAGGACTTGGGCGAATTCATCCTGCCCTACGATGCGGTGCGCACCGCACCGGATCCCGAGGGCACGCTGATGGAATTCCTGCGGAGCACTTATGAAGCGGCGGCCGACCTCGGTCGTTGGGATCGGGCTCTATTGGAATGCGCCCTGGGCGAGATTGGGCGGCCACGGTCGGCTTAAGACCAGCTCACTTCTTCCCGTCAATGATGATGCGCTCGAGAGCTTGTGCGTTCGGCGGCAGCTCCCGCTGACCGTCGGGGAAGCCGTTGGTCGCGAGGATGTGAGCGATGACGTCGGCATAGCCCTGCACGCCGAGGCTGCCCGGGCGGCCGACCGGCATTTGGCTCGATGCAAAGGTGAAGAGGGTGCCAACCGATTGGTCGCCCCAGCGCTTCATGAAGGATTTTCCCGCAAGCTCCGGACTGTCGCTATCGCCCTGCAATTGAGAGCCATGGCAAACCGCGCAAGATGCAAAATAACGCGTCTTGCCCCGCGCCGCCTGCTCCTTGGTATAGACCCCCTGCCAGACCGATATCGCCTCCTCGGCCGCATGCGGCGGCGCTCCCGGGAATGGCGCGCAGACCATGCAACTCGCGACGGCAACCAGACGGGCAATTGAATTCTTCAACAACGTCGACCCCCGCATAACGGCTCGGCCAAGCGGCAGACCCCCCTACCGTAGGCGGACTTGCCCTCATCCGCAATCAATCGGCGGGGCCGGCGGATGGCCTCTTTGCCTGTTGCGCATGTCCGACCTTCCTCCCGGTTCCCGTTTTTTGGTCGTCCCGGATTGTGCTCAATCCGGCAATAGGGCACGATTGCCGTCATGGCGACGTGCGGCAGTGCCGAAACACCGCCGCGCGAACGTGCCGGCCGCAACCCGGATCGGAGCGGCGAGGCATTTGCCTGCGCCGCCCGCGCAGCGCCGATGACAGTCAGGCCCTGACCACAGCTCACGGGAGAGAGTGAGACACGCGAGAACGACTTACCAGAACGCAACTGAACAAGCGTTCAATCCAAGGGAGGAAATGATGACACACCGGCTCAAGCCGTGCCTGCTCAGTATTGCTCTGTTGTGCACCCTCGGCCCGATCGGGCATGCCCAGAACCTGCCGGGTGTGCTTCCGCCGGGGGCTCAGAACAACCCCGCGCAGCCGACGCCCGCCGCAACGCCGCGCACCGTCCAGGGCTTTGTGCCGGTGACCGACGAGATGTTGCGCGCGCCCAAGCCAGAGAACTGGCTGATGCTGCGCGGCAATTATCAGGGCTGGGGCTACAGTCCGCTCGAGCAGATCAACAAGACCAACGTCAAGAACCTGCAATTGGTGTGGGCCCGCGTGATGGAGCCCGGCATCAACGAGTCGACGCCGATCGTCTACAACGGCGTGATGTATCTGGGCAACTCGAACGACGTTGTCCAGGCGATCGATGCCACCAACGGCGACCTGCTGTGGGAATACCGCCATCCGTTGCCTGAGGCATCGGCGTTTCACGGCATGCTGGGGCAGCGCAAGCGCAGCGTCGCGGTTTATGGCGACAACGTCTATTTCGTGACTTGGGACAACTTTGTCGTCGCGCTCGAGGCACGGACCGGAAAACTTGCCTGGCAGACCAATCGCGGCGGCGATCTGTTCGTCAGCAATTCCACGGGACCGATCGTGGTCAACGGCATGGTCATTGCAGGCAGCACCTGCCAATACGCGGGCTTTGGCTGCTATGTCACGTCTCACGATATGAAAACCGGCGAGGAGCTGTGGCGCAACAGCTTCATCCCGCGCCCGGGCCAGCCCGGCGACGAGACCTGGGCTGGCTCACCGTTCGAATCGCGATGGATGACCGGAGTGTGGGGGCAACTCACCTATGACCCCGAACTCGACCTCGTCTTCTACGGTACATCCGCAGTCGGCCCGGCCTCCGAAACCCAGCGCAACATGCCGGGCGCCACCATGGCCGGCACCAACACGCGCTTCGCGGTCAAGCCCAAGACCGGGGAAATCGTATGGAAGCACCAGGTCCTGCCGCGCGACAACTGGGACCAGGAGTGCACCTTCGAAATGATGATCATCAATACGACGGTCAATCCCGACGCCGGCGCCACCGGCATGATGTCGGTCAACCCGGACGCCCGCCGCGGACCGCGCAAGACGTTGACCGGCGTGCCCTGCAAGACCGGCATCGCGTGGAGCTTCGATGCGGCGAACGGCGAGTTCCTGTGGGCGAAGTCGACGGTGGAGCAGAATCTCGTCGACAAGATCGATGGCAAGGGGTTCGTCACCGTCAATGAGAGCGTGGTACTCAAAGAAGTCGGCAAGACCTACCACATGTGCCCGACCTTCACGGGCGGCCGCGATTGGCCGAGCGGGGCCTATAATCCCAAGACCAACGTCATGTTCATGCCGCTGCAGAACCTCTGCTACGACACCACGCCGCGGGCCGATCGCGATGCCGCGCCGCAGTTCGTCTACAACGTCAACAACGTGGCGAAGTTCGCATCCGGCAAGGATAAGGCGGGCCGTGTCGACGCGATCTCGGTCGAGACCGGCAAGACGCTGTGGAGCTATGAGACGCGCGTGGCGAACTTCTCGCCTGTGCTGGCGACCGGCAGCGGGCTCCTGTTCAACGGCGGAATGGACCGATACCTGCGGGCGCATGACACCGACGACGGCAAGGTCCTGTGGCAAACCCGGCTGGCCTCGCAAGCCTTGGGCTTCGCGGTCACGTATGCGGTGAATGGCCGCCAATACCTCGCCATCGCGGCCGGCGGCGGGTCCAATGTGGCCGCCCTGCGCGTGACGCCAGAGGCGGACACTGTTACCGGCGGCAACGCGGTGTACGTGTTCGCCCTGCCGCAGTAAGCGTTTGCGGCGGCGCCTCTGCTCCCTCTCCCCGCTTGCGGGGAGAGGTCGGGGTGAGGGGCCTCTCCGCAGGCTCAGACTCGCCCCCAAGCTCAGGCTGCGGAGGCGCCCCCTCACCCGGAATTTGCGCGAAGAACACGCAAATTCCGGCCTCTCCCCGCAAGCGGGGAGAGTGAAGACCGTGGATGAGGAAATCCGCGACCATGCCCATCGCCAAACCAACGGCCAACCTGTCATGGCGACGAACCATGATGACCGCTCTCGCAGTGGCGGGACTGGCTGCTCTGCTCATCACAAACGTCGGCCTCGCCCTTGCACAGTTCGAGGACATGCCGCCGCGTGACGTGTACCGCGAGCGAGGCCGGACCCGCGGTAACCAAATCGCACTGTGCGTAAACGGCGCCGCCATGATGGCGTCGTTCGACAAGGCGCTTGGCGAGCAGATCGCATCCCGCTTGCTGCTGACCCCGAACGTGATCGAAATCAAGACATGGCATCCGACCGAGCCGCTCGACTACCGCATACCGCTGTCGTTCGAGGAGATTTACATCGAATTCGCGGAACGGTGCGACGGCTTCATGGGCTTCACCCTCGCGCAAGGCTATCCGTCGTGGCTGATCATCACGCGGCCTTATCTCAGCACCCGCGTGGTCCTTGCCGCAACGGCGCCGGAATTCCGCAAGCTCGCCGACATCCCGGTGAACCGCCCGATCGGCACGCGTATGCTGGGCGGGGTCGATAATCAATTGATCGTGTATCTCCAATCGCTGCCGGAGAAGAGCCGCTGGCAGCGGCTTCCGTATTTCAACAACAAGATGCTGCTCGACCGGCTGCTCGACCGCACGGTCGCGGCCGCCTTCGTGTGGGAGCCGGCGCTTTACCGCGCCACTGACGGCGATCCGGAGAGCAAGGGCATTCATGTGATACCGCCTCCGTTCGAGCTGTCGCAAACGGAACTCGGCATCGGCTTGCGATCGAACGATGCCTACCTTGCAACGACGTTGGGGCAAGCGATCGACTCGCTGCGTGCGGACGGAACGATCGACCGGCTGCTGGCTGAGCACGTCCTTGCGCCCAAGTCCGCGTCGGCTGAGAAACGATAGATGCCGATCCCAGGGAATCCCGATACCAGGCTTCCGACGTTACGCGCCTGCCTCAAGGCGGTACGAGTGCGCACGCGCATCAAATCCATGCTCCGGGGCGCGGTTTTCAGCCTCGTGGCAGCGCTCGCGTTGCTTTGCGGGCTCGAAATCTCCGGGCTCTACTTCGAGATGGCGACGCCTGCCGGTTCGCTCGCGCTGCTCTCAGAACATCCGCTCTCCTGTCTTGCCTTCGGCGCCGCCGCGCTCGCGTGCGCGTTCGCACTGGCAACTTTTCTGGCATTCTTTCGGACGCCTGATGCAGCGGTGCTCGCACGCAAAGCTGATCGTGCGCTCGCGCTTCAGGAGCGGCTGAGCACCGCGCTGGAAGTGGACAAGAGCTTGCCGCCGGATGCCGTATTGGGTCCGGTGCCGTCCGCGTTGCTTGCCGACGCAGAACGGCACGCCGCCATGATCGATCCGCGGCAGATCGTCAGGCTCGACCTGCCGCGCGCCATTTGGGCGGTACCGGGTTTGATCGCGGCGGCCCTGCTTATACAACTGGTGCCACCCGATGCGCTTGCGGTCGCGCGCGGGTCGATTGCAGGCGCCGAGCGGGATCAAGCCGGTTTCACCGGCCAACAAGGCGCAGAGGCCGCCGCCAATTTGCGACGCATCGCCGAGCTTCTCGGCAAGGACGCGCAGGAACGCTCTGATCCTTATCTACGCACGATTGCCCGGACTTTGGAGCGTCTGAGCGCCGACGCCGAACGCCCGAGCGTCGACCGGCACACGCTTGCAGGCGCGCTCGAGCAGTTGCTCGCACACGCTCGGCGGGCCTATGGGCAGGCAACCGACGCGGCCCGCGAACAGGCCTCGCGCGATGTGGTGCAACAACTCCAGACGGCGCTGGACGACATCACCGGCAACCGCCAAGCGAGAGCGGCGGCGCCGCCCGAGGCAGGCGGTCGCGACGGCGCCGGCAACGTCGCGACGGCGGAGCGAGGCCAGACGGGTCGGCCGGCTCAACCGTCGGAGCGCAAGACGGCCAGCGTCGGAACGCCGCTGCAGACGGCGGTGCTGGGCCGGCAGCCGACTTTGGACGATCTTCTCAAGGACCTTGACGATTACGATCCTGTCGACCCGCGAGTCGAGAAAGAGCGCGCTTTCGCCGATCAGCAACGGCGCGCCAGAGCAGCAAGCCAATCGGTCGGCGCTGCCCAGGATGCCGGGCAAGGAGACGGCGACCGTGCCGGTGATGGCACGCGTCCGCTCGGAAATGGCGCCGCCGCCGCAGCGACCGAACTCGCACCCGGCGTTGAGATGTTGCTGCCCGATCAGGCTGCCGCCAATGGCGGCCGTATCCGCATCGAGCTTCCGCCGGAGATGGCGCTGTCCGCAGTTGCGCCCCCGACGGCGGGGACCGGCGGCGAATGGCAGCGAGCCCGGGAGCAGGCGATCACGCGCGCAATGCCCGGCCCGGAGGATCGCAAGGTTATCGGGCGCTACTTCTTGCGTCCTGCCGAAGGCCGCGGTCCATGAGCCTGATTGCACCGGCCTGGTTGTCGCTTGCTGCTTTCGGGATACTCGTGCTCATTCTTCACGTCCGGCGACGCCGGACCTTTGAGGTTCCCAGCATCCAGCTGTGGCGGCTCATGGATAGCGGCACATTGTCCAGGCGCCGCATGCGATTGCCTTCGCCAAACCTGCTGCTGCTGCTTCAGCTCCTCATCGTGGCACTGGCCGCGCTGGCGCTCGCACGGCCGGTGCTCGGCCCAGGCGCCAGCTTTGTCCATGAGATCGTGGTGCTGGACGCTTCGGGCAGCATGCGAAGCACCGACATTGCGCCGAGCCGTTTCGACGCTGCCGTCACGCATCTCGCCGCAATGGCCGCAGGCCCGATCCGGGAAACGGGCGCGCGCGTGTCGGTGATTCTGGCCGGCGCACGCCCGCAGATTGTTGCGGCCCGGTTGGCCGATCCGGGAGGAATCCAACTTCAAGGACTTCAAGCGGGCGATGGCGAGGCCGACTGGGCCGCCGTCGTCCGTTTGGTGTCGAGCCTCATCAAGGACAACGAGCCGACACGACTCACCCTCATCACCGACGGCGCCGATTCTGCCCGGCTTTCCGCGGCGCTTCCGGGCGTGATTGTCGAGGTGCGGATCGTGGGCCGCACGGCCGCCCCCAATGCCGCGCTTCACGCCGGTTTGCGCGCCGTCGATGCACCGGCCGGCAAATGGCGGGCCGAAGGCAGCGTTGCGTTTTCCCCCGGTTTTGCCGGCTCGACCACTGTCACGGCTCTGGTGCAGCCCGAGGGCAGCGCCGGGTTCCTGCAGTGGGCCAGCGCCGAAGTCGGGCCGCCGAGCGGCGTTGCAGCCGCTCCCGGACGCGCGACCGCAGCGACGTTTGCGCTCGACCTCGAGCTGCGGGTCCCAAGCGTCGTCGTGCTGCGGCTGCCGGATGACTCAGGCCCGCACGACAATGCCGTTAACTTCGTGGTGCGTCCCAAGCCCCGCGCGCTCAAGGTGCTTCAACTTGGCGCCGTAAACGAGCCGCTCACGCGTGCCCTCAGGGCTGCGGCAGAGATCGAGCTGTTTGCCGCAGATACGCTGCCAGGTGATGTCAGTGCCTTCGATCTCGTTGTGGTGAATGGCATCGAGATCGCACGGCGTCCCGAGACAAATGTCTTGTGGCTCGGAACCGCGCGCGCCGCCGGCGACTCCGAGGGCCAGCCGCGCGGAGGTGCGCAACCGACGCGGTGGCAATCCGACCACCCGCTGTCGCGATCGATTTTGTGGAGCGGGATCACGATCGGAGCCGCTTACGGATTTTCGCATTTGCAAGGCGCCGAAACGATCATCGAGGCAGGTGACGTGCCCTTGATCGAAGCGCGCACCACGCTCACCGGGCGGGAGGTGCGCCTCGCGTTTGACATCGGCCGTTCGAATTGGCCCGATGAGCCGGGCTTCCCGGTCTTCGTATCGAACCTCCTCCACTGGATCGCACCGGACCTCGGCAGGACCATTGAGCCGCCCTGCATTGTCGGAGCAAGTTGCGTGCTCGATCCCCGCCTGCTTGGCGCTGAGGTCGTTCCCATCGCGGTGGGACCGGACTCGGCCAATACCGCTGTAGCGGCGGGACGGCCAGCCCCCGTTTTGCCCGCGGTCCCGCGCGGAACCGGTTTCCTGCCGCCCGGCTATGATGCCCAGTTCATTCCGGATCGCGCCGGCATCTACCGTCTTCGACGGGACACCTTGACGCGATTCGTCGCGGTGAATGCGAGCGGGAGCGAGACCGTGCCGCCGCCGGCCAACACCGTGCCGGCTGCCGCCACCAGCATTATTGACCGTCCTTTGCTGCGGTGGTGGCTGCTCGTCGCGCTGTTGGGCTTGCTGTTGGCCGAAGCCTGGTTCGCAGGACGTGGATCGGAGCGGTTCTTGCGGCGCACTGCACTGGCGCGCGGCAATCCGTTGGCGGCGCGCCGGCGTTTCCTGCTCGTGGCGCGTTTGGCGGCGTTGTCGTTCATCGTCTTGGCCATCGCCGACGCGCCGTTGCCGATGCTGGACAGAAGCCGGAATATCGCAGTGGTCACGGCGTCGAAGCTCGGAGCGGGCGGCGGTGAGTCGGAGCTCACCGACCGGATCTATGCCGCCGCCACACGCGACAAGGCGAGCGGTGGAGATCCCCGCTTGGGCATCGTGACGATAGGCGCAAACGGCCATGTCGCGGCCGATTTGAGTGACGCGTCCAACCGCAATCCAGTGGCAGAGCAGTCACCGCCTCCACTTGCGGCCGACCTAGAAAATGCTTTGGCGGTCGCCGCCGCGATGCTGCCGGCCGATGCGCCCGGACAGATCGTGGTTACCTTCGACGGCAACGAGACCCGTGGAAATGCGGCTCGCCTTCTGCCGGCCATTATCGGACGCCGCGTCAAGGTCGACGTCTTGCCGATGACCCGGCTTGCCGCAGGCGAAGTACTGGTTGAGAAAGTCACTGCGCCGGAGCGGGTCTTTGCCGGCGATACATTTCCGCTCGAGGCGGTGATTTACAGCTATGGTCCCTCCATGGCGACGATTGAGGTCGTCAAGGACGGCGGCGTGATCATCGAGCGAGCACTCGAACTCGCCGGCGGTCGCAGCCGCATCGAGACCATTGTCCCGGCCGCGACACCAGGCCGGTCGCGCTACGAGGTTGTCGTCAATGCACCCGGCGACACGTTTGCGCAGAACAATCGCAACGGGGTCGCGATCGACGTGGCGCCGGCGCCGCAAGTCCTGATCGTCGCGGCTCAGCCTGCGTGGGCCGACGTCTTCGCCAAGGCCTTGGCGGTGCAAGACATCAAGACCCGGATCGTCGAGCCGAAACGCGCACCTTTCTATCTCAAGGATTGGCTCGCCTATTCGGCCATCGTCCTGATGAATGTGCCGGCCATCGATCTTGCCACGCTGCAGCAGGAGCTGATCGAAAAGGCTGTGGCCGAGCACGGCCGCGGCCTCTTGCTGCTCGGGGGCGAAAACAGTTTCGGCCCGGGCGGATACTACGAGACGCCGCTTGAACGGGTATCGCCCTTGTCGAGCCGCGTGCCGCGCGATGCGCCGCGGGTGGCGCTCGCGTTCGTGCTCGACCGCTCCGGCAGCATGCAACGCAACGAAGGCGGCGCCACCCGCCTCGACATCGCCAAACAGGCCACCGTCAGCGCGATCGGCCTCCTGCATCCGGAAAGCCTGATCGCCATCGTGGTTTTCGATTCCGAAGCGAAGGTGCTGCTGCCGCTTCGCCCGGCGAAGGATTCGGCCGGTGTGGCGCAGGCCCTGCGGGCGCTGGAGCCCGGCGGCGGCACCGCCATCTATCCGGGGCTGGTGGAGGCGCTGCATCAGCTTCAAGGCATCGACGCGATGGCGAAGCACATCGTCGTGATGTCGGATGGCCTGACGCAGCCCGGCGACTTTCCCGGAATACTGAAGGCGATTTCCGACCAGGGAATCTCGGTGTCCACGGTCGCCATCGGGGACGGCGCGGACCCGCTTCGGCTCGAGGAAATCGCCCGTATCGGCAAGGGCGCGTTTCACGCAACACAAGACTTCAAGGCGCTGCCAAGCATTCTCTCCCAGGAGGCGCTCCTGTTGTCCGGAAAGCCGGTCGAAGAGCGGTCGGCAACGCCTCTCTGGGTCAAGCGGAACGCGGAATTCTTTGCCGGTGTGCCGGAGAAATTGCCGCCGCTCGGCGGCTACGTACTCACGACCCGCAAGCCGGCGGCCGATCTTCACCTCGTCGTCCCCGATGAAAAGCAGGAGCCCGTTCCGTTGCTCGCGTCATGGCGCTACGGCAACGGCCGCGTCGTGGCGTTGACGACGCAAGGCGCCGGGGCCTGGACCACGGAGTGGCAGGCTCTGGCGGAATATCCGCTCTTATGGTCGCAAATCGTGCGCCACATCCTTTCCGGCCCGGGCGATGCCCTGTCGCCACGGCTCACGCGACACGGCGATGAGATCGAAGTCGATGTGGACGCACTGAACCCGGAGGGTATGTCGCGCGAAGGGCTCAAGATCACGGCGTCGCTGGCCGGCCACGGGACGACGTCCGAGGCCGCAGCGCCGCTCTCGCTCTCTGAGGTGTCGCCGGGACGATATCAAGGAAAGTTGACATTAGATCGGCCTGGCGAATTCACTCTGCGTGTGGCCGCCGATCAGGCCGTCGCCGAGAAGCCGCTTTTCGTGGGCTATCCGGCGCTTTATGAATTCACGCGCGTCGATCCTCGTCGCCTGGCAGCGCTCGCGGCGGCGACCGGCGGCCGGGTGCTTGCATCGGAGGAGCAGATTTTTACGGGTGGCCAGTCACGATGGGTCGCGCGCGCCGCATGGCAGGTTTGGGTTTTGG
>WNFC01001110.1_pt1 | contig 32347 bp, 38 predicted proteins | sample 5400541 | NCBI WGS metagenome assembly WNFC01 (sample SAMN13153342, study PRJNA577476) | soil metagenome | isolation source: 120 cm saprolite under Douglas fir tree site 2 hole 2 replicate 1 | place: USA:California | collected 2015-04-18
ACGCCGCGTGGATGCTTCCGCCCTGGCCCAGCTCTGCGAAGACCAAGCCATGCTCGACGAGCTGAGGGATGGATGGCAGAAGCTCAAGACGGCTTTGCGTGCCAAGGCCAAAGAGGCGGGGCAGACGATTGCCGGGAATGCCTCGGTCCATATTTCCCGAAGTATCGAAGGGCGCCGGGCCATGCTGTCGATCCGTGAATTGGAGAGAGCCGTCCTGGTCAGACAGCGGGAATTCGGATTGACCCCGGCATCGAATAGCAGAGTACAGATGGTTCCTGGAGGAATCGATTACAACGATCCGATGGAACAAGCTTTGTGCGGGCCTGTGGATGAACGGGTGCAATAACTCGCCGCTTACCTCAATAGTACCCATGACCCTCTACCAGCAGAACCGCCACTTACTCCGCGCGGGAGACGTGATCGTATTCCGCGGCGCCGGCAGCCCGCTCTCGTTCCTGATCGAGCTGTTTGCGCCCACCGAATCGCACACGGCCATCGTGCGGCAGCCGGCCGTCTGGAGCTGTTCGGACTGGCACGACGTTCTGATCGCGGAATCGACGCGGCCCATGCGGCTGAAGGCCGGGGACCGCAACGGCGTACAGAGCAACCCGCTGGGTACTGTGATCGAGCTAGAATACGCGCCGCGCGGGACCGCCACGGCGCTGCTCTTGAGCGCGGCGAGCCGCCAGAAGATCGATTGGCAGAAGTTCTATCGGTGGATCGGAGCGTGCCAGGATCACGTCTCTTACGACGTTCAGGGACTGTTCGACTTCCTGTTGCGCGATATCCCGATGATCGGCGCGCGCGTGGCGCAAGGCGAGAAATTGGACCGCATGGTGTGCTCGGCATTCGTGTGCTCGACACTCACCAGGTGCGGCCTCTTGAACGGCATGAACTGGTCGAAGTGCTCCCCGCAGGACTTAGTGGAGTTGGGGATTTACGAGCGCTCCCTGCCTTTGCTGGGCAATCAGAAGCTGGTCCGGTTCGACACGCTCGCTTGAGCGGCTACAACACGCGCGCTTGACCGGCTACAAACTGTCTCGTGGCAAGCTGCTGCCGGTGACTCTCCATCAGGAAAGGCATGGCTTCCGCGAGCGTGGAGAATTTCAGCGCGGCATCTTCGGCATACAGGGAGCGCGACCGGCAGAGTTCGCAATACGGAGGGAACGGCCCCTTGGCGAATTGCTCCTGGATGAGCGAAGCCATCTCCGGTAGAGGCTCCCCATCCAGGCTGTCGTAAGCCAATGCCAGGATGCAATGGCGGGCGGGACACAAAAGCTGCACGATGCGGGCGCGCGGCATGGGCATCAGTCTATCGCAGGGTTGGGCCTAAGCGGGCGGCGCCTTTCTTTTGTTCCGCCGAACTTATTCACCATTACCTCCGTTCCCCGTCACCGCCCGGTTTGGATTTAGGCCCTAACACAACTATGCTTACGCCTGCCAACAGCATGACGCGATCCTGGATCGCTCCGCAAGGCCGCACCCCTCGCGCGCGGGCGCAAAGGGCAACACCGTCTTCTTGATTTCTCCGATGTGCTCGATTACCGTCCCAACACCTGCGCCTATTGCAAATCGGATACCTGGTGCGAATCCCGCGCCAACGGAAAGCCGCAGTGCCGGGCTTGTAAGGTCGAACGGTTTTTCGAACGGTATCTCTATCCGCCGCTGGGCTTCGTGCTCATGGATTGGCAGAGAACCTTCCTGCGCAACGTCTACGGCACGGTAGATCCTTCGAACGGCAGACGGCAGTACCGCAAGGCCTACCGCGCGATCGCCAAGAAGAACGGCAAAAGTTTCCTGTGCGGCGGCCTGCCGATCTACGCATTGGTCGCGGATGAGACCGAGGAATTCCCGGAAATCTACGGCGCCGCGGCTTCGGTGAGCCAAGCCACGCTGGTCTACCGGGCGGCCTGCAAACTGATCCGCAAGAACCCGGACCTATTCGAAAACAAATTAAAAATCCTGCAATCGACGCTCCGGATCGTCCGGCGCGACGGACGCGGGTTCTATCAGGTGGTGTCTGCGGACGGAGACGTAAACGACGGCATCGAGCCATCGCTTTCGATCCTGGACGAGCTGCACCGCTGGAAAACGAAACCGGCGGAAGCCAACTACGCGGTACTGACCTCGGGTAATATCTCCCGGAGCGAGCCGCTGGTAATCGAGATCACCACGGCCGGCAACCAATTCGAGTCGCCGCTCTGGTTCCTCGAACATCAGCATGCGCAGGAACTCGTGGACGGCATATCGCACTCGGACACGTTCTACGCGGAGATCGACGCGGCCGACGCCAAGCGGATCCAGTCCGAACCGGAATACTGGAAATCGCGGGGAGCCCGGGTCGCGGCCAATCCTTCGCACGAGGACAACGGCGGGTTTCTCAAGGACGAGCGCATCGAGGAGCACATGCTCGAAGCGATCGCGCAGCCGGCCAAGTATTACACCTATCTCCGCTTGCATTTAAATATTCCGATCGGTTCGAGCGACAACCCGGCCATCGAACTTCCGGTGTGGAAGGAAGGCACGGGGCCGGAGGATATCTCGAAGTGGCCCGAGTACGACGCCGAATACCTGGCCCTGAAGTGGAAGCTGAAAAACAGGCCGTGCTTCCCAGGCATCGATATTGCCTGGACCACGGATTTCAACGCCTTGGTGTTTCCGTTTCCGCCGTTCCAGGGCGATCCGAACTGGTACCTGCTGCCGTTCTTCTGGATTCCCGAAGACCGCGTGCCGATCCTGGAACGGCAGACCCGGCAGCCGTTGCGCGATTGGATCAAACGGAAGTTTCTGATCGCCACGCCGCGCCGGGACGAAATTCCGGAAGCCATGAAACAGAAGCTGCTCTGGGGCGCGGAGCGCTTCGACGTCCGGGAAATCGGCTACGATCCCTGGAATTGCAAGGACCTGGCGAACCAGTTGCACAACCAAGGGTTTCAGCCCATCGAAGTCCGGCAGGGACCGCCCTCGTTATCCGCCCCCACGAAGAAACTGCTGGAGCTGGTCGTGAATCGCCGATTGATTCACGGCAACCATCCGGTGCTGACCTGGAACGCCTCCTGTTTGTCGCTTGAAATATCGAACGACAATTGCAAGCCCGCGAAACCGCTGAGGGATACGGCGGCCAAACGGATCGACGGGATTTCAGCCACAGTCACCGGGATGAATCGAGCGTTACTGGCAATCACCGTACCGAGCGCTTACTCGGACCCTTCTCAAATTGTCATCTGAACCGATTGCTAAGACGGATAGCCCTTTGCACCTGCAACGCAACTTGAGCGAGCGCCGCGGGAATCCAGGAACGCGGCGGCAAGCCGATTACGAAACACATCAACGCATGAGCATTCTCAAAGCTCCCTTCCCCTGGTTCGGCGGCAAGAGCCGCGCGGCTGAGTTGGTCTGGTCCCGATTCGGCGAAGTGCGGAATTACGTCGAGCCGTTCGCGGGCTCGCTGGCGGTGCTGCTGAGGCGCCCGCATGAGCCGAAGACCGAGACAGTCAACGACAAGGATTGTTACCTCGCTAACTTCTGGCGGGCCTTGCAACACGATCCGGAGGGCGTGGCGCATTACGCCGACGCACCGGTCAATGAAGCCGACCAGAACGCCCGCCATCTGTGGCTGGTGAACCGCGAAGAGTTCCGCGAGACGATGATGACGGACCCGGAGTTCTACGATCCCAAGATCGCGGGCTGGTGGGTACACGGTCAATCCACGTGGATCGGATCGGGCTGGTGCGAACTTCGCGAGCGGCCGCTCAAGAAGCAGCGGCCGCACCTGGGGGACGCGGGCATGGGCGTGCATCGCCAGCGACCGCACCTCGGGCCTGGCTCATTCGGCACCACGATCAATCCGAACAATCGTCGCGAAGGTAACGGGCTGATCGAATACATGCTGCAACTGGCCGACCGGCTGCGCAAAGTGCGTGTCTGTTGCGGCGACTGGAAGCGCGTCACAGGACCATCGGTCACGATCAAGCACGGACTCACCGGCATGTTTCTCGATCCGCCGTACGCGGACACGGCGAAACGAGCCAAGGGCCTGTACGCGGTGGATAGCCTCTCGATTGCGCATGAAGTGCGCGAGTGGGCCATCGCCAACGGCGACGATCCCAAGCTGAGAATCGCGCTCTGCGGATACGAAGGCGAGCACAAAATGCCGCGGTCCTGGAAGTGCGTGCCGTGGAAAGCGGCGGGCGGCTACGGATCGCAATCGGACAAAGCCGGGCGCGCGAACAAGCACCTGGAGCGGATCTGGTTCTCGCCGCACTGTCTCCCCGAACGTCTCAAGCGCGTAGCGTAGCGCCTCCGCACAGCCGCCGCCTATCGAGCCGAATGGCCAAACCCTGAAAACATGATTTCCGAATCGATCGAGTTGGAGCAAGACGCGCGCCGCCTGGCCCCGCCGGATGCCCCACCCGCCCAGTCACCGGGCGATACATCCGGGCGGGGCCGGCTCCATCTGCTCTCCGTCGAACACCAGGCCATGGCGCTGGCTCTCACCCCCAAGCAATTGCGCCTGGTGCTGATGCTCGGCCGGGACCGCACCGACCGGCAGATCGCCTATGGCCTGAGCGTCTCGCCGCATTCGGTGAGCATGGTGCTGGCGCACGTCCGCCGGCTGACGGGGATGAGCCGCCTGGGACTGGCGGTGATGGGATACCTTTTGAGGCAGGCCGGCTTCTCGCAGCCAAGATCAAGGATTTGGATGAGAGGGTGAATTCCATGGCATCTACACTGACCTGGATCTTACGGTTCGGGATCGCCACCTTGGTCGGAGTCGCGGTCAACCTGCTCAAGAAATAAACGTATGGATTGCGCCATCGAAATCTTCCCGGACGAGCAGGACGGCATCGAAGGTGTGGGAATGATTCTGCACCAAGCCTCCATCGTCGAATCTGGCGAAGGGGAATTGGCGGCCGGATGCAAATTGTCGATGGATGGCGCTTTGAAGCTGGCCCACGGATTGATGGCCTGTCTCGAAAGATTGCAGGCAGAAAACTGAACACAAGAATGCCCAGCCCTTTGAACCCTCACGCGGAGACCGCAATCTCCGGGGAGATCCAGGACCGCTGCCGCGTGGAACTGGCGGACGCGCCGCGCCTGGCGGAATGCCTCCGGCTCTATCGCGAGATGGAGCTCGAACGCCTCGGGGAAACGCCGGTCTGACCCTTATTTGTTTTTGCTGGGCTTTCCGGCCTTGTGAGCCGTGCCCTTTTTGGTCGCGGTCGTTTTCTTCCCGGCAACAGTTTTAGCCATGCCCCGAGCATAGCAATTTCAACCTCACTAAAGGACACACAACATGCCACGCTGGCTTCAAATCCTATTGCACATCGCCACTACCGGAGCGGGCGCTTACATCGCCTACTCGACCGGCACGGCGCTGCCACTGGTCATATCGGGCGGCGTCAACACATTGGTCGGTAGCATCGCGCAGAACTACAACACGGACGGCACGCCGCAGGCGCAGCCCTTCGTAAAGGCCCCGAAGTGATCGCGGTCAAGGCCACGCGCGAGGGGCTGGTCGCCAAACGGGTCCAGAACGCCGACGGCACGGTGACGATCACCGGACGCCCTACTTCGAGCGGCTACCTGATCGATACGGTAGTGCCGTTCGTGGCGCTGCCGGACGGGAAAGCGCTGGATCGGTTCGTGCGGGTGACCAATCCGGCCAACGGCCGATCGGCGATCGCCTGGGTGGGAGAAACCGGGCCGTGGAACGAGCACGACGACGCGTATGTGTTCGGGGGCGCACGGCCGGCGGCCGAAACCGGTGTGGACACGCGCGGGCGCAAGACCAACGGCGCGGGCATCGACCTCTCCGAGAAAATCTACCGTCAACTGGGCCTGATCGATAACTCTCCGGTCGAGTGGGAGTTCGTCTGATCGCACCGCGATGCCCCAATATGTTCCGGCGGCTCCGATTGCGGACGTACTGTTCGAGCAGTTGGCCGAACTGCTGACGCACGTCTTGGATTGCACTCGACAGCCCGGCGGCTGCGATACCTGCATCCGTCTCGAAGCCGTCACGAAAGAATTGCTCTGGCCGTTCCGACACCCAGAAAAACGAAGTTAGCCGAATGCCGATCACTCCCACGCTGATTAAACTGCTGGACCGGGCGGAGAACCCGCGCGCCATCCGGGCGGCCTGCTGGGCGCTCGAAAAAGCCACCGGATTGAAGAGCATGGATCTGCTGAGCACCGGGGTCGGCGGAACGCTGGGCCTGGGATACGGCGCGGGCGGCTGGTACGAGCGCAACGGCTTTCACCTTCCGGGATGGAACGCCTACGGCTCCTACGCCGGGCAATTCATCTCGCGGGATACGGCGCTGCAATCGAGCGCGTTTTTCTGCGGCGTCAAAATCATTTCGGAAGACCTGGGTGCGTTGCCCTTCTTCGTGTATCGACGCTCGCAGGACCGGACCCAGATCGATAAGTTCTACGAGCACCCGCTCTACACCACCCTGCACGATCTGGTGAACCCCGAAATCTCAGCCGGGGAATTCGTGGAAAGCCTCACGGCGCACGCGCTCATGACGGGCAACGGGTTCGCCGAAATCCAGCGCGGCCAGCAGACCGTGTATCTCTGGCCGTGGCAGCCGGAGCAGACGCGCATCGTCCGCGACAGCGCCGGCAAACTGTTCTACATCAATTCGGCGACGGGAAAAGACAAGACCTACGCGCGCACCGATGTCTTTCACCTGAAGGGCTGGACCCTGGATGGATTGCAGGGCGAGAACACGCTCATGCGGATGCGCCACGTCCTGGGGATCACGCTCGCCGTGGACGAATACCGCGGCCGGTATTTCGTCAACGACGCGACGCCGGGCGTGGTGCTTACGCGGCCGCCGGGGAGTGAGAAATGGGGTCCGGAAGTCCTGAAGGCTTTCAAGGAAGCCTGGAAGCAATGGCACCGGGGCACGGGGAATTCTCACGAGCCGGCGGTCATCCAGGACGGCATGACGATTGAGAAGATCACGCCTTCGAACGTCGAATCCCAACTCCGCGAATTGAGCCAGCATCAGATCGAGGAAGTCTGCCGCATCCTGCGGTTGCCGCCGCACAAGCTGGCGGAACTGAAGCGATCGACCAACAACAACATCGAGCATCAGGGCATCGATTACGTGAGCAACACCATCGGTCCCTGGGCGGACCGCTGGCGCCGATCCGTCTGGCGCTGCCTCCTGACCACCGACGAACAGACCGCCAACCGGGTCTGGGCAGAGATGGAACTAGCCTCGCTGACGCGCGGGGACTTGAGCACGCAATCGGAAGCCTGGCGGAAGCTGCTCGAAAAAGGCGTCTTCTCGATCAACGAAGTCCGCAAATTCCTCAATCTGAATCCGGTCGAGGGCGGCCAAAACCATTTTATACAGCTCAATATGGCGACGGTGCAAGATGTCGCCTCGGGGGCTACGCTTGCGCAAAACGAGAGCGGGACTTTACCGATTCGTTGAACCATTGCCAGCCAGCATCCGAGGCACAGCGTTCCATCGAGCGGCGAAGTTTGCAAATGATGTCCCGAGCCATCCGGCTCGCGCATCTCTTGCGTGCAGATCCGGCAAGTGTTTTTCATCATTCACTCCGAGGGTAATACGCCATGATCCCCGAATTAGAATCCGACGATCCCGTGTGGTGCCTGGTGAGCTGGGACATCATGCTGCGCCCCTACCGGCGCCCGCGGCGCAAGCTGCGCAGCCGGAAGGCTTCGTTCCCGGACCGCGTCCGAAATCGCTGCTCTGAATTCTAGCTCAAAGGGCTTGCCCTAATCCTATTTTTTCCACGAGGTGCATTTCAAAAACATGTTGGAAACGAAATCCCTTCTACCCAAGAAGCGCGAGACCAAATCCTTCTCGCTCGAAGTCAAGGCATTGCAGGAGGACGGCACTTTTGAAGGCATCCTCGCGGCCTACGGCAACGTCGACCTGGGCGGCGATCTGATCGAGCGCGGCGCCTTCGCCAAGACATTGCAGGAGAGTGGCGGCGAAGTGCCCATGCTGTGGCAGCACGATCCCGCGCAGCCCATCGGCATCATGAAATTGAAGGATTCGCCCGAGGGCCTGATCGCTTCCGGGCACCTGCTGCTCGAAGTGCCGCAGGCCAAAACCGCGTATCTCCTGCTCAAGGCCAAGGTGATCAAAGGCCTCTCCATCGGCTTCGACACGATCCAGGATTCCGTCGATAAGGGCATCCGCCATTTGAAAGAACTGCGGCTCTGGGAAGGCTCGCTCGTGACCTTTCCCATGAACCTCCAGGCCCTCGTGTCCTCCGTCAAAGCCCGGCAGGCGCTCCATACCAAGGACGATTTCAACGAGGAATTGCAGGAGATCCAGCTCTATTCCGCCTCCTACCAGATGCGCTCGGCGCTGTCGTGCGCGCTCGATTCGTGCCGCTACGACTCGGCCCTGTCGGACGAGCAGAAACTCTCGGCCGCCGCCGATTCCATCGACCAGTTCAAGGCCGCGTATCTCGAAATGCTGCCGGCGCTGCTGGCCCTCGAAACCTCCGAAGGCATGGGCTGGATGGCGATGGCCAAGCGGATCGAAACCAAAGCGGGGGCCATGCTCTCGGCCGCCAACCGCAAGATTATCGCCGACAGCATGACTTCGCTGGAAGCCTGCAAAAGTTCCCTTCAGGCACTGCTCGACTCCGCCGATGCGGGCAAGTCGGCAGCCGCCCCACCAACTACCGAGCCGGGTCCCGATTCCCACTCGTGGTTCGATGCTTTCGCGCAGGAGTGGAAGCAGCAACTGAACGCCCAGTAACGGCGCAACCCCCCATCCAACAATCCTCACCGACCCCAGAACCACCCACAGGAGAACCACGAATCCATGACCCCCGAAGAAATCAAAGCGATGGAAGACATCCGCACCGCCACGCTGGCTGCGATGGCCGCTTCCAAAACCGAGCACGCCAAGGCGCTCGGCGACCTCTCGACCGCCCTCATCGCGCGCATCGACGAACAGAAGACCAAGGGCTCGATCGACCCCGAGACCAAAGAGAAGATCGACCGCCTGTTCGCGCGCCTCGACAAGCTGGAGCTGGACTCGACCCGTCCCGGCAGCGCGGCTTCCGTTTCGACCGAAGGCAAGAGCGCGGGCGAGCAGGTTATCTCGAGCGAAACCTTCCAGGCCGCGCAGAAATTGCAGTGGCTCGGACAGACCAAGGTTCCCTTCGCCGTGAAGGGCTGTCTGCCCCAGATCGAAATCCCCGGCCGCAAGAGCGCCATCACCACGGTCGGAGTCGGCACCGGGACCAGCGGCGTGCAGATGCCGCAGCGTTTGCCCGGCATCACCGGCCTCGCGCGGCAGGCCCTGCGCATCCGCGATCTGTTGACCGTCCGGCCTCTCACCACCGGCAATTCCTTCGACTGGGTCAAGGAGCTGGCGCGCACCAATAACGCCTCTCCCCAGATCGAATCGACGACCAAGGCGGAATCGACCTACACCTACACCGTGCAATCGGGCTCCGTCAAAACCGTGGCGCATTTCATCAACGTCTCGCGCCAGGCTCTGGACGACATCGATTGGCTGCGCGGCAACATCGACTCGAACCTGATCTACGGACTGAAGGTCAAGGAAGAGTCCGAAATCCTGGCGGGCGACGGGCTGGGCCAGCATCTGAGCGGCCTGGTCACGCAGGCCTCCGCGTACAACACCGCGCTGCACGTGGCGGCCGACACGCGGCTCGACCAGCTCCGCCACGCCATCTTGCAGGCGCGCCTGGCCGGGTTGGACACTTACGCTCCGGACGGCATCGTTCTCCATCCGACCGATATGGAGAAAATCGAATTGATCAAGGTGGATCAGTCGGGGGCCAACACCGGCTTGTACATCCTCGGCGATCCCAAGACCGGCACGCAGATCAAGTTCGTCTGGGGCCTCCCCGTGGTGGAATCCGATTCCATGAGCGTGGGCCAGTTCCTGGTAGGCGGCTTCTCCACCGCCGCCGAATTGGTGGACCGCATGGCCGCCACCGTGCTGATCTCCTTCGAGCACGGCACCAATTTCACCGACAACATGGCCACCATCCTCTGCGAAGAGAGATTGGGCCTGCCCGTCAGACGGCCCGACGCCTTCATCCAAGGCACATTCGTCTAACCCTCAAACGCCGTTTAGCCCCGTGCGCCCGCGCGCCAGCAAAGCGCGGGCGCACGGAGTTATCCAGGACCGCGCAGTCGTCAAACAGAGCCTCCAGCAAACACCGTGACGCCGCGCTGGCACCTCCGCCCCGCGAGCAGATCGTCCGAACAAAAAAAGAAACCTTTATGCCAAGACTGATCGCTATCCGCCAGTTGACCGGGGACTACGGCTGCGTAGACCCAGGCCAGCAGTTCGAGACCGACGCAGAGACCGCCGAGTCCCTGGAATCGCGCGGCCTCGCCTACGTCTACCGCCCGCCGCGCTCCTTAGCGGAGCGTAAGGCCATGCAGGCGCCCGAAAACAAGGCCATGCAGGTGTCCGGCGACAAGGGCCATCCGTTCGAATTCATCGTCCGCTCGAAATAACTCTCATGCGCATCCTGCCCTGGAACCATCGTGTGCCCGTGCTGCGGGTGGTCACCCCGCCCGCGATGGAGCCCCTGTCTCTGGCCGAGGCCAAGCAGCAGATCCGGCTGGAGCAGGATTTTTCGGACGAGGACGACTACCTCTATCTCCTGATCGGCGCGGCCCGGCGCTTCTGCGAGCGCAGGAAAAGCTATTGCCTGGTCGAGCAGACCCTGGAATATTCCATCGACTGGTTCCCGCACTATCCGTTGGACGGCCTGGTGCTGCCCTATCCGGGAAGCAATTTGGGAATCGGCCTGTCGGCGTTTGCGATCGAATTGCCGAGGGCCACGCCGTTGCGCTCCATTCTGTCGGTCTACTACAGCGATTCGAACGGTGTCGCCGCCCTGTGGGATGCCTCCAACTACCGGGCCGAGACCTCCCGCACCCCCGGACTGCTGGTGCCGAATTACGGAGTGTCTTACCCGTCGTTCACGCCGCAGAACCAGAACGCGGTGAAGATCCAATACGTGGCGGGACCGGCGCTGCTCTCTCCGTCTGATGAAATCGACCCGTGCATCAAATTGGCGATGGGCCTGTTGGTCGGGCACTGGTATCAGAACCGCGAAGCCGCCGGAGGCACCGGAGGATTCGGAGTCATGCGGGAGCACGCCTTAATGGTGGACGACCTGCTGGGACTGGACCAACTGATTTTCTGAACGCTGGCTGGGCTCCCGCGCAAGCCCGCTCCGCAGACGTAAAAGGCCAAAGAGAATTACATCGTGTTGGTCAGTGCCATCATGCCCACGCGCGGGCGCCCGCAATTCGCTCAACGCGCACTGGAATGCTTTCTCTCGCAGACCTGGCCCGAGAAAGAACTGGCGATCCTGGACGATGCGGACAACCCGAGTTTTCCGGATGGAATCGCAGGCGAAGGAATTTACTACGAGCGGTTGAAGCGCAGGCTATCGATCGGCGCCAAACGAAACCTCTGCTGCTCGCGGGCCTCGGGCGACGTCCTGATGCACTGGGATGACGACGACTGGAGCTCGCCGGAACGGATGGCCGATCAGGTAGAACGCCTGAGTCAAGCGAACTGCGGGTTGACCGGTTATCACTCCATGATCTTCGAGGACCGGGATACCGGGAAGCGCTGGAAGTATACAGGCCCCCTGCACGGCGCCGATGCCCTTGGCACCTCGCTCTGCTACACGCGCCGGTTCTGGATGGCGCATCCGTTCCCCGATCGACAGGTCGGCGAGGACGGAGCGGTTACGGGCCGCGTCTCGGGCATTCTCTCGGTGGACGCCGGCGATTTGCTGATCGCCACGATTCACCCGGGCAACACCAGCCCCAAGACCATGGGCCGCCGCTGGGCGCTCCTCGACTGACCGTTCTTTTTCCGCCCGCGCTTTTTCACCTGCCCAGTTCCCGGCGGTGAAGCAATTCGACCCGTTACAAATCGCAACTCAACTCTAAAAGGACACCAAACAAAACAATGGCTGCAATCACGAATATCTTCACCGATACGATCTCGATTTCGTACTCGGGCAACGGCAAAACCGTCTCCACCAAAACCGGCACCTACACCGGCACGCACGACGCCGGCGTGGCGCTCGTAGTGCCCGCCGGCTCGGTGGACCTGCTGGTTGCCATCGAATTCCCGGTGGCCGGGATTCAATCCCTGGTCATGGCCGCTTCCGAGGACGTCACCGTCAAGACCAACGCGATCTCACCGCCCGCCGATTCGTTCACGGTGAAGAAGACCGCCGGCGTGGTGTGGGGCTCGGATTATCACAACGCCTGCCCCTTCGGCACCAACGTCACGGCATTCTATATCTCGAACGCAGGGGTCACCGACGCCAAGTTCGATTTCCGCGTGCTGTACAACTAACCCAACTCTGGCGATTCTCTTTGCGCCCGTTCGTCAACGGATGGGCGGGCGCGGAGATCCAAGAGTCAGCCTCAATCTGCGAACTCCTCATGAAACTGAACCTGGGTGCGTGCGACCGGAGATTCCCCGGATTCACTTCGGTCGATATCGTTCCGCCGGCGGACGAGATCGCGGACCTTACAAAGCCGTGGCCGTGGGAGACAGCCAGCGTCCAGGAAGTGCTGGCATACGACGTCTTCGAACACCTGCCAAATAAGCGCCACACCATGAACGAGCTGTGGCGCGTGCTGAAGCCGGGCGGGATCGCACGCATCCAGGTCCCTCACGCAACCCTGGGAGACGGAGGGCATTGCGACCCGACGCATTGTTCCTACTGGACCTGCAGCGACTTCGAATACTATGTGCCGGGAGTGCCGGAACGGGAGCGCTTCCGCAATTCAGCCTACTATGGAGTGAAGGCAGATTTCCGCATTTTGAACCTCACCTCCCGCGGACACATTCCCACGCAACGCTGCGAACGGAAGTTCGGCGGGTACGTGACTGAGATCCAGGTGGTGATCGAGGCCGTGAAATGAGCGGCGGCGATTATCAGCTATTCAGCGGACGCAGCACGGCCAAGGGTATATGGCTGTCGGCTTCTGACCTGGACCGATTGCTGTATGCCTGCCTGCCGGGCCTGAGCGGTCAGGATATCTTGACGCGGGAGTTGATGACGGAAGCGCGATGCGAAGAATGCGGTGGAGTGAAGTCCACGAATTGCTCTCCTGAATACATCGACCATACCCCCGGTTGCCCCGGAGTCGCCAGATATCTGTTCGTGCAGCAAATGATCAAGGATGCTGCAAAGAAATCGATCTGGCGGCGCATCTATGAAATCGCCGTACCATGAAGAACGATCTCTCGGTCATCGTCCCCTCGAAGACGGCATCGAATCTGATCCCCTGCGTTCAGGCGATCCGTGCGGCTGGCGAAGTCGCGGACATCATCGTGGTGAGCGATTTCGACGATCATGCCCTAGCGCGTCTGGCGCTTGAGGAATGCCCCGGCGTCGGATGTCTCTGCAAGATCGCCAACCTCGTAGCCGGCCAGAAGCCTTTCGTCTTCGCGCGCAATGTGAACATCGGCATCCGGGCAGCCGGGTCTGACGACGTGATCGTGCTCAACGACGACGCGCTGCTCCAATCCCCCGGCGGCTTCACGCTGATGCAACAGGCCGCCGAAGACTACCCGGAGTTCGGCATCATCGGCGCCACATGCAACAACGTCGGGAATCCCAATCAGTCACGGATCAAGGGCGGCGGTATCTACGGCGCTGGCATTCGTGGCGGATTGCTCGCCGGGTTGCGCCAGGACAAGCGCATGGTCTGTTTCACGGCGGTTCTCGTTCCCAGGCGCACGCTCGAAAACGTAGGCCTGTTGGACGAACGGTTTATTTCGTATGGCTGCGAAGACGACGATTATTGTTTGCGCGTGCGCAAGGCGGGATTGAAGATCGGCATTCACGACGGTTGTTATGTGGATCACGGCTCTCTCGCATCGAGTTTCCGAGCAAAGGGCGGCGCCGGTGGAGATTATCGTCCGAACCTGCGGCGTTTCATCGAAAAATGGGGCGTGGACAATTGGGGATGCGATCGGACACATTCGCACTTTAAGGAATTGTTTCCGTGAGACTCGCCGTCGTCGCCGGAGGCTGGCACTGGCCGCTCCACTTCTTCGCATCCGTCTCGAAGCAGGCGGGCGCGGCGGACCTGTTCGCCGTGGGGCACCGTTCCCCGGACCTGCCGGTTGTGCGGGAAGAGAAGCGCGCGATTCTCGAAGCGCTGCCGGGCGAGCTGGGCCGGGTGGACCGCGAACTCTACGGCCGCTATGCGGACACCGCGTGGCTGCATCGCCTGGGATGGCGCTATCGGGAAGAACCGAACACGGTAGGCGATTGGGGTTTCTTCAATCAATGGCTGGAGACGCACGACTACCGCAACTACGACCTGATCCTGTTCTGCCACGACGATACGTACTTCCGGCCGCGCACCGATCTATTCAAGTTCCTGGCAGCGGTTGCGTCGTCGTCCGATTGGCTGATCGTTTCGCACAGCAAATATCCCGAGGCACCGCAAGGATACCTGCGCGGTTCGTTCGAATTCTGGACGCCGCAAATGCTGGACCTTTTGGGCGGCAAGATCGACCTGGGGCGGCTCGGCATGACACGGATGGGTCAATCGGACACACCGGTTGGAATGGAGGCCCTGTCGTCCTGGAATGCCACTTGCGATCCCTTAAGACGCTTCATGAGGGAGCGGAAACTGACGGACCGGATCGCCTATCTGTCGAATCATTACCGGATCTCACCCTGGGCGATCGAAGGGGAGAGAGGATTCGTCAGCATGCAGGGCGGGGCACCATGGTCGTTCGAAGCCGGATTGCAAGCCTACCCGCTGCCCAACACGAACGCGGATAGCCCTGTGAGCCGGCACGCAAATACAGAGGGTTCGTCCGGTATCCAGGACCGCGGCGGGGCGGAATGAGCGTTCACAAACTCAGACGTCCAGCGGAGCGATGGCACAAAGACGTGCTGGCACTGGCGCGGCAATTGATGCAGAAGTATCCGGGCCTATCGCGCGATCAGGCGTGGAAGGATGCACGCGGAACGATCCGGATTTCCGGAGAAAAGTATCGGAGTGCCAAGAAAGGAGCGGCGTGAGCGGCAGGCCCATCGTATTGATGCAGCCCTACGTCCCGGAGTCCGCCATCGCGGCCGTCTCGGAGGTGTTACGCTCGCGCTGGATCGGGCAGGGGCCGAAGGTCGACGAATTCGAGCGCCAGTTTTCCCGGCAGATCGCCGGCGGGCGCCCCTCGGTGGCGGTCAGTTCCTGCACCGCGGCGCTGCACCTCGCCTACATCCTGGCGGGAATCGAGCCGGGCGATACGGTGCTCGCACCGCTGTTTACGTGTACGGCGGCCAACGAAGCGCTGCTCTATCGCGGGGCCAAGATCCGGTTCGTGGACGTGGAGAAAGACTCGCTCAACATGAGTCTCGAATACGCACTCGCTCACGGCCTGAACGAAGCCAAGGCGGTTTCGATTGTCCACTACGGCGGCATGCCGGCCGATGTCGGCGGATTCGTACGCCTGCTGCCGGGCACCCCGCTCATCGAAGATTGCGCGCAGGCGCTCGGGGGCTCATACCGGAATACCATGATGCCGCTGGGGGGCTGGGCCGACTACGCCTGCTACAGTTTTCAGGCCGTGAAGACAGTTACGACCGCCGATGGCGGAATGCTGTTGCCTTCTTGCCGTGTCGATACAGCGGCGGCCACGCTCGCCAAGGCCAAGCGTCTCCGCTGGTTCGGAATCGACCGCCAAGCGAAGTTAGACGGCACCTGGGCCAACGATATTACGGAGCTGGGGTACAAGTACCAGATGACCGATATCGCAGCCGCCATGGGGATCGAAGGGCTGAAGACGCTCGACTGGCAGATCGAGCACCGCCGCACATTGCGGAAGACGTATTTCTGCGGGTTCGAAGGCATCGACGGAATCCGGCTGCTCGACACCGATCCGCATTCGGCATGCTGGCTCTGTACCGTGCTGGTCGAAAGGCGCGAAGATTTCAAGCGCAAACTGAAAGACGCCGGAATCGAATCGGACCAGGTGCATTACCGCAACGACCGGTATTCGATCTTCAAAGAATTCCGGGGCGAGTTCCCGAACATGGATGCCATCGACGGAAAGTATCTCTGCCTGCCATTGCACATGGGGATGTCAGTCGAGGACGTGGAGCGGATCTGCGATGCGGTCAGGAGCGGCTGGTAAAGGCCGTTATGAGCATTGTCGTCTACACCGTCGTATTAGGAGGCTGGGATTATCTGCGTCCCCCGGTAGCGATCGAGCCCGGCGTGCGCTATCTGGCGTTCGTCGATCAGCCCATGCCGCCCTGTCCGCCGTGGGAGTTCCAGCCGGCCTTCACGCCGTACGGTACGCACTCGCGGAACAGCAGGCTGCCGAAGATCCTTCCGCATCTGCATTTCGATGCCGAGTATTCGGTCTACCACGACGCCAACTTCGCGCTGAAGGTCCCGGCCAGCTATCTGACCGCGTACCTGGCAAACGGACGCGACATTGCGCTGTTCGAGCATCCCTGCCGCATACACATCGAGCAGGAGGCCAAGACGATCCTGGACAGGCCAGCCGAATTCCCCAACGTGGATCCGGGAGAGATCCGCCGGCAGATCACGCGCTGGAAGCACATGGGCGCTCCGCTCGGGTTGTGGGCGGGGGGGCTGATCGTCCGCCGGCACAACGAGGCAGTGGCGTCCTTCAACCGCACCTGGTGGCAGGAGTTCATGGCGGGCTGCTCGCGCGATCAGTTCTCGCTGCCCATGGCAAGGTCCTTGACGGGGATCGAGATCCAGAATATCCAGGGCGACCTCTTCAATAATCCTTTGATGGCGTTCCACTGGCACGCGGCCTGGAAAGATAAAGGGGATAACCCGGCCATGGCAGACCGGATGCGGCCGTACCGGGATAGAAGAGTCAGGCTGGAAGAACTGGCAGACCGTCCGTAACAAGCGGGGGAAAAAGCCGGTCTGGCTCTTCGGTCCTGCAGGCGGAGGGTGAGGCGGGCGCGGGGGCCAGCAGTCAGCTTGACGGCTTCGTATCGCAAGCATCGCCGCAAGCCGTGCAGACGTAGCAGCAGGTGGCCGCGCCGAATCCGTCGTCGTCTCCAGAGATTTTGACTGGAGCGTTGCAACAATCCGAGACCGACGCGATGGCAACTGAGGCGCGCACATTACGTTCGCGCTGCTGGTCGGCCAACCGGCGCTTGAACGTTTCGCGAATCCGCTGGCGCGTGTTCATCACTCACAGCTTACCGCCGACTCTTGGACAACTACGCAAGGCAACTCCGCAGACGTAACGGCGCAAAGAGAATCATCGCCCGAAGTTCACTATGCAATCGATCCTCGCCTGCCTGCGCGTCAAGAACGAAGCCCGCTGGATCGCACAAGTGCTCCAGTCCATTCAACCGTTGTGCCAGCGCATCCTGGTCTTCGACGATCGTTCCACCGATGACACGGTAGAGATAGCCCTGAATCGGGGAGCGGAAGTAATCCGGTCGCCCTTCGATGGACTGAACGAAGCGCGCGACAAAGCGTACCTGCTCGACGAATACCTGATCCCGGCAGATCCGGATTGGGTGCTGGCGATCGACGGCGACGAAATATTGACGCCCGATTCGATCCCGTTCGTTCAACGCGCCGCGGCCCGTCCCCAGGTCTCGCACTGCTCCTTTCGCGTGTTGTATCTGTGGGACCGGGAAGACCAGATCCGCACCGATGGAGTGTACCGGGATTTCCGGCGCTCTTCCATGTTCCGGGTAAGAGGCCAGCACGGTTTGCATTTCCCCGCGTCGACGTCGCACGGCGGGAATTTCCATTGCAAGAGCGTCCCTCAGGGCTTACGCGGAATCGGCTCGCCGCTCGAAGCCAAGCTCCTGCACTACGGCTATCTGCACCGCGAGGACCGGCTCAGGAAATACGCGTGGTACCGGGCGCACGATCCGCACGCGCTTTCCGAAGACGGTTACCGGCATGTGGTGCAGGGCGACTTACCGGAGATCCCGGCCGGAATGCGCTTGCTGCACGGCGGGCCGCTCAAACTCCAAACGCTCCGCTCCTCCGATTTCTAGCGCAAAGGGCTTACCCGCTTTTCGAATTCCATGGCGTTTCAAACTCTAATCCGTGCCGGAGACTTGCCCCGCCGTCTGACGTTCTACACCCAGACGGTCTCAAAATCTCCCACCACCGGAACCGAAACGCTGACCTGGACCGATGAGTTCTGCACGGTGTGGGGCTCGATGGGACCGTCCGGAGATCCCAAGGCGTACGACCAGAACCGTTTCGTCCAGGAAGAGCACGGGCAAACGACGATCCGCTATCGCAAAGGGATTATCGCCACCATGCAGTTCGAATTTCAGGGACGAAGATTCGATGTGCTGAACGTATTAGACGTGGATGAACGGCACATCAAAATGATCCTGACCGTCAGAGAAGTTCACTGATTTCTGTTTTGGCTCTAGCGTGAGTGCCGCCATGCAGCACCGCCCGCCACGAGCGGATGGGTCAAATCCACAAGTATTTAGCCTAAAGGGTAAATTGAGTCCATCGACTAAACTTCCCCGCTCTTGGTTCACTTCGCAAGTTCACTCGCCTAGCCCGCACGGGCGCAAAGAGAATCACCGCTAACCTGTCATGGCACTTCGCACTAAAAACATAGCCCGAGGCGGCGGCAAGGGCGGCGTATTCAAAGCCGATATCCAGGGCCTCAAGGAGCTGGAGCGCAAGCTGAAAGCCTTGCGCATGGACAGCCCGGAGATCACCGCGGAACTGTTCGGAATCGTGGGTGGGGCAGCCGACGACCTGCGGGACCGGATGCGCTCCGCGGCGCGCTCGGCCGGCTGGGGTAGCCAGAAAACCACCGTTCAGGTTCCCGGCCAGAACGTCATGAAGCCGGTAACCGGCGACGACGCGATCGACACCATCTTTTCCTACGACACCCCGCGCGGCGGCTCCGGGCGCCAGCGCATTTCCGCCCTGGCCGGAGTCGCCAAGAAACGGACCATGATCGTGTGGCGGGCGGCGCGGCATCCCCAATCCCCCAAGGCCCAACGCCGCTATCCCGAATTGGTGGCCGAGAGTTTCGCCTCGATGCTGGAATTCGGAACCACCCGCATGCCCGCCAGACCGGCCATCCGCTCGACCATCGAAGGGGCCAAGCAGTCGATCCTCGATAAACTGAGCGAAGGATATAAGGCGCTGGTCGAGAAATATTCGCGCTAGTTTATCACGTCGGCAGCGCGGAGAAGAGGCCAGCGGCGGGGCTGAATGTTACGCCGGTTCGGCGGGCGCGATGCCGGCTGCGGACGTGCGCGTGCGCGTGGCGTCGATGGCATCGAGCAGAGCCTGGACCTTGCGCCCGATCTGAGTCCCCTTGGCAATCGAGGCGTGTGCCAGCCATTCGCGGACGGGTTCGGCTGCCTGATAGATCCCGGCCAGTTCAGGGGAATGGCCGCTGGTGACCAGGGCTCCCGATTCCACCGCGTCTTGCAAGCCGTGGATGGCGCGGTTGATGGCGTCGCGGCGCCAGCGCAGATCGGTCAACGCGCGCCGGTATTCCTCCGGGGTCAAGATTTCGATTTTCGTTTCGGTTCCCACGTGTGCAAACAGCATGCCTCAATCCAGGATCACGACGCAAGCCCGCTCCTCTGACCCACAGGCGCAAAGGGTTATCCGGGAGAGTGCCGGTTGAGCCCCGAAGAAATTGTCTATCAGGCCCTGGCGAACGATTCGGCCATCGCTCTGATCGTGGGCAACCGCATCTCTTCCCGGCACGTCATCCTGGGCCAGGAGCTGCCCTGCATCACCTTCCAGATGATCGGCGGGCACATGCACTACACCCAGGACGGCTTGGACGCCATGCAATCGCCGGTGGTGCAGATCGACTGCTGGGCCAGAATATCGAGCTACGACGTCCTCACGGCGTTACGAATCGCGGTGATCGATTGCCTGAACGGAGCCGATTCCCCGGGCGTCGGCCGGTACTTCCTGATCACCGACGACGGCACGGACTTCGTGGAAGAAAAAGGAACCATCGGACGGAAGAAGATCGATGCGATTGTGTGGCACAACCGCAACGCATAAAGCCGGCTTGGCTCTTCGGCCCCGCACGCGGAGAGCGAGGCGGGCGCGTGGGCCAGCAGTCAGCTCTCTTTTCTAGCCAGAACGCCGAACAGGCGGGCACTGACTCGCCAACGGGACCGGCGTGTTGCGTTCCGCTGTCGGAGCAGGGCGATGATTCTGTTTCGCGTTATCGCCGGGGTCTCATCCGGCAGGCACGGCAGAAACTGAGTATCTCCAGGCTTGGCATGTGCCATGCCCTCGATGATCCAGTAGCGGCGGCAACGGTCAGCGCCCCTCCACTTGGGGCGATGGCAGAACTGCTGTATGTCTTCAGCCGCGCGCCGGTCCAGATCCTCGGGCCATTCAGGCAGGGTTTTCAGCACAGTCAGCCTGCGTTTTCCTCATCACCGACCACTTCGTATGCGGAATAATGCGTCAACGGAATTGCCAGCGGCAAGTTGTGCGTCAGCAGCTTCCGGAGTGCGGAAGCATGTCCCCGTACTGCTTCTTGGCGGGTGCGGTAGTGCGCCGTGAACACCGCAAACAACTCGATCCCCTCCAGAAAGACCATCGTCTCGTAACCGTGCTCTGGCTCGCAGATATGCAACGGATCTTCCGCGTGAGCGCCTTCAAGGCAGACAGTCGAGACCGTTACCTTCTTGGCCCAGCCATCTTCCCAACTGCGATTAAGGGCGCTGATCCCGATGGGCAAGCCGAAGGTACCGCTTACCTCGGAGAGCCTCACCTGCCGCGCGTTCATTCCTGCTGGCCGTGGCATCCGATCACTCGCAGCCATCATGCCCGCTCTTGGATCGCGACGCAAGCTCACTCGCCTAAGCCCGTGATGGCGCAAAGAGAAGCGACCGCGCTCGTGGATCTGATCTGACTTATGACCTGCTGCGGCCCTCTCAAAGATATCTCGACGATGGACGATTTCATTCCGGTCTATCTGTGTACGGAGTGCGGCAAACAGGGACCGCCCAGCGCCTTCCCGGATGAGCGGGAGCCCTCCCCAGAACCGATGACTCCGTTCGCACGCATGCGCGAGACCGTGGCCGGCGGATTGGATCGCTTGGCCAACTGGATCGCGCCCCGCTACTGATTTCCCGTTTCACCCGCACGCCCGCCCAGGGCCAGTTTTTAAAAACCAAACACCTAAAGGAGCAGCACAACTATGGCAGGCAGATTCGCCAAAGGTACCGGTCTATTCGTGGAGGATCTGGCAGCGCCAGGGAACTTCACGAAAATCGCCAACGTCAAGGGCATCGATGGCCCGAATTTCAAGGTAGACATCAAAGACACCACCACGCATTCGACGGTGGGGAACTTCAAGGAAAAGACCGCCGTTCTGGTGGACGCGGGGCAACTCAAATTCACCGCCAACTTCGACCCCGACGATCCGACCCTCGATCCGGTCCTCGCGACATCGCTGTTCGGTTCGATGAAGAGCCTGACGTCGCGCAATTGGCAGCTCCGGCTGCCTCCCTCGAATCCCAACAAGCAGATGATGGCTTTCGCCGGCTTCGTCATCGATCACGGGTTCAAGTTTCCGGTGGCCGACATCCAGGAAGCCATGGTCACCATCGAAATCGACGGCGAGCCGGTGTGGGGAGTCTTCGCTTAATCGGCGATGCGGCCGGGGATGCTGACCGCATGAGAGCGCCCGGCCGCTTTTTTCCATTCGCAAAACCAAGGATCTATGTCAGTCACCATCACGCTTGCGGGCCAAGTCCGCACTCTGCATTACAATTTCGCGCAGACCAAGAAGTTGAAGAAAGAATTTAAGTTCATGGGCTACGAGGATCTCATCAAGCTCATGCCGGAAGAGTATCTTCCCACGGCGCTCTACGACGGATGCGTCCAAAAGGAAGGCCTCACGCCGGAAATCATCGAAGGCGAATTGACGGGCCCGGATATCGATAACGCCTTAATCGCTTTCTGCACGGCTTTTTTCCCCCAGCGCGTAGCCAGGCTCCTTACCTACGTCGAAGAGAACCGGGAGCAACTGGTGAAAAAACTGGAAGCCGGCCTGAAAGCGGAGCCGCCGGCCGAAACGCCGAGCGAAACGAACAAGCCCCTGATCCAGTAGACGAATGGGTGGCGCTCGAAGCCATGTGCTGCCAGACGCTCGGCATGTCCGTCGCCGAATTCTGGGAGCTGGATTACGAGCGCTACTACGCCCGCCTGGAACGGTGGGAAGCGCAGGAGTACCGCTGGGACCTGCGGTTCGGGACGATCGCCTCGGCCTATCTGAATTCCAAGCAGAAGGAAGGCGCGACACCTGTCTCTGCCGGCGCCTGGTTCGGATACGCGGATCCCGAAGACCCGGAAGAAGACTACGAAATGAGCGTGGAGGATACCGTGGCCTTCCTCAAGCAGAAGTGCCGCCCTCCGGTTTGAGTTCTTAATCTAAATGCTGCTTCAGGAATTGCTGGTCAAAATCTCGGCCGACGTAAGCGAGTACACCTCGGGCATCGCCGAAGCCGTGGGCCAGGCCAGCGAACTGGAAAGCGCCTTCTCCAGCCTCGGAGTCGGACTCTCCGCGGCCGTGACAGGTCCCTTGGTGGCCATCGGAGCGGCCGCCCTGGATGCTGCGGCCAACATCAAGGAAGCCTATAACGCCATTATCGTAGGGACGGGAGCGGTAGGCGACAACCTCGAATCGCTGAAAGGCTCGTTCGCTGCGGTGTTCGCCGAAGTTCCCGCCAGCGCCAAGGAAGTCGGCGGAGCCATCGCGTTCATCAACAACGCGCTCGATCTGACAGGCGCGCCCCTAGAACAACTGACCGCACAGTTGGCCAAGTTGTCGGAAGTGACCGGGACTTCGTTAATGGAGAACGTCCGGTCGCTGGTTCCGATTTTCAATCAATGGCAGGTGGCCACCCAAGACCAGGCGCAAACCCTGAACTATCTCTGGGGCATCGCGCAGCACACCAACACCAGCATGCTGCAGTTGGGCCAGGGGCTGACCGCATACGGCGCGAACTTCCGGAACATGGGAGTGGATCTCGAAGGCACGGCAGCCATCATCGGGGAATTGAGCAAGCTCGGCATCCCGGCGGAACGTGTCATGGCGGGCCTGGCGAAAGCCGTCAGCAACATGTCCAAGGCCGGGGTGGATACCTCGGACGGTTTCCGGCAGGTCATCGACTACATCAAGATGGCCTCCACCGAAGCGGAGGGATTGAAGCGCACGCTCGATATTTTCGGAGCGAAGGGTGGCGGCCAAATCTTTCAGGCGATCAAGCTGGGCGGCCTCGACGTGGACCCGCTCACCGCGCAGATGAAGTCCTACAACGCCTCGATTGCCGAGACGCAGGAAAAAACCAAGACCTTCACGACGGTTCTGAAAGAGGAATGGAACAAGCTGCAACTGGGCCTGGCCCCGGTGGGCACGTCCATGACCAACACGCTGAAGGACGCGCTCCTGGCGTTCGATCCGCTCATCGCTGCCATCGGAAGATTGGGAACGGCGTTTGCATCGCAGCCGGAGAGTTACAAAACCATCGAACTGGGCATCGTCGGGATTGCGGCGGCGGCAGGCCCGGCCATTCTCGCACTCGAAAAGCTGAACGCCTGGGTGATCTCACCCGCGATTGCGGCGCTCAGCTCGACGCTCGGGCCGGGCGGGATGATCGGCGAATGGATGGCCGGGACCGTCAGCCTGTCGGGGACGGCGGTGGCGTTGACTGCCGCGCTGGCCGCGCTCGCTCTGGCGTTCGCGGGACTCGCCTTCGATGTGGGCGGGGCCGCCACCAAGCTGGGCGGGTGGCTCGACAATCAGGGTATCAATCTCTTCGAAATCCTGAAAGGGGCGGCACTAGGAAAAAGCCCGGCAGAGATAGCTGCGGCCAGCGCCGAGGCCTCTGCCAAGACGCTCGGCGACCGGGCGACGGACAAGCAAGCGGCGGCTCTCACCAACGCCTACGGGAATGCTTTGCAGCCCGGCTCGGATGCCGCGAACGCTGCGGCGGACACTCCCGAGGGTAAGGCAGCAGCCGCCAACGCCGTTGCCATTGCCAAGGCCCGAGAAGCGGCCAAAAAAGCGGCCAAGGAACTGGAAGAGGCGCTGTCCGTCTTCGGCCTGAAATCGCAGGAGGAGTTGGTCAAATTCCCTGCGGCGCTCGAAAAGATCGGCGCGGCCTTCGATCATGGGGCCTTGAGCGCGCAGCGATATGGCTTGGCCATCGAAGGAGCCATCGCCAAGGAACTGAGCGAAGCGGAGAAGCTGAGCAAGAGTTCCTTCGCTGTGGAATTGTCCGGCGCGGAGACCAAGGGCTTCCAGAAAGACCTCGCGGGCTTGAATACGGACCTAGCCGCCGGGCGGGTTTCGCTCAAACAGTATGTGGAGGCGCTGAAGGATCTGCAGGACCGGTTCGCGGCGGCGACCGGAACCTCCCGTCAGAACGCGCTGAAACATCTGGGCATTCCGTCGCACGAAGATTTACAGGAAGCCTATGCGGATGCGCAACGCTACTATGCGCAGATCGTCGCCGACGCAAATCATACCGCGCAGGAAGAAAACCTGGCCTTCGAGAAGAAGCAGGCTGCCGGGCAGCAAGTGGACCCGCGGCTAATTGCCTACGCGCGCGTCGGGGTTACGCCCCAGGAGGTGCTTCAGCATTCCGCGCAGGTCGCGCAGGGCGATCTCGATAAGGTTTGGAACGACGCGGGCGCCACTACCGCTCAGAAATTCGCCACCTTCCAAAAGACCTATAGCGCGATCGCCGCCACGGACCCGACCAACAACGCGCTGCTGCGTCTCAATATTCCCTCGCGGACGCAGCTCGAAGAAGGCGCCAAGGCCGCGCAGGCCGACCTCGATCAGGTCATGAACGATGCCGCCACCAGCATCGCTCAGAAATTCGCGACCTTCGAGAAGACGTACAGCGCGATCGCCGCCGCCGATCCGACCAAAAGCGTGCTGCTGCGTCTCGGAATTCCCGACCGGACGCAGCTCGAACAACACGCCAAGGCCGCGCAGGCCGATCTCGATCAGGTCATGAACGATGCCGCCACCAGCATCGCTCAGAAATTTGCGACCTTCCAGAAAACCTACAACGACATCGCCGCCGCGGACCCAACCGACAGCGCGCTGCTGCGTGTCGGGATTGCCTCGCGGAAGCAGCTCGAACAAGGCGCCAGAGCCGCGCAGGCCGACCTCGATCAGGTAATGAACGATGCCCGCACCAGCATCGCTCAGAAATTCGCGACCTTCCAGAAGACCTATGAGACCATCGCCGCCGCCGACCCGACCAAAAGCGCGCTGCTGCGTCTCGGGATTCCCGACCGGACGCAGCTCGAACAACACGCCAAGGCCGCAGAGGCCGACCTCGATCAGGTCATGAACGATGCCGCCGTCACCATCGCTCAGAAATTCGCGACCTTCCAGAAGACCTACAACGACATCGCCGCCGCAGACCCGACCAAGAGCGCGCTGCTGCGTCTCGGGGTCTCCTCGCATACGCAGCTCACCGAAGAGGACAAGGCCGCGCAGGCCGACGTCAATACCGTCCTGAACGATCCGCGTTCCACCAGCGATGAAAAATACGCGGCGATTCAGGCAGCTTCCGCGAAGAAACAGGCCGCCGATCCGCGGTTGTACGCCTTGCAACGATTAGGCGTGCCCGCCCAGACAGACTTGAATGAAGCCGCCAAGGAGGCTGCGGATTATTACAATCGCATCGCCGGCAGCGCCAAATCCACAACGCTCGAAATCGGTCAGGCGTGGTATGCCATGATCGACAAGCAGATCGCCGCCGATCAGCGTCTGAGCGCCGAAACCATCGCCGCCTATGTGGCCATCCGGGGCAATGCGAATTCGCAAATGCTGGATTTCGGCAAGGCCATCGAAGGCCAGGTGGAAACCGCCTTCTCGGGAATGAGCAAGGCCATCGCCACCAATCTGGTCACCTGGAAAGGCTGGAAAGATTCGGTCCTCAACATCGCCAAGGAATTCGCCGTCGGCTTCTTGGATATTTTCATCAAGCAGGCCCTGCTCCCGCTCGAAAAAGAGGCGGCCAAACTGGCCGTCACTCTGGGCACGAAACTGGGCAGCGGATTGGGCCTGTTCGGTGCGGCGGGAAAGGCTGGCGTCGACGCTGCCGTGGGTGCGGCGCCCGCAGCCGCCATGCAAGCGGGCGATGCGGCCATTCACTCGGCGGTCGATGCAGCCACGGGCGCAGGGGTCGATGCGGCTACCGGTGCCGGGGTCGATGCGGCTACCGGTGCAGCCACGAATGCGGCGGGCCAGGCAGCGACCAAAGCTGTCAGCTCCAGTCTCATGGCCACCGTCGGCGCGATAAGCAGCGCCGTCACCGCAGTGACCGGCGTCATCGGGGTGTTCCAGACCATGCACATGGAGACGGCCCTCAAGGCGATCGTGGAGCACACCCTGCGAATTTTCAACGAGACGTTCAATCGGAGAAAAGACGCGTGGGATCAACACATCGGTTTGATGGCCAAGCTGGACGACATCTGGAAAACCGTCGGGGAAGGCTTAGGAAATCTGTTCACGCGGTTGGGAGAAGTTTCGACGGCCCTCGCAAACGGGATCACCGTGAACGCCGGAGGAGCGGTTCCGGAATCGCCTCCCGCTGCTACTACATCTCCGACGCCCACTCCCGAAGAAGACGCCGTAGCCAAAGCGCAGAAGGACGCGGATCAAGCTAAGATCGACGCCGCGAAATCGGAATACGATGCCGCGATGGCTGCCAAAGCAGCCTCTGATAAAGCTATGGCGGACGCGCAGGCGGCGGCCGATGCAGCCGCAGCCGCGGTTCCCAATCCCGCCACGACTCCTCCGGTTGCGGGTTTCGGAGGCGGAAACCCCGCCGCCGCTCCGGTGGGCTTCGCTTCCGGCACGCCGCTTCCCGAGAATCAGAGCACCGTCAACATGCTGACGGTCCTGAATCAGACCTGCGGCGAGGGATTATCCGCGATCCTCGCGCAATTGCAGCGGATGACGGGCTTCGGCGGAACGGGAACCGGAGCGGGCGGCGGCGGCACGGGCGCGGGCTCGTTCGCTCAACCGTCGTCTGTGCCTTACCAGCCGGGAACCTACGGCGGCGGCCCCTCTGCCGGCGAGATCGCAGCCAACGACAGCAAGAACAGCGTCATGGCGGCGCTCGCCTCTACGACGGTAGAGGAATTTTTCGCGGACCTGAAGAGCCTTCCCGATGCCGCGCAATCGGTTGTCGAACAGGCCACCGCGAATATCGACCGCACCGCGCCGGGAGCACTCGACAAGCTGAAAAACGGTCTCGGCATGTTCGCGCAGATGGCGATCGATGCGGCGGCGGGAGTCACGACCGGCATGGGCGGCGCGGCGGCGGCGGCGGGAGAGACGAGCAGGAATTTGGCGTCGCTCAGCAAGGTACTCGACGGCGTAGTTGCCTGGAATCCGGATGGCTCGATCGCGTTCGGCAGCGCTCCGGTGACGCATCTCGATCCCGTCAAAGGACCGCCAGTCGGGATCTCGCGATTAGACGGCGTAGCTGCCTGGAATCCGGATGGCTCGATCGCGTTCGGATCTGGCCCGGCGACGCATCTCGATCCGACCAAGGGACCGGATTTTGGGCTCACCCGCGAGGGACCGATCAACCCGACCACCGGGCTCCCCTACGTCTACGGAAACACGCCCTACATCCCGTCATCCATCGATGTCAGCCGGTACAACAACACGCCCGATACGATCTATCCCAAAGCCTCCGACCTGGCACCGACCGTCTCGGTGCATATCCACGACAACACGTTCCATTCCAGAGAAGACGCCGCGTACATGGCGCAACTGATCATCAATCAACTGAACTAACCGGACTGTGTTGCCCTTTGCGCCGGTACGTAAGGGGCGAGGCGGGCGCGGGCATCCAGGAGCGGGGCAGGCGGTGGGACCTGGCGCGACGCGAAATCCGGTTGCTACATTCCCCGGTTGCTGCATTCCGAATCGCGCCAGTAGACGAAGCACCGACCAAACGAACCTTGGCAGGCACCGGAACCATCATGCGCGCTCTCGGTTCCCCGCGTCAATCGCTCGCCTAGCCCGTTCGGGCGCAAAGAGAATCCACACAACGGAGTAAGAACTTTTTTATGGCAAGTCTCAGATATGCAGCGGGCCTCGAAGGCATCGGCGACCGTACCGTCGACATGCTGGGCGGGGACATCCGCGTAGCGCTGGTCTCCTCGGCCTATACCCCGAATGCGCTCACTCACAAATTTCTGTCGGATATTACCGGCATCGTAGCTCGCACTCCTGCCCTCACCGGCAAGACATTTACAGGCGGCGTATTCGACGCCGACGACGCGACCGCACCCACGGTTACCGGAGCGGTTATCGTGCAACTGGTCGGCTTCCTGCACACCGGCTCGGATGCGACCGCGCGCTTGATCTGGCTGAACGATACCGGAACCGGATTGCCCTTCACTCCCTCGGGCTCCAACGTGCCGATCGCTTGGGACAACGCCAGCAATAAGATTTTCTCCCTCTAAAACTCGCAAAAGGATATTCACAAATGAGTCTCGTACTCGTAAATCAGGGTGAGAGCCGCGTGCTCACCAACTTCTTCGCGGACACCATGACACTGCGGCTGTTCGCGAATAATTACACGCCGATCGAAACCACCACAGAAGCGAGCGTCACCGAAGCGTCCGGCTCGGGGTATTCGTCCAAGACGCTCACCGGCGGATCGTGGACCGTCTCGGGCACGGCCCCCACTCAGGCGGCGTATGCCACCCAGACCTATACCTTCACCGGGGCGCTGGGGAACGTGTACGGCTACTACGTCACGCGCAATAGCGATTCGAAACTCATGTTTGCGGAACGATTTTCGGACGGCCCGTACAACATCCAGAACAACGGCGACACCATCGATGTGACACCGGTCTTCACACAGGACTGAGAGTGTGACTGCCTTCGATACGCTCGATAGCCGACTGCTTTTGATCCGAGCCTATGCCACAGTTCGCGCCGCAAGATTTAACGAGCAACACCAGTCATCCGCCCTTCGTGGTGTCGACCGGCCTGGGTGAGTATTTTCCGGCATGGCACGTCTTCGATGGCACCGCCAATACGACCTGGGTGGTGCTGGCGCATTCGGGATACGTGGCGCTCGATATCGGCGCCGGCAACAGCAAAACGCTCGATTCCTACGATGTCCAGTTCGACCTGAATCCCGGCGAGAACTCCTCCTACAACACCCGCGCTCCCAAGGACTGGACGCTCGAAGGCAGCAACGACGGCAGTAGCTGGTCTACTCTCGACACGCAAACCGGCCAGACGGCATGGGGCGATTCGGAAACCCGCACTTACACGCTGGGGAGCCCGTCCGCCGCTTATCGCTACTTCCGGCTCAACGTTTCCGCCAACAACGGGGATGGCCTTTTACAGGTCGGATCACTCGCTCTCTATGGCGAGAGCCCAGCGACCGATTATCCGTACACGGGAACAGGCGGCGGGCAATCGGGCGGCGCCACCGTCTATCGGTTCAACCGGACGGCGTATTCCTACGTCGCTTCGGGCGGCGGGCAATCGGGCGGAGCTTCGGTCTACGCGTTCTCTCCGCTCACCCAACACTATTCGTACATCGCCTCGGGCGGCGGGCAATCGGGCGGAGCGGCTTCCACCTCGGGACTGAAGATCCATCCTGCCGCAATCGCTTCCAGCGGCGCGGTGGGCACGCCTTCGGTGTCCGCCTCGATCGACCTAGCGGGGATGGGGATTCCCTCTGCGGGCGGCGCCGGCGCCCCGGCCATCCTCGCGCCCTTCGCCGATCCCACCACCTACGTGGCGATCTACATCGACGGAGATTTGAAACAGCACTTAGTGCGTTCCATGGGCTCGGACGGCCGCGGCGTGAAGCGGCAGATGCGGGTCACCGGAGGATCGAAATCGACTTGCACTTTCGTGCTGACCAACAAACACGGCTTCTACCGTCCCTCTCAAGGGGATGAGGTGGCCATCTATCAGCGGACGCGGGAGGGCGTGGTGACGTTCTTCCGCGGACTGATCGACAAAATCAGCGAGCTCGACTACACCGGTTCCGCGGCGTTGAACGAGATCGTCTGCGATTGCGTGGACTTCGGCAGCTTGCTGGACCGGGTAATCGTGGGGCGGGAATTTCAGACGCAAGTTGGGAACGATCCCTACATCCTGACCTATCAGGTGGCGCACCGCTATTTCGAGCCGGCCTTCGGCATCAAATTCGTCTGGACCGGAACCGACATCGTGCCCTACGGCGGATTGGGCAATCAGATTTTCAACTGGCTGACGGGAACCGAAGTCATGAACCGGATCGCGCAGGATTCGGGCGGCGACTGGAGAGTCGATTACGACCGCAACCTGTATCTGTTCGCGGGCGGCGGCGGATATAAGACCGCACCCTTCGCGCTGGCCGACGACGACGGAAACTGGCGCAACCTGACCGTCGACCGCGACTATTCCAAGTACAAAAACAAAATCTATCTCAAGACCTCGCAGAACACCCGGCCCTTATGGACCGACACGTTCACGGTCGCTACCGGAGAATTTCTGTGGATCACCATGGCGCCGCTCTCCTCGAAACCGATGGTGAAGGTGGACGGAGTTGCCGCCGTCGTGGTGGATTTCGATCGGATCGGTTCGCGGCCCTACGATTTCTATTGGATCGGTACCACGGTGATTGCGAACCCGGCGCACCTTCCGGCAGCAGGAGCCGTGCTTACGGTCTCTTATCCGTCGCCCCTGTCCTACGTGGCGATCGCCCAGAACGATGCCGAAATCGCGGCGCACGGCTTGTTCGAAGGCGTCGAGGAAGTCAAAGACGTGCCCACCGGCGATGCGCTTCAGGCGTACGCCAACGCGCTCCTGGCAAGACGCCTGAACCGGCCTACCACGCTGCGCTTCGAGACCGACCGGGACGGCCTGGAAGCGGGCATGTCGATCCAGGTGAATCTGAGCAGGCCCTTAGTGAGCGGGCAGTTCATGCTCACGGACGTTTCCTCCGTCGAAGTGGGCAAGGGACTGTTCTTCCGCCACTCGGTGACGGCCATCGATTGCGCCTCGCAGGGCCTGGGGGATTCGGCGGCGTTTTATCAAAGTATCGTTGCGGCGGGACGCCAGCCTCGCGACCGCGTAACTCTGCACGTGATTTTTCAGATCGCGGAAACCATTCCGGGGATCGAGAATCCGGGATTGCAATTAGATTCCGAGTCGGGACAGCGGGCGGTGCGCGGTTCCCCAGGGAAGGGCATCGGGATCTCCTGTTCGCTGTATTTCTACTGCGCGATTCCGACCTCGATCGATTGCATCCTCGACCTGTTGCAAAACGGGGTGTCGGTGTTTCCCGGCGGGGATGCCGTGTCGCTGCTCTCGACGTATCGGGCTCTGCAAGCGATCGCGGACCGGGATCAAGCCTACCACTTGGCCCATCCTTTGGATTCCGCAGCAGCAGCAGCCGCCGCCGCGTCCGCAGCCGCCGCCTCAGCCGCCCATTCCACGTTCGCCGCCGCCGCCTCCCGGAAAATGATCTGGCCGGCCGGCGCCACCGCGAAACAGATCACGCATGAGTTCTATGTGGACCCGCTCCCGGTGGAAGCCTCGGATATCTGGACCTTGGCCGTGTTACAGGCAGATGCAAATGCCAAAGATGGGGCGCTGGATTTCGCCATGCTGGTCGGATAACGAGGATCTTCGCTTTTTTCATCTTCAATTCCGCCCCCGCCAAGGATTCGGCATCACATGTCGCAATTCCTCTTCAAGCTGCCCCGGCGCTCCCGCATTCATGAGCCGGTCATCCGGTGCCGGCACGAAACACGCATCGCATAAAACTTTCAGACCCGCCATCGTCCGCAAACTCCGCTGCCCCGATGGCGCAATCATCACCCGGGCCCCACACCGGCTACAACTCTTATCGAATACCGACCCCGGTATCGTCCTCTTCGCATCCGCCCGCGCACAGATCAGGTATTTCATACCGTCTCCAGCGCGCTCCTCAGACTTCATTTTCCTTTCCTGCCTTTCTCCCGCCTCTGCTCCTCTGCCTCCTCAATCACCCGTTGCCTTCCTGCGTTAGCCCCACCCTCAACTTGTGTACGCGTTCATCTTGACGCCGATCTTCGCAAACGCGGTGTTGATCTGGGCCGCTACCGTGCCCATTCCGACCGCCGCCGCAAACGCGATGATCGCTACCACCAGGACGTATTCGATCAGATCCTGTCCGTTCTCTTCTCTCAAAAATGCCTTGATCATATAAACTTCCTCCGTCGACCTCCTCCGCTGGTCGGGCGTTTTCCTCATCGGATCAACCTTGCAACGATGAAGCAATT
>WNFC01002438.1_pt1 | contig 32329 bp, 35 predicted proteins | sample 5400541 | NCBI WGS metagenome assembly WNFC01 (sample SAMN13153342, study PRJNA577476) | soil metagenome | isolation source: 120 cm saprolite under Douglas fir tree site 2 hole 2 replicate 1 | place: USA:California | collected 2015-04-18
CGCTTATCGCGCTTAGCGCCCCCACTCTCGGGGCGAGCGAGGCTTTCGATCAATGGATGAAGGCTGGCACGTGGCTGGAATGATTCTGACGGTGCAGGTAGCTGAAAAGAGGAAGCTTGCGGCCCACACCACGGCCCAACCCCCGGCCAGCCGGACCGCTGTGCTATACTCCCGAGCAACGCAGGCACCCATGGCAATAGCCATTCCATCCGGCCGGGTCCGCTTTGCAACATTCGAAGTTGACTTGCGCTCTGGCGAGCTACACAAGCAGGGCATCAAGATCAAGCTTCACGATCAGCCCTTTCAAGTCCTGACCATGCTGCTGGAACACCCGGGCGAGTTGGTAACCCGGGAACAGCTTCATCAGAAGCTTTGGCCCTCCGACACGTTTGTCGATTTCGATGTCGGCCTTAATTCTGCGATCAAAAGATTGCGCGACGCGCTGGGCGATTCAGCCGAGGAACCCCGCTACATCGAGACCCTGCCCCGCCGCGGCTACCGCTTCGTCGCCCCGGTGGCGACCCACCCACAAGGCATACCTCAGACACAGGTTCCCGCCGAACCCGCCACAGAAGTGCGGGTCGCGCCCGAAGCCATTGCTACTTCGGGGTCCAACGTTTCACCAGTACCCCACCGCGTTCGTGGAGCCCGGCTCGCTTGGTTGCTGCCTGGATTAGGAGTTCTCGTGCTAGTGGTGGTCGTTACAATCATGCGGTTTGGGAACCCCGCCGTTGGGCCCGCCACCGGCTCTGGGGTCGATGCCGCGCCCCCTTCGAAGGCTCAACCCGCAATGGGGAGAGCGTTCCTGATCAAGCATCCTTCGGTCAATCCCGAGGCCAATGAACTCCTCCAGCGCGCCATGGTTCTCATACGCTTTCAATTTGAGCCCCTGCGAGCACGTTCAATGCTTGAGCGAGCTCTTCAGCTCGACCCAAATTTCACGGAAGCCCGCACCTATTACGCCGTGACCTATATCATTGCCGTCGAAGGCGGTAAGTCCAACGAACCCGCAGACATCCTCCGGGCCGAGGAAGAATTGCGCCGCGCCCTAAAAGAGGATCCGCAAATGGCTTTGGGGCACGCCATGCTGGGCGCTGTTTATCTCTTCCACGGGCAGATTGATCTGGTTGGCGAGGAATCCCTGAAGGCCGTTCGGCTGGCGCCCGGCGATTTGGGTGGGGAAATGTGGCTGCTGATTCAAGAGCGTTTCTTTGGCGCCGAAGAGACCATGCGCGCGGCACGGAGATTCGTTGAAACGGAACCGCTCTTCTGGCCCGCGCGATACCTCCTGGGGGAATTACTTCGCGAACAGGGGAAGACCGACGAGGCGATGCGTGCGTTCGAAGCAGTTCTGGAGCTGGACCCCCAGAATTCGACCGTGCTTCGCTGCCTGGCGGGCGCTTACCTCGACGCTGGAGATCTGCCAAAAGCCCGGGAAACACTCGAACGGCTGCGGCCGCAGGATGCGCTGAACTTTCGTGTGCGCATGGCAAAGGCACAACTCTACGCACTGGAGGGGAAGCGCGCGCTGGCGCTCAAGGAAATGGACGAGGAGGTGCTCAAATACGCCGACCTGCAACCGTTCGCAGCGCTCGATGCCGCAGAGGTGTACGCCGTCCTCGGCGAAACTGACAGGGCTGTCGAGTGGCTCGACCGCACTATGCGCAAAGGCGACGGCCGCGTCGATTGGCTGCGCATCGATCCTCTGCTTGCCAATGTCCGCCAGCAACCCCGCTTCGAGCAGATCCTGAATTCCATGGAATTCCGGCGCCAGCGACGCCGCCTCGAGTCGAAACGAAGACCTTGATAGAACGATGCGGTAACGACGGAACGGCTTGCCCGCGAAGCCCCAGCGGATGATATGCGCTGGCTCGGTTTGCAACAGCAGCTCGCATTCTTTCGCGGCGACTTCAGCAAACTCCGTTCGCTGAGCGAAACCGCGGTGAACCAACAGAGGCGTGCGCAACGGATGGAAAACGCTGCCAACGAGCTTGCTTGGCATGCCCAGCTTGAATCCTATCTAGGAAACTACGCCTTGGCACGCAAGCTTTGCCGCCAAGCTGGAGAGGCGAGTAAAGACGGTGATTTAGGGCTCGCGCAATGGTGCCATGGCATTAGCGGAGGCCGGCGATGTGACGCAGGCTGAAGCGTTGGCAGCGAAACTGGATCGGCTGCGTCCTGAGGACACGCGGAACCAGAAGATCTGGCTGCCGGTCATTCGTTCTATCATCGACCGCCAGCGAGGAAACGCCGTTAAGGCCGTGGATTTGCTGGCTCCAGTCGTGCAATACGAACAAGGCGAACTAGGGGTTCCTTATCCCCGTGCACAAGCTTACTTGGCTGCGGGAGAGCACACCAAGGCCGCCGCCGAGTTCGCGAGGCTTATCGGTCATCGCGGATGGTTCGGGTGGGGAGTGTTTGCTCCGCTGGCGCAACTCGGTCTCGCGCGGGCCTATGCCATTCAAGGGGACCGTGAGAACAGCCGCAAAGCCTACGATGATTTCTTCACCACTTGGAAAGACGCGGACCCGGATATCCCGATACTCCGTCAAGCCAAAGCCGAATACAAGAAACTCACCGCAACCGCATCTGCCGCCGCTTCAGCATCGGGGAAAAAGCAATAGCCCCGTTTTTCTAAGGGGGATAGCAGAACAAGCTCTTCGAATCGTTCACGGGGGGGTCGCTCCCTGCGACGAAGCCAACCACACCCAAGTGTGACTACGAAAACTCGACATGGAGCATCCTGGTTTTGGGCCGAGATGCGCCGTATAGACTCTATGCGATTGTTGGCGACCCCGACAGCGACACTGGCGTCGATTTCAAGAGAGTAGGTCGTTAGGGTGTCAGTGGACGTATAGCGGGTTACCGGACATCAACTGAGCCGAAAGGATTGCGTTTCGAACTTTCACTTTCCCGGGCGGGAACGGCATCTAGAATAGGCGCGTAGCCTATGCTGAAATCCGTCAGAAGCCTTTCGGAATACTCCTCGGACATGTGGACTCAGATTTTGCGGAAGTGTCCCTCGTCTCCCGGGCGGGGAAGAAGACATTGCGACTTTTCTTGAGGTGCCGGGGGACGCGAGGGTTTCGGAACAATTTCGGAACAATAAGAGCCCAACAGCAGGGAAAACCGTGTACTAAGCCGGAACAGAAAGCAAAGCGAACCAACAAGATAGACATTTTTCACTGAACTCCGGAACCAGAGGTCGGGCCCCTAAAACGCGCGCGCTTCCCTTTTAGCTCCATTTAGCTCCAATTCATTTGGCTGGAAGTGGGTAGCACCGTGATGACGTGGGACTTAGTGAATTTGTTCAACAATTCGATCCCCACCGCCCCTACCAGCTTTCTCATTCACTCCACAGGACTTGCGAAATCCGCGAGGCAGCAAAAGGCAGCAATAAGAGCTAGGAGCGTCGGCGAGTAAGGCATGAAACTCGCGGCACGGATGGCATGCCGACGCAGCCCGGCTATTCTTAAAGACCAGCAACCTATCATTCGTCTAGCGCAGTCAGTGGAAAAAGCCATTCTCTACACCCGAACCTCTCTTCGAACAAGCAGTCCTCATCTCATGAAGAGCCAGGACTCAGGCCGGCTTGGAAAGATAGTAGGGAGAGCTGACGGTGAAGATACGCTCATTGCCGCGGACCAGAAGCGTCCACTCGAGTAAACGAGCGCGCTGGTTGTGCAGGAAGTATTCGTACCAGCGATCTTCCACCAATTCGGGAATGACCACGACGATGCGCCGGTCAGGATGTTTCTCGGAGAGTTCGAGAATGTATTGGACGATGGGGACGATGATGAAACGATAAGGAGACGGCAGTGTGGTGAGCTTGGGCGGTTCGACGCCGGCGGCGCGAAAGGGCTGCTCGACGTAGCGATTCCAATCCTCTTGCAAGAGTTCGGAATGCTCGCCGGGTTCGATGTGAATGGCGACGATTTCCGGGGAGAGCCGCGAGGCAAATTCGAGCGCTTGCTTGGCGACGAGGCTCCAATGCTCGATGGGCACGACGACAATGGGTCGCGAGCCTTGGTTGGCAGGGAGGGCGGGCGCGGCGCAGCTCGTGGCGACGCTGACCATGTGATAGTGACGCCGGACGAGGCGGAACAGAACGATCAAGAGAGGGATGAAGATGACGGTGATCCAGGCACCTTCGGCAAATTTCGCGACAAGAACCACAATGACAGTGACGCCCGTAACGAAACCTCCGAGGCCATTCACGAGAGTGCTCTTCATCCAGTGCGGACCGCGGTTCCTCCGCCAATGCATGACCATGCCGAATTGCGAGAGCGTGAACGCGAGAAACGCACCGACGGCATAGAGCGGGATCAGCTTGTCGGTAACCCCATCGAAAACAACAAGCAAGAAGCAGGTGAGAACCGCGAGGACAACGATGCCGTAGGTGTAGACCAGGCGGCGGCCGCGGTAGCCGAAGGCATGCGGTAGGTAATTGTTCTGCGCGATGGCGCGGCAGAGTCGGGGGAAATCGGCGAAAGCGGTGTTTGCGGAGAGGGACAAGACGAAGAGAATTGATGCGATGGTGAGGTAATAAAAAATTCCTTTGCCGAAAACGGCGGCAATCAGCATCGAAAGAAGGCTCTGGTAGCCGGGCTGGCCCGGGTCGGTGGCCGCGATTCCGTAGACTTTGACGAGATACGAAATTCCCGCCAGCAAGACAGCCAGTAGAAAAATGATGACCGTCAGTGTGCGCTGCGCGTTTTTCACGCCAGGCTCGCGGAAGGCTTTTACTCCATTGCTGACGGCTTCGACGCCCGTTAGTGCGGTGCAGCCGCTGGCGAAAACTTTCAGCAAGAGCCACAACGTGACCGCTTCGGTGATGGCTGGCGGAGGCGGCAGCGGCGTCACCGGTATGGGATGACCTCCGCTAAGGGCTACGCGTACGAGCCCGCCAACGATGGTGATGAGCAGCGTCCCGACGAAGAGATACGTCGGCACCATGAAGGCCACGCCCGCGTCGCGGACGCCGCGCAGATTCAGAATGGTGATCACCACAAGAATCCCCACGCAGAGGGCGACGGTATGCGGCTGCAGCGAGGGAACCGCAGAGACCAGCGCGCCAACGCCCGCGGAAATGCCAACTGCCGCGGTGAGGATATAGTCCGTCAGCAAAGCCGCCGTTGCGAGGAGGCCGGAGAAGGCCCCCAGGTTGAAGCGCGCGACCGTGTAGGAGCCGCCGCCGGAGGGATAGGCAGCGATCGTCTGGCGATACGAAAAGTAGACGATGACCAGCAGCGTGATGATGGCCGCGCTGATGGGGATGATGTACTGCACGCCGAGAAGGCCGAGCGGGATTAAGAGGCTCAGAGCGGCTTCCGGGCCGTAGGCTGCGGAGCTGAGCGCGTCCAGCCCGAAGATGGGAATGCCCTCCTGGATGCCGATCTGTTCGGCGCGTTCGTCGCTGGTTTTGATGGGCTTGCCAACAATGGCGTCGAGAATGCTCATTCGTGATCCGGTTCCGAAACGTGCTCTCTTTCGGAATGTCCATTTGTGACGAGTTGCGGAAGAATGTCAACACTTGGCAAGTGGGAGTGACTGGAATTCAACTCATAAAGTCAGGGCTGAACTTTCTGGCTGCGAGCGATTTTTACGAAGTTTAGGAACCTGCGCGCCAGTTCGCGAATTCGCCCTTCCTGCCTTTGCTGCAGAGCCTCCTTTGGGATCAGCTCACGGCCTATGCCGAGTGCAACCGCCCCTGCAAGAATGAAATTACCTGCGGTTTGTTGATTGACACCCCCAGCCGCGATTAGGGGAACCTGTGGCAATGGCCCTTTCAGCGCCCGAATGTAACTGTCACCGCCCACTTGAGCGCAAGGAAACACTTTCACAAAATCAGAACCAGCCTTCCACGCTGTGATCACTTCAGTGGGTGTCAGCGCGCCTGCCATCACGCACAGTTTTTCCTTTGCGGCGAATTCCACGATTTCCTGGTCGAGGCCAGGACTGGTTAAGAATTGAACGCCAGCGTCCACACAGCGGCGCGCCGTGTCTAAGTCCAAGAGGGTTCCCGCGCCGACAATTACATCGGGCAGATTTTTCACAAGATAGGAAATTACTTCTATCGCGCCCGGTACCGTCATTGTGATCTCGACGATGGGAATACCACTCTTGGCGACTACTTCGGAGGCAAAGCGAGCTTCTTCAGCCGAAGATGTGCGAACTGCAGGAACTATGCCGACTTCGTGAATCTTGGCGCAGACTTTTTCCTTTTCCATGGGATTCTCTCCTCACGATTCGTCTCCAAAATACAGGAAAGTCGGCGTAGAAGTGGGCCTTTTCAGGCGCCCGCTCGTCATCAGCCCCGATTGATGTAAATCAAAGCGCAGAGGTTACAGGAAGGATTGTGCGCTCCTGACGTGGATGGTATCCTCCCGATGTTGGCTGCGAAAATGTTCAGATCATGCAGGATTGAAGGCTGGCCCATCGTCTTGAGATTGCTATGTCCCTGCTCATGAAAACATTGCATCAGTTGACTCTTTCATGGCCTAGAGCCGCCAGTTTGGCATTTGCACTATTGTGCTTCGCGGGTTCCGCAGCCCCAGCACACGCAGCGTCTGCTGGCCCGCAGAGTTTGCCTTCTCCGCCCCCACAAGTCAGGTCACAATTTGCCATAGCAGACTTCGATGGGGACAGACGGCCGGACATTGCCACCGTTCATGTCGGACAAAGCAGTTCCTGGGAGACACACTATTGGATCGCCTTCCAACTGAGCGGCGGATCGCGACAGACCCTGGGCATCACCGCGCCGACAGGTGGACTCCAGATCACATCACGCGATGTAAACGGCGACGACTTTCTCGATGTCATTGTTACGACGGCATGGGCGAACCAGCCCGTTGCGGTCCTCCTGAACGATGGTCAGGGAAACTTTAGGGCTTCCAGTCCATCTGCATTTCCGGGAGCCTTCGCCACTTCTGAAAAATCTTGGGCCCTCACTACTGATGAGGTTAAGGACGCTACCGCCGCCCTTTTTTCGCGCTATCCCACGGGGAATTGCTCAGAGGGCAGCAGGTTTTCGTCACCGCGAAACGTGACGGGGCTGCTAGTTCTGTGGGCCTCTCGTAATTCGCCTTTCCGTCCCGTCATCTCTTTCCTCGGTCGAGCTCCACCTTCCTTCGTTCCTCATATCTAAAGCCGCTGCTAGGCAATCTGTAGACTGGCGCGCCTGCGCGCACCAGTGCAGCTTTACGAAGCGCCGGACACACGTCGTCAATCACGCTTTTACCTACGCGTAGCAGCTCGCGATTGCCCGTGGCGCGAGCAAACGCAGTGTTTCATCGCTGCCAAGGAGTCTGGAGAGGTTTCATGAAACGTTTCCTGTGTCGTTTGTGCGCTGGGTTGTTTGCAGCCGCAATTTTGGCGGAAAGCGGTCTCGCGCAAAAAGCCCTGAGTTGGCATGAGATTCGCGAGAAATTTGAGGCGGCAAACCCGACGTTGCGAGCGGGGCAAATTGGCGTTGATGAGTCGAAGGCGCAAGAGATCACGGCGTTCCTTCGTCCGAATCCGAATTTCACCCTGGCGACGGATGGGACTCAAATCGCACCTTACAAAGGAATCTGGCAGCCGTTCACCGGCACTCAGTTTTCAACCAACTTTAGCTATCTGCACGAGCGCCAGCGCAAAAGGGAGTTACGCCTGGAAAGCCAGCAGAAAGCCACTGGAATCGCGGTTTCTGGTCAGGCGGATCTGGGCAGAACTCTGGTATTCACGCTGCGAAGCGCCTTCGTGCAGACACTTCAGGAAAAGGCCATCCTTGAACTGGCGAAAGAAAATCTGGCGTATTACGACCATGTCTTGGACGTGAATCGCGAGCGCTATAAAGCGGGCGCGATTGCCCAGGTGGATTTGGACCGGCTGGAGCTTCAACGAGTGCAGTATGAATCCGACCGGCAAATCGCAGAAGAGAGTTTGGAAACCGCGAAAATCCAGCTTCTCATACTCCTGAACGACCGGACTCCGGTGGATCAATTCGACGTGACGGGCCCATTCGATTTTTCAAACCAAATCGCGCCGTTGGACGAAGTGCGGCAAACGGCTCTCGATAATCGCCCGGACTTGAAGGCGGCGCTGCAATCCATCGAAAAGGCCAAGACCGACCATCGGCTAGCGGTCGCCAACGGATCAACTGATCCGACCCTTAGTGGGTGGTATACGTACAACCCCTCGTTCAACAACCCGTTTGCCCACGAAACGCTCGGCGCCAGTGTCAGCATTCCCCTCCGCATCTTCGACCGAAATCAAGGGGAAAAGTTGCGCACGCAGTTGGACATCGACCGTAGCGCGAAATTGGCCGAAGCGACGAGGGCAAAAGTGTTCGGCGATGTGGATTCCGCCTATGCCACGGTGACAAGCACGGTGACGCTCCTGCAGCCCTACAAGAACCGGTATTTGCAGCAGGCCTCGAGAGTACGGGACACGATTGCGTTTTCCTACGAACACGGCGCGGCATCGCTCCTCGATTTTCTAACTGCGCAGGCCGAATACCGAAGCGTGCAAGTCAACTACTTGAATCTAGTTGCTTCCTATATGAACGCAGCAAACCAACTGAATCTGGCAGCAGGACGTGAGGTCATCCAATGAGACGCGCGGGCTTCGGCACGATGGCCCTGTTTTTCATATCAGGTTGGTTCCTCGCGGGCTGTAGCGAAGGCAAAGGTGATCCAAAGGCAGAGGCTCCGCCACCTGCAAAAGTCGAGCACGAAGAAGACCTCAATGTCGTGCGGGTGGACCATCCCGAGCAGTTTCCGCTGGCTACCGCGGTCGCGCATGCGTCGGCGTCGCAGTTGTCCGCCACGGGCACGGTGAGTCCGGATATTTCCAGGACCGTTCCGGTCATTTCGATCGCAACTGGCCGCGTTGTGGAGATTCACGCGCGTCTTGGTGACACCGTGAAGAAGGGTCAGCTCTTACTGCGCGTGCAAAGCGCTGACATGTCCGGTGCTTTTGCGGACTATCGAAAGGCTGTTGCCGACGAGCAACTCGCGCGTACCCAGTTGGAGCGATCGCAGCTGCTTTATGACAAAGGCGCAGTGTCGTTGAACGATCTGCAAGTGGCGCAGGATGCGGAAGCCAAGGCCAAGGTCGACGTGGAAAACACTTCGGAGCGCCTTCGCGTCCTCGGAGGGGACATCAATCATCCAGCGGCAATTGTTGAAATTCGCGCACCAGCTTCCGGGGTTATCACCGACCAGCAGGTTACGACCGCATCTGGCGTAGCGGGTCTGAGCTCTCCAAATCCGTTCACCATCTCGGACCTGTCCTACGTCTGGATTCTCTGCGACATTTACGAAAATGATCTTGCCAATGTCCACGTCGGCGAAACCGCAGAGGTTCGCCTGAACGCATATCCCGACAAGGTATTCACCGGGCGTATCAGCAACGTGGGTCCCGTACTCGACCCGAGTCTGCGTACAGCCAAGGTGCGCATCGAAGTGCGCAATCCCGGACTTATGCGCATCGGGATGTTTGTTAGCGCCATATTCCGCGGTGAAAAAAGAGAGACACGCGCGGCGATTCCCGCCACAGCAATTCTGCATTTGCATGACCGGGATTGGGTTTACGTTCCCGTGAGTGGGAACAAGTTCCGCCGTGTGGAAGTCACAGCCGGCGACAATTTGCCAAACAAAATGCAAGACATCGTGTCAGGAATACAGCCGGGCCAGCAGGTCGTGAGCAACGCGCTGGTTCTGCAGAATACCGTGGAGCAATAGGTGAGAGTCCGTCCAAGCGCTCGCAAGGCGGTCCGATGATGCGCGGTCTCATTGATTTCGCGCTTCACAACCGGTTCATGGTGCTGGCCCTTGCTGTTCTATTGCTTCTCTGGGGTGCCATCTCATTTCATAGCCTTCCCGTAGAAGCCTATCCAGACGTGGCCAATAACTACGTCCAAATCATCACGCAATGGCCGGGCCGAGCGGCGGAAGAGGTGGAACAGCAAGTCACCATTCCCATTGAAATTCAGATGAATGGTATGCCGCATTTGGCGCACCTACGCTCGGTCTCGCTCTTCGGACTATCCAGCGTGATGCTTATTTTCGACGACAATTCGGAAAACGATTGGAACCGGCAGAAAGTACTGGAGAGACTATCTCAAGTCACACTCCCCGCCGGCTTGCAACCTCAGATGGGCACGGACTGGAGCCCGGTTGGACAAATCTATTTCTATCACCTGAAAAGTGCGAATCCGAAATATGACGTGATGGAGTTGAAGTCGATTGAGGACTGGACGCTTGAAAAGCAGTTCAAGTCCGTTCCCAACGTCGTCGATGTTTCGAGTCTCGGGGGCATGACGCGCGAATACCAAGTCCGCGTCGATCCCAACAAACTCGTTGCATACGGTTTGAGTATCAGCCAAGTGGAGCAGCAACTCGCCAATAACAACGTAAACGCTGGCGGAAGCTTCGTTGAAGCAGGCTTACAGCAAATCAATGTCCGAGCAATCGGCTTATTCAACAGTGCTCAGGACATCGCGCAAACAGTACTCACGACCAAGAGTGGCACGCCGCTGCGTGTCCGCGACATCGGTAGTGTCGCGCAGGGTCCAAAAATTCGCTTGGGACAAAATGGAAAGGCCATCCATCGCGCGGATGGAACTGTCCTTAATAACGATGATGTGGTGGAAGGGATTGTCCTTCTGCGGAAGGGCGCCAACGCGGACGACACACTCGCCGCGCTCCATGAAAAGGTCAAGGAACTGAACGAGCATATTCTTCCCCCCGGCGTGAAAATCGTTCCGTTTCTCGACCGAAGTGACCTTGTTCACCTGACGACCCATACGGTCCTCCACAATCTGACCGAAGGCGTGCTGCTCGTGTCGGTCATTCTGTTTTTCTTCCTGGGCAATTTCCGCGGAGCCATGATCGTTGCGTTGACGATTCCGTTCTCGCTTCTGTTCGCGTCGATTTGTCTCGACCTCAACAAGATTCCCGCGAATCTTCTTTCTTTGGGCGCTCTTGATTTTGGCATGGTTGTCGACGGAACCGTCGTCATCATCGAAAACATCGTCCGGCACTTCAGCTTGGCGGCGAGTGCCCACAAGACACCGTTGGAGCGCATTCGCGACGCGGTGCGCGAAGTGCTTCGGCCCGTATTCTATGCCCGAGCCATCATCATCGCCGCTTATCTACCGATCTTCACGCTGCAGAGCGTCGAGGGGCGTCTGTTCAAGCCCATGGCCTGGACTGTTTCTTTCGCTCTCCTGGGCGCGCTGGTCTTCTCGATTGTGATTGCACCTGTCCTTGCCCTCCTTCAATTTCGCCATGGAGTGCGTGAATGGCGTAACCCCGTAATGCAGTTTCTGAGGGAGAAATATCGAGTCGCAGTGAGGTGGGCGATTGAACATCGGCGCGTCACGGTGGGCACGGGAGCGGCGGCATTTGTTCTTTCCGGCTTCCTCATGGTCAGCGGTGTGATTGGCTCAGAATTCCTGCCCCATCTCGATGAGGGAGCCGTTTGGGTTCGGGGCACACTTGCCCCAAGCACAGGACCTACCGAGGGCGTGCGCGTCGCAAATCAGGCCCGCGTCATTCTCGCTTCGTTTCCCGAAGTCACAGTAGCGACAAGCCAAGTGGGAAGGCCCGATGACGGCACTGACACCACTGGCTTCTTCAACACCGAGTACTTCGTAGACCTGAGGCCGAAGTCACAGTGGCGGCCCGTCTTTCACGAAGACAAAGACGAGCTCATCTCCGCAATGGACCGCGAACTCAGCAAGATGCCGGGGATTCTTTGGAATTTTTCTCAGCCTATCGCGGACAACATGGAAGAAGCCGTCAGCGGCGTAAAAGGCGAGCTCGCCATCAAGTTGTATGGTGATGACCTGCGAGTCCTCGAAGAAAAGGGCGATGCGGTCGTCAATGTAATGCGGCGCGTCCCCGGTGTTGAAGACCTGGGCCTGTTTCGAGTTCTGGGACAGCCCAACCTGAACATTACCGTCGATCGTTTGCAAGCCGCGCGCCACGGTATCAATGTCGCTGACGTTCAGGATGCCGTCGAGACTGCGGTGGGCGGGAAAACAGTTAGCCAGGTTTTACAGGGCGAACAACGCTACGACCTTGTTGTCCGCTATCAGGCTCCCTACCGCGAAACGAAGGAAGCCATCGAGAATATCCGCCTCTTGTCACCCTCTGGAGAACGAGTTTCCCTAGCTCAGTTGGCCAAAGTTGAAGTCCGAGACGGGGCATCCGAAATATACCGTGAAGAGAATTCGCGTTACGCGGCGATCAAGTACAGCGTCCGTGGCCGGGATCTGGGTAGCGCCGTCGAGGAAGCGATGAAACTTGTGGGTGACCAGGTGAAGCTTCCTGTCGGCTATCACATCGATTGGGCGGGTGAATACGAGAGTCAAAAGCGATCTCAGAGACGGCTCATGATTGTCGTGCCGATCACGATTCTAGTGATTTTCATTGTTCTCTACACGATGTTCGCTTCTGCAAAGTGGGCTGGCCTCATTCTCGCGAACGTCGCAATCGCTCCAATCGGAGGGCTGCTAGCTCTGCTCATGACAGGCACGCATCTCAGCGTGTCCTCTGGCGTCGGTTTTCTGGCGCTCTTCGGAGTGTCTGTGGAGACCGGCGTCATCATGCTGGAATACATCAACCAGTTGCGTGCGGCGGGCCACACAATCGAATCTGCAGCCATCGAAGGCGCCGTTCTTCGCCTTCGCCCCATCATGATGACCATGCTTGTCGCAACTCTTGGCCTGCTCCCCGCTGCGCTCTCGCGTGGCATCGGGTCGGACTCGCAGCGACCCTTCGCCATAGTCATCGTCGGAGGCCTGATTGGGGCCCTGCTGCTGAGCATTTTCTTGCTTCCAGCTTTGTATGTGTGGGTGGCCCGAGATGGCGACAAGCTGCCGGAACCAGAGGCGGATTTTGGAGAGAGCAGTTAGCGCGATTCATATCTCGGAAGGGTTGGGGACATGGTTTGGCCTAATGTGAGGACGCTGAAAGACCGACGTTTAGGGACAGCGGTCATCGCTGTAGTTTGCGGTCCGCTATTGGCAATGTTTTGTTTGGCAGTCGCACAAACCTCGAACCCTAGAACAGGTGACGCTGGTCAGAAGAAGGTCGCCTTAATTATCCATGCGAGAGACCAAGGCGGGAATCCAATTGCACCGAGTTCTGTGAAAGACGTTCAAGTGACGGAACATGGCAAGAAACTGCAAGTTGTGGACGGTCCGAAGAGCGCGGGACCCAAACAGATCGCCCTCTTGCTTGATTCCAATTTCCACCAACGGAAGGTTCTGCCGCTCGAACAACAGACGGCGGTAGAGATGCTGTCCGAAGTCGAGAAGGAAAAAGCACAGGCTCTGGTGATGAGCTATGGAGCAGAGATTCATTCCTCCGGAGAACTCACAGACGACTTCGGCAGCTTGAAGGACTTCACCAGTTCACTGCGGATAGAGACCGACAAGCGGAATGAAACGGTGCTCCTATACGACACAATGAAGCGGGCAATCGAAAAATTGAGCGACGGGCCGGGCACAAAGGCTGTCGTCATCTTCGCGGAAGGGAATGACCACGGAAGTTCAATCGGATGGAAGAGTCTAACCGGGCTCGCGAATCGCAGCCATATTGCTTGCTATGTGGTCTTGTTCGCAGACCATAGCTTTTATGGCCGGGAGGTGCGGCACTACGGATATTACCTGGTTGAGTTAGCTCCCAAGACTGGCGGGGGACTGTGGGAAGTTGGAGACAATCCGCGAAAGGCCCACGAAACGGCACACCAGGTTATTGCGCTGTTGAATTCGCAGGGCCTCATCGAAGTGATAGTGCAAGATGTTCATAGAAATCGCTTTCACCCCATTAGGGTTACTTCTCCAAGCTACCGGGTCAGCGCACAGACAGGGTACTTCGATAATGAAATTCAGTAATCAGCGCGGGCTCCGCGGTACATCTTTCAGAGTTGAACGACGGAAAGACCTGGAATCAATCGAAAGTGACGAGGGTTCAGGGTTGCCACTGAATAGCCCAGATGCAAGGCTGTGACGCCGATCAAGAGGTCTGGCAACGCGATAACAACGCCCTTAGCGGCTTGCTCGCCTTCGATTCTTCCGGCAAGTTGTGCGATTTCGAGCGTCACGGGGTGGACAGGGATTGCTTGACTCAACTCCTCGACGAACACACCCCGCCGTTGGCGATCTGCCTCTGACTTCGCGCGATATATCCCGTGGGTCAATTCGACGACAGTGATTGCGGAGAGAGCGTTTTCAGTCTCGCCCTGGGAAGCCTTCGCACGCTCAAGAATGTCCCAAACACGCTGCCCGCGACGCTCACCTTCGATGAGCAGGCTGGAATCGAGAATCAATCCCATGTGGGCGGGTTGAGCGGTTTACGATGGCTGTTAATAATCTCTTCGAGGTCAGCGGCGAAGTCAGTGTCCAAGGTGGGCTCATAACCCAATTCCTTCGCGTGTGCCTTCGCCAAGGCGATGGACTCTGAGAGAAGGCGTCCACGAAAGGCTTCCGCCGGACGCACCACAGCCACGGGTCGTGCATCGTGTTCAATGACAACCTCGGCGCCCTCGCGGACACGAGCCAGCAGGGAAGCGAAGTCGCTGGCGGCTTCCTTGTCCGAAACGTGAATCACGTTCTTTGCCATGGAACCCATTATATCCCCCTTTACCCTGGTGTCTGGCCAGCGTTGGTAAGTCGAGGACAAACAATATCATAGACACGTTTAGAGGTCTAGAAGTATTCTATAGTTGACATACAGACCTAAATAGAGTACACTTCGATTGCCTAGAGGAGTGTCATGCAATGAAAACCTCACCAGAACCCCAGTCTCCCATGCAGCAGCGGAAAAACATGCTCCGCGTGTCCTATGTTTTCGTGCTCCTTGCAATCGGGACTTTCACTTTCGCAGTCCGTGCGAGTCATGCTGCGCAAGAAGCGCTGATTGTGCTTGGCATTGTTCTGGCTGGCGGAGGGATTTGGAGTTTCCTTCGATTCCTGAGAGTCGCAGACACGCATCAGAGACTCATCAACCACGAAGCGACGAGCTTTGCTTTTGTTGCCTCCTTCAACGATTCGGATTCCTTTCTGGGGCCTCGCTCTTTATTCCGGCATTGATGATTGCCTTGTGGAGCATCGGCCTAATTCTCTTTTCTTGGCGGTATCAAGAATGAAGACTCGGCTTCGCGTGTTGAGAGCAGAGAAGGAATGGTCGCAGGCCGACCTCGCCGACGCCGTCGGCGTGACGCGGCAGTGTATCAATGCGGTTGAGACGGGCAAATACGAGCCAGGGCTTGACTTAGCCTTCAAGATCGCCCGTATATTCGGCAAGAGCGTCGAAGAAGTCTTTCTGTATGAAGAAAGCGAGACAAGTTCCCAACGTCAGTAAAGATTTTTGCTCAAGGTCAAGGCACTACGATGTCCAACAGTCCTCAGCGCACGCTCTACTTTCCCGTTCTGCAGTTGATTTTTGTTTCTACTGTCGGTTGAGGTCTATAGGAGTCCTTCGATGTCCCGAGGATTTGACGGTTTCGAAATTGACGATTTTCGCGGCTCTGATTCTGGTTCAGAGCGCGAGGTGGGTCGGAATTCGTCTTCCTCTTGGGACAAGTGGAAGGAGCTTCAGAATATCTACCGGGAGGAAGAGAGAACGACCTGGCGGAATTCACCTACAACCGCGACCGGAGCCGCATGGAAAACGATGTCGAAAACCTCGTGCGCCAAGGACTCGCGAAGGTGACGACCATCGCGGATACCGACTACAACCCCGCCCAAGTTGTGACGCTCACGAAGGAAGGTCACAGACTTTTGTCTCGCGGCAAGATTCTCCCCGCAAGCCAAGCCACCTATCACGGGCTCAAAAAGCCCAAGGAAGCTTCCCACGACGCGGACCTCTACCGTCTCTATCACAAGGTCAGCGATGAAATCGAAAGCCGAGGCGGCAGGGTGGTTCGCGTGCAACTCGATTACGAAATGAAGGATGAGCTTTGCTCACGCCTCGCCCGCGCCTCCGAGGATAAGACGAGAGACCAGGAGACTTTGAGGGAGGAGGTCGCCGAGGGATACCACCTCAAGGTTGTATCAGGCAAGGTCCCGATCCCCGATTTGCGTGTGGAGTACGTCAAGGAGAACGACAACGAAATCCAACGCCGTGACCTGGAGCTAGCTACGGATCATTACCGCCCCCAAGGACTGTCGCAGAAGGCCCGCGCTGGCTTCCAGATTTATGCCAGGCCGGGGGAGACTGACCGGCTGCGGCGCATTCGGGATGATCGGGAACTTACGACAGCGATCTTCAGTTTATAGCCAGTGACGATTCACGAATCCCAACTCGCCAAGCTCCGCGTTTTCGGCTACACGGAAGTGGAGGCCCGGTTTCTTTACCTTGTGGCGCTGCATTCCGGGTACTTCACGGTGAGGCAGTTTCTCGACTTTGCCGACGCCCGGAGTGGCAAGCGGAACGCCCGGTTGGTTGAAAAACTATTCGGCCTAGGTCATGCCAGCGCACAAAGATATCGACGCCGGAGCATGGTGTACCACCTGCACTCTCGCCCACTCTACGACGCAATTGGGAAAGGCGATCTCCGCAATCGCCGGGGGCACGAACTCGACTACATCAAGGCGCGGCTCTTGGCTCTGGATTACATTCTCGCCCACCCGGATGACGATTATTTCGAGACGGCGGAAGCCAAACGTCAGTATTTCATACGGAGATTCCAGGTTCCCGAGAGTCTATTTCATCCATCCAAAGAACACGGCAAGGGCATCACTTTCGCCGACAGATTCCCCCTCTGCGTTGCGTATCCTTGTCCCGACTACATGCCTGTGGTCACCTTCACCTACCTGGACCCCGAGCATCGAAATATGGATGCGTACATCGGCCATTTACGCACCTATCGGCCACTGTTCCGACTGCTTCCGGGTTTCCAGTTCCTCTACATTTCGACAGAAGGGGGCTTGCAGAAGGACGCGGCACAGCTTTTCCTGCCCACCGAGGGACAGGGGGGATACACAACGTATTATACCCCGTTGCCGACTATGAGGAGCGGCCTCGTCGCTTACGATGACGCTCTAGGAGCTGTTGCTCCAGGGTCTCCGTGATAAAGAATCCGCTCGCCTTCAGTCGTTGGAGAACCTGTGGGAAATCACTCACGAATCCCATTCTGTCCGCACGTTCCAGGACGCCCAGCGTTCCTGAGAGGCGGGAGATTCCGGCTCAGGGCAATAGTCCGCCCAATCTGCTCATCGATTAAAAGCACATCTGCCCGCAGTGCTTCCGCTAACAGAATGGCTTGCCGTTCTCCCCGATGCAATGTGACCGGAAACGCGGTTGTCTGAGTTTCTTGCACCGTCCGAACCTCAAACCAGGCGGGCATTGATAACACGCGACCGCGCACAGTTTCCGGCGTTCTCGAATCTGTCAATTCCTCGTGCACCGCAACGGGGACAAAGACCTTCTCAAACAGTTGTCCAAGGAGATGTTCTTGTTCGATGGCAATCAGATAGCGTAGTGGCGTGGTGTTGGAAACGGCCTTCATTCCGCGAGTATGTTAACGCGGCTTGCGAGGCGAAGCAGCTTCGAATAAAGCTGCCTCGCGGTCCAGGTCGGCTTCGTCAATCACAGCTAATGGAACGTGGTGTCGGCCCAGAAAATCTTCCGTCTCGATTCGGGAAAGACTCAGCATCTCCGAAACTTGGTAGAGCGTCAGAGTTTGGTCGCGGTAGCCTTCTAGAGCGATGGCCTCTAGGGCGCGACGGGACACATCTCCACCTGCGGCGGAAAGCCGCTTTGCGATGTCGTCGGGGATATGCAGCGTAACTTCCATGTCTCTAGTTTAGCATGAGAATACTGATCGACGCCGGGGGGCACGCTTTGAGACGATCAGCCGTTCGGCGTTCTGCTTCCAGGTCCTCAAAACTGTACCTTAGCGGGGGGACACCGCGCTTCGCCGCGAAATCCATGAAGGCCGCCAATGGCGTCTGACATAGCTCAGCGGCGCACGCTACCATACGTCGGGCGGACCGAAGAATACTCGGACCGTGGCTCTTGCACCGCATTCAGTTTTGCGAAACGTTGTTACTGTTCTGTTTCGCGTCGATTATTTCGTAGCCCTACCAGAGCATAGGTTAGAGTGGGGTAAGTCCCAAGGCTCGAAGGCCGCGCCAAGCCGCCGTTGATCGATGCAAACATTGTGGGATATCAATTGCCGAAAGCAGGCACGAAGGTCAGTCAAATAGCCTCGGGCGTAAAAAGTTTCGAGTAAACCGACGCTGCCCAAAATCGGGAGGCTCAGCCTTCCTCAGGTGCGCAACGAAACGAGTGCTTGACCTTGCTCGCTGACGAGAAGTAAGCGATAATCAAGGCGTAAGGAGGTTTCGGAAAGGTAAGGATCACAGATGACGCATTCCACGATAACGAGCAAGGGACAAACGACGATTCCGGGGAAGATTCGCAAGGCGTTGCGAATCAAGCCGGGCGACAGGCTAGAGTACGTAGTGGAAGGGGACCACGCCACCATACGCGTGCATCTGGGCACGCGATCACTCAAGGGTGTACTAGCCAGCAAGAAGGGAAAGAGGATGTCCTTCGCGCAAATCCGCGAGGCCGCGGCGAAGGCAGCCCGTGGTCGTAAGGCCACTCGGTGAGCAAACGAAGGCTTGTCGACACCAATCTGATCGTTCGCTATCTAGTGCAGGACCATGAAAAGCATGCCAAGGCCGCTGGAAGGCTGTTCGATGCCTGCGACCGCGGCGACGTGGTGATTGTGGTCCTGCCAGGTGTTCTGGCCGAGTGTGTGTTTGTACTGGAGTCTTTCTACGAGCATCCACGTGGGGATATCGCGTCGGCGCTGGGTAGACTCATTTCCAGCCCGTGTGTTGAAATTGATGGTGCGGCGATTCACATGGACGCTTTGGATCGCTATCGAAAAACAAAGGTCCATTTCGTGGATTGCCTGATCGCCGCGACTGCGGCCACCGAAAACATGCCCGTTGCCTCGTTCGATCAGGACTTCCGAAAGTTCACGGACGTTCGCGTGGAAATCCAATAGCTTCGTGCCTCATTCGTCCCGTCCCCGTGTACCCCGTGTGTACTCAGTTGGGCGATTCCGGTGTATTTGGCGTTTTTCGCGTTTAGGCGAATCAACAACTTACACGCCTTCAATGCCGCTTTTAGTTCGATCCCCACCGCCCCTACCAAAAGTCCTGTTGAGTCTGTTGCCTTTGCCACCCGACAAACCCAGATTATGGTGGGACAACAAATATGCCGACCGACGACACGCAGAAATCCCTATTGCTTGGCAGCCTTTTTGCACCTCCCCCGCACAACCGCTCGACCGTCTTCTCCGGCAAGCACAAGCATTGACGGGAACCTAACCACATATTCCGATTGACCAGCGCCAAGGGGCCCCGAGTGATCAATAAATTGAGGGGCGGAGCTAGTCGGGCAATCGCAGCTTGCGCTGCAATTCGTGAAACCGGGGATTGGAACGCAGGGTGTCCAACTGTGGGTCAACTTTCAGGAAGACGATTGCGTTGGAGTGGTCGCCATATGCTTTTTCAAGCCAGTCTAAGGCCTGTTCTTTTTCGCCGAGGCCCGCGTAGACGATGGCCACATAGAAGGGCGAAACATACTGTTTCTTCGATTGCCGCATCAATTGGTCCAATAGATTTCGTGCTTCCGTAGTTCTCCCGGCTACCGCATAGGTTCGCGCAAGGGCAGCGAGAGCGGGCGGACTGTTCTGTGAAATATCTGCGGCGCGCCGAAGCTCCGTAATCGCTTGGTCATACGCTTTTTTCTGTTCGTACGCCTGACCAAGAACAAGGTGCGGAAGAAGAAAGTCCGGATCCATATCGATAGTGTTTCGCAACTGTTCGATGGCTTGGTCATATTCACGAGCCATATAGAGGCGCGAGCCCAGACTGAAATTCGTGCTCGTGGAGAGGGGATCGAGGTCATGCGCGCGATTCATCTCCGCGATACTCTCGGTGGTACGCCCCATACTCATCAAGTAAAGCGAATTTCGCTGATAAGCGGTGGCGTAGCTGGGATTCAATTCCGTAAAGCGAATTTCGCTGATAAGCGGTGGCGTAGCTGGGATTCAATTCCACGGCGCGCCGGAACCCACTGGCGGCCGAGTTCCAATCCCAATCATAGTTGAAGCGCACGGTGGCGAGCGAAGTGTGGGCTTCGGCAAGCGTGTTATCGAGTTCCAGAGACTTGAGGGCTGCGGCGCGAGCCTTCGGAGCCACCTCCGCCGCGGGGACGGTTCCGACGATCACAGAGCCGATGATGCTGTAACAGTCCGCCAGGCCAGCGTAGGCAAGGGCGTAGTTTGGATCCTTTTCGATGGCGACCTGGAAATAGTTGATGGCCTTAGTCAGGCCTTCCTGGGATCTCTTGTTCCAGTAATAACGTCCCTTGAGGTAGTTCTCGTAACTCTGCGTGCTGACGGGGCGGGTGGAAGCGAGCCGTACCTGGTCCTCAGGTGTCAGTTTGATTCTGATTTCATTCACGATGGCGCTGGCAACATGGCTTTGCAGTGTGAGGATATCGCCCAACTGGCTCTCGTAAGATTCTGCCCAGAGATGGCGATCGGTAGCCACCTGCACGAGCTCCGCGGTAATTCTCACTCGGTCCCCCGAACGCAACACCGTGCCTTCCACGAGGGCATCGACATTCAAATCTCGCGCAATCTGTGAGAGCGTTTTGTGCGTTCCTTTGTACTCCATGGACGAAGTTCGGGAAATGATCCTCAGCGAGCGGATTTTAGCCAGATGCGCGATCAGCTCGTCGGTCATGCCATCCGCGAAGTACGCTTGGTCCTTGTCGGCGGAAAGATTCTCGAAGGGAAGGACGACAAGAGAGGTGATCTGCGCGGCTGGCGCAGCAACAACGGAAGTCTTGCGCAAATAGCGGGCGCCAAGGCCACCCGCGAGGACAATTCCGAGCAGGAATACAGCGCCTGACATTACCATCCGCCGCGAGACGCGGCCAACTGCCTTGGCAGCCGTCGCCGGGAGTTCCGGCGAAAGAAGGGGGAGCGTTGGGTCATCTTTTGCCAGGAAGCTTTGAGACACGCCGGCCTCCCCGGTTTGCGTCTGAGTCGTTTCGGTTAGGGAGGCTGCTCTCTCCTCGACAGGGGCAACAAAGCGGTAGCCACGGCGCGGAAGCGTTTCGATGAAGCGTGGATTGTCTGAGGAATCGCTTAACACTTCGCGGAGCCGCATGACTGCGGTATTCAGGCTGTGATCGAAGTCAACAAAGGTGTCGCTGGGCCAGAGGCGGCGCTGGAGGTCCTCGCGAGTAACGATTTCCCCATGGTGTTCCAGAAGGATGGCGAGGATCTGACAAGGCTGTTCCTGAAGCTTGATGCGAATGCCATGCTTGCGCAGCTCTCCGGACCTAAGATCGAACTCGAATACGCCGAAGCGCACCGAGTTGGCCGGTAAGGTGGGCTGTTTCATATGGTCTTCTGTGGGGCCGCCCGGGAGTATAGCTCCCTACGCTCAGATCGTCAAAGAGAAGGAGTGTTATCCGCTCCGCTAAGTGCTTTATTTTGTTCAAGACAACGTGTGATAAATAAATGCTTTCGATGTGACGCAATTGGACTTGCAATGATTGAGCAGGGAGCAGCACAGTGCGCCTCATGCTTAGGGGTGCCCGCGTTAGGCGGACAAATCAGTGGCTCTAACAAAGTGTCGAGGGATTGAGCAGGTGGTATCTGCCACGAAACGGGATGTCTTCGTGCAGGAACACTTCGTATAGCAAATCGGGAGGATGAGATGAGCTTTGCGAGTAGACAGACGGGCTTGGGGCTGAGAATCGGAGCGGTAGCGATTGTCCTGCTGATTGCAATTACAGGTCTTGCAGTTGCGGCGCACGCGCAAGCGGTGGGAGCCGCACTTTCAGGTTTAATCACCGACGAACATGGCGGCACCGTACCTGGGGCCACGGTAAACATCAAGAATGTGGCTACCGGGGTTGTCCGGGAGGTCAGCACGAACGGAGATGGTTTCTATTCCGCGCCGAACTTGCTACCGGGAACCTATGAAGTTCGGGTAACGGCGCAAGGATTTCAGGCCCTGGTGCAAAAAGGGATCATTCTTACAGTGGGAGCGCAGCAAGCCCTAAACATAAGTCTGAAAGTGGGACAACTTAATCAGACAGTCGTAGTGAGCGCGGCGCCGCCCGACGTTCAAACGGCATCTTCCACCATCAGCGCAACGGTGGACTCCACGACAGTGCGGGAGTTGCCGCTGAACGGCCGCGATTGGACCTCACTGGCGACCCTCGAGCCGGGAGTCACGAGCATCCCCAACCAGGCCGGGACAGGATTTAGCGCGAACAAAGGAAACCGCGGCTTTGGAAACCAGTTGAGCGATGCCGGTCACCGCGCCAACGAAAACAGTTACCGTGTGAACGGTGTCACCATCAACGACTACTCGAATGGAGCCCCGGGCGGCGCGACCGGACTGAATTTGGGAGTGGACGGAATCCAGGAGTTTTCCGTACTTACCAGTAACTACACTGCGGAGTACGGGCACACGTCCGGTGCGGTCATCAACGCTATTACCAAGAGCGGTGTCAATGATTTTCACGGCACGGCATTCTTCTTTGACCGGGACAAGATTTTTGATGCCAAGAATTTCTTTGATCCTGCAGGACCCATTCCCCCTTTCCGGCGCGTTCAGTTCGGAGGGTCCGGGGGAAAGGCTCTCGTCAAGGACAAAACATTTGTATATGGAACGTATGAGGGAGTTCGTCAGAACCAGCCTCTATCCAGGTCCATCCGCGTGCCGACGCAAGAGGCGCGCAACGGCATGCTATGCGTGGCGTCCGGTAGTAACCAGTGCGCTTCACTGAAAACAGTCACAGTGGATCCCAAGGTCGCGCCGTATCTGGCTCTGTGGCCGTGTCCGACGGGATCCGCATGTCGAACTGCAACCAATTTGGACATTGCGAGTCTGAATGTTTCACTCCCAGGTGCCTCAAAAGAAAACTACGTTACGGGAAGGGTCGACCAGAAAATATCCGACAAGGACAACCTCTCGGGCAGTTACTTCTTTGACTCCGGCCCGCTGACCCAACCGGATCCGCTACTCAACGCCACACACAGCGTCTTCTCGCGGAGACAGATGGGCAGCGCTGAGGAGACCCATATTTTCAGTCCGCGGTTAGTCAACACGATTCGGCTGGGTGTCAGCCGCGTTCGAGGGGATATTAACTTGCCGGTTTCAGGCGACTCAGTCGCGACCAACAGCGCTCTCGCCGTCGCCCCGGGCGCGAAGGCCCCACCGCAAATTGGGGGCGCTGGCCTGACAACCGCGATCGGCTTGGGAGGACTTAACCGTTTTCTACATCGCTGGACGTCTGGCCAAGTCTATGACGACGCCTTCCTGAATCGGGGGACGCACACGATAAAATTCGGATTTGCTTTTGAACGAATGCTGTACAACGTTCTAGAGCGATTAAGTCCAAATGGCCGATTGAACAATTATGGCAGCCTGACAGCCCTGTTGACCAACACACCCACCAAGCTCAATGCACTCGCTCCGGGACACAGTTTTGAGGTCGGGATTCGGCAGAGTCTGTTCGCCGGCTACGTTCAAGACGATTGGCGGCTGCGCCCGAATCTAACCGTCAACTTGGGCTTACGTTATGAAATCACGACACTGCCCAAAGACGCTAACAACCGGATTCAGGAGATCACAACCCTGGCGAATTGTTCAGCCAGCCCAACGGCGTGCGGTCCAGTTCCCGTCAACAGCTTTATCGCGAACAACCCAACGACCAAGAACTTTGAACCACGAATCGGCTTTTCGTGGGACCCATTTAAGAATGGAAAGACGGCCGTACGAGGTGGTTTTGGGATCTTCGACGTGCTGCCGCTTCCTTACGAGTTTGGCCTGAATACTGCAGCAACATCCCCCTTCCAAATCATCGGCCAAGATAAGCCGGGAGCCTCGTCCACTGCGGCAAAAGGTAACTGCGCCGCCGATCCCTGTTTAGGAGTCACGCTGGGCAATGGCATTGACAACAACGTCGGATTTGCCCCGAACGGAGTCAGGAATCGGTATGTACAGCAAGATCCCAAGCGCGCCGACGTTCTGAACTGGAACCTCAATATCCAGCGTGAGATCGCTCCGACTTGGACAGCCATCGTCGGATACGTCGGCTCGCGCTCGGTACATTTGTCTGTCGCCGCCGATGACATCAACCTGGTTCAGCCCACGGTGAGCTCCGCCGGAATTCTCTTCCCAATAAACGGGACGGCGATCGATCCAAACTGGGCAGGGGGCACGGGCGGGGCGGGCATTCGCCCAGTCCTATTTGACGGCTCATCCTCGTACGAAGGCGCTCAAGCTCAACTCAAGAAGAGTATGAGCCACGGAGTTCAAGGCCAGCTTTCCTACACCTATGGCAAATGTAGAGACACAAGTTCAGCTCCTGTTACGGGCGATACCTACGTTAATTCAATCGCCGTACCGCTCTTATTCGTGAAGTCGTACAGGATCGGTGCATGCGACTTTGATATACGGCAAACGTTGGTCGGAACCTTCATCTGGAATATTCCGGGTCCCAAGTCGGGGCTTGCGTCCTATGTAGCGGGTGGATGGGAGATCGGAACCATCTTGACTGCGGCGACGGGCTCACCATTTACGGCAACACTCGGTGCGGGGGGCGATCCGCTTGGCACCGGGTTTAACGGAGACTTTTCCATGGACTTCCCAAATATCACCAAGGGATGCGATCCCATCCATGGAGGCGTTCACTACCTCAACATAAATTGTTTCACGCTGCCGACTGAGCCGACCTCGTTCGTTGGATGCGCGCCCAATTCCTTTCCCGGTGCCCCAGCGGCCCCCGCAGGTACACAGTATTGCCAGAATCTTGTGGGCAACGCAGGACGCAACAGTTTGTACGGACCTGGACTTAAGACCGTGGATTTCTCGGTATTCAAGAACACGCAAGTCCCGAAAATCTCTGAGACTTTCAATGTGCAATTCCGCGCGGAGTTCTTCAACATCCTGAATCATCCAAATCTTGCAGCGCCCAACTTCTTAAATGATTCGAACAACTCGATTTTCAACCCGAACGGGAGTGTATCGGGAAACGCGGGTGTGATTGGCTCCACGTCCACTTCTTCGCGCCAGATTCAGCTCGGGCTAAAGTTGGTCTGGTGAACGAACGGACATGCCATAGGCGGAGGGAAGCCGGCCAACTGGCACTCCTCCGCCTCGCTTTTCCGCGCTCATGAATGCCGTCGGAAGCGCAGGCTGGGCCCTCTCTTCGACTATTACCGCGTCCATCGAGGTGCGCCGGGGTTGGAGCCACGCTTCGGATCTGGCGGCGTTGATCGCAGTTTGTTCCTGGCTCTTATTTTCGCTCGTAAATGCGGGCAGGAACATCGAACAAAGTTCCTCGTGGAGAGGATTTTTGATGGAGAGTTCCGTGCAGGTCAAAGTTTCCGGTGCGAGCGCCCAGAAAAAAGAAGAAATCGTGGCTCAGATTTATGGCGTTTATCCATTACCATCGATAATCCCACTGCATGAACGGCGGGGGCGCGGTCAGAAAATTATAAGAACAAAAATTCCGAGGGATCGTACTTTGACGAACAGCAAGTGTGCCCAGCGAATCATAAGACGGGTCCTTTTCGAAAGATGTCTTGATGTGGAGGAGGTGTTGGCGAATATGAGGCTACGTCGATGATAAAAGCTCTTCTTGTGAGTGCGACGGCAACAGGGGCTCTCCTTTTGGCCGCCGTAACAATAAGCGCGCAATACAAAGAAGCGCTGAAACTCGTTCAGACGATTCCGTTGCCGAACGTAAAAGGCCGCATCGACCACATGGACGTGGACGTAAAAGGCAAACGCCTTTTTGTTTCCGGACTCGAAAATGGGTCAGTGGAAGTTGTCGACCTGCAGGCGGGCAAATGGACTCGGAGTATCCCAGGCTTGCAAAAGCCACAAGGGATCGCCTACGTCTCGTCTCTGAACAAGGTGTTTGTCGCCAGCGGAGACGACGGAATGCTCCGCGTTTTTCGAGGTGACACGCTCGAACTGCTCGATTCCATCAAGCTGGACCTCGGTGCGAACCGGGTCGCCTACGATGCGCACAAGAAACTTCTTTATGTGGGATACGGCGGTAAGGACGCCGGCAAGGACTACGGCGAAGTCGGAATTATTGATGCCCGGAAAGACAGGAAACTTTACGACATTCAAGTCGCCGCTCATCCAGCCGAGGTGTTGCTGGACAAACCGGGGAAGAGATTGTTCGTGTTGGTTCCCATTGCCAGCAAGATCCAGGTGATCGATACGAAAAGGCGGGAAGTTACAGCGACGTGGCCGGTCAGCAGCCAGCGGCCGGGAGACGCCGCGTACGATGAATCCACGCAGCGATTGTTCTTGGGCACGCGCACGCCTCCGCAGATGATTGCAATGGACACAAAGACCGGGAGGGAAGTGGCCAATCTACCCACCGTTGACGGGATGGACGGCGTCTATTTCGACACGACGCGCAAGCGGATTTACATTTCAGGAGGCAGAGGATTCGATACCGGATACGTGTACGCGTATCAGCAGAAGGACGCAAACAGCTATGGGATCGCGAGCAAGATTCCCACGAAGCCCGGTGCCGGAACTTCGTTCTGGTCGCCGGAACTGAATCGCTATTACGTGGCCGCCCCCGCTCAGGACAACGAGCAGGCGGCTGTTCTTGCATTCGAGCCCCAACCATAGACCGGCGGTGAGATTCAAACGCAGATTCGGGACTGGAAGGTCAGGCCAGATTAACTCGAGGAGGAACGATGAAGAAACTTTTGGCTGTGAGTGTGGCCGTATTCGCCGCTTCTGGCGTCTTGGTATTCTGCGGCACCAGGACCACTAAAGCGCAATCGACAAGCCGGGACATTCTCCCGCTACAACTCGAAGAACAAATTCCAGTTCCGAACGTAGCAGGCCGCCTCGATCACTTTACCGCGGACGCGAAGCGCAAGCGCTTGTTCGTATCTGCTTTGGGGAACAACACCGTGGAGGTCATCGACGTTTTTGCTGGCAAGGTGATTCGAAGCATTGAAGGACTTAGCCAACCTCAAGGGCCGCTGTACGTTCCCGGCTTCGACAAGCTTTATGTCGCGAACGCGGAAGACGGCAAAATGAGAGTCTACGACGGCGCCACGTACACTCTTAAGAAGACGATTGATTTTGGGACAGACCCTGACAACGTTCGCTACGATGCAGCTTCCAAGAAGATTTTCGTGGGCTTTGGCGAAGAGGACGGCGGAATCGCAATGGTCGACCCGGCCACGGACGAGCGGGTGGGGAAGGTGTACAAGACGGAAGGACATCCCGAGTCGTTTCAGGTGGAAGCCTTCGGAGAGCACATCTTCGTCAACGTGCCGGACGCAGGGAATGTGGTGGAATCGATTGATCGTAAGACGGGCGCGGTAACGAAGTGGCCTCTGAAAGGGTTGCGCGCAAATTATGCGATGGCTTTGAATGAAGAAGACCATCGGCTGTTTACGGTCACCCGGAAACTACCAATGCTGGTGGTTTTAGACACACAAACGGGGAAGGAAGTTGCAAGATTGCGGGCCGCGGGTGAATGCGACGATGTTTTCTTTGACGCTTCCCGGAAACGTATCTATGTCATCGGCGGCGAAGGAATCATCAGCGTGATCCAACAGCAAGACCCGGACCACTACGAGTTGATCGCCAACGTGCCGTCTGGAATTGGCATTCGAACCGGATACTACTACGCCAAGCGCGACCGGTTTTACGTCGGTGTGCCGGCTAAAGGCAACGAGCCTGCGCAACCAGGCCGGCAAGACCATCGGGGCTGTCGGCATCGTGTTCAACTACGAGAAAGGCAAAGAAGCCGGGCTCCAGAAGAATGCGGAGCAGATTCGCGATGAGCTCAAATAGAAGACTCCGGCACTAGCGAAACTCTTCGAACCAGCCGACTAGGGCGAAGTGCAGCTTGGCTGGGGGCACGATTGAATTTGCCTTGCTCCAATGTTGACGCCGAGTTCTGAGAAAAATAGAGCCCTATGATCGCGCCAATTGAACGGAATTCAAAATTTTGGTCCGTGATTCGCGTCTCTAGCGGAAATTTTCTGGAGATGTACGACTTCATGGTTTTTGGTTATTACGCCACGGCCATCGGCAACGCCTTCTTTCCTAACGGCAACCCTTTCCTATCGCTCATGTTGTCGCTGATGACGTTTGGGGCAGGGTTTTTGATGCGGCCCCTCGGCGCTATCGTGCTTGGAGCTTACACGGATCACAAGGGCCGCCGCGCCGGCCTCATCCTGACGCTGAGTCTCATGTCCGTGGGTATCTTTTCGATTGCGTGCACTCCGGGGTACGCAACGATCGGCTTGCTGGCTCCACTCCTTGTGTTGATCGGCCGGCTCCTGCAAGGGTTTTCGGCAGGCATGGAGCTGGGCGGCGTCTCCGTCTATTTATCCGAGATTGCGACACCCGGTCACAAAGGCTTCTATGTAAGCTGGCAATCGGGCAGCCAGCAAGTAGCGGTCATGTTCGCCGCTCTCGTTGGAGTCGTCCTCAGCTCCTTGCTTTCACCGGAGAAAATGACGGCATGGGGATGGCGCGTCCCGCTTCTTCTCGGCTGCGGAATTATTCCTTTTTTATTTCGGCTCAGGCGCTCTTTGCAGGAAACGGATGAGTTCATCGCGCGCAAGCACCGTCCGACGACATCAGAGATTTTCCGTTCGCTTACTGCCAATTGGGCCATCGTGCTCGTCGGGATGATGATGGTCACAATGACCACCGTTTCGTTCTATATGATCACTGCCTACACCCCCACCTTCGGCAATTCGGTGCTTCATCTTGCGAACATCGACAGTTTGGTTGTGACTCTCTGCGTCGGGGCGTCCAATCTCTTCTGGCTTCCGGTCATGGGGGCGCTGTCCGACAGGGTCGGGCGCCGCCCTCTCTTGCTCGCTTGCACGATACTAATGCTCATCACCGCATACCCCGCAATGCTCTGGCTCGTGAAGGAACCTTCCTTCGCCAGGTTACTGACCGTCGAGCTTTGGCTTTCCTTTATTTTCGGCAGTTACAACGGAGCGATGGTCGTTTTCCTGACGGAAATTATGCCGGCCGACGTAAGAACCTCAGGATTTGCTCTGGCCTATAGTTTAGCCACCGCGGTCTTCGGTGGCTTCACTCCCGCCATAAGCACGTACTTGATTCATATCTCCGGCAATCGAGCCATTCCAGGATTGTGGCTGTCCTTCGCAGCGGCCTGTGGCTTAACAGCAACTCTGTTTGCCAAATCTCAGAACGCTGTAGTCGACGCCGAACGACCAGTCGCGGCTGTGGTGCCTTAGGAGTTTAGATGAACAAAAGGCTGTAGATGCAGCGGTCGGGCTATATTCAACATTGTTTCATATTTATGTGATTGGCACTGAGGGAATCATCAGTGTTTTTCAGCAGAGTGACCCCGATCACTATGAATTGCTTGCCAACGTCGTCCGTCTCTATCGGGGCGAGGAACTCGACTTTACCCTCGGCGGCGAGGAAGCGCAGGCAAAACTCAAGGAACTTTTCGGGAACAGACCGACATTCGCGGATATTCCGGGCCTCTGCAAAGTCGCGACGTTGAGGGAGATTGAGGCGCAAGGCTGGTCGCTAAACCCGGGCCGTTACGTGGGGGTTGCGTCAGGCGAAGCGGTGAGCGATGAGGACTTCAAGGAGCAACTCGAAACGCTCAACGAGGAACTCGAAACGCTTAACGCTCAAGCCCGCGAGCTTGAGCAAACCATCGCTCGCAATGTCGCCGAGATTCTGAGCCTATGATGACCTGCGTTCTCAAAGACCTAATTGAGATTTCCAAGGATGGTGAATGGGGTAAAGGCGAGCCGTCCGAAGATTCTGTTGAGATGCTTTGCATCCGGGGCACGGACTTTGCGGACGTGCGTTTTGGCAACGCCAACTCAACTCCCCACCGACACATTGCCAAGAGAATTTCCGAAAGAAAGATGCTTCAACCGTGGGATTTGCTTATCGAAGCAGCCGGAGGGACGAAAAACCAAATTACCGGCAGGACGGTCCTGCTTCGCCCGCAGTTGTTTTCAGGCTCTGAATTTCCCGTCACCTGTGCGAGCTTCAGTCGCTTCATCCGATTTAAGACGGACCTCCGAATTCCTCGGCCCAATAGTCCATCAAATTCCGCAGCCATTCGAGATCCGTCCCCTGCGACCATGGAGCGCCAGGTGCGCTATCAGGCCAACGCGTGTTCCGAATGCGTGTCTTAAGATCTGAGAGGACCTGCTCAGCGACCGCTACCTTGAAGGGCTCTATACGCAATCTCGGACTCCTCGTGAGTAAAAGAGATAGATTCCAACTCAGCGTACTCGAATCTAGCCCAAAAGCATCGCGTTTACGCTAAGCGCATTCTTGCTTTGCCTGCTCGTTCGCGATCGATTAGCCCAACACGTAGCCCGACTAGGGAGGAAGAATATGGTCCGGGACCAAGAGGTCAGTCATCTTGTTCCGTTTGTTCCGGTTGGCTGGGGTAGGCGGCTGCAACGCATTGAGGGCAAAAGCCTTATTTTAGTGCTTGTCGTTTCGATCCCACCGCCCCTACCAACCATCCTTTTTCCCAACAACAACTTAGCGATTTGTCGAGGCGGCAAAAGGCGGCAATAAGAGCGTCAAGGGTGGCACCAATGGCTCGAAAGTACGATTCCTTGCGATGTTGTGCGAAAGTCCGTCACTGAACATCCGTTTCACGTCTGAGCGTCGCCAATGCGTTGCTTCATTTGCTAGAACCCCGTTTCTGGCCCAGGACGGGCACTTGTTCGGTTTTCCGACGCAATCGGGAGTTAGCCTGCCGCTTTAGCCGGTCGAATGGGGTCTGCTGGGTTTTGTCCAGTCGCCCCTCGGATAATACATCTCGATTCCGATCACAAAAGAATCATCCGTATAGGGTTGACAATGAACGACGCGGGCACGCGAGTAGAAATTGCCACGGATTGACCGAACTGAAAGCGGTTGATTTGGCTGCCAAATCTTCTTCGTCACAACTCGGGCGCCGTGGCAACTGATGTCGATGGTGGGAGCGACTTCGAAGGTTGGATTATCTGGGCTATAAAGATTCACAAACATCTTCATAGGGATGCGAGCTTCCTTTCGGCACAAAAGGGGCGTGTCTGCCAACGCTTCTCCTTCGAGCCGGGAGGTCCACAGTAGCAATCCTACCTTTGCGACCTTTGGAAGCAATGGTACTGAGGGGCAATGGCCCATCGGGCAACCAGGGCCAGACTTAGCCGGTGAACCAAACGCTTTACCGAAGCCATCTGATGAACCTAGCTCGCCTGTCAGCAAAGCGTCTCAAATGTCATTTGCTCAGACTCTCCAATATGCGGTGCCGCAATCTGCCGAAACGTTCGGTCCAAGCGCCGCATACGCCGCTCGCAGCAATCTCGTGTTGGTGTACATTCCCGCGGTCAAATCGTCGATGCCATCTCCATCAGGGAAAGAGCCGCAGAAATCGAGGACCGCGCCATTCCGGTCATTGGGAGGGTGGTCTAATTGGCGGTACAAGGAACAGTCACATTAGCGACCTTGGTGGAACGTCATTCGCGCTTTACTACGCTCGTCAAGATGTCAAAAGCGGATTCATTCCTTTGGTGTCAGTGGGGATGCAATACGAGCTCAGGCGCGGCAGGGACCTAGCACGGCTGACAGCGGCGTTAAACCTTAGGCCACGCTTGAACGCTTACCCTCTTGCAGCAAATCCGGCCAATGGTTCGCCGGTCGCGCCCTGCGTAATAATCTCCGGCCAGACAGCCGCAGTTCGAGATTCTCAACATCGCTGTACCATAGTGCATGTGCATCGATTTCATCGCGTTTGCCAGTGGCTGATTCTGATACTGGTAAATCAATGAAGCGCCTTCCGGATCGTCTACTTGAATCACTGCTGCACAACTGCGTGACACGGACGTGGCCGTGGTGAGGTACACGGCGATTTGCGTCCAACTCTGGAAGATGTGGATCATCAGATCGTGCCGGTTAGCATGACCGTCAAAGGATGTGATGAGGTAACCGCGCCAGTGTCCCGTGAGGTTCGGGATTCGAACCAGCCCCAATTTATGCACAAAGCATTTTCGCCAAAGATATCTGTCGAAAAGGGCGTAGAGCGCGCCGTAGAAAGCTATGCTGGAAGGGGCATCCGCCCACCAAGGGACCGCGAGGTGGGCGGTAGCGAGAGATTTCGAGGTCACCCACGCCAAAGCAATCGCCAGCAACGCCAGCAGAAGAGGAACGATCCTCCTTTCATTCGAGTCTGTGCTGTAGCCGTGCATGCTTCACCTGCTCGGCTATGCAAAGCCG
>WNFC01002075.1_pt1 | contig 32306 bp, 29 predicted proteins | sample 5400541 | NCBI WGS metagenome assembly WNFC01 (sample SAMN13153342, study PRJNA577476) | soil metagenome | isolation source: 120 cm saprolite under Douglas fir tree site 2 hole 2 replicate 1 | place: USA:California | collected 2015-04-18
CGATCGGCCCGGCGCTGACGGACCGGACGAAAGCCATCCTCCCGGTGCACATGTATGGCCAGGCCGCGGACATCGACGCGATCCGGCGGGTGGCGCCGGGCATCGCAATCGTCGAGGACGCCGCGCACGCGCACGGCGCTACCCTGGGCAACCGGCCTGCGGGCAGCCTCGGTGACCTGGCTGCGTTCTCGTTCTACCCGACCAAGGTGCTGGGCGCGCTCGGCGACGGCGGCGCCATCACGGCGTCCACGCCCGAGCTGGAAGCCAGGGTCAGGCAGCTGCGCTACATGGGCCAAAAGGTCAAGTTCGACCACGCGATACTCGGCTACCAGGAGCGGCTCGACGAGATGCAGGCAGCGTTCCTGCGGGTAAAGCTGCGCTACCTGCCAGAGCAGGTCGCCGGGCGACGCCGGGTCGCCGCGCGGTACGCAGAGCTGCTTAGCCGGACGCCGCTGACCCTGCCGACCGACGACGCCACCGGGTCGCACGCCTACTACATGTACACCGTGCTCGCGCCAGAACGGGACGCACTGGCAGCTCACCTGACCAAGCGCGGGATCGGGAACACCGTCATCTACCCGCGCCTGGTCACGCAGGCCGGCGCCTACGCCACCTTGCCGTGGCGCACAGACCCGATCCCTGTGGCCCGCGGCCTGCCCGACCGGCTGCTGTCGTTGCCCATGTTCGCTGAGCTGACCGACGCCGAGATCGACCGGGTGGGGGCCGCTACCGGCGAGTTCTATGGCACCGGGTGAGCCCGTCGCTACGGCCGGTGCCGTTCGTTTCGTTGTGCTCGGCGGCAGCGCTCCGGCTACCGTCCAGCTGATCGATGCCATGGCCGAGTGGCCACCTGAATCGTCCCGTCGCCGGCCGGCCGGCCTTGACCTGGTGCTGTATGGCAGGTCGCAAGAGCGGCTCGCCAATGTCGCCAGCGCCGCCAGGCTGCGCGCGGCCCAACTCGGCCTGGCCGTGACAGTCACGACCGAGACCGACCGTTCCGCCGCGCTGGCCGGAGCAGACATCGTGCTGAACCAGATCAGGCCGGGCGGCCTGGAACAGCGATCGGCCGATGAGTCGTTCCCGCGCCAGTTCGGGATCCCTGGCGAGGAAACGCTGGGGCCCGGCGGCTTCGCGTGCGCCGTGCGTGCCGTCGCCGGGCTACGGCCGATCTGGGCTGATGTCGCCAGTCATTGTCCTGGCGCGCTGCTGATCAACCTGACCAACCCGGCTGGCATCGTGACGCAGGCAGCGCGGATCGGTTTCGGCCTTGACGTCATCTCGGTCTGCGACTCGCCGCTCGATCTGCTGGCAGCGGCGGCTGACCGGCTTGGCCTCGCCGACGCGAGCAGGCTGCGGGCGAGATACGTCGGAATGAATCATGTGGGCTGGTACGTGCCGGACTCGGGGGCAGAACTAGACCGGCTGGCCGGCCTGGTCGCCGGGCTCGACCCTGACCTGGCACGACTGCACGGCGCGCTACCCGGGCCATACCTGCGGTTCTACGCGCATCCTGACCGGATGCTGGCAGCGCAGCTGGGCCGCCCGACCCGAGCGGACCAGCTGCGCGAGCTGGCCAGGTCGGCGCTCGAGACCTTCAGCCGTGGCGAGCTGCCAGCCGACTGGCGGCGACCAGCGCCCTGGTACTCCCTCGCGGTCGTGCCGCTGGTCGACGCCTGGCTCAGCGGATCTGGTCCGCCGCTCATCGTCGGACTGCCCAACCGGGGCAGGCTGCCGTGGCTGCCCGACGACGTGACCGTCGAAGGTCCTGCGGTGGCGACCAGCCCAGGCGTGATCGAGCCCGAGCCGGTTGCCTCGCTGCCCGATCTGCCGCGCGGCATCCTGGCCGGGCACGCCTCGTACGAGCGGCTCGCCGCGATCACACTGTCGGCGGGCCCGCCGACGGACGACGATCTGACCAGGATCCTGCTTGCCAACCCGATGGTGACCAGCCTGGACCTGGCCAGGGGCCTCGCCGCCGTCATCGCCGCCCGGATGACGGCGTTCGAGCCGAACTGGCGCTAACCGCCCGCGTCGGCTCTCAGCCCGCCGTCGGGCGAGGTTCGCGGCGATGAGAACGACCTGCCGCGGGATGATCAGGGCGACTCCGGCCCAGGACAGGCCCTGAGCGGGGCGCTGATGCTGCGCGCGAGTGCCAACCGGTCCCGGATCCGTCGGCTGCACACAACTCGCGCATCGTCGTCGCGCGGCGCTGCAAAGCATCTGATATGCGCGGGGCGCTCACCGAGCGCTCAGCGCTCCGACCCGCGCACATCGAGCCGAGTGGGCGTCAAGAGTGGCTGAGTTCAGCAACGGATCGTGACCCTGTCGGATGCACCTGGCCCATTGGTCCGTCGTGCTTGCGGCAAGACGAACAGGGTCGGGCCGTCGGGGGCTAGAGCGGCTGGCCGGTGAGCGCCATGGCGAAGATATGCAGGTCGGTGCCGGGCATTTCGGTGAGGCCGACGTGGCGGTAGAACCCGGCGGCCCGCTGGTTGGCGTGCCCGACCGCCAGGTGCACTCCGGGCGAGCCGTAGTCACGAATGCTAGTGATCAGCTCCTCGATCAGCTGCCGACCCATCCCGCGGCCCTGCAGCCGGGGTAGCAGGTTGATGTGCAGGTGCGAGGGGTAGTGCCGGGCCATCTCGGCATCGGTACCCCGGGGGTGATGGATGTAATGCAGCGCGAACTGCTCCGGCACGGACAGCTCCCTGGCTATCTCGGGCCGCGGCTCGGGGTAGCGGGCGCGCAGCCCCGGCCACCAGTCACGCTCGAGCCGCTGGTCGAACGCCCGGCTGTCCAGGGACGCGACGAGGTAGCCGCCCACGCCGGCCGCGTCCTGGGCCACCAGGGCCAACGACGGCTCGAACAGCGCGTACGGCGCCGCGTACACATCCCCGGGCAGCCGGGGGTCGCGGAACAGGGCCGTGCCGTCGCGGCCGTTGTCGGCGGTCTGCACACAGATGCGGTACACCTCGCCGAGGTCGGCCGGCTGATACCGGCGGATCCGGGCCGGCTCGCTGTCCACACCACTGTTCTAGCGCATGTAACGATCACGACCGCCGGCCACGCCGCCTGCTGAACACGATCCCGAGAATGGATCGCCGAGCATCGGCCCGGCCCAAGCCGCCGCTATCGCCAGTTCCGCCGACCCGGGAGAGGCACGGGCAAGTCTGGCATCTTATGGCGCGGCGAACCCCATCGCCTGCATGGAGGTTGAGAAGGCTCAGAACGTAACCGCCGCGCTGGAAGACGACCTGGATGGCGGTCCGGCCGACGAGACTGTGCGGTTCGGGTTCGAAGGCGCGGACTATGAGATCGACCTGAGCAGCAAGAACGCCAGCGCGTTCCGCCAGCATTTGACGCCGTTCACCGAACACGCCCGCGGGGCCGGGCGGGGACAGGCCACCGGCCAGCCCGGACGGCAGCGAGCCGCCAGCTCAGCGCGACATCCCAGCCAGGACGGGGCGTGGACGCCAGCGTATGACCGCAGCGACTCTTACGGCAGGTCACCAGCCATGTCGGTCTCAGAGGTCAGCAACGCTCCCGACCGCCGATTACGCGCTGCTTCTCAGTGGTGAACTCGCCGTAGCCGTGGGATACAGAACGGCCAATACTGATGGCGCCGGTCTTGCGTTGTTGCCCACCTCATACGTGGCACGGTTCGTGGCGACCAGGATGACCTGCTCGGCCGAGCTAGTGCTGGCACCGGAGCCACAGGAAGTTAGCGCGATCGTGCAGGCCCCCGGTATCCAGCGCGGCGATCGAGCCGTCGGAGGTGACAGTCAGGCCGATGGAACCTGACCGTTGTATGTGCCCGGCCGGCCCGAGGGGCACACTCCGCCATCGGGTGCCGTCCCAGTGTTCGATGAAGGGCTGCTGCTGGGTCCTGGCGTCCTGTCCGATCACGTAGGCGTCATCGGCGGATACCGCAACGAGCCCGGTCAGATCGACCGAACTCACCCCGCCCAGAAAGCGCTCGACCTTCCATGTGCTCCCGTTCCAGTGCAGAACCTGGACCGGGCTGACTCCGTAGCCGCCACCGGCGATCGCGAAGCTGCCGCCCGTGATTGCCCACACGTCGCCGGGAGCGACCGGAGCCACCATGGTGAGCGGCTTTCTCCACGCGGAGTGCCTATCCACCTCCCACTGGCGGCCGTTCCACCGCTCCACAATTCCTCCGCCGGGAACGCCAGCCTCACCCTGCCCCCGAACCCATCCCCCGACCGCCCAGACACCCCCGCGGTGATCGGTGCCCAGAGCCTGCATCCACGCCGACCCGAGGCTCGGGGCGATATCCGGCCCCGGCAAGAGCTTCCAGGAGGCGCCGTTCCAGTGCAGAAAAACATCAAAGGGGCCCGAACCGCGGACGCCATGGCCCAACACCCACACATCGTCGGGAGCAAGTGCCACAACGGAGGCCAGGGTTTGCGGCAACGCTCCTTTCAAACGGGCGAGGGCGTCCGTTGGCCGAAGCGACCACGATCTGCCGTTCCAATGCTCGATGAGCGGCGCTGGCGGCACTCCCCCCACGGACGCGAAGTACCCGACCGCCCAGACATCGCCGGAGGCCAGAGCCGCCACGCTCGTGATGTAGGCCTGCCGCCCGCCCAGGGACGCTCCGGCTGAGTAGGCCCACCGGCGGCCGTCCCAATGCTCCAACAGCGGGAACACATGTCTCGGGTCCGGCGACCGGTCACCAACAGCCCACACGTCGTCAGAGGCGGATCCCGCGATAGCGACCAGCCGACCCTGGTAGTCACCCGCTGGCACCGCACTAGGGGCGACAGACCATCCCGGACGACAAGGCACGGGCGCGGCCGAGACGCTTGGGCTGACCGCCGGGCCTGGATTTCCGAGCCGGCCAGACAGGCCAACACTGATCGCCGCAATCACCGCGATAGCGGCGGCGACCCCAAAGGCGGCGACAGCTCGCCGCCTGGCCGCTTGGCGTCGGACGCCCTGAACTGTTACCCGGGCTGGCGGATCGCCCACGCCCGCCTTCAACAGCTCCGCCAGCCTGCTCTGCACGTCGTTCATCGCGCCCTCCGCTCCATCAGGTTCGCCAGGCGCGGATCGCTGCGCAGGCGGACCAGAGCCTGCGACATCGTCGCCTTGACCGTGCCGACCGCACAGCCAAGAATCTGCGCGACCTGGGCTTCGGGCAGGTCATCAAACAGGCGCAGGACTACGACGGCCCGCTGCCGCTCCGTCAGCGCTGCCAGAACCTGTCGCACAGCAACACGCGTCGCCACGTCGGCCGCCATATCCCCTGGATCCGGCCGGTCCGTCAGCATTCCGGACGGCTCCTCGGCTCTCCACCGGCGCCGGCGCCACGTCGCCCAGGTGTTCACCATGACCCGGCGCACATAGATCTCCGGGTCATCGCCGCGCCTGATCCTCCCCCAGTACGGCCATGACCGCGCGAGCGCCGTCTGAACCAGGTCCTGCGCCAGCGCCCAGTCATTGGTCATCAGCCAGGCCGTCCGTTGCAGCGCCTGCTCGCGCGCCTCGATGAACTGCGCGAAACCGTCAGCTTCGCCGCTCACTGCACCTCCGGTTGACGTGGCACGCCGGTCTATACGACTACCCGAGCACCACAACAGGTTTAGCGGCCGACGCCGATTCTTCAGACGACCGCGGGACTCCCGCCGGAATCGCGGCCGCCAGCCCACCTCCCAAGATCGGGCTCACAGCACTAGCATCGCTGGCCTCGCCGCGGAGCTTATCCTCGCCATGCGCCGAACGACCAGGGCGGCGCCGGGCGGCGATGCGCCTGCCTGCGCCAGAGACACCAGGCCCATATGGTCGCTGTCATGGCGGTCTGGGACGAGCTCCGGGTGATCCTGGCCCGGCTGTGTGACGAAGAGCTGAGTCCGCTGCTGCGCTGGCCCGATCTCGGTGACGAACAGGGAGGTCCGCCGCCGTTCCGGATCACGCTGGCCGCGTCGGCCGTGGCCACGGCCGCTCACGACCGGCCCCGCCACCGCCAGCCTGTTGAATCGTCGCCGCCCTGGGCCGAATTACGGTTGCTCAGTCTCGGCGAGCGCAGCGCATAGCCGGCCGACCGCGGTGGTGAACGCGTGCTCGGCTGGCCGTCCGTAACCGATCACCAGCGCGGGGCCGCGTTCATGCTCGGTGGCGGTGTAGGCGGCGAGACCTTCGACTGCCACGCCGTGCCTGGCCGCGTTGGCAATCACGGCGGCCTCGTTCTCGCGTCCGGTCAGCTCGGCGAGGGCGTGCAGGCCGGCTGCGATGCCGGTGAGCCGTACCGACGGCACCTGCCGGTGCAGCGCGGCGATCAGCCGGTCGCGACGGCGCCGGTAGGCGAGCCTCGACTGGCGGATTTGCCGGTCGTAGCCACCGGACTCGATGAACGCGGCGAGCGTGAGTTGGTCCAGCGTCCCGTTGGCGCCCCCTGAGGTCTCCTTCGCCGCGATCATCTCATCGGTCATCGTTCCCGGGACGACGAGCCAGCCGAGCCGGAGGCCAGGCGCCAGGCTCTTGCTGGCCGTGCCCGCGTAAACGACGTGCTCCGGCGCGAGTGCCTGCATGGCGCCGACAGGATGCCGGTCCAACCGGTACTCGCCGTCGTAGTCGTCCTCGATGATCACGCATCCGGTGCGCGCTGCCCAGCGGACGAACGCGGTGCGGCGCGCGGGCGCGAGCGTCATGCCCAGCGGATACTGGTGCGCCGGGGTCAGCACGACCGCGCTGACCGCTGCCAGGTCGCCGGGCGACTCTAGCGCTCCGGGTACCGCACCGCTGGCGTCGACGGGCAGCGGGCAAGGCCGCGTGCCCTGGGCCGCCGCGATCCGCCGGTGCAGCTGGTGGCCGTATGCCTCCATAGCGACCGCGGCGCCGCCGCGCTCCGCGAGCACCCGGCAGATCAATGCCAGCCCGTGGGCGAACCCCGCGCAGATGATCACGTTCTCCGGGCTGGCGACCACTCCCCTGGCCCGGCCCAGGTACCCGGCCAGGGCCGCCCGCAGCTCGGGGAGTCCGCGCGGATCGGGGTAACCCAGCACGGTGTCGTCCGCCGAGCCGAGGGCCGTCCGGGCGGCGGCCAGCCAGGCCCGGCGCGGGAACGCCGAGACCGCCGGCACCCCGGCGCGCAGGTCATACCGGGGGGCGGCGGAACCGCTAGCCGGCCGAGCCGACGGCTTCGCCGCCTGCGCAGGCTGTGCGGTGACCCAGGTGCCTGAGCCGGTCTTGGCCTCAAACCAGCCCTCGGCAACCAGCTGGCTGTAGGCGTCGGCAACGGTATTGCGGGCGATGCCCAGGTCGGCGGCCAGGTCGCGGGAGGAGGGCAGCCTGACCCCCGGCCCGAGTCTGCCCGTTCGCACTGCCTCGCGGAGGGCGGCCTCCATGCCGGCCCTGACCCCGGTCGCCCTGGTGACTCCGGACCCTCGCGGCCCTAGCGATCCTCGGGACCCTGGGAATCCTCGGGGCTCTCGCCGCCCTCGCGACGCAGCCAGCTCGAGGTGCAGATCGATCCCGTAATTGGCCCAGGATTTCTCCATAGATATGGACCTTACTCGTGGGCCGCTGATCGCCTAGCGTGGTGTGCATGACAACAACACAGATCACTTCGCAGGCACCGGAGAGCGCCGCCGCCAGCGCGATCCCTGTCAGGCTGGATTTCGACGAGAAGGCGGCCGGGTTCTCCCGAGCCATGGCGCACCTGGACCGGGCGGCTATCAAGGAACTCGACCACGTCGACTTCGACCCGAAAATGCGCGAGCTAGTCAGGATCCGCGCCTCCCACCTCAACGGCTGCGCCTACTGCGTCGACATGCACACCAAGGACGCCAGGGCGATCGGCGAGACGGAGCAGCGCATCTACGCGCTGCCGGTCTGGCGGGAGACCCCGTTCTTCACAACCAGGGAGCGCGCGGCGCTGGCGTTTACCGAGGAGGTCACCCTGCTCGCCACGACGCACGTGCCCGATGAGGCCTACCGCGCGGTGGCCGCCGAATTCAGCGAGGCTGAGCTCGGCGCGCTGATCAGCCTGATCGTGACCATCAACGCCTGGAACGCCATCGGTGTCGCCACTCGCGCCTGGGAGCCAGGCTCCTACCAGCCGTAAACCCGCCCGTTCTCCTGATCACGGACCTGATCACGGACCTGATCACGGACACCTTTCTACGTGGCCCGCCGATAAATGTCCGTGATCATGAATCCTCATCACGAGGGAAAGGGTCAGGCCAACAGGCAGGCGACCTGATGCGCGGGACCGTCGGCTCCGCCGACTGGCGGAGCGAGCTGCGGATCCGTCTCGGCGCAGCGGTCCTCGGCGATCGGGCAGCGGGGCCTGAACCGGCAGCCGGTTGGGATCGCCACCGGGTTAGGGGTCTCGCCGGACAGGATCTGCGCCGTCTTGCGCCGGCGCGGGTCCCGGTCCGGCACGACCGACAACAGTGCCTTGGTGTACGGGTGCTGCGGGTCATTGATCACCTGCCGCGCCGGGCCGTACTCCACGATCCGGCCCAGGTACATCACCGCGATCCGGTCGGCGAAATGTGCGGCGGTCGACAGGTCGTGGGTAATCATCAGCACACCCAGCCGGCCGTCCCTGCGCAGACCGTCGAGCAGCGCCAGAACCCCGGCCCGCACCGAGACGTCGAGCATCGAGACCGGCTCGTCGGCGAGCAGCAGCACCGGGTCGAGCGCCAGCGCGGCGGCGATCGCCACCCGCTGCCGCTGGCCGCCCGACAGCTCATGCGGGTACCGGTCCAGGTACAGTCCCGCTGGCGCGAGGCCAGCCCGCTCCAGCGCCCCGGCGACCAGTTCATCGCGCTCCCGCCTGGTGGCGCCGATACCGTGCACGAGCAGCGGTTCGGCCACGGTCTGCCGGACCCGGAAGCGCGGGTCGAGCGACTCGTACGGGTCCTGGTAGAGCATCTGGATGCCCCGGCGCAGCGGCCTGAGCCTCCGCTGCGACAGGGCGGTGAAGTCCTGACCGTCGACGGTGATTGTCCCGCCGGCCGATTCGACCATCCGCAGGATGGTTTGCGCCGTGGTGGTCTTACCGCAACCGGATTCGCCCACCAGCGCGACCATCTCGCCGCGGCGCAGCGAGAACGAGACGCCGTCCACGGCCCTGACCCGCTGCCTGGGCCGCCTGGCCAGCCGGTCAGCAATCGACCGGCGGACCGGGTAGCTGGCCCGCAGGTCGGTGACATCGAGCAGGATGCCCTCGCTGGTCACGGCGTGCCCCCGATCCCTCCGGCGTCGTCGCGGTGGCACGCAACGGCATGCGGCGCGACCGCGATGCCCCCGGCAGCCGCGCGCACCTCGCCGTCAATTGCACCGACCAACCGCAGCTCAGGGCGCTCCAGCTCACACCGCCCGACGACCGAATCGCACCTGGGCCGGAACGGGCAGCCGGTGACCGGCTCGTCCAGCCGCGGCGGCGCGCCGGGAATGGATACCACGGTGCCCGTGCCGTACAGGTCGGGCGTCGCGGCGAAAAGCAGCCGGGTGTAGGGGTGCCTGGTGCAGTGGAACAGGGCGTCGGTCGTCCCCGTCTCGACGATCTCGCCGGCGTACATCACGCCGGCTCGCTGGCAGGTCTGCGCGACGACGGGCAGGTCATGGGTAACGAGCACGAGCGCGAGACCCAGCTCGTCGGACAGCTTGACCAGCAAGTCGAGGATCTGCGCCTGCACCATGACGTCCAGCGCGGTGGTCGGCTCGTCGGCGAGCAGCACCTTCGGCTCGCAGGCCAGCGCCATCGCGATGGCGGCGCGCTGGCGCATGCCGCCGGAGAACTCGTGCGGGTACCTGGTACCAGACGACGCCGGTATCCCGACGAGCTCGAGCAGCTCGCCCGCCCGCCTCCGGGCCGCCGCCGCCGAGCCCCCGCCGCCCCTTCCGCCTGCCCGCTTCCGCGCCGCTGCCGCCGAGCCCTCGCCCCCGTCGCCGGCACCTAGGGCCGTGCCGTGCAGCAGGATCGGCTCGGCGATCTGGGAGATGACGTTACGCACCGGGTTCAGCGCATTCATCGCGCCCTGGAACACCATCGCCAGGTCGGTCCACCGGTGCGGCCGGACCGAGTCCTCGCCGCCGGTGAGTATGTTCGTCCCGCCCAGCCTGACCTCGCCGGCCACCGACGCGTTGGGCGGCAGCAGCCCCATCATCGCCAGGATGCTGGTCGTCTTGCCGCAGCCCGACTCGCCGACCAGGCCGAACCGCTCGCCGGCGTCGAGATCGAAGCTGACCCCCTGCACAGCGTGCAGTTCGCCGCCGCCCGGCAGCGTGAACCAGACGTTCAGGTCGGCCACCTCGAGCAGGCTCATCGCTGTCCGCCGCTCATATCGCGCCGCTCATATCGCACCCGGCCCGCGGCCCGCCAGCGGCCGGAGCGCCCAGCGCCGCGAGGACAAATGCGCGACCTTCAGCCTCGGGTTGAGCGCGTCCTCGATGGCCTGGCCGAGCAAGAAACACCCCATGATCAGCAGGGTGATTACCAAACCATCGGGGACGATCGCCCACCAGGCGCCGGCGCTGACAGCGGCCCGGTCAAAGGCGTGCTCGAGGATGGTCCGGCCCGACCTGGGGCAGGATGTGCCTGCCGATGATTCTCGCGTGGCTGGCCCCGATGGACCGCGCGCGCTTGATGTAGACCCGTTCTTTGACGCTCATTACCTGGGCCCGAATGATTCTTGCCGTCGTCGCCCACTCCAGGATGGCGATGACCGCGATCACGTGGCCCAGGCTTGGTCCCCATACGTCGGCGATGACCATGGCGAACGCGAGGTCGGGGATGACCAGCAAGTAGTCGGTGATCCGCATCAGCGTGATGTCGAGCCACCGGCCGAAGTAGCCGGACGCGATGCCGACTCCGCCGCCGATCAGCATGGCGATCAGTGTGGCGGCGAAGCCGATGATCAGCGAGATCCGCCCGCCGGAGATGATCTCGCTGAGCATATCGATGCCGCCGTCGTCGCAGCCGAACCAGTGGCTCGCCGACGGCGGCGCGACCGTGGTGGAGTACGGCGCGATCAGCGGGGCGGCGATGGCCAGGATGACGAAGAACGCGATGATCCCCAGGCCGAGCGCGGCCGCCTTGCGCTCGGTGATCGCCTGCCGGATCAGCCCGGCACGGCTGCGGGCGACCGTCCCGGTCAGGCCTGCCTCGGTCGCGATCGCGCTCATTGGCTGATCCTCGGATCGAGCTTGAAGTAGGCGAGGTCGGCAAGCAGGTTCACCACGACGACCGAGACGGCCAGGATCAGGAAGCCGCCCTGCAGCATCGGGTAGTCGCGCTGGTTGATGGCCTGCCAGAGCGCCTGGCCGATGCCGGGCCAGGAGAAGATGTACTCGACTAGGATCGCGCCGCCGACGATCCAGCCGATCGACAGCGCGACCAGCGTGGCGATCGGCAGCAGCGCGTTCCGCACCACGTGCCTGGCGATGATCCGCCGGTCCGTCAGGCCCTTGGCCCTGGCGGTCAGCACGTAATCCTCGCCGAGGGTCTCCAGCATCGAGGACCGCATGATCAGGGTGAACTCGCCGTACAGGGTCAGCAGCAGCGTCAGGGCAGGCAGGATCAGGTGCAGCCCGATGTCCTGCAGTCTTGCGATACTCGACTGCGGTCCGAATACGCCCGCGTACGGGTTCTCCATCCCGGAAGTCGGCAGCAGGCCGCCGAGCAGGATCAACAGCATCAGGCCCAGGAACTGGGTCGGGAACGCGTAGAACGCGATCGCCAGGTTGGTGCTGACATGGTCGGCCGCCGAACCCCGGCGCCAGGCGGACAGGATGCCCGTCGCGATGCCCACCGCGATCGCGCCGAGCGTGCCAATGGTCACCATCGGGATCGTGTTCTTCAGGTCATTGAGCAGCAACTGCGACACCGGCTGCTGCGTCGCGAACGAGACGCCCATGTTGCCGCGTGCCAGCTCGCGCAGGTAGATCAGGTACTGCTCCCATTTCGGCTTGTCGAGGCCGAACTGAACGGTCAGCGCGTGCCTCAGCTGCGGGGTGGCGTGCGGAACCCTGGCCAGATCGGATACGACATTGCCCGGGAGCACCCGGAACAGGAAGAAGTTGATGGTGATAGCGATGAAGATCGTCAGCAGCGCGAACCCGGCCCGCCTGATGACATAGTCCGCACCGCGCATGACAGGGCCTGCCAGCCCCTAGGCGTGGTGGACCCGGAGCAGCGTCTGGGTGGACAGCGAGTTCACCGAGCCCATGACGGGCGAGACCGTGAACCCGGCCCATTTCACCGAGTGCGCCTCGATGATGTCCGGGTAGTCGAGGATGATGTACGGCTTGGCGGCGTAGATGTACTGCTGCATCTGCCAGATCAGCGCGCGCCGTGCCGAGGTGCTGATCAGCGTGCTCTGCCTGGCGTACATCCGGTCGTAGGCAGGATTGCAGTAGCCGCTGTCGCTGTTGTTGCCCAGCTGCGCGCAGGTCAGGACCGACAGCATGAAGTCCGGGTCGACCGGCGGTACCCAATCCCACATCGCCATGTCGAAGGTCTGGTACTTGCTGTTCGGCGCGGAGATCGCGTTGAAGGTCGCGCTGTCGTCCATGTTCTGCTGGGTGATCGAGATGCCGACCTTCTGCAGGTCCGACTGCATGATCTGGAAGGTGCGGTCGCCCGTGCCCCGCTCGTCGGGCGGGAAGATGACCTTGTAGGACATCGGGTGGCCGCCCGCGATCCGCACCCCGTTCGGCCCCATCTTGTCGCCGGCGGCGTCGAGCAGGTGATTGGCCTTCGCCAGGTCAAACGGCAGCACCTTGACGTTGGCGTCGTGCCAGGAGCCGTCCGCCGGAGCGATGATCGTGCTGCCCGGCTGGGCCAGCCCGAGCCAGGCGGTCTTGATGATCTGGCTGCGGTCGGTGGCGTATTCGATCGCCTCGCGCACCCGCGGGTCGAGCAGTTCCCGGTGCGTGGTCTTGTGCGGGTTGGTGTTGATGATGAAGGTCTTCATCGATATCGACGGCGTGGTCGTCACCACGAAGCCGGCCTTCTTGAGCGCGGTGACCGCGGTCGGCGGGGTGTACTCGCCGATGAAGTCGACCTGGCCGTCCTTCAGCGCCTGGACCATGGCGTCGGCGTTGGAGAAGAACTGCAGCCCGAAGCCCTCGATCTTCGGCTTGGGGCCCCACCAATCTGGATTCCGCTTGAACAGGGCGTACTGGTTGGCCTTGTACCTGACAAGCTCGAACGCTCCGCCGGAGACCATGGGCTTGCCGTTCGCGGGAGGCACGTTCGGGAAGGTCTTGATCTTGGCGCCGTTGCCGGTGAAGTACGGCGCCCACACCTGTTTCGGCAGCACGGACATGCTCTGCATCTGCTCGAGCACGTTCGCCACCGCGGTGGAGTACCTGATGACGAGGGTGGTCGGGTTCGGCGCCGACGCCCCGATCATGTGCTCGAGGAGCCCCGCCCACTGGCCAGCGGGCCCATTCTTGTACTTCATGACCTCGTTGATGGTCCAGGCCACGTCGGCTGCCGTCAGCGGCTTCCCGTCCGACCAGTGGGCGTGCGGGACCGTGTGGAAGGTCCAGGTCCGGCCGTCAGCCGAGGTCGACCAGCTGCGGGCGAAGTCAGGTGCGATGCCGAGAGTGGAGTTGTACTGCACGAGCTGCGGATAGATGTACTCGTAGACGGCGTAAGAGTAATCGGACTGCGCGACAAACGGGTTCATCGAGTCGATCGGGTACGTCGTTCCGATGTGCAGGACGCCGCCGGCTGAACCGGAACCCGTTCCCGAACTACCGCACGACGCGAGCGCGACGGCCGCCACCACCGCCAGCGGCGCGGCGACTGCGATCCGGATATGTCCTGCTCGCAGGCGCATAGGGAGTTCCCCTCACAGAGCGAACGCGCCAGGTGGCTGGCTGGCAGTCATCCGCTGACCCAGCGGTCCTCGCCGCTAGGCTCGCAGACAATATACAGAGTATGAGGACTACCTTGAACCGCGTCAATCCGGTTTGAAGGCAGACTAACCCGCCCACTGCTTCAACCAGCGCAGCAATGCCCGCGCCGGAGATCCCGTCGCCCCTTCTGGCCACCCATCGCCTGGGCGGTCCAAGTAGGCGGTCGAGCCGTTGTCGATATGCATCCACGGCAGGTCGCCGGTGAATTCCCGCAGATACGTCGCGGCCATCACGGTCGTGTCCGGAACGCCGGCCGGCGTATTGCGGACATCGGCCGCAGCCGACGCGAAGTACCTGCGGTACGCCCTGGGCAGCGGCAGGTGCCAGCCAGGGTCGCCCGCCTCGCGGCCCGCGTCGACGAGCAGGCCAATCTGCTGCTCGTCCGTGCCCAGGACCGCCCACAGGCCCTCGCCGAGACCAGCGGCGTCGGTTAGCGTGGCAACGTCGACCAGCACGGCCGGATTGCGTTCGGCCAGGTAGGCGAGGGAATCTGCGATGATCAGCCTGCCCTCGGCATCGGTGTCCCTGACCTCCGAGGTCTTGCCTCCCCGGTGCGTGATCACGTCACCGGGGCGCTGCGCCGCCCCGCCTGGCATGTTCTCGGCGAACGGGAGCACCGCGTCGATGTTGACGGGCAGGCCGAACTCGACGGCGCCGCGCAGCACGGCCATGATCGAGGCGGCACCGGCCATGTCGGACTTCATCCACTCGATCTCGGCGTCCCGCTTCAGGTTCAAGCCGCCTGAGTCAAAGGTGATGCCCTTGCCGGTCAGGCCGATCACCGGAGCATCACCGCCGCCGCGATAGGACAGTTCGACCAGCCTTGGCTCGTTCCTGCTGCCCTGGCCGACGCCGAGGATCCCGCCGAAGCCGCCCGCCGCTAGGTCCGGCACAGTCATCACCGAACAGGCCAGCCCGTGCGTGTCGGCTAGCTCGTGGGCCTGGTTCGCCATGTCATCGGGTGTGGTATCTGATGGCGAAGCGTTCACCATGTCCCTGACCCAGTTGGTGAGCTCTGCCATGGCCTGGCCGCGCCGCAGGCCGGCGCCCACGGCCGCCTCTCTGGCACCGCTCGTGAGGACGCTGACATGCTCAAGGATGGGCGGGCGCCAGCCTGGGGCCACCGGCTGGCGCCGGTATCTGTCGAACTGGTACGCGCCGAGCAGCAGACCCTCGGCGAATGCGGCCGCGACGGCCTGGTCGGCATCAGGCAGCGCTACCGCGATCCGCGCGGCCTTGCTCATCTCGCCCGCCGCCCGCATGGCAGCCTGCCTGACGGCACCAGGACCGGCCTGCTCTCTGACACCGAACCCGACGAACAGCACCCCGGACGCGGCAAGCCTGCCGAGGGCCAGCGTCGCGAACGTGTCGCCGATCTCCCCCGTGAAACCGCGCGCGCCTAGTGTCGCGGCCAGATCGATACCGAGTGCTGTGGCTGCCTCCGCAGCGGCCGGCCCAGGTACTGGCGAGGACCCCGAGTCGGAATGGCACGGCACGACTAGCAGGTCCGCCTGAGCCTGGGTCAAGCGGTCGCTAGCCGCCTCGAAGCTGATCACAGGCTCACACTATGGGCTCGCCTGGCGGGACTCGCATACCAGGCCAAAGAAATTGAGTATGCAGAGTATACAGGGTACGATCCGGCTGACGCCGGGCACATGCGGGAGCGACGTGACGTTCGACACCAGATATACGGCCTGGACGAGCCGTTCGCGGGAGCTCTTCGAGCAGGCCAGCGAGGTCATCCCCGGTGGGGCGGGGAGCAGCGCGAGAACCGCGAAGTTCGGCTGGGTGCCGTATCCGCCATTCATGACCCACGGCACGGGCTCGCGGATCTACGACGCGGACGGCCACGAGTACGTGGACTACCTGCTCGGGCTCGGGCCGATGATCCTGGGCCACCGGCATCCGGTCGTGACGGCTGCCGTGGTGACCGCGATCACTGAGCACGGAACCTGCCCCGGACTGCCGTATCCGCTGGAAATCGAGGCGGCACGTAAGGTCGTCGATGCCGTACCGGGCGTCGACATGGTCAGGTTCACCAACTCGGGCAGCGAGGCCGTAGGCAGCGCCGTCAGGATCGCCCGCGCGTATACCGGGCGCAGGCTGGTGATCAGGTTCGAGGGCCACTACCACGGCTGGCAGGACACCATCTACTGGAGCAACCACGTGGATCCCGCCGCCGCCGGGCCGGCCAGCCGGCCCCGCCCTGTCCCTTCAGGGCCGGGCGTTCCGGCCGAGCTCGCCGCCACGCTGATCGTGCTCACCTGGAACGACGCCGAGAGCTTCGCGGCGGTGATGGCCGAGCGCGGCGAGCAGGTTGCGGCCGTCATCACCGAGCCTGCGGTGTTCAACACCGGGTGCATCCTGCCCGAGCCCGGCTACCTGGAGCTACTCAGGGAGCTGACCGCGGAGCACGGGGCGCTGCTGATTTTCGACGAGGTCATCACCGGTTTCCGGTTCGCCAGAGGCGGCGCCCAGGAGTATTTCGGGGTGCGACCGGACCTCACGACGATGGCCAAGGGCCTGGGCGGCGGATTCCCGGTCGCGGCCATCGGCGGCACCCGCCAGGTGATGTCAATCATCGCCGACGGCCGGTACTCGCACTCCGGCACCTACAACGCCAACATCGTGGCCTGCGCCGCGGTGAGCGCCACCATGGACCTGCTGGCGGAGCCGGGCCTGTACGAACGGCAGCGCGAGCTCGGCGAGCGATTGATGGCCGGGTTGCGCGCGCTCGCCGAGGCCGCCGGCCTGGCAGTCATCGTCGAGGGTCTCGGCACGGTGTTCCAGGTCTGGTTCAGCGACCGGCCGATCAGGAACTGGCGCGATGCCGAGCGGTTCGCAAGGGAGGAGCTATTCACCACGTGGTGGCAGGAGATGCTGCTGCGCGGCGTACTCTTTCATCCCAGCCAGTACGAGAACCTCTTCCTGTCACTGGTGCACACCGACGCCGACGTAGACGACATGCTGAACGCTGCCGCGGACTCGTTCGCGGTGACGAGCGGCACGGCGCAACTCGCCGCGACGCAGGCTTGAAATGATGGCTTAGATGGGACTCGATCTCGGTGCCAGCCCGCCAGGCTCGCCAGGACCAGGTGATACCCGACGCCGGCCACAGCGCGGCCGCCGGAACCGGCCGGCTGTCGCGCGCATGCCCCGGGCTTCCCTGCTCTACGAGCGGGTTGTCGACCTCGTCGAGCAGCTGATCGCCGAGCAGGGACTGGTTCCTGGCGACATGCTGCCCAGTTACACGGAGCTGGCCGGCCAGGCAGGAGTCAGCCTGATCACGGTGCGCCGGGCGCTGGACGAGCTTGAGCGCGCGGGCCGGGTCCGCCGCCACCAGGGCCTCGGCACCTTCGTGGCCAGGCCGCGGATCGTGACCGAGCCGACCAGAACCGGCAGCCTGCTCGCCACCCTCGCCGCCGGGGACGGCCGCGTTACCCGCCTGGAGACCACGGTGCTCAGCCTGCACGAGGGCCAGCCGTCGGCGGACCTGTGCCAGGCGCTGCGAATTTCCGCCGACAGCCCGGTCTGGCGGCTGCGCAGGTTGCGGCTGCTCGACGGCCAGCCGGCGGTCCTGGAGACCTCGGTCATCCCGGTCGCGCTCGCGCCTGAGCTCGGCGCCATGGCCGGCCGGCTGAGCGGCTCGCTGTATGACCTGCTCGCCGCCGAGTACGGCCTGGTGGATTCCTATGAGGAGCAGTACCTGGAAGTCCTCTTGCCCACGCAGGCGGAAGCAAGGCTGCTTGCGCTCCGCGCCAGGGCGCAGGTGGTCAGGATCCGCGGGCTCAGCGCCGATGGCACCGGGCTCCCGTTTGACTGCTTCGAGCAGCTCTATCCGGCCAACCAGTTCGTCTTCGCCTTTTCCGGCAGCGCGACGCGGCAACTGCTGCCTGCGCCGGGCAACAGGGACTGGGAGGTCCGCTGGCAGGATTGACGGCACCGCACACGGACCTGTATCTCGGCCTCGATCTCGGTACCTCCGGGCTCAAGGCGATCGCGCTCGACGACTCGGGCATCGTCGTGGCGCGGGCTGCCGCCAGCTACCCGACCAGCAGACCGTCTCCCGGCGCCGGCGAGCAAGACCCGCGCGACTGGACCAGAGCCATTGAGCAGGCGGCCTGCGACCTGTCCGGCAGCGCGCCGCAGCGTCGTTGGTGCGCGATCGGGTTGTCGGGCATGATCCCGACCCTGCTCACGGCAGGCGAGAACGGCGAGCCGATCGGGCCGGCCATCACCTGGGAGGACAACCGCGCCGAGGAGCAGGCCGGCCGGCTCCGCGGGCTATTCGGTGCTGGCGCGGGATCGGCTGGCGGGGAGGCGCTCTACCGGATCACCGGTCAGTGGGTCGACGGCCGTTACCTGCTGCCCATGTTCCAGCGGCTGGTCGAGCAGGAGCCTGGCCGGGCCGCCGCGACCAGCACCCTGCTCGGCGCCAAGGACTACCTCTTCTGGTGGCTGACCGGGCATACCGCCACTGACCCGAGCACCGCGACCGGATTTGGCTGCTTCGACCTGGCGGCGGCCGCGTGGAGCACGGACGTACTCGGGGCGGCAGCGGCTGCGCGCGGCGCCAACGGCGGACCGGCACGCGACAGCGAGCTGTGCGGCGCGCGGCTTCCGGCCCTGCCGCCCGTGCTGTACGCCACGGCGACCAGGCCGCTCCGGGCAGACATCGCGGCGCGACTCGGCTGCAAGCAGGTGCCGGTCTGCGTCGGCGCTGCCGACTCGGTGCTCGGCGCGTTCGGGCTCGGCATTCGCTCCCCCGGCCAGCTCGCCTACGTGGCGGGAACGAGCACGGCCATCCTTGGGGTCGCCGACCGGCCGGTGCTCGACCCACACCACAGGTTCCTGGTTACGCCGCTCGCCGAGCCGGGCCGGTGGGGGCTGGAGATGGACCTGCTCGCCACCGGCAGCGCCCTGCGCTGGCTGGCCGACCTGCTGGGCGGCCTTGATGAGGCCGGTGTGCTCGCGCTTGCCGCCGAGGTAGATCCCGCCGATGCGCCGGTCGTCCTGCCCTACCTCAGTCCGGGCGAGCAGGGTGCCCTGTGGGATCCGGCCCTGCACGGCACCGTTGGCGGGCTCACGCTCGGCCACGACCGGCGGCATCTGGCGCGAGGACTGGTCAACGGCATCGTGCTGGAGAGTCGGCGGTGCCTCGGGGTCCTGGACGAGACCGACGGAAACATGAGCCCGTTCACCGGCGAGCTGATGGTGGCCGGGGGGAGCGCCACGGCGAAGTCGTTCCGCGCCGACCTCGCCGATGCCAGCGGCAGGCGCGTCATCATGCCGGGCGGCCAGGACACCGACTTCTCCGCTCGCGGCGCGGCGATGGTCGCCGCGAAGGCCGTCGGCCGGCCGATGCCGCCTGTGGCGCAAGCGCCGGCGGCCGCCATCACTGACCCCGATCCGCACCGCGCCTCAACCTGGGACGCCCTCTGGGCCAGGCACGAGCGAACGAGGCTCGCGATCAGCGGATAAGCCCTGGCCGGTTCGCAGGGTGGCCGGGCCGGTCATCGGGCGGAACCGCTGGCTGGGGGCCGGACTAGCTCTCGCAGAGAGCGAGCAGCTTACCGATGGTTGCCCAGTTGCGAGCGGTACCTGAGGCCAGCAGGTCGCGCCGCCGCTTCAGCAGCAGTTCCTTGGCCAGCTCACTGTTGCCGAAGCCATCGGGCGTATGGAGGTAGAGCGTTCTGCCGACGATCGCCGCCTCGTCCCTGCTTCCCCGCTGACCGGCGGCCTTCATGGCCTCCGCGAGGCGCTGGTGCGCCGCCTCGTCCGGATCGCTCAGCAAGAACACGCCATGCACCCATTTCGGATTCGGCTCATCGGGATAGGGGTTGGAGTCGATCACCTTGCTGAGCTCCGACCGGGACAAGACAACGGCCGAGGTGCGCACGCCGAAGGCATCGGCGGTCGCTGTTTCGAGTTCGGCCGCCAGCGCCGCGGGATCGTCATGCGACGGCGTGAAGATGATGTTCCCGGTCTGGATATAGGTGGACACCTCGGAGTGACCGAGCGCGGTGACGACCTTCCGCAGGTCGGCCATCGGAACTTTGCCGCCGCCTCCGACATTGATCCCGCGCAGAAGTGCAACATGAGTCGGCATGTGGTCATCTTGTCATCCGGCCCCCAGCTTTCGACGCTGTCGCGGCCATGCCAGCGTCCCGGTTCTAGGCGCGCCCGCGCTGACGGATTGACCGCCCGGTGATCCGTGTCGGCACGATGCGCATGAACTGCTCCTTCGACCCGCTCGTCCACGGAGTGACGCCTGACCCAGCAACGGCAGTGCGCTCCTCATCAGACCTCACGTGGTGGGCGGGCCCATGGACGAGGACGCTCCAGCCTTCCCGCGTGCGAGCGTCGAGCTCGTCAACCTCGAAGGCGACCTGATATTCGGCGTGCGCCGATCCGGTGCGAAGATCCTCGTCCATCGGGCTGTTCTGGCCCGTGCGGAACACGATGCTGCCGTCATGCCACCGGTAGTTCACGGGGAACACGGTCAGGCCGAACCGTCCGGTGTACGCGATCCGGCCGACATCCTGCCCCGCCACCAGCCGGAGGCACTCCTCCTCGTCCAGAGCCTCCACGACCGGCCCAGCTGCGGGCTGATCCGGGCCTTCACCCTGCGTCATCTCTGGCATAGTCCTCTCGTTCCCCGTCACGGCCCGGCCAAGGCCGGTTTAACTCGTGGCGCTCGCGACGGTGGCGGTCTGGAGAGCTGCCGCGTGGTCGGGAACGGCGGTCTTCGGAACAATCAGTACCGGCTTGCTCGAGGTGTGCAAGAGCCGCAGCGAGACGCTGCCGAACGGGAGCCACGGCACGTCGTGACTGCTGCTCGAACCCAAAATGATCATCCGAACATCGAGCTCATTCGCGGCGTCCAGGATGGTCCGCGCGATGCGGCCGACCGGCGTCTTGCGAATGTCGCCCTCCGCCGCGACTCCTGCCGCGGTCAGGCGGTCCACGAGCTCGGTGACCACGCGCTCGCCGTCGCCATCGCCGCAGTCGACCTGGATCTTGCCGAACCTGCCCACAGCGAACTCATGCACGTGCATCACGAAGACGCGGTCGCCGGTGCCAGCTGCCAGGTCGCGAGCCATGTCCGCGGCCGCGGCCGCGTGGCTCGTCGTGTCAACGGCGAGCAAGATTGATTTGTTCATCGTGTCCTCCTCGGCTCACTCGGGAGGATTGCGGCTCCCGATGAGCCGACCTCCCACTTTCCGCACTGGCGCATACCTCCTGGATCTGCCTGATCCGTTCCTCAGGGTTGTCGACTTCGACCACCAACTTGGAGTAGCGCTCGCCGCATAGCTCGATACCGATCGCGCTAGCCGCGTCATGCACGTCCCAGAACACCCACCTGCCCTGTGTGTAGAGCCGTCCGGCGGACATGACTCCGCGGACGTGCTTGCCGCCGAGCTGTACTTCGTGCAGCCATTTCCGGGCGTCCGACTCAGCGGATGCTGCGCCGGTCACCTGATTGACCGGAATCTGTAGCTGGCTCTTCAGCGCCCAGATCTGGTCGGCTCCCTCGATGTCGACAAGAAGCGAACCGTCCTTGACGCTGATCGAAGCGGTCATAACAACCTCCTGCGCCGATAACCCAACACTGCTGCTCGCCTGGCTAGGCGGACAGAGCCCTGAGCCCCCATGCCGCCGGGACGTTCGTACCTACCGGCTTGCCGCCACCCAGGGCTTTCGTGGACAGCGGGGCGGCAAGCTCGAGGCGGGCGCCCTGAAAGCGCCCGAGGAACATGGAGATGGTGGCGATGATGTTCTGGTACGGCGGCCACTGGGCGTTCTGGCAGGCGGGAATGATGTGGGCCGGGTCGATCGTCTTCTGGGGTTTGCTGATCTGGGGTGCCTATGCCCTGGTTCGCGGCGCAACCCGCAGACCAGGCCGGGCCGATCATAACGACGCGCGGCGCATCCTGGACCGGCGGCTAGCCAGCGGGGAGATCGACGCCGAGGAATACCGCCGGCTTCGTGACCTCATCAGCGGCGAGGAGATAGACGACCGAACCTGACCGACTGATGATGGCATGCCGTGCGACTTCAGCACCGATGACCGGCGGTTCCGGTGTCTAGCGCCGGTGAAGCGCAGGACGCGGCTGCTCTGGCGGACGTCGAGAGCATCAATCCGACCGAACCGGTCGCCAGGCTGCTGCGCGATCTGCGGACGTCGCCGTCCGGGCTCTCGAACCGGGAGGGGGCCGGCGGCTACTTGTCTACGGGCCGAATCAGCTGCGCCGGCGTGGCGGACGCCATCTGGCAAGGGAGCTTGGCCGCCAGTTCACTCATCCACTAGCCCTCCTGCTGTGGGCTGCGGCCGGGCTGGCCTGGTTGGCCGGGATCACACCAGTGGCCCTCGCCATCGTCGTCGTCATCGTCCTGAACGCGCTGTTCGCGTTCGTTCAGGAACTGCAGGCAGAGCGGGCCGTCGAGGCCTTGCAGGCCTATCTACCGCAATACGCGACGGTGCTCCGCGACGGCGAACATGCCACGATCGAGTCGACCCAGATCGTCCCCGGGGACGTGCTTCTGCTGGCAGAAGGCGACAAGATCTCGGCCGACGGAAGGCTGTTGTCCGGGACCATCGAGGTTGACGCATCGGCGCTGACGGGCGAATCCATGCCGGTTGACCGCTCGGCCAACTGGGACGACACCGATGTGCCTTTGCTGGAAGCCAGGGACCTAGTGTTCTCCGGGACCACTTGCACTGGCGGCGAGGGCCGGATCATCGCGGTCGCCACCGGCATGCACACCGAGCTTGGCCGGATCGCCGCGCTGTCGGAGCGGGTGAAGCCTGAGCAGAGCCCGCTGGAACGTCAGGTCCGCCGGGTGGCGTGGCTGATCGCGGCGATCGCGGTGCTGCTGGCGGCGGTGTTCCTGCCGGCCGCGACATTGGGCGCCGGGCTGACCTTCACCCAGGCGATCGTCTTCGCGGTCGGGCTGATCGCCGGGAATGTGCCGGAGGGCCTGCTACCCGTCATCACCTTGTCGCTGGCGATCGGCGTGCGGGAGATGGTGCGCCGCGGAGCAGTGGTCAAGCGGCTCAGCGCGGTTGAGACGCTCGGCTCCACGGACGTTATCTGTACCGACAAGACCGGCACCCTAACCCAGAACCGGATGCGCGTGGTTCGCCTCTGGGCCGGGGATGCGGAGGCACCGCTGGGGCGCGACGCGACTCCGCCGTCGGCGGCGATGGCCACAGTCATGGCCCGGTGCAACAACGCCACGCTGGACGGGGAGAGCCCATCTGGGGACCCGACCGAGATCGCGCTGCTCGAAGCCGCCGCAGGACTCGGGGAAAGGGTGGATCCTGTCCGCCGTGACCCAGACAGGGTCGCCGAGTTCCATTTCAATCCAGCGTTGAAACTCATGTCCACAGTCGACCGCTGCGGAGACGCCCTGCGGATCGACACTAAGGGCGCTCCGGAGGCGGTTCTGCCGCTGTGCACAGCCTTGCTCGGCTCTGATGGCTCGCTGCGCCCGATGAACCGTGAGGCTCGCAATGGGCTCGCTGCGGTTGTCGATGCTAGCGCTGGCCAGGGACTGCGGATGCTGGCGTTCGCCTGGCGCGGCATCGGCCACGGCGAGGCACGGCCGGATCGCCGCGAGGATGCCGAACGCGACCTGTGTTTCCTCGGCCTGGCGGCGCTGCTCGATCCGCCCAGGCCGGAGGTCGCCGAAGCGGTGGCGCGCTGTCACACGGCAGGCATCCGGATCATCGTGGTCACCGGCGACCACCCGCTGACCGCGGTTGCGATCGCCCGCCAGCTCGGGATCGGCGACTCCGACTTGCCCGTCATCACCGGCGGGCAGCTCAACACCATGAGCGAGCACGAGCTCGACGACCTGCTCCGCTCGGGACAGGAACTCGTATTCGCCCGCGCCTCTCCGGAGGCCAAGCTCAGGATCGCCGACGCACTTCGCGCCGAGGGCCACATCGTGGCGATGACCGGCGACGGCGTCAACGACGCGCCTGCGCTGCGCCGCGCCGACATCGGAATCGCGATGGGACGCTCCGGAACGGACGTAGCCAGGGAAGCGGCGACCATGGTGCTTACCGACGACAACTTCGCCACGATCGTGGCCGCTGTGCAGGCTGGCCGCCGGGTCTACGACAACATCCGCAAGTTCCTCGTCTACATCTTCGCTCACAGCACCCCGGAGGTCGTGCCCTTCCTCGTCTTCGCATTGGCCAGGGGCACCATCCCGCTGCCGCTCACCGTGCTGCAGCTGCTGGCCTTCGATATCGGCACCGAGACGCTCCCCGCGCTCGCCCTGGGCCGCGAGCCCGCCGAACCCGGGATCATGGACCGGCCGCCGAGACCGGCGAGCGAGGGAGTGATCCGGCCGCCCATGCTGCTGCGAGCATGGCTGTTCCTGGGCTTGATCGCGGCGGCCCTGCAGATGGGCGCGTATTTCTACGTACTGATTCGGGCAGGCTGGCGCCCCGGCATGCCGACCGGACCCGGATCGCCGCTGCATCACGCCTACCTGCAAGCCACGACCATGACCTTCCTATCGATGGTGGTCGCCCAGATCGGGACGGCGTTCGCGGCTCGGACCGAGCGAGCCTCGCTGCGATCGGTCGGCATAACCTCCAATCCGCTACTGCTCGCAGGTATCTTCGCCGAACTAGCACTGGCGGCTGCGATCATTTACGTGCCGGTCCTGCAGACCCTCCTTGCCACAGCCGCGCTCCCCGCCCACCTGCTGCTGATCACGGTTCCGTTCCCGTTCATCGTCTGGGGTGCCGACGAGATACGCCGCTACCTGCTGCGCCGCCGGCAGGCGGACGTGCCGGCGCGCGACTAGCTCAACCTCTTCCTGGCCCTAACCGCCCGCGGCTACCCGCTGAATATCATCGGCGACCGCGCCCGGCACCAGCTCGTAGCCCGTGACCAAGTCGCTCGAAATCGTGATGACATCGTCCACCGGACCGGAAACCCACGGCCTCAGCCGCGCCCGGTACCGTGCGGCAGCGGAATCATCGGTGAGCAGCCTGGCCGTTCCAACCACGATCACGCTCCAGCCGCCGTGGCTGTCGGGGTCGATCGAGTCGGCCTCGTAGGCGACCACGACACCGTGGCGGTTGGCTGCGGAGATGATCGCGGCGCCTGCCGTGGCCCGCACTATGATCGACTCGCACTCGACCAGGTGATTGACGGGACGTACTGCAGGAAGCGCCTGGTGCGTGAAGACGAGCCTGCCCAGATTCACGCTTCCCAGCAGCTCAAGCGCCCTGGTCCTGCTGAGCTGCCGTAGCTGCCCGTGCTCGTCCATAGCTCACCTCCGCATCGTCGGCGCGTGTGCCCGCGCCGCCCCAGGCGCGATGAATCCACTGTCCCCTCGCCGCGTTGGCCGCGGTTAGGGACTAAAGGCCCCAAGTGCTGCGGCGAGCTGCCGCGCGGGGTCCTGGCCAACGTCCCGGCCGGGCAGGCCGGCGTGGCCATGCGAGGCAATGGCCGCTACGGGCATCCTGGTGTTCTATCGGAGGAAGTGCGAACACAGGCAGGGCAGGTGGCCGATGAATGCAGTCTCAGCGCAACCCGGGGCGCCCGGGGCGCCCGGCCCGGCGGAGGGGGTCTACGCGCTACTCACCGATGGCACCACCGTGCTGATCAGGCCGGCCGGGCCGCAGGACGCCGATGCCGTCAGGCAGATGCACGCGCAGATGTCGCCGAGCAACATCTACCTGCGCTTTTTCAGCATCAGCCCGCAAGCGGCAGATCGCGAGGCCAAGCGGGTAACCCGGCCACCAGACACCGATCACTGCGCGCTGCTGGCGTGGCTCGGCAATGAGCTCGTCGGCGTCGCGAGCTATGAGCCAACGGGCAAACCGGGCGTCGCCGAGATCGCCTTCGCGGTCACCGATCACATGCACGGCCGGGGAGTCGCCACGCTCCTGCTCGAACATCTCGTCTCGGCTGCGCGGCTGCGCGGTTTGCGCGCGTTCACCGCCGAGACGCTGGCCGACAACGTCGCCATGCTCAGGGTCTTCGCCAATGCAGGGCTCGCCGCGCGCCGGCAGATGTCCGACGGAGTCATCGAGACCACCTTCCCGCTGCCCACGGACGACGGTGATGAGCGCCTGCGAACGTACCTGGACTCTGTGGCGATGCGGGAGCGGTTCGCTGACGTGGCCAGCCTGCGCCACTTGCTGGCGGCGGAATCGGTCGCTGTGATCGGCGCCAGCCGCAAGCCAGGCAGGATCGGGCACGCGATCCTGCGGAACATAATCTCGGGAGGCTTCGGCGGGCGGCTCTACGCCGTCAACCCGCATGCGCAGTCCGTACTGGGCGTGACCTGCGTGCCCACCGTGGCTGATCTGCCTGAGCCGCCGGATCTGGCCGTGATCGCCGTGCCGTCGGCGAGCGTCAACGCGGTCGCTGGGGACTGCGGCCGCCGCGGCGCCCGATCGCTCGTCGTGGTGACCGCCGGGATCGAAACCGAGAACGGTTCCGAGCTGCTTGCCATCTGCCGCAGCCACGGCATGCGCCTGGTGGGCCCGAACTGCTTCGGGGTCGCGGTCCCGCCACTGGGCCTGAACGCGACTTTTGCCGGTGCCCAGCCACCGCCTGGCAGCGCTGGCCTCGTCGTCCAGTCTGGCGGCATCGGAATCGCGGTGCTTGAGCATCTGACCAGGCTTGGGATCGGGGTGTCGTCGTTCGCGTCGGTGGGGGACAAGTACGACGTGTCGAGCAACGACATGCTGATGTGGTGGGAGCAGGACGACAGGACCAAGCTGGCCCTGCTCTACGTCGAGTCATTCGGCAGCCCCCGCCGGTTCGCTCAGACCGCGCGCCGGGTCGGCAGGAAGTTCCCCGTGATGACCGTGATCGGGGGCCGGTCGGCGGCCGGCCAGCGTGCCGCCGCGTCGCACACAGCCGCTGCGGCGACCCCGCTCGTCACCCAGGAAGCGCTGTTCGGCCAAGCCGGCGTCATCGCGACCACCAGCCTCGGCGAGCTTGTCGATACCGCCGCGCTGCTTGCCTGCCAGCCGCTGCCTGGCGGAAACCGGATCGCCATCGTCTCTAACGCGGGCGGGGCCGGCGTGCTTGCCGCCGACGCTTGCGGCGACAACGACCTCAAGGTGGCCACCCTCTCCAACGCGACGCAGCAGCGGCTTCGCAGGCTCCTGCCCCCCGGCGCCGCGGTCGGCGGACCGGTAGATACGTCCGCCGCTGTCAGCCGCCGGGTTTTCCGCTCCTGCCTGGAGAAGGTCGCCAGGGACGACGGCGTCGACGCGGTCATGGCCATCACCGTGCCGACCGCGCTGGGCCAGCTGACGCCCGCGATCCTGGCCGCGGAGATGACCAAGCCGCTCGTCGCGGTCACGCTGGACCAGCAGGAGTCCGTGCGCCTCGTCCGCCGTTCGCGCAAGCGCTCCCCGGCCCTTGCGGTCGCCGGCCAGGTTGTCGGGCGAAGCCAGCCGGAGGCGCTGGACGAGCCCCGCGAGTCCGCCACATGCCCGGTCGATGGGGCGATCCCGTCCTATCTGTATCCAGAGAACGCGGCCCGCGCGCTCGCCCACGCGGTCAGGTACAGCCGGTGGCGATCAAGTCCCGAGGGTCAGATACCCGAGCTGACCGGGCTCAGGCAGGATGACGCGCGACAGCTCGTGGCTCGCTTCCTGGCCAGGCACCATCTTGGCGACTGGCTGCCGCCCGATCTGGTGGCTAGCCTGCTTGCGTGCTACGGGATAGCGCTTGTCCCCACCGTGGAGGCCACCGATGCCGGCAGCGCCGTCCGCGCGGCCAGCGACCTCGGCGATATTCCCGTCGTCCTGAAGGCCGACGTCCCCGGCCTGGTGCACAAGAGCGACGCCGGCGCCGTCCTGCTCGACCTGCGCTCCGAGCGGGAAGTCAGGCGCGGTTACGCTCAGCTTGCCGGCCGGTTCGGCGCGGACCTGCGCCGGGTGCTCATCCAGCCGATGATCACCGACGGCGTCGAGGTGCTGATCGGCGTTGTGCACGAGCCCGTGTTCGGCCCGCTTGTGGTCTTCGGCCTCGGCGGAGTGGCGACCGACGTCCTCGGGGATCACGCGGCGAGGCTCACGCCGCTGACCGACGTCGATGCTGACCAGATGATCCGCGGCATCAGGGCCGCGCCGCTGCTCTACGGCCACCGCGGCACCGCGCCGGTCGACCTCGAGTCGCTGGCCGACATCCTGCTCAGGGTCTCCAGGCTGGCCGACGACTTTCCTGAGATCGCCGAGCTCGACCTCAACCCGGTGATCGCGCGGGCCGGGGCCGCCTGTCCGGTCGACGCGCGGATCAGGCTCGTCCCGGCCGAGCCGCAGGACCCATTCCTCAGGCGGCTTCGCTAGCCGCGGCGGACGAAGGTCCCGGTTCAGCGGGCGCATGGGCTCTGCCCGGTGGCCTCCCCCTGACCGATGCTGGCGACATGGGCGGCAGAACGAACGACGCGCCGCCCTATCGCCCTGGGAGGCAGAAATGTCCGCAGTGCAGAACCCAGTCCCCAAAATTGTGGTCGGAGTGGACGGCTCGCACCCTTCGGTCGCGGCGCTGCGCTGGGCCGTGCATCACGCCGAGGTCACCGGCGGGACCCTCGATGCCGTCATTGCCTGGGAGTTCCCGGTCGTCGCCGGCAGCTTCGGCTGGACCACGGCGCCATTCGACGACGTCGACTACGCCGAGCTGGCAGCCAAGGCGCTGAGTGCCGCGGTCGCTGAAGTCAGCCCGCCCGCCGGTGTCACCGTGCACGAGGTGGTCAGGGAAGGCAATGCCGCGCAGGTGCTGCTCGACGCCGCTAAGGGCGCCGACCTGCTCGTAGTCGGCAACCGTGGTCATGGCGGGTTCGCCGACGCGCTGGTCGGCTCGGTCAGCGTCCGCTGCCTGCACCACGCGACCTGCCCGGTCGTCATCGTGCGTAACCCACGGCGTCACGCCTAGCCATGTACGAGATCCGGTTTCACGGGCGCGGCGGACAGGGAACGGTAACGGCCGCCGAGCTGCTGTCCGCCGCCGCGTTCGCCGAGGGCAAGCACGCTCAAGCGTTCCCAAGCTTCGGCTCGGAACGCACCGGGGCTCCAGTGATGTCATTCTGCCGCATTGACGATTCGCCGATCAGGAGCAGGGAGCCCGTCACCAGGCCGGACGCGCTCGTCATCCAGGACCCGACGCTGCTGCATCAGGTCAGGGTGTTCGACGGCGCCCAGGCCAGCTGCCGTGTCCTGATCAACTCCGCGCGCCGGCTCGCGGACCTCAACATCGCCGAGTTCACCGGCGAGCTGCCGCCAGGCGCGGCGCTCACCGTACCGGCCTCCGACCTGGCGCTGCAGCACCTTGGCAAGCCGGTGCCCAGCGCAGCCCTGCTCGGCGGGTTCGCGGCGCTGACCGGCATGGTCTCTCTCGGCTCGTTGGTCGCGGCCATCGAGACCAGGTTCGCCTCTAAGCCCCAGGTTGCGGCCGGCAACGTGCAAGCGGCTCGGGCAGCGTTCGCTCATGTCGCGGCAGAGCTGGCCGAACTGGGCATCAAGCCGCCATGCGACAGCGACGGCGGACAGTTGGCGACGGCGCGGAGGGCTAGTCCAGCCAGTGCCGGCACCGGAGGAGAGCGGGTCGCCCAGATCGAGGGGTCGGTCGGCGTCGCGGAGGCCGTAGCGCGGTGCAGGCCCGAGGTGATTTGCGCGTACCCGATTTCCCCCCAGACCCACATCGTCGAGGCGCTGAGCCGCAAAGTGAAGTCGGGGAGCCTCGCGCCATGCGAGTTCATCAACGTGGAGTCGGAGTTCGCTGCCATGTCAGTGGCCATCGGCGCCTCGGCCGCAGGCGCCCGGGCCTACACGGCGACCGCGAGCCAGGGCCTGCTCTACATGACCGAGCCGCTGTACAACGCGTCAGGACTTGGCCTGCCGATCGTCATGACGGTGGCGAACCGTGCGATCGGCGCCCCGATCAACATCTGGAACGACCACAGCGACGCCATGTCACAGCGGGACTGCGGCTGGATCCAGCTCTACGCGGAGACGAACCAGGAGGCCATGGACCTGCACGTGCAGGCCTTCAGGATCGCGGAGCAGGTGTCGTTGCCAGTCATGGTGTGCATGGACGGGTTCATCCTCACCCACGCGCACGAGCGGCTTGAGCTGCCAGGAGCCGAGCAGGTTGACTCGTTCCTCCCCGCGTTCGAGCCGCGGCAGCTACTCGACCCGGCCGACCCGGTGTCGATCGGCGCGATGGTCGGTCCTGAGGCGTTCACCGAGGTCAGGTTCCTGGCGCACGCCACGCAGCTGCAGGCCCTGGACCTGATCCCGGAAGTCGCTGCGGAATTCGCCGGCTTGTTCGGCCGCAACAGCGGCGGCCTGATCAGGCCGTACCGAACCGTGGACGCCGAGACGATCGTGGTCGCGCTCGGCTCAGTCCTCGGCACGATCAAGGACACCGTCGACGAACTGCGCGAGCAGGGCATGAAGATCGGCGCGCTCGGGATCACCTCGTTCCGCCCGTTCCCGCTGGATGCGGTGCGGGCAGCGCTCGGCGGCTGCCAGCGCGTCGTCGTGCTGGAGAAGGCACTGGCGGTCGGCATCGGCGGAATCGTCTCGGCCAACGTGCGTATGGCGCTGTCCGGCATCGCGCTGCACGGCTACACGGTCGTCGCAGGGCTCGGCGGGCGGGCGATCACCAAGGCGTCGCTGCACCGGCTCTTCCAGACAGCGGCCAGAGACGAGCTCGAGCCGCTGACCTTCCTGGACCTGAACACCGACCTGGTCGGCCGGGAACTTGCCCGCGCCGCGGCTAGCCGCCAGTCCGGGCCTGCGGCCGAGAACATGCTCCGCGACCTCGGCGTCGTCGCCTCGCGGATCGGTTGAGGGGAGCGCCATGGCAGTCCAGCCGGTCAAGTTCTACCAGACGGGCAGCTTCGCGGTAGGGAACCGGCTGCTCGATCCCGGCCAGCGTACGGTGCAGTCCGACGCCGGCCGGGCGAACTCCATTAGCTCCGGGCACCGCGCATGTCAGGGATGTGGTGAGGCCCTCGGGGCTCGTTATGCCCTGGACGCGGCGATGCGGGCAACAAACGGCCAGCTGATCGCGGTGAACGCCACCGGATGCCTGGAGGTTTTCTCTACCCCGTTCCCCGAGACCTCGTGGCGGATCCCGTGGATCCACTCGCTGTTCGGAAACGCCCCGGCTGTCGCTACCGGCGTCGCGGCCGCGATGCGCGTCAAGGGCCGCGGCGACTGCCGGGTAGTAGGGCAAGGCGGTGACGGCGGCACTGTCGACATCGGGTTCGCCTGCCTGTCGGGGATGTTCGAGCGCGACGACGACGTCCTGTTCATCTGCTATGACAACGAGGCGTACATGAACACCGGCGTGCAGCGCTCGGGCGCCACCCCGCCGGCCGCCAGGACGAATACCACGCCGGCTATCGGGCCGGAACCAGGCAACCCGTTCGGGCAGGGGAAGAACGCTCCGCTGATCGCGATGGCGCACGAGATCGGTTATGTGGCCACGGCGACGGTCGCCGGGCTGCATGACCTGGAGTACAAGGTGCGCCGGGCGATGGAGTTCCACGGCGCCCGCTACCTGCACGTGCTCGTACCGTGTCCGCTCGGCTGGGGCGCCGCGTCCTGCGACACGATCAAGATCGCGAGGTTGGCCGAGCAGACCGGGCTGTTCCCCGTTTTCGAGGCCGAGCATGGAGAGGTCGTCAGCGGCTCGCCGATCAGGAAGAAAGCGCCTGTCGAGGATTACTTGCGGCTGCAGGCCAGGTACGCGCACCTGTTCGGCTCGCCGGACGGCGCACGGACAATCACCAGGCTGCAGGCGCAGGCGGACCGGAACATCGCCAGGTTCGGCCTGCTCGGCGACCAGGCAGCGAACGAGGAGGCACGCTCGTGATGGACAAGCCGTTCGCGATCACGCTGGACGTTGGCTCCAGCCTGGCCAACAAGACGGGTTCGTGGCGGACCGAACGTCCGTTGTACGTCGACCTGCTGCCGCCGTGCAGCAACGCCTGTCCGGCCGGCGAGAACGTGCAGCAATGGCTGTATCACGCAGAAGATGGCGGCTACGAGGCCGCGTGGCGGCAGATCATGGCCGACAACCCCCTTCCCGCGATCATGGGCAGGGTGTGCTTCCGGCCGTGCGAGACGGCGTGCAACCGCGGCCAGCTGGACTCGGCGGTCGGCATCAACTCGGTCGAGCGTTTCCTCGGCGACGAGGCGATCAAGCGCGGCTGGACGATTCCGATAGCGTCGCCTCCCAGCGGTAAGCGGGTATTGGTCGTCGGCGCAGGGCCAGCCGGCCTGAGTGCCGCCTACCACCTCACCCTGCTCGGCCACCAGGTGACGATCAGCGACGCCGGGCCCGAGCCCGGCGGGATGATGCGCTACGGCATCCCCGCCTACCGGCTGCCCAGGGACGTCATCG
>WNFC01000785.1_pt1 | contig 32292 bp, 31 predicted proteins | sample 5400541 | NCBI WGS metagenome assembly WNFC01 (sample SAMN13153342, study PRJNA577476) | soil metagenome | isolation source: 120 cm saprolite under Douglas fir tree site 2 hole 2 replicate 1 | place: USA:California | collected 2015-04-18
CGCCGCCATCTCGCACATGAGGTCGAACGCGAAGTGCCGGAGCCGACATCCGCACGCCCCACCCGCACGCCCCACCCCTTCCGCGCACGCGGGCACGTGGCGTAAACTCATTTCAGAGCTGCCAGCGGGACGTTCCGAAGTCTCTTTTTGAGCGGCAGCGCTCATGCCGTCGGCGGGCATCGCATCTTCATCATTGGCAATTCGAACGTCTACGCGCGCGTTGCGCGCCGACGCCGGGGGAAAGCAATGAAGGTTCCACGCCGCAGATTTTTCCGTCTAATGGCGGGTGCTGCCGCGCTCCCGGCCGCCTCGCGGGTCGCTTCCGCGCAAACCTATCCGTCGCGTCCAATCACGATGATCGTGCCGTTTCCCGCGGGTGGGCCATCGGATGTGATCGGGCGACTCTTGGCCGAGCGGATGAGGGCGTCGCTCGGTCAACCGGTGATCACTGAAAACGTACCGGGCGCAGCCGGCAGCATCGGTGTCGGCCGAGTCGCGCGCGCGGCGCCCGACGGCTACACGCTCAGCATCGGCCAATGGGGCACGCACGTCGTGAACGGAGCAATCTACGCGCTTCCATACGACGTGCTGAAGGATTTCGAACCCATTTCGCTGATTTCAAGCAATCCTGCAATGATCGTCGCAAGGAAGGACATGCCGGCGAACGACCTGAAGAGTCTGATCGCTTGGCTAAAGGCCAACCCGGACAAGGCGTCGCAGGGGACTCCCGGCGTAGGCGGGGTCGGGCACATCTTCGGCGCGTTTTTTCAGAAGGTCACGGGCACACGTTTCCAATTCGATCCCTATCGCGGCTCGGCGCCGGCGCTGCAGGATCTGGTGGCGGGGCAGATCGACCTGATGTTCGACAATCCGATCACTCCCCTGCCGCACGTGCGTGCCGGCAGCATAAAAGCCTTTGCCGTCACGGCCAAAAACCGTCTGGCAGCGGCACCCGATGTCCCGTCGGTGGACGAGGCGGGGTTGCCGGGGTTCTACGCAGTGAATTGGTTCGCGCTTTTTGCACCGAAGGACACGCCGAGCAACGTCATCACCACGCTCAATGCCGCCGTCGTGAGTGCATTGGCTGACCCGGTCATACGTCAAAAACTCGCCGATCTCGGGCACGAGATTTTCCCTCGCGAGCAGCAGACGCCGGAAGGTCTCGGTGCACATCAAAAGGCAGAGATCGACAAATGGTGGCCGATCATCCGGGCGTCGAATATCAAGGCGGAATGAGCAGCCCCGTCGCCGGCATCCGAGAGAGGCAGCCATGACCTTTCCGCGCCGCGCGATCGCTTCACATTGCTTTGATGCCGGCCGCCTTGATCATCGGCCACCATTTCTCGATCTCAGCCTTTTGGTGGGCGCCGAGCGCTTCAGGGGTCTGCCGCTCCGGTGATGGAATTTCCTGACCCTGGTCGGCAAATCGCTGCCGCACCGCCGGGTCGGCCAAAGCGGACCGCACCGCGGAATTGAGTTTTCCGACGATATCGTCGGGCGTCCCCTTCGGCAGCCACAGCCCATGCCAGAAGGAAGCATAGAGTCCCGGCACACCGGCCTCTTCCATGGTCGGAACATCGGGCGCCGCCCACCATCGCCTTTTCGCCATCATGGCATAGGCCTTGATTTGCCCGTTGCGCACCAGCGGATAGGTGGCTGCCGCCATGCCCAACATGAGATCGATGTGACCCGCGACCAGGTCCTGGTTCAGCGGGGCGGCGCCGCGGTAAGGAACGAATTGGAACTTGGTGCCGGTCACCCTCTGGAAGTAGGTGCCGGTGACGTCGGATGCTCCGCCAACGCCGACGGTGCCGGCCGTGGCCTTGCCAGGGTTTTGCTTCAGCCAGGCAATCAATTCCTCGAGGTCCTTTGGCGGCAACATCTTTCTCGCCACCATCCATATCGGGGTGTCCGCCAGCAGCGACACCGGCTCGAAATCGCTCAAGACGTCGTAAGCAAGGCTCATGGTCGCGCCGTTCACGACGTGCGTGCTCCAATGACCGATACTGACCGTGTAGCCATCGGGAGCTGCACGCGCGACCCGTCCCACACCAATGCTCCCCGCCGCACCGCTCACGTTTTCGACAATGACGGATTGCACGAGAGAGGTCGTCATATGGTCCGCCAGAATGCGCGCGAGCGTGTCCGTCGGTCCGCCTGCCGGAAACGGCACGATGATCGTGATCGGCCGCGACGGATAGGCCTGCGCCATCGCGTTCGTCATGCTTGATACGAGGACGCTGAACGCAATTGCAAGAAGCTGCGTCATGTCATTCGATGACCTGGTCGGCGAGGGCGAGCAGCTTCAGCGGAATCTCGAGGCCTAGCGCGTTGGCGGTCTTGAGGTTGAGTACGAGATCGAATGTCGTCGGTTGCTGGACAGGCAGGTCGCTGGGACTGGCGCCCTTGAGGATGCGGCCGGCATACTCGCCGATCAGACGGTAAGCATCGGGAATGCTCGAACCATAGCTCATAAGACCGCCTGCCAAGACGTATTCGCGCCATGGATAGGCCGCCGGCAGCCGATGGCGCGCCGCGAGCTCGATGATTTGATTACGCTTGCTCGTGAAGAACGCGTCGCCGCTGACGAAGAGCCCATCGGCTCGCTGTTGGTCGGCCAAGGCAAATGCCGCCTCGAAGCCGCTCTCGGCGGTGACCTCAAGGATAAGCAGTTGCAGTCCGGCGGCATCCGTCACTTGCTGTAGGTCTTTCGTCTCGAGTTTGTGGACGACACTGGTTGGATTTCCGAGCACGGCGATCCTCGCGGCCCTTGGCAGGAGCTCGTGCAGGAGCTGAACACGCTTCCCGACCAATTCGCTGGTGTACACGCTCACTCCCGTGGCGTTGCCGTCAGGCCGTCCAAAGCTGGTCACGAGCCCTTCGTCGACTGGATTGGCGCCACTAATGAAAAGAATCGGAATCGTCCCAGTCGCGTTCTTCGCCACGAGCGCCGCCGTTGTACCTCCGGTCGCAACAATCAGGGCGACCTGACGTTTGACCAGATCTGCTGCCTGTTCCCGTAGGCGATCATAGTCACCTTCTGCCCAACGGTATTCGATTGTGAGGTTGCGACCTTCGACATAACCGCCGGCGTTGAGGCCCTTGTGGAACGCAGCCACAAACCCCGTGAACGCGAGCGGCGACGCGATATTGAGGAACCCGATCACCGGCATCGCCGGCTGCTGCGCGCGCGCGTCGAGCGGCCATGCCGCCGTACCGCCAAGAAGGGTGATGAAATCGCGCCGTCTCATGTCGCCTCCCAAGCCTTGGGATCGGGACAATTCCGGCCGGAATGATACCACACCCCATCACGGCGGTATGGGGTGTTGGAACCGGAGTCAGAGGACAAGAGGGCAACAACTTTTTTCTGAGTTCCGCATGTCCGCTATGTGTCGTTCGCGTCGTTCGACGATGCTCGTGACACGTCCGCTTGACCTTCGATTGCAGCCGAATGGCGCGGCCGGTGGCCTTCAGCTTCCGGCGTGCCGCTCATTCCGCGCGTAACCCGCATTGCGCACGGCACGTCCCTCGCCCGCGGCCCGCGGCCAGGACCTGTTCGCCCCTGACGTTCGCGGCCTTGATGATCGGCCACCACTTCTCGACCTCGGCGCGCTGGAAGGCGCGCAGCGCCTCGGGCGTCTGCTGCTCGCGCGGCGGCAGCGCGACGCCCGGCTCGGCGAGCTGCGCGCGCACCGGCGCGGCCGCGAGCGCGTCGACGACCGCGGCGTTGAGCGTACCGACGATCTCCTTCGGCGTGCCCTTGGGCACCCAAAGTCTGTACCAGAGCGACGCGCAGAAGCCGGTCAGTCCCGTCTGATCGACGGCTCGGCTATGGCTTGGCCACGATCAAAGCGGATTTCAACAAGACGCATGCTACCAATCCCAGATGGACGCCCCACGCACGCTTCCATGTGGTCTGGCAAATCCTCTCCTATTCTGGTGTAGGGCTGATTGCGCTTTATCTGATCTGGATCGACGGATCGATGCCGCTCGAGCGACTCTATCTCGCGGCAGCACTGAGCGTTGCGATCTATGGTGCGTTCTTTGTTACCGTGTTCGCCCGTTCCCTCTTCGGAGGATCTCTATACGACGAGAACGGGTATCTCCCTTTCAAGCCTCCGATAGGGCCCCCGCACTGGCGGTGGGACGTGAACGTGACCGCGTTTACGATCCTGTCCGCGATCATGCTGGCGGGTATTCTTGCAGTCCTTGCAAGTTAGCCTGGAGGATGGTCATGCGGCGCTCGCACCGCCCATCGGACGCCACAGCCGGCTCGCCCACCCGAACGCCTGACCGAGCAACGGCCAAAACAGCAGGATCAGCGCCAACGTCGTGATCGATCCCACGAGCCAGTTCGACCAAAACACGCGCAAGTCCCCGCCGGCTCCGATCATCGACAGACGGAAAGACGCCTCGGCGCGGTTGCCGAGCACCAAGGCGAGCGTGAACGGCGCGAGCGGAATGTTCAGCTTCTTGAAGACATAGCCAACGCCGCCGAACAGCAACATCAGCCAGACGTCGAACATGGCGTTCTGGATGGCGAAGGCGCCAATCGCGCAGGACACCACGATCATCGGAGCGATGGCCGAGAACGGCACGCGCAGAATTGCGGCAAAGATCGGCACGGTCGTGAGCACCATCACCAACCCGACCACGTTGCCGAGATACATCGAGGCAATCAGGCCCCACACGAAGTCCTTGTGCTCGACGAACAGAAGCGGGCCGGGATTGAGGCCCCACACCATGAGCCCGCCGAGCAGGATCGCTGCCGTGCCCGAGCCCGGAATGCCGAGTGCCAGCATGGGCAGGAGCGCCGCGGTGCCCGAGGCATGGGCGGCCGTCTCGGGCGCGAACACGCCCTCGATCTTGCCCTTGCCGAAACCTTCCGGGTCCTTTGAAAAGCGCTTGGCGAGGTTATAGCCCATGAACGAGGCCGCGATTGCACCGCCCGGCGTGATCCCGAGCCAGCAGCCGATCGCCGAGGAGCGCAACAGCGTCACCCAGTACCGCGGCAAATTCTTCCAGACGCTGAGCACCACGCGCAGACCGATACTGGCGGCATGCCCGCGCAGCGCCAGCCGCTCCTCCATCGTGAGCAGAATCTCGCTGATGCCGAACAGCCCGATGACCGCGACCAGAAAGTTGACGCCGCGCAGAAGCTCGTCCCAGCCGAAGGTCATGCGCAACTGGCCGGACACGGTGTCGAGGCCGATGCCGGCAAGCAGAAGTCCAAGCGTCATGGATATGACGGTCTTGTGCTTGTCCTCGCGCCCGAGCCCGACGAAGGAGCAGAAGGTGAGCAGATAGACCGCAAAGAATTCGGGCGGTCCGAATTGCAAGGCGAACGAGGCGATGCCGGGCGCGAGAAAGGTGATCAAGAGGACCGCGACCAGCGAACCGACGAACGACGACGTGAAGGCCGCCGTCAGCGCCTCGGCCGCGCGCCCCTGCTGCGCCATCGGATAGCCGTCGAAGGTGGTGGCGACCGACCACGCCTCGCCCGGGATGTTGAACAGGATCGAGGTGATCGCCCCGCCGAACAGGGCGCCCCAGTAGATGCACGACAACATCACGATGGCGGTGGTCGGGTCCATCGTGAAGGTGAGCGGCAGCAGGATCGCGACGCCGTTCGGCCCGCCCAGTCCCGGCAGCACGCCGACGAATATTCCGAGCACGAGGCCGATGATCATGAAGAAAAGCGTCTTGAACGTCAGCAGGACGCTGAAGCCGTGGAGCAACAGGCCGAACGCTTCCATCGCGCGCTCCTAGTAGCCGAAGGCCGCTTCCAGCGGACCTTTCGGCATGATGACGTCGAACGCGATGTCGAAGGTGACGAACATGACCATCGAGAACAGAAAGCCCGTGACGAGCGACTTCCACAGCGCAATGCGCCCCACGATCCACATGAATCCCGCGATCAAGATGAAGCTCGCGACATAGAGTCCGAGCCACTGCATGAACGCGCAGAACAGCAAGGTCGGCACGAACACCTGCATCACGCGGCGAAACTGCTCGCCGGTGACGAATGTGTCGCCGGGTCCGGATTCCGTGAGCAGCTTGGAGATCAGCCCGTAGAGGCTGGCGGCGCCGAGGACGACCGAGAGATAGAACGGAAAGTAGCCGGCCTGCGGCCCGTCCGCTTCCCATGACATGCCGGTGCGCCAATTGTCGAAGCCGAGAAGCGCCGCGAAAGCCATAAGAACCAGGTAGACGACGACATCGACGCTGCGGGTGCCGACGACGCGATGTGGGTCGGCAGACGCTCCGTCCGCGTCCTCGGCCATGCCGGTCTCCGATCCGAAGGAAGAGGTCGCGCGAACGCGACCCGTTGCCGCCCGGGCCTGCGGGAACAGTGCTATTTAGCGACGAATCCGGCCTCGGTCATCAATTGCGTGTTCAGCGCATCGTCTTCCTCGAGGAATTTCACCATCTCCGGGCCGGTAAGGAAGATCGGCTTGAGCGCCTGCTTCTCCAGGTAATCCTTGAATTCGGCGGTCTGCGAGACCTTCTTGAACAGATCGACATAGAATGCGGTCTGGTCGGCCGTGACCTTGCCGGGCAGGAACATGGCGCGGAGCATGAGATATTGCACATCGAGGCCTTCCGCCTTGCAGGTCGGAACGTTATTCCACGACATGTCGCCCGCGACCTTGGCGGTGTATGCCATGCGCTCCTTGTCGAAAACGCAGAGCGCCCGCACCTGGCCGGCGCGCCACACTTCGAGGTTCTCGGACGGATTGTTGACGTTCGCGGCGGTGTGATTGCCGACGAGCTGCGTCGCCGCCTCGCCGCCCGACGTGTAGGGCAGGTAGGCGAACTTCGCGCCGGTGCGCTTTTCGATGAAAACGGTGAGAACGTGATCCTCCCGCTTCGAGCCGGTGCCGCCCATCTTGAACGGCGGGTTGGCGGCCTTGGCGGCGTCGATGAACTCTTTCACCGTCTTGTAGGGCAGCGTGGTGTTGTCCCACAGCACGAACTGGTCGAGCGCAAGCACCGATATCGGCGTGAGCTCGCGCCAGTTGAACGGAATCTTCGCGGAGAGCGGCAGCATGTAGATCAGCGAATAGGCGATGAGCACCCTGTTGGCGTCGCCGGAGCCGGATTTCATGTACATGAGCGCTTCGGCGCCCGACGCCCCGCCCTTGAGCGAAACGACCATCGGTTGCTTCATCAGATTGTTCTTCTGTATCGCGGCCTGCATCATCCGCGCCATCTGGTCCGAAGCGCCGCCGGCGCCCGCGGCGACCACGATCTCCACCGGCTTCGTGGGCTCCCACGCCGCCGCGGGTGCGACCGCCAGCATGAGCGCAAGCACCGAGCCGCCGCACAGGCGGGTTCGCGGCAGAATTTTGGTCATGGCGTCCTCCCTCAGCTTTGGACCGGCGTTATTGGACAATCCCGTCATACCTCTTTTCGTGCTGATTTATCGATCGTTATTTCCGAGATAAACGGAATTCTCCGCGTCACCATGCCGCGTTCCATTGCGCACAACACGTCCCTCGCCCGCGGCTCAAAGCCTCGGATCTATTCGCCCCTGATGTTCGCGGCTTTGATGATCGGCCACCACTTCTCCACCTCGGCGCGCTGGAAGGCGCGGAGCGCCTCGGGCGTCTGCTGCTCGCGCGGCGGCAGCGCGAGGCCCAGCTCGGCGAGCCGCGCGCGCACCGGCGCGGCCGCGAGCGCGTCGACGACCGCGGCATTGAGCGTGGCGACGATCTCCTTCGGCGTGCCCTTGGGCACCCAAAGTCCGTACCAGAGCGACGCGTAGAAGCCGGCCAGTCCCGCCTGATCGACGGTCGGAATGTCGGGTGCCGCGTGGAGGCGAGTCCCGGCGGTAACGGCATAGGCCTTGATCGCGCCGGCCCGCACCTGGGCCAAAAAATTCGACGACGGCTCGATCATCAGGTCGATCTGGCCGGCGAGCAGGTCCTGCAGCGCCGGACCGTTGCCGCGATAAGGCACGAATTGAAAGCGCGTTCCGGTTTCCTTCTGGAACGAAAGCCCGGTGACATGCCCGGTGGCGCCGACCCCGGCGATCCCCGCCGACGCCTTGTCCGGGTTCGCCTTGAGCCAGCCGATCAATTCCTGCAGGTCGCTCGCAGGCATGCTCTTCCTTGCGACGATCAGCAGCGGCTCGGCCGCAAGCTGCGCAATCGGCTCCAGATCCTTCACCAGGTCGAATTGCAGCGCATAGAGCGCGCCGATCAGAACGTGCGTAGTCAAGGTGCCGATGCTCAACGTGTAGCCGTCCGCCGGCGCGCGCACGGCCCGGCCGACGCCGATGCTGCCCGCGGCGCCAGCCACGTTCTCGACCACCACGGACTGGCTGAGCGAGCCCCGCAACGGCTCGGCCAGAATGCGGGCGAGCGTGTCGGTCGCCCCGCCCGCGGGAAACGGCACGATGATCGTGATCGGACGCGAGGGGTAGACCTGCGCCGCCGCGCCTTGCATCGCTCCCAAGACTGCGACGAACGAGACTGCGACGAACGGGACGGCAATGGAAAGCTTTCTCATGTCATCCTCTTAGAGCATGTTTCGGTGAGATGTGGTCACCGCGAGCGGCAGACTCGGTCTGCTCCCTCCCCCGCGCTTGCGAGGGAGGGCTGGGGTGGGGGCGGACATGGGCACGAAGCTTCGTGTGTGCCCCCACCCTAACCCTCCCCCGCAAGCGGGGGAGGGAACGCACCGAGTGTGCCGCGCGGTTTGTGCATCAACCTGATCGAAACATGGTCTAGCAAGCGTAGCCCGGATGAGCGAAGCGATATCCGGGTCCTGCCGCTCCAAGCATGAACCCGCATGTCGCTACGCTCATGCGGGCTACGGATTCATGCCCTGGCGCCGCGGTCACTCGCCCTTGATGTTCGCGGCCTTGATGATCGGCCACCACTTCTCGATCTCGGCCTTGTGATAGGCGACAAGCGCCGCCGGTGTCTGCTGCTCGCGCGGCGGAATCTCCTGGCCGAGGTCGGCGAGCCGCTTGCGCACGCCCGCGTCCGCCAGGGCGGCGACCACCGCGGCATTGAGCTTGGCGATGACGCTTCCCGGCGTGCCCTTGGGCATCCAGAGGGCGTGCCAAATCGCAATGTGGAGTCCCGGCACGCCGGCCTCGTCCACCGTCGGAATCTCGGGCGCCGCCGCCAGGCGCGCCTTGTCGGTCACCGCAAACGCCTTGATCGTGCCGGCGCGCACCTGCGGCAGCGAATTGGCGGCCTGGTCGACCATGATGTCGATCTGGCCCGCCACCAGGTCCTGCATTGCCGGACCGGCGCCGCGATAGGGAACGAACTGGAAGCGCGCGCCGGTGACGTTCTGGAGATAGACGCCGCTGACATGCGAGGCGCTGCCGTGGCCGGCGGTGCCCTGGGTGGCGGTCGCGGAATTCGTCTTCAGCCAGGCGATCAGCTCCTGCAGGCTGCTCGCCGGCACGGCTTTCTTGGCGACGATGAGCTGCGGGTTAGTGGCGATCATCGCCACCGGCTCGAAGTCGTTCAGCACGTCGTACTGGAGCGGGTAGATCGCCGCGTTGACGACATGGGTGCCCCAATGGCCGATGCCGATGGTGTAGCCGTCGGGCGCCGCGCGCGCGACCCGGCCGACGCCGATCGTGCCGGCGGCGCCGGTCGTGTTGTCGACGATGATCGTTTGACCGAGCGAGGCGCGCATGCCCTCGGCCATGATGCGCGCAATCGTGTCGGTCGGACCGCCGGCCGCGTACGGCACCACCATGGTGAGCGGGCGCGACGGATAGGTCTGCGCGCCGGCGTCGGTCGCCAAGGCCGCGAGCAACGTCAGGACGTGCAATTTGCTCATGGGTCCCCTCATTTGTTCGTCACTCCGCCTTCAGGTAGCACATCCCAGGTGACATGGAGTCAATGCGAGCCGCAAACTCGGTCTCCTCCCTCCCCCTGAAGGGCCCTTTCAGGGGGAGGTAGGGAATCCGCGGCACAAGCTTCGGCTCACACCAGGAGCGACGCAAGCTTGCGGTGACCTCATCGGAACCCGCTCCGCTGACGCTGCGGGGCCGCTCCTACTACGAATGCGTCAAGGACAGCTGCGCATGAATTCCGTGCCGAGCATCTCCGTTACGCTGTGGGCGCTCCTGGCGGTTTCCATCGTTGTCAACTTGGGCACGGCCGTATTCCCGAATGTGATGTCGCTCGGTGTCGAGGCCGCCGTGCTGACATTCCTACCTTTCACGTTCGCCTTCGCGCATGGCTCGGTCAGCTACCGCTTTTCCGACATGGTGGCATTTGCGGTCATCTGTCTCGTCGTCAGCAACGTGCTCGAGAATACGAGCATTCTCACCGGCTTCCCATTCGGCCACTATCACTTCACCGAGCGCCTCGGCCCCAAGCTGCTCGCGGTTCCACTGGTGATCGGACCGGCCTATATCGGGATGGGATATCTGTCGTGGATGCTCGCCCGCGTGATCCTGGGCACCGGCGATCATCGACAACGATATTCGACGTTCACGTTGCCGGTGCTCGCGAGCTTCCTCATGGTGGCCTGGAACCTCTCGTTCGATCCGTTGGCCTCGACGCTGCGGCGCGTTTGGATTTGGGAGGAGGGCGGCAGCTATTTCGGCGTTCCCTTGAGCAATTTCCTCGGTTGGTATTTGACCGTCTACGTCTTCTTTCAGCTGTTCGCGCTCTATCTGCGCCGGCGCGAGACCGGCCCTGTCGATCGGGAGCCGCGATCGAAGAGCTACTGGCTACAGCCTGTCGTGTTCTACGGCGTGACCGCCGTCAGGATCGTTCTCGTCAGCGCCTTGTCGGCGGCCACGACCGAAACGGTGGCTGATCAAGCCGGGGTGGTTTGGCGTATCCACGATATGTTCGTCGTCTGCGCCTTGGTGTGCCTCTTCACGATGGTCCCGTTTACCGTCCTGGGCCTGGTGAAAGTTGCTGAAATGGCGCGTTTCGCTGGGTCGGAGGGGAGCGTCACAGCGCGGCAAAGTCGATCGGCTTGAAGCGGTCGAGCGTGCGGCGGACGCCCGGCAGCGGATATTTGAGGCCGGTCGCGCAGTTGAACAGCACCGCCCGCTCGTCGCGGCGGATGCGCCCGTCGGCAAGCCCCTGCTTGAGCGCCGCATAGGTCGCCGCCCCCTCCGGACACATCAGAAAGCCTTCCTCGCGGGCGACCTCCGCGACCGCCGCGGTGATCGCCTCGTCCGGCACGGCGACGGCGAAGCCGCCGCTCTCGCGCACGGCGCGCAGGATCAGAAAATCGCCGATCGCCTGCGGCACGCGGATGCCGGCGGCGATCGTGTGCGCGTTCTCCCAGCGCGCGGCATGCTCCTCGCCGGCCTCGAACGCGCGCACCATGGGCGCGCAGCCCGCGGACTGCACCGCCACCATGCGCGGGCGCTTCCCCCCGATGAAGCCGATCGCCGCGAGCTCGGCAAACGCCTTCCATATGCCGATCAGGCCGGTGCCGCCGCCGGTCGGATAGAGGATCACGTCCGGCAGCTCCCAGTCGAGCTGCTCGGCGAGCTCGAGCCCCATCGTCTTCTTGCCTTCGATCCGGTAGGGCTCCTTCAGCGTCGAGGCGTCGAACCAGCCGGCCTTGGCCTTGCCCTCGGCGACGATCTTGCCGCAATCGTCGATCAGGCCGTTGACCCGGTAGACCGCCGCCCCCTGCAGCGCGATCTCGCTGACGTTCACCTCCGGCGTATCCTCGGGACAGAACACAGTGGTCCTGATGCCGGCGCGGCTGGCATAGGCGGCGAGCGCGGCGCCGGCATTGCCGTTGGTCGGCATCGCCATGTGGGCGACGCCGAGCGCCTTCGCCATCGACACCGCGAGCGCGAGCCCGCGCGCCTTGAACGACCCGGTCGGCAGCCGGCCTTCGTCCTTGATCAGGATCTCGGCCGAGCGCAATCGCGCGGCGAGCCGCGGCATCGCGATGAGCGGGGTCATCGCCTCGCCGAGGCTCACGATGTCCTTGGTTTGCCGCACCGGAAGGAGCTCGCGATAGCGCCAGAGATCGCGCGGCCGCCGCGCCAGCGCATCCTTGCTCAACGCTCGCTTCACGCCGTCGAGGTCGTAGCGCACCAGCAGCGGCTTGCCGGCGCGCGACAGATTATGCAGCGCATCGGCCCGATGTTGCTCGCCGGTCGCCGAGCATTCGAGATCGGTGACGAAGGTCGGCCGTTCCGCGGTCAGGTTCTCGTCGTCGCGCACGTGCCCCTCCGGTCCTGCTTATTCGGCCGACCTCGGCGCCCGCGGTTCGCGCGTCCTGAATACGACGAAGTGCGAGAGCGAGAAGTTGACCGCGAAGCTTGCCGCGATCGCCAGGAGCTTCGCCACCGGCACCGACAGCCAGATCGATGCCGCCACCAGCGTCGCGGTGTTGGCGAAGACCCCGGCGACGCCCGATGCCACGAACGCGCCGTAAGCGCGCCAGCGCAGCTCCCGCCCGGATTCGGCGGCGAAGGTGGTGAAGGAATTCATCACATAGGAGCCGGAAACGGCCACCAGCCAGGCCAGCACATTGGCCGGGATCAACGGCAGCTCGAGCAGGTAGTAGGCGGCGAGGAAGACCCCGTAGTCGATGACCGTATTGACCAGGCCGACGAGGGCGAAGCTCGCCGCCTTGAGCGTGATGGCGCGCCGCTGCCAGGCCGCGGCGAGACGGCATCGCAGCCGGTCGATTGGCGGAAAAAGCCTCATGATCGGCCCCGCTTAGCACGTCTCGCCGCTGCCGCCGAGCCTCGCTCCCGGCGGCAACCGCGACGCGACAGGGCGCCCCGGTTTGAGCTATAACCTGCGCGTCCGGGGGAACCGCTCGAGAAGGCGGCATCAATGACGTCGAATGCGACGATCCAGAGCGGAGTTGCAGCGCCGGCGCGCCCGCGCGGCCGGAGCGAGCCCGGCCTCGCGATCGTGGTGCCCTTGTTCAACGAGGCGGCAAACATCGCCGCCCTGCACGGTCGCATCGTCGAGGTCGCCCGCAGGCTCAAGGCGGCGCGCGGCCTGGCGACGGAGGCGGTCTATGTCGACGACGGCAGCAGCGACGCCACCCTCGATGCCGCGCGCAAGCTTCCCGCCGACCACCTCGACGTCCAGGTGATCTCGCTCTCGCGCAATTTCGGCAAGGAGGCGGCGCTGCTCGCCGGCCTCGACCACGCCCGTTTCGGCGCGGTGCTGTTCATGGACGGCGACGGCCAGCATCCCCCGAGCCTGATCGAGACGCTGGTCGGCCATTGGCTCGATGGCGGCTACGACGTCATCTACACCGCCAAGGCGCACCGCGAGAACGAGCCGCGGCTGCGACGGCTCGGAGTCAAGACGTTCTACGCGCTGATCAACTGGGGCGCGCGGCAGAAGATCCCGGAGGATGCCGGGGACTTCCGCCTGCTGTCGCCGCGCGCCGCGGCGGCGCTCAGGCAGCTGCCGGAGCGCAATCGGTTCCTCAAGGGACTCTCTAGCTGGATCGGGTTCCGGCAGATCCGCGTCGACTATGAGCCGGCCGAACGCGCCCACGGCCGCACCACCTGGAACCTCTATTCGCTGATCGGGCTCTCGATCGAGGGACTGACCTCGTTCTCGGTCGCGCCGCTGCGGCTCGCGAGCCTGCTCGGCGTCCTGCTGGCGGCCGCCGCGTTCATCTTCGGCCTGCAGATCCTGATCGAGACCTTCGTGTTCGGGCAGTCGGTGCCGGGCTATCCCTCGCTGGTGGTGGGCCTGATGGTGCTCGGCGGCGTGCAATTGATCATGATCGGCATCATGGGCGAATATATCGGCAAGATCCTCTCCGAGCTCAAAGCGCGGCCGGTCTATTTCGTGGCCGAGCATACGCTCAAGGCCGCCGCGGGTGCGGACGCCGCCGACGATCGACCGGCGCGGTCGGCGGCGGAATGAGCGTCGAACCCTCCGGTCGCCGGCGCATCTGGCTGTGCGCCGACGACTACGGCATCTCGCCCTCGGTCAGCACCGCGATCCGCGATCTCGTGGCGCGCGGCCGGCTCAATGCGGTATCGGTGCTGGTAGCGGCGCCGAGCTTCCAGCACTCGGAAGCGGTCCCGCTCAACGTGCTCGACTCGGTCGCAGCGCGCGCGGCGATCGGCCTGCATGTCGCGCTCACCGCGCCGTTTCGGCCGTCGCGCGCGGACTTCGCGCCGGCGAGCGAGGGCGCCTTCCTGCCGATTGCGGCGACCTTCCGTCACGCCCTGTTTGGCCGCTTCAAGCGGGACGCGCTGGTCGCCGAGATCGCCGATCAGATGCGGACCTTCGTCAACTGCTTCGGCCGCGCTCCCGATTTCGTCGACGGCCATCAGCACGTGCACCTGTTCCCGCGGATCCGCGACGCGGTGCTCGAAGTCGTGAAGGAGACGGCGCCGCGGGCGTGGGTGCGCCAATGCGGGCGCGTGGGGCCGCTCGCGCCCCGATTGGCCGACGGCAAGGGACTGTTCCTCGACCTGATGAGCCACCGGTTCCAGCGCCGCGCCGCGGCGCTCGGGCTCGCCACCAATCCGGGCTTCGCCGGCACCTATGATTTCGACGAGGAGGCGGATTTCGCGGCGCTGTTTCCGCGTTTCCTCGACCGGCTTCCCGACGGCGGCGTGGTCATGTGCCACCCCGGCTTCGTCGATGCCGAGCTCGAGCGGCTCGATCCGCTCACCACGCTGCGCGAGAAGGAATATGCGTTTTTCGCCGACGACGCGTTCCCGGCGCTGCTGGCACGCCACGGCGTGACCCTCGCCTGATCGGGGGGTGGCTTCCAACCCATTGGCCGAAAGCGACAAAAGCCCATCGAGCGGATTTTGTCACGGCCGGTCATTCCGCCGCCACCGGCCGCGCCTACATGACAGGCGTCGTCATCGGAGGAAGGAGGCGACCAATGACCCCAGAGGAACGCGATCTCGTCACCCAGTTGTTCGACCGCTTGGCCGCGCTCGAGGACGCCCAGCGCGATCCGGAGGCCGAGCGCCTGATCCGCGATGGCCTGCGGCAGGCCCCCAATGCCCCCTACGCGCTGGTGCAGACCGTGCTGGTGCAGGACGAAGCGCTCAAGCGCGCCGACGCCCGCATCCGCGAGCTCGAAGGCGGTACCGAAGCGCCGCCGCGCGACACGAGCTTTCTCGGCAGCATGCGCGACAGCCTGCTCGGCCGGCGGGAAACGCGCGGTTCGGTGCCGTCGGTACGGCCTCCCGAGGCCGGCATGTCGCCGGCCTGGCAGCGCGCCGGCACGCCCTCGGGGCCGGCGCCCGAACCCGCTGCGGCGCCGACCGGGCCGGGCGGATCGTTCCTCGGCACCGCGGCCGCGACGGCGGCCGGCGTGGTCGGAGGCGCGCTGCTGCTCAATAGCATCCGCTCGATGATGGGACATCCCGGCGGCGCGCATGCCGCCTTCGATCCGAGCGGATCGGTCTTGGGCGGCGGCAGCGCCGCCGGCGGCGAGCTCTCGCGCGAGGCCGGCCTCGACGATATCGGGCGCACCGCAGCCTCGTCTTCCGGCGATCAGCCCCGCAGTCGCGGATTCGGGTTGCTCGACGACGACCCGAATGACGCAGCGGAGGATGACGATACAGCCGACCTCGACGAGGGCGGCTTGGACGACGACGGCGGCAGCGACGAATGACTCAGGCACGTGGAGCATTTTCAGGAAAAGTGGGAACCGGTTTTCCGTCTGAAAATGCGACCACGCAAGAGCGCATTCAGTTTCCGTCGAAACTGAATGCGCTCCCGAAGCATAATGGCGTTTCGTGGATGCCCGACTTGCGATAGGCTCCGGGCATGCGACGCCTCGACGTCATCACCAAGCTGAAGGCGGCCGAGCCCACGCTGCGGGCCCAAGGCGTAGGGGCGCTCTATCTATTCGGCTCGCATGCGCGCGATGAAGCCGAACCGGATTCCGACATCGACGTCTTCGTCGATCCTGCCTCCGATGAGCGCTTTGGTTTTCTAGACTTCATGGAGGCCTATGAGACCATTCGCAAGGCCTTCGGACAGAATGTCGAGATTGGTTATTCCACCCGGGAGGGCCTGTCCCGTTACATCCGGAAAGACATCGAGCGGGAAGCCGTCAGGGTTTTCTGATATGACGACTCGCCGCGTCGTCATGGCCGGGCTTGTCGCCGCGGGCGCTAATATAGGGGCTGTCATTGCCGGGCTTGACCCGGCAATCCATCTTCTTCGCCAAATCACTTCTCGCGAAGTGGATGGATGCCCGGGTCAAGCCCGGGCATGACGGCCTGAGTAATCCGCGGAGACGACGGCCATCATTCCGCTCGTCCTGCGGAACGCGTCAGATCACCACCACCTTGGTGCCGACCTTCACCCGATTGTAGAGGTCGACGACGTCCTCGTTGCGCATGCGGATGCAGCCGGAGGAGACCTGCGTGCCGATGGTCCAGGGCTCGTTCGAGCCGTGGATGCGGTAGAGGGTCGAGCCGAGATAGAGCGCGCGCGCGCCGAGCGGATTGTCGGGGCCGCCCGCCATGTGGCGCGGCAGATCGGGCCGGCGCCTGAGCATCTCGTCGGGCGGCGTCCAGTCCGGCCATTCGCGCTTCTGCGAGACGTGATGGACGCCGGACCAGGTGAAGCCGGGGCGGCCGACGCCGATGCCGTAACGCACGGCGCGGCCGCCGTCCTGCACCAGGTAGAGCATCCGATCGCGGGTATTGATGACGACGGTTCCCGCCTCCTCATGGCCGTCGTAGACGACCTCCTGGCGCAGGTAGCGGGGATCCATCACCGGCTGTCCGGGATGGTAGGCGGATTCGACCATTCCGGGTCCGAGGTCCGCAGGGAAGTTGGGATAGCGGCGGTAATCGCCGCCCTGGCGGGCGCCGCGGCCGCCGAACAGAAACTCGATGAAGCCGCCGCCGGATCCAGCCTGCGCCGCGACCCGGGTTGGCGGACTCTGGCGCACCGGCGGCGCGGCCTGGGCGGGAGGCGCGCCGAAGATCGACGCGACCGGCGGCTGGTTCTGCTGCGGAGGGTTAAGGGAAAGCGGACCCGCGAGCGCGGAGCCGCCGGCGGATAGCGTTGAGAGAAGCGCGACGGAGAAGAGAGAGATACGCTGCATGGATTTACTCTGATACTCGAACGCGGGGACGACGAATGCGACACGAACGCGGGAACGAGCATTGCGCTCGTTTCGTTCGCGCCACAGTAAATCCGCAAACCCGCTTGGAATGGTAAAGATCGGAACGAGAATTTTAACGACGATCGCAAGAAACGCTTGATTCATCGAATTATAGTTTCTTTTGAGTAAATCGCGGCGCGTTATGGTTAACCGACGGTTCGCGTCGCAACGCCCGCCGCGGCGATGAACCTCAAATTAAGCGGCGGGCGCTACAACCAGCGCCGAACCCGCGGGATCGCAATGGCGCTACGACGCAAAGTATTTCGCATCGAGGAAATGCAGCTCGGCGGCGAGCGTCCGAGCGAGGCGGAGACCGCATCGCCTTCGCAGCAGCAGATACTCGCCGAGCTCGCGGCGCTGCGCGAGCTCGTCGAGCGGCGCCTCGACGGCGCGCCCGACGTCGACGCCGCCCCGGCCGGCCCCGGAACCGTCGAGTCGAACGGCCTGCGCCGGCTCAAGGACGAGACCGCCGCGATCCATCGCGCCATCAGCCGCACCAAGCGGGAGATCGCCGCGCTTCACGTCAACGGTCTCAGCGGGTCGGAGAGCGGCCGTGTCTATCGCGAGCTCGACGCGGTCGCGGGCGGCACCGAGCAGGCGACCCAGCAGATCCTCGCGGCCGCCGAGGACATCGACGACGCCGCGAACACGCTGTCGGCCGCGCTCCGGCACGAGCAGGAGCACGCGCTCGCGCAGGATATCCGCGATCAGGTCATCCGCATCTTCGAGGCCTGCAACTTTCAGGACGTCGCCGGCCAGCGCATCGCCAAGGTCGTGGCGGCGCTGAAATTCATCGAGGAGCGCATCGCGCACATGATGGAAATCTGGGGCGGCATCGAGGCGTTCCGGGACTATACCGCCGCGGCGCTCGCCGCGCGCGACTCCGGTCCGGTCATGCTCGACGGCCCCAAGCTCGACGGCGATGCCGGCCACGCGTCGCAGGATGACGTCGACGCGCTGTTCAGGGATCAGCAAACAGTCATCGGCGGTTCGTAGAGCACGGCATCCACCCTGATCACCGATCATTGATCAGGGTTTCTGTGGCGGCCGGCGTATCGCCGCAAAGCCGACGAACGAGATCAGCGCGAAGCCGGCGACCACGGCGAGCACGGCTGCGTCCGACGCGCGCTCCGCGACGAAGGCGAGCACGAGCGGCGCGATCGCCTGCATCACCAGGAACGGGCCGCCGATGCGTCCCACGAGATGGCCGTAGCCGGCCGCGCCGAACAGGGCGAGCGGCACCGCCCCGCGCGCGATGGTGATGAGGCCATTCGCCATTCCGAACAGGACGGCAAAGCCCGCGGCCACCGCGACCGCGAGCCCGCAGAGCGCGATCAGCGCAAAGCCGGCGAGCAGCATTGCGACCGCGAAGCGCGCGACATTGAGCGGATGGACGTGCTGCGCGAACGCGAGCTCGCAGAGGCGGGCGGCGACCTGCGAGGGGCCGAACAGCGCGCCGATCGTCACCACCGTCGCCGCGTCGATGCCGGCACGGCCGAAGATGGCGAGCAGGTGCGCCGACAGCCCGGACGGCACGAACGCGTAAGCGGCGAAGGCCGCCGCCACCACGACGAAGGGCCAGCCGGTCGGACGCAGCACGCGGCCCGGCACGGATCGTGCTCCGGCCGGCGGCGCCGGCAAATCGGCGCGCCGCCGCGGCAGCGCGAAGGCGTGCAGCGGCGCGGCGACGAACGCGAGCAGCGCCGCATAGACGAAATAGGTGCCGCGCCAGCCGACCGCCTCGAGCAGCACGTGGGTGGTCGGCCAGCTCACCGTCGAGGCGAAGCCGCCGGCGAGCGTGAGCGCCGTGATCGGACGTCGCGCGGCCGCCCCGAAAATGCGGCCGAGCGTGGCGAAAGCGGGATCGTAGAGAGAAGCCGCGGTGGCGGCGCCGATGAGCGTCCAGACCGCGAGATAGGCGATGGGATGATCGGCGTAGACGATCAAGGCGAGCCCGAGCGCGGCCATCAGCGAGCCGATCGGCATGACCCGATGGCCGCCGTGGCGGTCGATGAGCAGCCCGACGCGCGGCGCAATGAGCCCGGCCGTCAGCAGCGCGAGCGAGAAGCCGCCCATGGCGAACGTCATCGACCAGCCGCGCTCGGCCGCGATCAGCGGCACGGTCAGGACCGGCGGATAGAAGATCGCGCCCCAGGCCAGAATCTGGGTGACGCCGAGCACCAGGACGGCGCGCCAGGGGCCGGCGATGACGTCGCGAACAGAAGGCATGGCGGAAGACGCGGGGGCCAAAGGGCATCGACCCTAGCACGGCAAGGGCGCCGGTAGGGTGGGCAAAGGCGCGGGCGACGAGTTCGGCCTCTCCCCTCGAACGGTGCAGCGCCGTGCCCACGCGTCGCACCGATGCTGGCGTGTGGGACGCGCGGGCAAAACCTGTCCCCACTCGGAGGCGGGCACAGGTTTTGCCCACCCTACACGCTACGCCCGCTTGACCATTGCGGTTGCGCTCGCGGGACAGAGCGCGCTGAACTGCCGGCTGTCGCGGATGCCTTGCGGCACGCGGCTGCGCGGGCAAGGCGCATAACCGAGCGCGGCGAAATAGTCGACCTGCGACGTGGTCAGCAGATAGATCGCGCGGCATTGGCGCGCGCGCGCCTCGGTCTCGAGCACGGCCACGATCGCCGCCCCCATCCCGACCTGACGCACCGGCGGCAGCGTCACCACCGAACGCAACAAGGCAGCAGTGCCGTGAATCTCCAGGCCGCCGAAGCCGACCGGCACATCCTCGAAGCTCTCGAAGCGCCAGAACAAGAGCTGCGGATCGCCGACGTCGTCGACCGGCAGTCCCGCCCCGGCGAGCGCCGATTTGAGCCCGTCGCGCTCCCATGCCGCGAGCGGCGTAGCCAGCAGGCGGCGCGGCGCGGCCATCATGCTCCCGGCGCCCGGATCACGCCCGCGGCGCGCAACGCACGAAGACGCCGGTTCCGTAACGTCCATCGATCTCCGGATCAACGAATTTGAGCACCATCACGCGGCCGTCGAAAGAGACGATCTCGCGGTCCTGCGGCCCGGGCGTCTGGCCTGCCGGCCCGATATAGTCGCGGCCGGTCGTGCTGCCCTTGAGCCGCAGCTCCTGCAGCTCCGAGGAATCCGCGAGATACATCATCACGCCGCCGCTCGCGCCCTGCCCGATCACGAACGGCTGCTTGCACTGGCCGCGCGCATTGGCCTCGGTGCGCGTGCGATCCTTGGCCTCGTGATAGGAGGCATAACCCCAGCGGCCGATGATCTCGGAGGCGCGCACGCGCGCCGGGATCTCGGGCTGCGGCGGCGCCGTGGGCGTAGTATCGGCGTACGGCGGCGGCGTCGTGCTGCAGGCCGCGAGCGCCGCGCATGCGACCGCCACCAGCGGCCAGGCGAAACGGCGAATCCCCATCGGGTACCTCCCCTCACTCCGATCCGCAGCGTCGGGAGCGAAAACGCCAAGCCTGCGGACGGACCCTCATACCAACCGCTTGGTTAACGCGCCGGCAATCCCCTGGCGGGCGTCCCTGAACCCGATCCGGCCGCTCGATCCAAGGCGGTATTGGTGCCAGGATAGGGCCCGGGCAAGGCAGATATGAGGCAGCGCGTCGGTTGGGCCGGGCCCCGCGCCAGTCGCCGCCAGCCGTTCTCGGCGCGCTTCCCAGCGCTTCGATCTAATTGGAACCCGAATGCGTTGCAGCCTTTTGCGTGGCCGCATTTTCGGACCGAACACCGGTTCCCGCTTTTCCCGAAAAGCGCCGCTAGCGCCGGCGCGGATCCTTTAGCGGCGGGTCGACCTTGATGTTGAGGCGCCGCGCGGCCGCGGCGTCGAAATCGGCATCGGCGCGAAAGCCGCCGGCATGGATGCCGTCGACGGCACAGAGGTCGTCGACCTCGTTGACGTCGCCGGTCACGCCGAGGGCGCCCACGATCTCGCCCGGCGGGTCGCGGATCAACTGGCCGCCGCCTTCGAGGAACAGCGGCCCGTCGGCGAGCGCGGACAGCGACTGCATGAAGGCCGGCTTCTCCTTGGCCTTTTGCAGGACCTGTCGCGACGATCGATTGAGCGCGAGCGCCCCGAACGCCTTGCCATGGGCGATCTCGAAACGCATGAGCGAGGCGCCGTCCTGCTTCTGGAACGCCTTCACCCGGCCGCCGGCGTCGAGCACGATCGCGGCCAAGGCGTGGGCCTTGCGCTTCCTGGCCGAGGCGAAGGTTCCCTCGATGATCTTGTTGGCCTGCGCCAGCGTGATCGCGCGCATTCCGCTCTCCCCGTCGCTGCGACTTCCCGTTAGAATAGAGGTTTCAACGCGCTGGTCCAAATGCTCGCCGTGACGCCGGGACTCGTTTCGCGGATCGACCGACTCGCAGCCGTCGCGGCGGCGACGCTCCTCTCTGCGAGCGCGGCCGTCGCCGGCGCGGTCTACTCGTTCGAGACGACGCCCGGCCGGCTGCCGAAGGCGGTCGTCCCCACCCACTACGCCATCGAGCTCGAGCCCGATCTCGAGCGGCTCACGCTCGCGGGCGCCGAGGTGGTGGACATCGAGGTGCGCGAGCCGACCACGCGGCTCGTGCTCAACGCCGTGAACATCACGCTCGCCGCCGCCACCATCGACGACGAGGCGGAGAGCGCGACCATCGCGCTCGACGCCGCCGCCGAGACCGCAACGCTGACGTTTCCGCGACCGCTCGTCGTCGGGGCGCACCGGCTGCGGATCGGCTTCGCCGCGCGGATCAACACGTTCGGACGGGGACTGTTCGCGGTCGATTACCCGACCGACGCCGGCCGCAAGCGGATGATCTCGAGCCAGCTCGAGCCCGCCGATGCCCGCCGCATCTTCCCGTGCTGGGACGAGCCCGCGTTCAAGGCCACGTTCGCGCTCACCGTGACGGTGCCGCGCGCGTTCCTGGCCGTGAGCAACATGCCGATCGCGCACGAGGAGCCGGTCACGCCGACGCTGAAGCAGGTCGAGTTCATGCCGACGCCGAAGATGTCGAGCTACCTGTTCGTGCTGGCGGCCGGCGAGCTCGAGCGGCTCTCGGCGCAAGCCGACGGCGTCGCGATCGGCGTCGTCACCGCCGCGGGCAAGCGCGAGCAGGGACGCTTCGCGCTCGACAGCGCGGCCGACCTGCTGCGCTATTTCAACGACTATTTCGGCGTGAAATATCCGCTGCCCAAGCTCGACCTGATCGCGGTTCCCGGCGGCTTCGGCGGCGCCATGGAGAATTGGGGCGCGATCACCTTTTTCGAGAGCCGGCTCCTGTTCGATCCCGCCGCCAGCGCGAGCACCGCCCGGCGCGGCATCTTCAGCATTCTCGCCCACGAGATGGCGCACCAGTGGTTCGGCGACCTCGTCACCATGGGCTGGTGGGACGACCTGTGGCTCAACGAGGGCTTCGCCAGCTGGATGCAGGCGAAGGCGGCCGAGCACTTACATCCGCAATGGAAGACCTGGCTCAACGACAATGGCCAGAAGCAGTTCGCCATGGAGCTCGATGCGCGGCGCACCTCGCATCCGATCGAGCAGCCGGTCGCCAACGAGACCGAGGCGATGGCGGTGTTCGACGGCATCACCTACAGCAAGGGGCAGGCGCTGATCCGCATGCTCGAAAGCTATGTGGGCGAGGCCGCGTTCCGCGACGGCATCCGCCGCTACATGGCGGACCACGCTTTCGGCAGCACGACCACCGCCGATCTCTGGCAGGCGTTGCAGGCGGCCTCCGGCAAGCCGGTCGAGTCGATTGCCGCGACCTTCACCGAGCAGGCGGGACTGCCGCTCGTGGTCGTCGAGGCGACCTGCGCCGGCGACGAGCAGCGCGTCCGCCTGCGGCAGGAGCGCTTCACGATCCACGACCCCGATGCGGCGCCGCGGCGCTGGCAGGTGCCGGTGGCGATCGGGCCGCCGCAGGCGCGGCAGCCATCCGAGACCCTGTTGCTGCAGGACGAGAGCGAGATCGCCGGCGGGCGCTGCGGCGAGCCGGTCAAGGTCAATCTCGGCGACCTCGGCTATTACCGGGTCGAGTACGGGGCGGTGAGCGGCGCCCTGCTGGCGCAATCGCTCGCGCTGATGGCGCCGGCGGACCGGGTCAATCTGCTCGCCGACGGCTGGGCGCTGGTGCAAGGCGACCGCGCCGAGCCGGCAACCTATCTCGAGCTCGTCGAGGAGCTCGGCGCCGACGATGAGCGCGCGATATGGGAGCAGGTCGTCCGCGTCCTCACCCGGCTCGACTTTGTCGCGCGCCATCGGCCGGAGCGCCCTGCGCTGCAGGGCTATGCGCGCGCCAAATTGCGTCCGCTATTCGACCGGCTCGGCTGGGACGCCGCCGCGGCGCCGGATGACGACGCGGCGCTCCTGCGCGCGCGGCTGATCCGGGTGCTGGGCGAGCTCGGCGACGAGGAGATCCTGGCCGAGGCGAAGCGGCGGTTCTCGGCCTTCCTGCGGGATCCGGCGGCGCTGCGGCCCGAGCTGCGCGACCCCGTCACGCATCTCGCCGGCATCGCCGCCGATCGCGCCAGCTACGACACGCTCCTCGCGCTCGCCCGCAAATCCACCAATACGAGCGAGCGGGTGCGCTATTATTCCGCGCTCGCGAGCGCGCGCGATCCGGCCCTCGCGCGCGCGACGCTCGAGCTGACGCTGACCGACGAGCTGCCGAGCTCGCTCGTCGGCAGCGTGATCAACGCGGTTGCCTCCGCGGGCGAGCAGCCCGAGCTCGCCTGGGCGTTCCTGCAGACCAATTTCGAGGCGCTCGCCGACAAGCAGGGTCCCCGGTTCCGCAATTATTTCGTGTCGACCTTCATGATGAATTTCAGCGACGCCGCACGCGCCGGCGAGCTTGCGGGCTTTGCTCCGGTCCATGCGAGCTCGGGCGGACGCATCGTCGCCGCGCGGGCGCAGGAGGCGATCATGATCGCCGCCGACCTCAAGGCGCGCGTGCTGCCGGCGGTCGGCGACTGGATCAAGCAGCGGGGCGGGCGGGATTAGGCGGTATCCGTCGCTGACGGCTGGTCAAAGTCCGGAGTTGCAAGACTCCCTCTCGGGAGGGCCGCCCTGCTTGGACGATCGCAGTCGTCAGAGCCGGAGGATTCGACACGCGCTTGCGATGGTCCGGGTCAGGATGCCACCCGAGAAGAAAGAGCATGGCAAAAAATCCGATGACATAGGCGACAGCGACGTGCCACCCGTGCCGCAGCCATAGACCGACCGACTTCGCCTCCGGATACATGTTGGCCAGGGCAACGCCCGCAGACGAGCCGAACCAAATCATCGACCCGCCGAAGCCAACCGCGTAAGCCAGATATCCCCAGTCGTAGCCACCCTGCTTCAACGCAAGGGCGGTGAGTGGGATGTTGTCGAAGACGGCCGACACGAAACCGAGGCCAAGAGCCGTCTGCCATCCGGCGGCCGGCAGCGTCTCGACCGGCATCATCGATGCGCACGTAACGAGCGAGAGAAGAAAGACCGTCCCCCTGAAAGTCCCAGGCATCACCTCCCAATCCGGTCGTCGCACCGGAGTAGCAGCAAGGATGACCGTCCAAACGGCCAGCCCGATGACGGGAACCTCGTCGAGCAGCGCCGGAAACTTCAAGTTCGCCACCACATTGGCAAGCAGCGCGGCGACGAGAATGGCGACGACGATGAACACGCGCGTCCACTCGAGTCGCAATCCCCGCGGTGGCTTCTTAAAAATCGGAGAAAAGCGTTGCTGTTGCTTCGCGGCGGGCACGCCGAAGACCAGTAATGCAACTCCTGCCGCAACGTAGCCGTCAAAGACGCTCAGTGGACTGACGCCGTCTATCCACATCATGGTGGTCGTCGTGTCGCCGACGACGCTGCCGGAGCCGCCGGCGTTCGAAGCCGCAACAACGGCCGCGAGATAGCCGATATGGATCTTGCGGAAGACATGACGCGCCATCGTCCCCCCGATTAAGGCGGCCGCGATGTTGTCGAGGAAGCTCGACAGCACGAATACAATCACGAGTAACGTCAGGCCGCCTTTCCAGTCATCGGGAAGTAGCGCAGGCATCTCATCCGGGATGCGGCTCTTCTCGAAATGACGAGACAAGAGTGCAAATCCCATCAAAAGCAGGAATAGGTTGGCGAGGAGCACCCATTCATGCTGGATGTGCAAACCAAAGCCGGCGAGCCCGGTGCCGAACTTGAACCCGGTGAAGGCGATCTTGTATGTGCTTATGACCGCAAGCCCCGCCAGCGCGATCGGAAGCGTGTGATGATGGAACAGCGCAACTCCCGTCAGCGTCAGTCCAAACAAGATGAAATCAATGGGGATTCCCAGCACAAGCAGGGGTTCGATCATGGCCACCTCGGGAAGGGTCGGTATGAACGCGCAGAATTTGGATTGTCAAAGAGTGTAACAGAATGTGTCGGCTGAGGAGTCATTAGGTGACCTCGAGGCCGCAGCCGGCGAGCAGAACGCGGACATTGCCGCTACCGTTGTCGGGGAACGTCACCGGATCGGCGCAAGGAGGGCTCATGGCCCGTGGCGCTCGCATTTTCGAGGCGGTCTGCATGCCGGCATCGCTCCGGGGCCTGGCGCTGGCATTCGCCCTGGCGGCGCTTGCCGGCCTCGGCCGCGCCGACGAGCCGATCGCGCTGCGGGTCGACACCTTTCCCAACGCCAAGGCGCTGCCGCTCCATGCCGGGATCGCGAACGGCATGTTCGAGCGGCGCGGGCTTCGGATCGACCTTCACCTCACGGAGAATTCGCGCAGCCAGCGCGACGGGCTCGCCGCCGGCAAATTCGACGTCGTGCACTCGGCGGTCGACAACGCGCTCGCCATGATCGAGGTCGGCAAGCAGGACGTCGTGATCGTGACCGGCGGCGACAGCGGCATGAACGAGTTCTTCGTCCAGCCGGAGATCAAGTCGTTCGCCGACCTGCGCGGCCGCGTGCTCGTCGTCGACGCGCCCGACACCGCCTATGCGCTGCAGGCGAAGAAAATCCTGGCCATGCATGGGCTCAAGGAGGGCACGGACTATACGGTCAAGCCGGTCGGCGCCGGCGTCTACCGCCTCAAGGCGATGGCGGAGAGCAAGGACAATGCCGCGGCGATTCTCAACCTGCCCTTCACCGTGCAGGCGGAGGCGCTCGGGCTGCGGAGCCTCGGGCGCACCATCGACCTGCTCGGCCCCTATCAGGCGGGCGGCGCCTTCGTCATGCGGGACTGGGCGCGCGGGCATGCCGCCGCGCTCGAGCGCTACATCGCGGCCTATGTCGAGGCGCTGCGCTTCGTCCGCGATCCCGCCAACCGCGCGGCAAGCGTCGCGCTGCTGATGGAGAAGCTCAAGATTTCGGCCCGCGAGGCCGAGCGCACCTACGCGCTGCTGATCGATCCCGAGTTCGGCTTCGCACCCGACGCCAAGTTCGACCCGGAAGGCTTCCGGAACGTGCTCGCCATGCGCGCCGAGATCGAAGGCGGCCGCCCGGCGCCGCCCGAGCGCTATATCGACCTCGGCTATTACGAGCGCGCGCTCGCCCGCCTCGGACGTTGACGAGCGGCCGGGCGCACTCGCTCGGCAACGGCTGCGGGGCGGCCTTAAGGCGCGCTCCTTGACAGCGTCGGCGCGAGCCCCTATTTCGCAGGCAGGTTTGGCACTCGCCAGTATAGAGTGCTAACAGCCCACAAGAACCGCCTTATCATTCAGCCACTTAGCCCAACGTGCCGGAGGAGCCGCAATATGGCCAAGACCAAGTTCCGTCCGCTGCACGACCGCGTGGTCGTGCGGCGCATCGATGCCGAGGAGAAATCGAAGGGCGGCATCATCATTCCCGACACCGCCAAGGAGAAGCCGTCGCAGGGCGAGATCATCGCCGTCGGCCCCGGCGGCCGCGACGAGAGCGGCAAGATCGTTCCGCCCGACGTCAAGAGCGGCGACAAGGTGCTGTTCGGCAAGTGGTCGGGCACCGAGGTCAAGATCGACGGCGAGGAGCTTCTGATCATGAAGGAGTCCGACATCATGGGCGTGATCGCCTGAAGCAAAAATGCGAATCCGGCTCAATGACTCTCCGCGCCGTCATGCCCGGGCTTGACACCGCAAATCGGGTGTTCCCGATTTGCGGCGCTCAACTCGGCGGAACTCGGGCAGGCCCGAGTTCCGATGGCATCCATCCTCCTTCGCAAAGATGATGGATTGCCGGGTCAAGCCCGGCAATGACACGAGGTGGGAGTTGGGCAACAAACCAGGAGTGACTTGAAATGGCTGCGAAAGAGGTACGCTTTTCCGGCGACGCCCGCGACAAGATGCTGCGCGGCGTCGACGTTCTCGCCAACGCCGTGAAGGTGACGCTCGGTCCGAAGGGCCGCAACGTCGTGCTCGACAAGAGCTTCGGGGCGCCCCGCATCACCAAGGACGGCGTGACCGTGGCGAAGGAGATCGAGCTCGAGGACAAGTTCGAGAACATGGGCGCCCAGATGGTGCGCGAGGTCGCCCAGAAGACCAATGACCAGGCCGGTGACGGCACCACCACCGCGACCGTGCTCGCTCAGGCGATCGTCCGGGAAGGCGCCAAGTCGGTCGCCGCCGGCATGAACCCGATGGACTTGAAGCGCGGCATCGACATCGCGGTCGCGGCCGTGGTCAAGGACATCGAGAAGCGCTCGAAGAAGGTCGGCTCGTCCGCCGAGGTGGCCCAGGTCGGCACGCTGGCGGCGAACGGCGACAGCAAGGTCGGCAAGATGATCGCCGAGGCGATGCAGAAGGTCGGCAACGAAGGCGTGATCACGGTCGAGGAGGCGAAGGCGCTCGACACCGAGGTCGAGATCGTCGAGGGCATGCAGTTCGACCGCGGCTATCTCTCGCCCTACTTCATCACCAATGCCGAGAAGATGGTGGCCGAGCTCGAGGACGCCTACGTGCTGCTGCACGAGAAGAAGCTCTCCGGGCTGCAGGCGATGCTGCCGGTGCTCGAGGCGATCGTGCAGTCCGGCAAGCCGCTCCTGATCGTGGCCGAGGACGTGGAGGGCGAGGCGCTCGCCACCCTCGTGGTCAACAAGCTGCGCGGCGGGCTCAAGGTCGCCGCCGTGAAGGCGCCGGGCTTCGGCGACCGCCGCAAGGCCATGCTCGAGGACATCGCGATCCTCACCGGCGGCCAGCTGATCTCGGAAGACCTCGGCATCAAGCTCGAGAACGTCACCACCGCGATGCTCGGGCGCGCCAAGAAGGTCATCATCGAGAAGGAGAAAACCACGATCGTCGACGGCGCCGGCAAGAAGAAGGACATCGAGGCCCGCGTCGGCCAGATCAAGGCTCAGATCGAGGAGACCACCTCCGACTACGACCGCGAGAAGCTGCAGGAGCGGCTGGCCAAGCTCGCGGGCGGGGTCGCGGTGATCCGCGTCGGCGGCGCGACCGAGATCGAGGTCAAGGAGAAGAAGGACCGGGTCGAGGACGCGCTCAACGCCACCCGCGCCGCGGTCGAGGAGGGCATCGTGCCGGGCGGCGGCGTCGCGTTGCTGCGCGCCAAGAAGGCGGTCGGCCGCATCATCGACGGCAATCCCGACGTGCAGGCCGGCATCAACATCGTGCTCAAGGCGCTGGAATCGCCGGCGCGTCAGATCGCCGAGAATTCCGGCGTCGAGGGCTCGATCGTGGTCGGCAAGATCCTCGAGAACAAGTCCGAGACCTTCGGCTTCGACGCCCAGAGCGAGGACTACGTCGACCTCGTCGACAAGGGCATCATCGACCCCGCCAAGGTCGTGCGCGCCGCGCTGCAGGACGCGGCCTCGGTCGCCGGCCTCCTGGTGACCACCGAGGCCATGGTCGCCGAGGCGCCCAAGAAGCAGGCGTCGGCCCCGGCGATGCCGGGCGGCGGCGGAATGGGCGGCATGGACTTCTGAGCCGCCCGATCCGCGAGAGACTCAAACGAAGGGCGCGGCGCAAGCCGCGCCCTTTTCGATTCCGACCTCGAGAGCCGCGGTCAAACGCCTATTCCCGATTATAGAAATACTGCTATATACGCGAATGGCACCCCGCAAGCCGGTCGAATGGATCGGATCATCCCTCGACGACCTGCGGGCGTTTCCGAGAGATATCCGCCGGCTCATGGGACAAGCGATCGATGACGCGCAACTCGGTTTCCATCATCCAGCGGCAAAGGCTCTGCGGGGCTTCGGCGGCCGCAGCGTCCTCGAGGTCTGCGATGATCACGACGGCAATACCTATCGTGCCGTCTACACTGTTCGATTTGCCAGAGCCATCTATGTCCTGCACGTCTTTCAGAAGAAGTCAAAGAGCGGCATTGCAACGCCGCGGCAGGAAATCGAAATGATCAAACGTCGGCTAAAGCGCGCCGAGGAACATTACAGACTGGTGCACGGGAAATGAGGCACGCGATGGGACGAAAAATTCCAGTGATTTCCGGGAACGAAAACGTCTTTGCCGATCTAGGCTTTGACAATCCCGAAGAGGAGCTGCTGAAAGCCGAGCTCGTGCGCGAAATTCGCGGGATCATCCACAAGCGCAAACTCACGCAGAAACGAGTGGCGCAACTCCTCGGGATCGCGCAACCGGACGTGTCGGCGCTGGTGAATGGCCGCGTAGCTAAATTCTCGCTTCAGCGACTGCTGATGTTCATGCCGCCCCTCGGTCATGACGTGAAGATCGTGGTGAAGGCAAAGCCGCACGCGCGTCCAGCCCGCATGACCTTGGCGGTGGCCTGATTCTCAAAGTCCGCAGTCGCCAGGCCAAACAGGCGATCAAAGGGCGCGGCGCAAGCCGCGCCCTTTTTCCGTGTGATGGGCGAGGACCGGAGCTTGGAACGCCGGGACCAGCCGCGTCAGGCGGCCACCGCCTGGGGCAAGATCGCGGCGTCGGCGTCGTAACGCTTGCCGGCCCGCAAGCAAAACAGCGGCTGCAGCAGGCGTTCGGTCGCGACCTGCGTCTTTTCGTTGTCCTGCAGAACGAAGCGGCCGCGATGGTCGGAAAGCACCGAGACATCGGCGGTCATCCCGGGACGCAGCGCTCCGATCTCCCCGGACAAGCCGAGCATGGCGGCCGCGTTGGACGTGACCATCGGCACCACCTGGTCGATCGACAAGCCGAGCGCCAGCATCGAGCTCATCGCCTGCGTCAGACTGAATTTCGCCTGCCCGGCGAATGGGTGGGCTTCGTCATCGGAATGCTCCGCCGGAGTGCCGGGCGGAGGCGGAACGTACGTGTTGTAGCCGTGCATATCCGCGCCGAGGGTGTCGGGGACGATGCCTGCATCGAGCGCTTTGCGAGCGATCCGGTAGGAGAAGTGGCTGCCGTGACCGACGTCGACCTTGAGGCCGTGGTCGAGCGCCGCGCGGATGACCGCGTGCACATTGCCGTGTCGGTCCACGAACCCTCCGGGATGGCGGGTGAAGGGGTGCGCCAGGATGTCTCCCGGCTGGAGCACGGGGATCACGCGCTCAATGATGGTGTCGGCATCTTCGCCGTTGGCGCCGCTCTTGGGCAGGCCCCACAGCTGCCCGAAATGGACGTAGAGCGGCAGCGACGTCTTGCGCCCGATCTCGGCGGACAATTCGATGACCTTGATCCCCCAGCGCGCGAAGCCGCCGATCTCGGCGTGGCCCTTGATGCCGCGCACGAGATCGCGGTTGGCATCGGCGGCGGTCACGGTTGCATCGACGTCGATGCACTCCGGACTGTAGAGGTTCGGATAGTAGTGTCCCTCGAGCCCACCCACGAGGTAGGACGACAGGAACGCGTAAACCCGGGTCTTGGCCGGCTCGGCCACGAAGTGGCGGAATCCCGGGAAGGTCATGCAGGAAGGGCCGCCCTGATCGACGACGGTGGTGACGCCGGACTGAACTCCCACCACGTCGGCGTCCAGACCGAAGCGGCCGCTCACGTATTTGTAGACGTGGGCATGGGTGTCGATCATCCCCGGCAGGACCAGCCGGCCGCGCACATCGATCACGTCCTTGGCGCTGGTCGGCAAGATATCCGGTCGGACGGCGGCGATCCGGCCGTCGCGGATCGCCACGTCCATCACCCCGTCGAGCCCGGACGCCGGGCAGATCACGTGTCCGCCGCGAAGCAACAGATCGAACGGTTCGTTTTCGGACATGGGAATCTCCGTCGTCAGCGGCCGGATTGACGTTGTCGGGGTCAGTATACGTGATCATGGCCGGCGTTTTCCAGCGCGGCTTGCTTGTCATGCCACGGGTCGCGTTGCGCGCCTGGCTTTCGACAGCGCCGCCAGGATGCGCGGCGGCGTGATCGGCAGCTCGCACAGCTCGACGCCGAACGGCTGCAAGGCATCGTTGATCGCGCTGGCGATCGCGGCGGCCGGTCCGATCGCGCCGCTTTCGCCCACGCCCTTCTGTCCGAGCTCGGTATAGGGCGACGGGGTTGCCATGTGCAGGATGCGGATATGGGGAACCTCCGGGCATCCCGGCAACAGATAATCGGCGAGCGTGGTCGCCAGCGGCTGGCCTTGGCGGTCGAACGGCATCTCCTCGAACAGCGCCGAGCCGATGCCCTGCGCGGTGCCGCCTTGGATCTGTCCGTCGACGATCATGGGGTTGACCAGGGTGCCGGCGTCTTCCACGACGACGTAGTCGAGGATCTCAACCCCGCCGGTCTCCGGATCGACGGCAACGACCGTCGCATGCACCGATCCGGTATGAACGCCGGTGAGCCGCTTCGGCGCGTAGCCGGCGGTGACTTCGAGCCCATGCGGATCGATGTCGTCCGGCAGATCGGCCGGAGCCAGATAGAACGCCCGCGCGATGTCGGCAAGCGAAACGCTGCCGCGCGGGCCGAACACGCCGCCGTCGCGCACGACGACGGAGGTCACGTCGGTCTGCAGCATCGCGGCGCCGATGCTCGCCACCCGATCAGCCAATTCCTTGCAGGCGCGCGCGGTCGCGCCCCCCGCCCAGACGATGCCGCGCGATCCCCAGGCGCCGCTCGAATAAGGAGAAATCTCGGTGTCGCCGAGCCTGACGTGCACGTCGGACGGATCGATGCCGAGGTACTGGCTCGCGATCTGCGCCAGCGTGGTCTCCAGCCCCTGCCCGATGCTTTGAATTCCAACCCTCACGTCGAGCCGCCCGTCAGGCGTGAGCCGGGCAAAGGCCTGCTCGTAGAGGGCGCGGCGTTTGCCGTCGGCGGTCGTGCCGTGCGCGGTCTGCTCGGAGAACACCGCCAGGCCGACGCCGATCAGACAGCCGTCCGCTTCCCCTCGCTTTTGCCGGGCCCTGACCGC
>WNFC01005316.1_pt1 | contig 32292 bp, 31 predicted proteins | sample 5400541 | NCBI WGS metagenome assembly WNFC01 (sample SAMN13153342, study PRJNA577476) | soil metagenome | isolation source: 120 cm saprolite under Douglas fir tree site 2 hole 2 replicate 1 | place: USA:California | collected 2015-04-18
CGGTCATCAGCGCGACCCGGCCCTGGAGCTGCGGCCAGCGGTGCGTCATGGCGAGGTAGAGCGACAGTCCCGACATCGTCGGCAAGCGCACGTCGAGCAGGACCGCGATGGCCGATTCCGTCGCGAGCAGTTGGTAGGCTGCGTCCGGGCTGCCCGTGCTCAACACCCGGTACCCCAGGGAGCCGAGCACGCTTTCGAGCGAACTGCGCAGCACGGCGTCGTCGTCGACGATGAGGATGGTGTGCGGTGCGGCACCCATGGGGCTCCACAATGGGAGTCTTGGAGCCGGGAAGCAAGTGACGGCTGTCACGCCCAGGGTCATCCTGCCTCAAGGTGCTCTGGCGCGGGCAATTTGGTGCACGGGGGCGGATCGGGCCTGGTGGTCCGACTGGTCTTCAAAACCAGCTGGGGTCCTTTTGGACCTCGGTAGGTTCGATTCCTACACGCTCCCGCCACATGCTGTCCAAGTTTGTGTCGCGTCGGGGCGACAGGCTGCGCCGAACCTGCCTCAGTAACCCGCGCTGCCTCGACGACCGACTCCTCCGGCCCGTGGCACCAGCCTTGCAATACAAGCCGGACGGCTCGCGGGGAGTGAGCCGTGCCCCCTGCTTCGCTCAGTTATGAGGAACGGAGACAGGATTGCGGGCCCTCGGCCCACTCCCCGCGGCGCCGCCAGCCTCTTCCCCCTCTACCCCAACACTTCCCGGACCTTCTGCGCCAGCGCCGCGGCGCTGAACGGCTTTTGAAGGAACGCGAGCCCCCGCTCGAGCATTTGATGCCGCCCGATCGCCGCCGCAGGGTAGCCCGACATGAACAGCACGCGGGCTCCGGGCCGCCGGGCGGTGAACTGTGCGGCGAGCGCCCGGCCGCCTACTCCCGGCATCACGATATCGGTGAGCAGTAGATCCACGGCTAGCGAGGTGTCGGCGAGCGCCAGGGCATCCTCAGGGCGGGGGGCCTCGATCACGGCGTAGCCGTGCCGCTGCAGCACCTGCCGCGCCACCGCCCGGACCGCGTCCTCATCCTCGACCAGCAGGATCGTCTCCGTGCCTCGGAGCGAGACAATCGGTGCCACCGCGGGCAGCGCGGGCGCCGGACTGGGGGGACGCGGCAACGGCAGGTAGATCTTCACGCTCGTGCCCAGCCCCTGCTCGCTATAGACCCACACGAAGCCGCCGCTCTGTTTCACCGAGCCGTACACCGTCGCGAGGCCGAGCCCGCTGCGCGCGCTGCGATCCCTGGTGGTGAAATACGGCTCGAACAGATGCGCCCGGGCCTCGGCGTCCATCCCGGTCCCGGTGTCCGTGACTGCCAGCAGGGCGTAGTGCCCCTGGGGCATCAGGCGGTGGTCGGCGGCGTAGGTCTCGTCCAGCACGACGTGGGCGGTCTCGATCGTGATCTGGCCGCCGTCCGTCATCGCATCGCGCGCATTGAGCACCAGATTGAGCAGGACTTGCTTGAGCTCCCGCGGGTCGGCGGCGATGGGGGTGAAGCGCGGCTCGAGCGCCGTCGCGATCGCGATCCGGCCTCCGGCGAGCGTGGACAGCTCGTGCTCCGTCGCACGGACCAGGTCGTTCAGGTCCACGAGCTCCGACTCGAGCAGCTGCACGGCGCCGAGCTTGAAGAGGCGACGGGTGAGCTCGGTGGCGCGCTCTATGGCCTCGCGGATCGCCACCACCTCCGATCGGCGGGGGTCGTCGGCGGCGGTGTCCTCGAGCAGGAGATCGCAGTTGGCCGCAACCGCCGTAAAGATGTTGTTGAAGTCGTGCGCCACGCCGCGCGCAAAGCGCGCCAGCGCTTCCAGCTTGTTGGCCCCGCGGAGGCGGGCCTCGAGACCGAGAGTGTCCATGGTCGCTCGCCTACAAGAAAGGGGTGCCGCGCCCGTCGCGCAAACGCACAGCCATCGGTATGTTGTCCCTCTCTTTAATCTCTGGAGCCCCAGGCATGTGGGCAGTTCTCCTTCTGCTCTCCCAGGTAGCGGGGCGCCCCGGCCCCGCCATCGATGGGCTGCCCCACGCGACGGTGCTCGTGGACTCCGGGTCGCACGAGCTCGTCATCCAGCTGCCCCCGGTGGACGTGCCCGCGGCGAGCCACGGCGGCGAGGCGATGGTTGGGCTGCCACTGTGCCAGGTCCTCGTACCGCTGAACGCGTCGCTCCATAGCTCGCGGGTGGAAGTGGTGGACGGATCGGGGCGCCTGTTGCCCCACGAGATGCTGCATCACTTCAACCTCAGCGATCCGGATCGCCGGGAGCTGTTCCTCCCGATCGGCCTGCATCTGCTCGCCATGAGCCGGGAGACCCCGACTATCACCATCCCGCGTCTGCTGTTCGGCCTGCCGCTCGCGCGCGGCCAGCGGCTCATCGCCGGCGCCATGCTCGCCAACGGTTCGGACGCGGCGTATCGCGGCGTGCACGTGCGCTTGGTGCTGCGCTACGTTCCCGGCGGCCGACCCTGGCCGCTGTACCGCACCTACCCCTGGGCCATCGACGTCCAGTATCCGCTCGGGCGGCCGCCTACTGGGAGCAAGGCGTTCGATCTCCCGCCTGGCCGCACGGAGCGCTCCTGGGAAGGCAGTCCCGCCATCGCGGGCACCGTGCTGGGCCTGGGCGGGCATATCCACGACTACGGCCTCAGCCTCGAGCTGAAGGACATGACCACCGGCAAGGTGCTGTGGCGAGGAACGCCGGTGACGGACACCGCCGGGCGCGTCATCACGTTTCCGCTGGCCCGCTTCTACAGCTGGCGCCGGCTGGGGGTGCGCGTCGTGCCCACGCACCGCTACCGGCTGACGGCGGTCTACGAGAACCGGACCGGACGCTCGATTCGCGACGGCGGCATGGGAGCGGTGGCGGGATTGCTCGTGCCCGACCGCGGGGCGGAATGGCCTGCGGTCGATACCCGGGATACGCTGTATCAACGGGATCTGGCGGCCACGATCCTCTCGGGGAACGCCGACGTGATGGCGGATATGATGATGATGCACCAGCACGCGGACCCCTAAAAAGGCAACTTGCCGGAGCGGGTGTGGCCGGCGTCACGCCCGCAGGGGCCGCCCCGACCTATTTTCGGCCGTGCCCAAAATGCAATGGGGTCGCCTTCAGGTGGACGTGAACTGCGCGCTACGCCGCGGGGCCTGGTACCGCGTGGCAGGGCTCGCAGCCATGGAAGCCGTCCTCGATGTGAACCGCAAGCCGCTCAAAGTCCCCAACTATCTCGTCCAGGTCGTCTCGCGGCCACCCACGCGGTGGTCGGTGGTCCCGCGCCCCGAAAGGGCCGGGGAGCTGCCGGCCGAGTGGGGACCGCACTACGGCGTGTGCCCGAGCTGCCGCGAGCGCGCGGCGCTGCGGGGCCGTCCGCTCCGGCTCGAGTGCAAACGCTGCCGGGGAGAGTTCGACGTCGCCTGGGACGAGGCGTACCTCGCCGATTTCTGAACGGGCGGCCTCAGCCGCCCATCACCCGCTCCACTTCAGCAAGACGCGCCTCGATCTCGATCGGCCGGTTGGCACGAGCCGGCCGGGGCTCAAGCTCCTGATGGTAGCGGGTCACGGTCTCCGGATCCTTCAACACGTGCCCGGTTAGCACCGCGATGACCCGATCGCGCAGGCGGGTCGTGCCCTCGCGCATCAGCCGCCGAGCCCCGGCGATCGCCGCGGCACTGGCCGGCTCGCATCCGATCCCCGCGCCGTCCACGACCGCCTTGGCCTCGAGGATCTCGTCATCGCTCACGGTGGTGACGACCCCGCTGGTGTCGCGAATCGCGCGCACCGCGCGCTCGTACGACGCCGGGTTGCCGATCCTGATCGCCGTGGCCACCGTACGCGGCTCCACACGGCGCAGCTGGGCGAACCCATCGCGGAAGCTCTGCGCGAAGGGCGCGGCGCCCTCCGCCTGGACGGCGGCGAGTTTCGGCACCCGGTCGATCAGTCCCCACGCCCGTGCTTCGACCAGCGCCTTCCCGAACGCCGCCGTGTTGCCAAGGTTGCCCGCGGGCACCACGATCCAGTCGGGGGGCTCCCAGCCGAGCTGCTGCAACAGCTCGAGCACGATGGTCTTCTGGCCCTCGAGCCGGAATGGATTCACGGAATTGAGGAGGTAGACCCCCAGACGCTCGCTCGCCTGGTCGGCGAGCTCGAGGCAGTCGTCGAAGTTGCCGCGGACGAGCAGCGTGCGGGCCCCGTACGCGAGCGCCTGGGCGAGCTTCCCCAGCGCCACTTGCCCCTTCGGCACCAATACCAGCGCCGGCAGGCCGGCGAGCGCGGCATAGGCGGCGAGCGCCGCCGCGGTGTTGCCGGTGGACGCGCACGCGACGGCGCGCGCCTTTACCCGCCGCGCCTGCGTCACCCCGACGGTCATGCCGCGGTCCTTGAACGATCCCGTCGGGTTCTGGCCTTCGTGCTTGAGCAGCAGCTCCGGCGCACCTGCCCAGCGCGCTACGGGTGCGCTCGCGAGCAGCGGCGTGTTGCCTTCGGGATACGAGAGGATGTGCTCGCCCGCTGTGGGGAGGACGGCTTCGCGGTAACGCCATACGCCGGACGCGAGGACCCCGCGGCGCACACCCCAGCGCGCGTCGAAAGTTGCCCGGAGCGCGCTCCCGCCCTGGGCCGGGGGCTGGTGCCGCACCTCGAGCAGCCCGCGGCAGCGCGGGCACCGCGGGTGGGAATCGGTCTCGGGGATTTCGCTGCCGCAGCTGGCGCACACCTGCCACGTGGCAGCGGGGGGGGCGGGGGGGGCGGAGGGGGAGCTCATGCGCCGGCGAGCTTCAGCACGTCGTTCAGGATACCTCCCGCCGTCACCGCCGGTCCCGCACCGGGCCCAGTGATCACCAGCGGGTTCTTCTTGTAGCGCATGGTCGTGAAGATGAACTGGTTGTCCGTGCCGTTGAGTGAGGCCATCGGACTCGACGCTTCGACCACGACGAGGCCGACGCGGATGCTGCGGCGCGTCACGATCGCGCGGTAACGCAGCACGCCGCCGCGCGCCCGCGCTGCCGCGACGCGCTTCGCCCACGCCGCGTCGAACCGCTCCAGCGACGCGAGGAACTGTTTGAGCCCGAGCCGCTCCGCGCCCTCCGGAACCAGCGACTCGACGGCGATGTCCTCGAGCTCACCGGGAAAGCCGAGCAAGCGTCCGAGGATCAGCGCCTTGCGCGCCACGTCCATGCCGGACAGGTCCTCGCGGGGGTCGGGCTCGGGATAGCCCTTGGCGATTGCGCCATCCAACGCCTGCGAAAACGCGGCGCCCCGACCGAGCTCGCCGAACAGATACCCGAGCGTCCCGGACGGGCAGCCCTCGATCTTCGAGACGCGGTCGCCCGACTCCACCAGCTTCTGGTACGTGTCGATGATCGGCAGGCCGGCGCCCACGGTCGCCTCGAGCAGCACGCGGCGGCCGTGGTCCTGGGCGGCGGCGCGGAGCGCGTCGTACTTCCGCTTGTCGGTGGTGACGGGGCGCTTGTTGGCGAGGACCACGTGCATCCCCGCGGCCAGTGCCGTCGTGAGCGTGTCGGTCGTCTCGTCGGCCGTCAGGTCCACGAGGATGGGGTTCGTGAGGGCATGCCGGGCCACGAACGCGACCGCTTCGGCGGCGCTCGCCCGCCGTCCGCCCGCCGCCTTGGCGAGCGGCGCGCCCTTGGCTTTCGCCGCCGCCAGCGCGGCCAGTCGCCGCGGGGAAAAGCCGTCCGCATCGAACACGAGACCGCTCCGATCGATCAGGCCCACGATGCGGAGCGCCAGCCCCTCCCGCTTCACCTTCACGATCATGGGGGCGAGCGCCCGCCCGATCTGGCCGAAGCCCAACAGCACGACCTCGCTGCGGTCGGGGTGCGCCACCGCGCCGCCGCCGATCTTGGAAAGCTGAAACGCCGCGTGCACCACGCGCTGGGCGCGCGGCGCCTCCTTGCCGTCCACCACCAGCGACAGATTCAGCTCCGACGACCCTTGCGCCGTGGCGATCACGTTGATCCCGGCCTCGGCCAGGGCGGAGAAGACGCGGGCGGCGATGCCCGGCGTCTCCGCCATGCCGAGCCCCACCACCACGAGCGTCGCGAGCCCGGTGCGCGCCTCCACGCCGTCGATTTCCTGCCGCGCGATTTCCCGCTGGAATGTTTCCTCCAGGCTGCGGCGCGCGCGCTGCGCGCTTTCCTCCGGGACGCTGAAGCAGATCGAGTGCTCGGACGAGGCCTGCGTGATGAGCGATACCGAGATCCCTTCGTGGTGCACCGCCGCGAAGGTGCGGGCCGCAATGCCGGGAACGCCCAGCATTCCGCTGCCCGTGACGGTGAGCAGCGCCTGCTTCGGAATCGCCGAGAGCGCTTTGACGGGATACTGCTCGAGTGTGCGGCGCCGCGAGATCTCGGTGCCGAGCGACGCGGGGTCGGCGAACGGGCGGATCCGGATCGCCACGTTTTGCTTGATCACCGGGCCGAGCGCGCGCGGATGCAGCACCTTGGCGCCGTAGTACGCCAGCTCCGCCGCTTCGCGTACGTGGACCTGCGGGACCACGCGCGCGTCCGGCACGATGCGGGGATCCGCGGTGAGCAGGCCGGGGACGTCCTTCCACAGCGATACCTCGCGCGCTCCCAATACGCGCGCCAGCAGGGTCGCGGTCAAGTCGGACCCGCCGCGCCCCAGAGTCGCGACCTCGCCGTCGGGCGCGGCGCCGAGAAAGCCCGGCACGACGGGGACTGCGCCGCGCGCCAGCACCGGCTCGAGCGCGCGGCGCCCGCTCCGCACGGTGCGGCCCAGGTCGGCGGAGGCGTTGCCGAAGGTGCCGTCGGTCTGGACCACTTCCGTCGCGTCCACGTAGACGGCGGCACAGCCGCTCGCTTCGAGCGCGGCGGCGAACAGCTGGGCCGAGAGTCGTTCGCCCCGCGCCACCAGGTAATCGATCGTGCCGGGCGTGATCTCGCGCAGCATACCGAGCCCGCCCGCGAGCTGCTCGAGCTCGGCGAACGCCGCGTCGATGCCGCCGACGAGCTCGTCGAGCCGGGCACCGCGCGGCATCAGGGCGCGCACGGCCTCGGTGTGCCGGGCGCGAAGCGCCTTGGCGCCGCTGCGCACCTGCGCGGCGTCGCCGCGCGATGCGCGGGCCGCGCAATCGAGCAGGGCATCGGTCACGCCGCTCATCGCCGATACGACCACGACCTGTGGGGCCGGGCGGTGGGCGACCACGATCTTCACGGCGTGCGCGATGCCGGCGGCGTTCGCGAGCGACGCGCCGCCGAACTTGTGGATGTGTGGGGGGGAGGCGGGGGCCCGGGCCATGGCGTCAGTTCGTCTCGAGGCCGCCGGCGGGGCGGGCCGCGTGAAACGTCTGGGCGGCAGTGTCCCGGGCGGCCCAGGCACGCGCCATGGCATCGCCCACGGCGCGCACCCCGTCGGAGGCCACCACTGCGACGACGGTAGGCCCCGATCCGGACAGCGTCGCGCCGTACGCGCCCGCCTGCCGCGCCGCGCTCGTCACGTCGTCATATCCCGGTACGAGCGCGCGCCGGAACGGGACATGGAGCACATCGTCGAGCCCGGCGGCGAGGAGGCGCGCGTCCGCATGCGCCAGGCCGTGGACCAGGGCGGCGCTCTTCGCGGCCGCCCGCACCGCTTCCGCGTGCGGCAGGGTCGCGGGCAGCGCGGCGCGCGCGCGCTTCGTCTCCACCGTGAAGTCCGGGACCGCGAACACCAGCGCGAGCGACGGGTGCATCGGGAGCGGCGTCACGATCAGGCCATCGGGTCCGCGCAGCACCAGGTTGGCTCCGCCGAACACCGCGGGCGCGACGTTGTCCGGATGGCCCTCGAGCTCGCTGCAGAGCTCGGCCAGTGCGGCCGCATCGAGCTTCAGCTCGAGCAGGGCCGTCGCGGCGGCGGCCCCCGCGACCGTCGCCGCGGCGGAGGAGCCGAGCCCTCGCGCGACGGGAATGTCGGAGTCGGCGGACAGGGCGAGGCCTCCCGGCACCTGCTGCCCCGCCCGCCGGCAGGCGGCGGCGAAGCCGCGGCCCGCCACCCGCACGGTCACGCTGGTTCGCATCCCCGGTCTCTATTCGGGAAACAGAAAAGCCCGCGCAATGCCACGCCGCGGGCAATCACCACGACTACTTCGGTTGTATGTTGATACATACCGCGCGCGTCCGACAGCGTCAAGGAGGATCCATGGCGAAAATCCGGGTAGGGATTCTCGGTGCGACCGGCGCCGTGGGCCAGCGCTTCCTGCAGCTGCTCGACCGCCATCCCCAGTTCGTCGTGACGGCGCTCGCTGCATCCGACCGCTCGCAGGGCAGGCCGTACGCGGAGGCGTGCACGTGGCGGCTCCCGGGCGATGTGCCGCCCACCGCCGCCGCCCTCATCATCCAGGCTCCCGAGCCGCCCCTCGCGTGCGACCTCGTGTTCTCGGGCCTGCCGGCCGACGTCGCGGGACCGATCGAGACACGGTTCGCCGAGGCTGGGTACCCGGTGATCAGCAACTCGTCGTCCCACCGCATGGACGACGGCGTGCCGCTGCTCGTGCCCGAGGTCAACCCGGACCATCTGGCCCTGCTCAAGGCCCGTTCGGGGCGGGGCTTCATCGTGACGAATCCCAATTGCGCGACGGTGATGATCGCGCTCGCGTTGGCGCCGCTCGCCGCGCGCTTCGGCGTCGAGGCCGTGGTCGTCACCACGCTGCAGGCGCTCTCGGGCGCGGGATACCCGGGGGTCGCCTCCCTCGACATCACCGACAACGTGGTGCCCTTCATCGCGCACGAGGAGGAAAAGATCGAGCGGGAGACCCGCAAGATTCTCGGGCGCCTGAACGGTAGCCGCGTGGCGCCCGCGGAGTTCGTGCTGAGCGCGCAATGCCATCGGGTGAACGTGGTGGACGGGCACATGGCGGCAGTGCGGGTGAGGCTCGCGAAAGCGGCCGAGCCAGGGGACCTGCGCGAAGCGTTCGACTCCTTCACCGCGCTGCCCCAGCAGCTCAAGCTTCCCAGCGCGCCGGCACGGCCCATCGTGGTGCGCGACGAGCCGGACCGTCCGCAACCGCGGCTCGATCGCGACGCCGGGCGCGGCATGAGCATCAGCGTGGGCCGGATCGCCCGGGACGGCGTGCTGGGGCACCGCTTCGTGGCGCTGAGCCACAACACGATCCGGGGCGCCGCCGGAGCGGCGATCCTCAACGCCGAGCTGCTGCTGGCGCAGGGGCACTGCGGTGACGTTTCCGCCGGGCCCGTAGTCTTCCCTCCAGATGTGCTGCCGGGATGCCGTTAACGTTTGCAACCGGCGCTTCGTCTAATCGGCGTTCCCTGTCCAGCGCCCTGCACTCGACACCATCGGAGGACTGAAGCATGCGCTGTATCACCAGGAGTGCCGCGCGCCTCGCCGCCAGCGCGATCGCCGCCGCCGCGCTGCTCGCCGCGTGTAACAACACGCAATCGCCCAACGCCGTCTTGAGTCAGCTCGAAGCCAGCGCTGTCGCCGAAGAAATCACCACCGACGCGGCGGGGCTCGCGCAGGGCGCCACGTACAACTCCGCTTCCGGCGCGCCGTTCGCGGTCGGCCCGATGATGGGAGCTCCCGTGATGCCCACGACGTCGGGGAGCTGCACGCCGATGATAACGCCCGCCTCACCCACGAACTCCGACGGCGATCCCGTGCCCGATTCCGTGCGGGTCGACTTCACCGGCTGCACCGTGACCAACGGGTCGTACACGGCGACGCTCGGCGGCACGATCGACTACGTCGACCCCACCCCCACAACGACCGACCGGGCGCTCCGCACTCGTCACACCGATTTCAGCCGCAGCGTCACCAACAGTGTCACGGGAAAGACGCGCTCGGTGGTCGAGAACGGCGTTCGCATGGTAACGGGAAGCGCCGACCAGCTGCAGTTCACGGAGACGGATTTCCGGACCGACTACACCTTCGCCACCGGCGCCACGGCATCTCACGTCCGCACGTGGTCCTCGACCTTCACGGCCGACCAGACAGGGACGATCCAGGCCGGCACGCCGCTCCCGAGCGGGAATTGGAACATCGCGGGATCGTCGACGTGGACCTCCGGGCTCCTGAGCTACTCGCTCGCGGTGACGACGAACCCGCAGCTGCATTACAACGCCAGCTGCACGGTCGAGCCGCGGTTCGATTCGGGCACGCTCGCGGCGGTGGTCACGAAGACCGGCGTGACGACGAATGTGACGGTCCAGTTCACCGCCTGCGGCCAGTACACCGTCACGCGGTCGTAGGCGCCTTCAATTCACGCCGTCTCGAGGCCCGATCCGCTACCGGATCGGGCCTCTCTGCTTATTATGGAAGACTCTGATCCACGCCCACGTGGTGCTCAACCCCGCGGCCGGCCGCGGCGCGGCGGCCCGCGCGCTCGATCCCATCGCGCGCGAGTTTCAGCACCAGGGGTGGTCGGTGGAAGTAGAGCGCACCGCCGGGCCGGGCCACGGCACGGAGCTCGCGGCGCGCGCGGTGCAGGCGGGGGCGCAGCGGGTCGTCGCCGTGGGCGGCGACGGCACCGTGCATGAAGTGGCGAACGGGTTACTGCGTTCCCCGGGGGGCGCGGACGTGGCGCTCGGCGTCGTGCCGATCGGCAGCGGGAACGATTTCGCGAAGCTGGTGGGCCTGTACCGGCACAGTCCGGTGCGCGCCGTGCGGCGGCTCGTGACCGCCCAGACGGCGCGGTTCGACGCCGGCCTGGTGTGCGAGGAGTACTTCGTGAACAGCGTCGGGTTCGGCTTCGGACCCGAGGTCGTGCGCGTCCGGAACGCCATGCCGGGGCTCTCGGGCTTCGGGCTCTCGGGCTTCACCTCGTACTTCGTACCGGTGCTCCACGCCTTCGCGGGCTATCGCGCGCAGCGCTTCGAGGTGCGGGCGCGCGGATTCGCTGAAACGGGGTACATGATGATGGTGGAGGTGTGCAATGGCACAACCGCCGGCGGCAGCTATCGCTTCGCTCCGGATGCGCAGCCGGGAGACGGATGGCTGGACGTCTGTCTCGTGCGGCGCGTCTCGCTGCTGCGGTTTCTCATGGCGGTGGCGCGCGTGATGCGCGGGACGCACGCCAACATGGGTGAGGTCGCCCTGTTTCAAACCCGCGAGGTCACCATCCGCTCGCTCGACGGACCGCTGCTCCTGCACCTCGACGGCGAGCTGCGGCAGCCGGACGCGAGTCAGTGCACGGTGCGCCTGGAGCCGGGGAGGCTGAAGGTGATGGTGGCGCGATGAAGGCGATCCGACGTGGCGCAGTCTTCGCGGCCGTTCTGGCCGCCGGCTCGGCCATCCGTCTGTTGGCCCAGGTTCCCGACACGACACCGCCCCCGCCCCCGCCCCCGCTCGTCACCACCGGCGCGCTGGTCGTTCCTACCGACACGACGCATCGCATCGGGCCGATGGGCGCGTTCCTCCGCTCGCTGCTCGTACCGGGGTGGGGACAGGCGGCCACGGGCCGGCACGTCACCGGCGCTGTATTCGCGACCTGGGAAGGCGTGAGCGCGATGATGACGCTGAAGGCGCAATCCGAGCTGAACTACCTCCGGGAAACGCGCTCTTCGCTCATCGACGCCAAAAAGCAGGAAGTCCAGGATTGGATCGTGCTCTGGGTCTTCAATCACCTGTTCTCCGGGGCCGAAGCCTTCGTTTCGGCACACCTCCAGGATTTTCCCAAGGACTTGCAGGTTCGGGCGTTCCCGGGCGGGGTCGGGATCAGCCTGCCGGTGCCCCGGCCGTGAACGCGGCGCCGCTCGGCGTATTCGATTCCGGCATCGGGGGCCTCACTGTGGCCCGGGCGGTGTTCGAGCGCCTGCCGCACGAGTCCGTGATCTATTTCGGCGACACGGCGCGCGTTCCCTACGGACCCAAGTCGCCGGACACAGTGCGTCGCTACTCGGGTGAGATTCTCGCCTACCTGCTGCAGCGCGGCGTGAAAGCCCTGGTCGTCGCGTGCAATACCATCAGCGCCCAAGCGCTCGACTTCCTGCGGGAGCGCTCGCCCGTGCCCCTGGTCGGCGTGATCGAGCCGGGTGCGCGCGCCGCCGTGCAGGGCACGCGGTCCGGGAACATCGGCGTGATCGGTACGGCGGGCACGATCGCGAGCGGTGCTTACGAGCGGGCCATCAAACAACTCCGGCCTGCCGCCGCCGTGTGCGTCCAGGCCTGTCCGCTGTTCGTGCCGCTGGTGGAAGAGGGGTGGTTCGACCACTCCGCGACGGAGCTGATCGCGCGGGAGTACCTCGCGCCGCTCCAGCGCGCCGGCGCGGACGTGCTCGTGCTAGGCTGCACGCACTACCCGCTGATGAAGCCTCTGCTCGCCCGCGTGCTGGGGCCGGCGGTAACGCTGGTGGACAGCGCCGAGGAGACCGCGAAGGTCGTGGCCGAGGATCTGGCCCGACGGGGCCTCACGGCGCCTCCGGACAATCGTCCGACGCACCGCTTCGTCGTGTCGGACGACGAGCCGCATTTTCGTAAGGTAGGCGCGCGGTTTCTGGGAGAGAAGCTGAAGCACGTCGAAGTGGTCCCACTCGGGTAGGACGTCGTTTCGCGACGTCTTACTGAAACGTCTTCAACTCCACGTTGTCTTTAGTTATCACCGCGTACCGCCCGCCGTCGAGGAACGCGCCCGGATTTAGATAGGCCCGCCCGTTCGGCAGCTGCGCCAGCGCCGGCCGGTGCGTATGGGCCAGGATGGCGAGCTCCAGGTCAGGCCGGCGCGCGAGCAGCTGCTCCGCGTATTGCGCCTGCGCCCGCTCAGCCCGGTCGAGCACGGCACGGTCGCGGGTGTTATCCGCGAGCTTGCGCGACAGCTGGTGCGCGATCCAGAAGCCCAGGTCGGGATGCAGCGCCCGAAACACCCTGATGGTGAGTGGATGGCGCGTGACCCGGTGCATCAGCTTGGCGTTCCAGTGTTGCTCGGTCAGCCCGTCGCCGTGGGCCACGAAGGCGCGGCGCCCCGCCACGTCGAACTCGGCTTCTCCCGGATGGAAGGCGATCCCCAGGTCGTGAATGAGAAAGTCGCCGCCCCAGCGGTCATGGTTGCCGCCCACGAACGTGATGGGTACGCCACGGGTCCGCAGGGCGTGCAGCTTCGCGACCGTCCCGAAGTGACGGCGCGGGACGACCGAGCCGTACTCGAACCAGAAGTCGAACAGGTCGCCGTTGATGAGGAGCGCGTCCCCGAGATCCGGCACGGCCTCGAGGAAACGGTGAAACGTGGCTGCGATCGCGGGCGGGACCTGGCCGAGATGCGCGTCGGCGACGACGACCACGCGGGAAGCAGGGAGTGGCACGGCCCCCAAGCTAGGAATCGCGGAGAACAGCCGCAAGCGCTATGTTGCTCCGGCGTGATCAGCTCGATAACTCTGCGCGTCAATTATTCCGAGACCGACCAGATGGGCGTGGTTTACCACGCCAACTACCTCGTGTGGTTCGACCGCGCGCGCACCGAGCTGATGCGCGAAACCGGGCTGACCTACAAGGAGCTGGAGCAGCAGGGCGTCTACCTCGCTGTTTCCGAAGTTCGCGTGCGCTACCGCGCCGCCGCCCGCTACGACGATCTGGTGCTGGTGCGCTGCTGGGTGCGCGAGCTCGTGTCTCGGCGGGTCACCTTCGGCTACGTCGTCGAGCGGGCGGGGACGGGCGAGCTGCTCGCCACGGGCGAGACCGCGCTCGTCTCGCTCACCCATCAGCACACAGTGACCCGTATCCCGGAGCATGTCCTCGATCTGCTCAAGCCGATTTCGGATCCCGTACGCATCTAGGGTGTTCGCCCTGTCTCTGGCGGCGCTGGCGTTGTCCGGACCGGCCGCGGCGCAGCGCGATCAGGGCGTCGTGGACGCCTTGGCCCGCCTCCTCGCCGCCGCGGACACGCGCGTGTACGACCCGGCCCTATTCCGCGAGACGCTGCGCCATCCCGACCCGTTCGTGCGGCGCCAAGCAGCACTCGCCGCCGGACGGATCGGCGATGCACTGGCGGTGGACCCGCTCGTCGCAGCGCTGGAGGACTCGGCACCGGCGGTGCAAGCCGCGGTGGCATTCGCGCTCGGTCTGTTGAAGCCACCCCGGGCCGTGGCATCGCTCCTCGCGCTCGCCCGTGCGGCGCCGGCGACGCGGCAGGGACCGCCGCAGACGGAGGCTGTCACGGCCATCGCCAAGACGGGCGGGGACGAAGCGGCGGCGGCCTTGCAGGAGCTCCTCAAGCCGGATACCGGGCCGGCCGGCGCGGTGCAGCGCAGCGCACTGCTCGAAGCGTGGCGGCTCGGCGGGCGCGCGCCGATCGCGGCGTTGATGATGCATGCCCGGAATACTGATCTCGTCGCGCGCCGGAGCGCGATCTACGCTCTCGCCCGGCTCCGCACGGCGCGTGGTGTGACCGTCCTGGTCGAGGCGCTCATGGATCCAGAAGCCTCGACGCGCGCAGTGGCCCTGCGCGGCTTGAGCTGCGTGCTCACGAACAGCGCGCAGATCGCCCCACAGGACGTGGTCAGCCGCATCAGGCCGCTCCTGCGTGATGGCGATTGGCACGTGCGCGTGAATGCGCTGCGAGCGCTCGCCACCTTCCGCGACAGCGCACTCGCTGCCCTGGCGCTGCCGCTCGCGACTGATCTGGTCCTGAACGTTGCGGTCCAGGCGGAGACGACCCTCGGTGTGCTCGGCGGCTCGCGCGCCGTCGCGGCGCTCCAAACGGGGTTCGCGAGCCCGACGTTCGCGCTGCGCCGCCAGGCGGCGATCGCCCTCGCTCAGGCAGACAGCGCGGCCGGAGTGGCGACCGCGACGGACCTGACGCACGAGTCCGATTGGCGCTGGCGCAGCGTTGCGGCCGAAGCGCTCGGGGCCGCGAGAGACCGCGGCCGGCTCGAGGCGCAGCTCGCGGACTTGGACGGCCGTGTGGTGGTACAAGCGCTGCAGGCGCTGCAGCGTCTCGTGCCCGACAGCGACTCGAGCTTGAGCCCGCGCGCGCTGCTGCGGCATCCCGACGCCGCTGTCCGCAGCGTCGCCGCCGACGTGGTGGCGCGCCTCCCGGTGTTGGACGACGTCGACCGGCTGGCCGAGGCGTACCTGCGCGCCGCAGCCGACACGTTCAACGACGCGCGCCTTTCAGCGGTCGCGGCGCTCGCCGCCATCGCCGCTACCAGCGCCAACGCCCGCGCGGCCGTGGCGACGCGCTTCGTGGCGCGGGTGCCCAGGCCGGATGACTATCTCGTGCGCCGGCTCGCCGCGGCAAAACTGCCGGAGGCCGCCACCCGCTGGGGCCCGATGGCTCCGATCGTCACCGGGCGCTCGCTCGACGATTATCGCGCCATCGCGCGGCGCTATCTCCTGCCCGCCCGGCGTGGCACAGCAGCCCCCCGCGTGACCATCGAGACCGATCGGGTGCCGTCGTGGTGGAGCTGTTCCCGGCCGATGCGCCGCTGACGGTCGCGGCCTTCCTGTCGCTCGTGGAGCGGCGCTACTTTGACGGGTCAATCTGGCACCGCGTCGTCCCCAACTTCGTCGTCCAGGACGGCGACCCGAGAGGCGACGGGTGGGGCGGCCCAGGCTTCGCGCTGCGTGACGAAGCGAACCCGATGCGCTACGAGACGGGGACGGTCGGCATGGCGTTGTCGGGGCCCGAGACGGGCGGCAGTCAGTTCTTCATCACCCACTCGCCGCAGCCGCATCTGGACGGTACCTACACGGTGTTCGGCCGCGTCGTCGAGGGGTTAGGCGCGCTCGTTGCGATCGGTCAGGGCGAGCGCATCGCCACCATTCATCGGTGACTACGTCTGGGTTTAACTATTGAGACCGCAACGTTTTCCGCTTGACCCGCGGGTAGCGCTCTCCTACATTGCCGCCTGTGCGCTACTGGCCGGGTGCCCGCGACCGCCGGCGCCGTTGGTGCCGCAGCCGCTGGCCCCGGCGGATCGCGACTCGGCCGTGGCATGGACTCGGGGCACACTGCCCACGCGCCGCACGGCGATCCGGTTCCGGTGGAAGTATCAGGACGACCAGAAGCGGTGGGGCGGCCGAGGACAGGCACGCATCGCACCGCCCGATTCGTTACGGTTCGATTATGTGGGACCGTTGGGCCTCGGCGCGGGCGCGGCGGCTATCGTCGCCGACTCGGCCATCTGGGCGGATCCCGAGAAGAACTTCCGCTCGCTGATCCCCGCGGTGCGGATGCTGTGGGCGGCGCTCGGGATCGTGCGGCCACCGGCGCCGGACGCGCTGGTGTTCGGAAGCCACGGCGCCGATTCGGCCGTCCGGATCTGGCGGTTCGTGCAGGACGGTGACACGCTCGACTACCGCGAGACGCGCGGCGGCGCGCAGGTGCTCGAGGCGGAGTGGCGGCGGGAGGGCAAGGTGTTGGCGCGCAGCCGCACCGAATTCGACGCGCAGCGGCAGCCGGCGCACGCCCGCATGGATTTTCCTGGGGAGAGGGCTCGGTTTGAGCTTACGGTGGTCTCGGTGGACACGGCCGCGGTGCTCGATCCTGCGATTTGGCGCGGGCGCCGTTAGCGCGCTCGCCCTCGCGCTCAGCGGCTGCCTGTACGGTTTCGCCGGCGGCGGCCTGCCGAACATCAAGACCGTCGCCATTCTGCCCTTCGACAACCAGACCGCCGAACCGGCGCTGACCAAGGAAGTGAACGACGCGGTGCTGGAAGCGTTCCAGCGGCGCCTCGGGCTCCGCATCGCGGGGGAGAACAACGCGGACGCGGTGGTGCGCGGCAAGGTCACGCGCTACGACCCCGACCTGCCGGCCGCGTTCCGGGCGGGACAGGGCCGCACCGACGTCACACAGCGCCAGGTCCAGATTACCATCGACGTCGAGATTCTCGACCAGCGGGAAGGCAAGACGCTGTGGCAGCGGCAGGGGCTGAGCGAGACGGGCAACTACACGCCGCCCCAAGAGGCCGCCGGCCGCAAGCTCGCGCTCGAGAACCTCGTGAACGACCTAGTGGACGGAGCCCAGTCGCAGTGGTGAAGCGTCCCTTCGCCGGCCGGCGCGGCGCTAGCTCCACCGGCTGCCTGGTTTCGCTGCTCTTCCTGGTTGGGGCGCTGTACTACGGCGTCAACATCGGCGAGCTGTTCTTCCGGTACTATCGCTTGCTCGACGAGATGCAGACCCAAGCGGCGCTCGCCCCCTCGCTCGACGACGGCACGATCCGCCGCCGCATCCAGGCAGCGGCGCAGGACATCGGGCTTCCACCCGAGGCCCAGCAGATCCGCATCGCACGGCGGGCGTCACCCCGGGAGATCGTGATCGAGACCGAGTACAGCGAGTCGGTCAGCCTGCCGCTGTTCAATCACACCTTCAACTTCCATCCCAAGGCGACACAGCCGCTTTAGCCCGCCCGCGTGGGCCCTGGCCGCAGGCCTGCCCCTCGTGCTCGGGGCAGCCGCGGGGGGAATCGACGTCGCCCGCTTTTTCACGGTGTTCGCCGTCATGCTGCTCGCCGCGAAATTCGCCGGCGAGGCGTTCGAGCGCCTGGGGCAACCGGCCGTGATGGGCGAGCTCGTGGTGGGCATCCTGCTCGGGGTCGGCTTTCTCAAGATCATCCCGATCGGCGCCGACGACCCGCTCACGCCGGTGTTTCGGCTGCTCGCCCAGGTGGGTGTCGTGGTGCTGCTGTTCGAGATCGGACTCGAGACCGATCTCAAAGCGATGATGCGCGTGGGAACCGCCGCGACGGCGGTCGCGGTGGTGGGTGTCGCAGTGCCGTTCGTCCTGGGCTTTCTGTACTGGCGGTCGGGCTGGCATGGCTACGAGCACACGACCGCCGACCCGTTGACTACCGCCATCTTCGTAGGCGCGACCCTCACCGCGACCTCGGTCGGGATCACCGGGCGGGTGCTCAAGGACCTCCAGGTGCTGCACAGCCTGGAGGCACGCATGATTCTTGGTGCGGCGGTGATCGACGACGTCATCGGGCTCGTAATCCTCGGCGTGGTGTCGGGACTCGCGGCCGGGACGGCGTTCACGCTGCAGGGCGCGCTGCGCATCCTCGGCGTGGCGGTCGCGTTCCTTTTTATCGCCCTGTGGATCGGACTGAAGCTCGCCCCGTGGCTCTTCGGGTTGGTCGATCGGCTGCGGGTTCGCGGGATGCTGGTCGTATCGGCCTTCGCCTTTCTGCTGCTGCTGTGCGTCCTCGCCGATCGGGCCGGCACTGCGCTCATCATCGGCGCGTTCGCGGCCGGGCTTATCCTGTCGGAGACGAACCAACTCGCTCAGATCGAAGAGCGGATCAAGCCGGTGGCGGACATCTTCACGCCCATCTTCTTCCTGAGCATCGGCGCCGCCGTCGACCCCCGAGTGTGGGACCCGCGTCTGCCCGAGAACCATCAGACGCTGGCGATCGCCGGCACGCTCTTCGCCATCGCCGTCATCGGCAAGTTTGCGAGCGGCTGGGCGGTCCCGTGGCGGCGCTTCAACCGGCCGGCGGTCGGGGTGGGGATGGCCCCGCGCGGCGAAGTGGGGTTGATCTTCGCGCAGATCGGGCTGACGGCGGGCATTCTCTCGAACCGGCTGTTCAGCGCCATCCTGTTCGTCGTCACGTCGGGCATGTGGCGCTGCTGGAAGCGGCCCGCGCCGAGGGCGGGACGCTGGTGGTGGGGGTGAACAGCGACGCGTCGGTACGGCGGCTCGAGAAGGGAACCGACCGTCCCATCGTGCCGGAACTTGAGCGGGCTCGACTGATCGCCGCGCTCGCCTGCGTGGACTGCGTCGTGGTGTTCGACGAGGAGACCCCGCTTACCCTGATCGAGCGCCTGCGCCCCGACGTACTAGTGAAGGGGGCGGACTATGCGCGCGCCGCAATCGTCGGGGCGGACCAGGTCGAGGCGTGGGGCGGGCGGGTCGTGCGGGTGCCGCTCGTCCCCGGCGCTTCGACGACCGCGCTGCTCGCGCGGCTGCGCGGCAAGCCTGCTTGACTGACTCCGCGATGAAGCTGTTAGTCGCCACCCGCAACGAGGGCAAGATGCGGGAGATCCGGGACCTGTTTACCGGCCTGCCGTTTCAGCTGACGTTCCCGGTCGAGCAGTTTCTCGAGCGACTCCCCGATGAAGCCGATTTGGAGCGCGGCACGAGCTTCGCCGAAAACGCCGTCGCCAAGGCGCGGTATTTCGCGAAGCGCGCCACCATCCCCACGCTGGCCGAAGACTCGGGGCTCGAGGTGGACGCGCTCGAGGGGGCGCCGGGCGTGTTCTCGGCGCGCTGGTCGCAAATGCACGGGGCAGAGGCGGGGGATGCGGCCAACAACGCGCTCTTGCTCGAGCGGCTGGCGGGCGTTCCCGACGAGCAGCGCACGGCGCGCTACCGCTGCGTGGTGGCGTATCTCGACACGCCGCTCGCCAAGCCGCAGCTGGTCGAGGCGACGTGCGAGGGCCGGATCCTGACCGCGCCGCGCGGCGGCGGTGGCTTCGGGTACGATCCGCTGTTTTTCTCGAGCGACTTGGGGATGACGTTCGCGGAGGCGCCACTACCCGCGAAGCAGCGCGTGTCTCACCGCGGGCGGGCGATTCGTGCGCTGGTCGAGGTGCTGGTGCGGCGCTCGAAGTAGCGCGACTGGCTTCTACTAGCGACTATTCACCACTCTGCGTCTGTGCGTCTGAATCTGTTTACTGTTGCCTAGTCTTACAACGGGGCGTAGCGCAGTCCGGTAGCGCGTCTGGTTTGGGACCAGAAGGTCCCGGGTTCAAATCCCGGCGCCCCGACTCATGATGGAGATGCGCCATTCCCCGCGCACCAGCTGTCTTCGGTCGTCGGCATTCCCCTCGAGGCTCATCTGACGTGGAAACTCCCGCGAGCTGGTTCGGACTTGGGTTGTATGGTTTCGCCGACGTAAACCATAGTCAGTCGTTCGCCGGGGTGGCTCTGGGAATCGAGCTCGGGCTCTTGCAGTAACCCGGCCCCCGGGTTCAAGTCCCAGCGCTCCGATGTGAAACCCAGGTCATTTACGGATTGACAGGCTCCAGCGGCGCGCTCAGGTTGCACACATGGAGCCGACCCGAGATACCCTGCCGGGGGCCTGGGCCCGCCTGAAGCAGGACGTGAACTGCGGCCTCAGGCGGGGCGCCTGGTATCGCGTCGTGGGCCTGACGCCCGAGGACGCGGTCCTCCAGGTCCCGCGGCGCGAGCGGGTGCGGGTCCCGCGGCGCTTTCTGCAAACCCTCTTCTCCCGACCGCGCCACTGGACCGTCGTGCCACGCCCCGCCCGGGTGCAGGACCTCCCGGATCATTGGCGCAATCGCTACGCCGTCTGCCCGGTGTGCCGCGCCCGCGCACCGATCACGGGGTACACCGTTGACATGCGGTGCGCGAAGTGCAACGGCCAGTTCGGAATCGCCTGGGACGAGCGCTACCTGGCGGTAGTGTAAGATCCTAGGGCAGGGGAACTTCCGCAGGGCATCGGTGGTTCTTACGTCGTCATGGCCACGTGGCGAGATGCCTATGACGACCAAGAAACGCGTTGTCACCAAGCGCCGGTCGCCCAGTGCGTGCCGGCATCCACAACACTACGAAACGGATTGGCTCGGCCGCACTTATGTGGGCTGCCCGATCTGCAACCGCTGGAAGCGTATGAAGGTCAGACTAGCGCCCGCGGACGGCAAACGTCTGGCGGCGTGAATAATAGAGGGGCCAGGAGATGCTTCCTGGCCCCGCTTGTTTACTCTCCGTAAGGAATCCAAATGTTCTTCACCTGCGTGGCCTCCCGCAGGAATTCTCTGCCTTCGCTGTGCCTGCTGTCCTGCCAGTCCCGCGGATGCCACTCCACCCACGTCCGCTTCATGTTTCCCGCCGACGCCCGCTCGACCTCGGCGGCCGCCGCCTGACCGCCGCAGTACCACACCGCATCCACGTCGTCGTGCTCGGCCAGCACTTTCGCGAGCGCGTCTTTGGCTCCGGTGACGATGTTGATCACGCCCGCCGGCACGTCCGAGGCGTCGAGCACCGTGTACAGCTCCGTGGCGGCGAGCGGATGCGCCTCGGACGGGATCGCGATCGCCGTATTGCCCACCGCGACGCACGGACCAACGAGCGAGACGAACCCCAAGAGCGGCGCCTCTTCGGGGCAGGCGATACCAATCACGCCGATGGGCTCGTTCATGGCGAGCGTCACACCCCGGATGGGGGTCTGGTGCACGGCCCCGTCGTATTTGTCGGCCCACGCGGCATAAGAGAAGAGCCGCGCGATGCTCGCGTCCACTTCGGCGCGACCGTCCGCGACCGCGCGACCCGTGAGGTCTGAGATCCGCTGCGCGAACTCGTCGGCGCGCTGCGCCAGGTTCTCGGCCAGGTAATACAGAACCTGCCCGCGGTTGTGGCCGCTCGTCTTCGCCCAGGTTTCCGCGGCGTGCGCCGCCTCGACGGCATTCCGGATGTCCTTGCGGTTCCCCTCGGCCACCTCGGCCAGCAGCGTCCCTGACGGGGACAAGATCTTGCGGCTGTAGCCCTGATCGGGGCGGACCTGGGCGCCGCCGATGAAGAGCTTGTAGGTCCGATCGATCGGCGGGAGCGGCTGCGAACGCGGAACGCGGAGCGCGGAACGCGGAACAGGGCGTGATCGTTTGTTCCGCGTTCCGACTTCCGCCTTCCGCGTTTCGGGTTTCAGGTACTCCCACATCCCCTCTTTCCCACCCTCGCGCCCGAACCCCGACTCCCGGTATCCCCCGAACCCCGAGGCGGCGTCGAACAGATTGGTGCAATTCACCCACACGACGCCGGCTTTGATCTTGGGCGCCACGTCGAGAGCGAGATTGATGTTCTCCGTCCACACGCTCGCCGCGAGTCCGTACGGTGTGTTGTTGGCGAGCTCGACGGCCTCGGCCGGAGTGCGGAACGTCATCGAGACGAGCACCGGCCCGAAGATCTCGACCTGGGCGATGGTGGCGGCCGGAGACACGTTGGTGAACAGTGTAGGGGGATAGAAATAGCCGTCCGTTGGACAGGCCCACGATGGCTGCCACATGGTCGCGCCTTCTTCCACCCCGGTGTTCACCAGCGAGCGGATGCGCTCGAGCTGCACCGGCGCGACGATCGCACCCATGTCGACCGCCTTATCGAGCGGCGGGCCCACCCGCAGCTTCTCCATCCGCGCCCTGAGCTTCGTGACCAGCCGCTCGGCGATTCCCTCGTGCACCAGCAGCCGCGAGCCGGCGCAGCACACCTGCCCCTGATTGAACCAAATCGCGTCCACCACGCCTTCGACCACACTGTCGAGATCGGCGTCGTCGAACACGATGAACGGACTCTTCCCGCCCAGCTCGAGCGAGAGCTTCTTGCCCGATCCCGCCGTCGCCTTGCGGATGATGCGACCCACCTCGGTCGAGCCGGTGAACGCGATCTTGTCGATGTCGGGGTGGTTCACGATCAGCTCGCCCGTACGGCCGTCGCCCGTCACCACATTGAGCACGCCGGGCGGGAGCCCTGCCTCGTGCGCGATCTCGGCCAGGCACAGCGCCGTGAGCGGCGTGAACTCGGCGGGCTTCAAGACGACGGTGTTTCCCGCAGCCAGGGCCGGCGCGATTTTCCACGCCACCATCAGGAGCGGGAAGTTCCAGGGGACGATCTGCCCCACCACGCCGACCGGGCCGTAACCCGCGAACTCAGACTCCGCGAGCTGGGCCCAGCCGGCATGGTGCGTCAGGTGACGCGCCACCAGCGGGATGTCGAGATCGCGCGTCTCGCGAATCGACTTGCCGTTGTCGAGGCTCTCGAGCACCGCCAGCAGGCGAGAATGCTTTTGGACGGCGCGCGCCAGGGCGTACAAGTGGCGCGCACGGGCGTGGCCGGACAGCGCGGCCCAGGCGGGAAACGCCTTGCGTGCCGCCGCGACGGCGCTGTCCACGTCCGCCTGGCCGGCCTGCGTGACGCGCGCCAGCCGGGCCGTGGTGGCGGGGTTGATGACGTCGAACTCCCCGTCGTTCTTTCCTTTGGTCCAGCGCCCGCCGATGAACAGTCCGAACGCGCCATTCCGCCGGGCGATCCACTCGAGCGCCGGCTTGTCGCTCTCGGGCGCCGGCCCGTAGGCCATCGTTTCGAAGATTTCGGAGACGGTGGTCATGTCATACCATCGGGTGGTGGTGAGCCGCCGAGTAGCGTCCGGTCACGAAGTGCTCGAGCTGGCGCTCGATATCGGTGAGCAGCGCCGACGCGCCGAGTCGGAACAGATTGGCCCGCAGCCAGCGATCCCCCAGCTCTTCCTTCATGAGGATCAGCCAGTCGAGCGCTTGTCTGGCTTTGCGGATCCCGCCCGCCGGCTTGAATCCGACGGCATAGCCGGTGCGCTCGTGGTAGTCGCGGATCTGCCGAGTCATGACCACCCCGACGGGGAGGGTCGCATTCACAGATTCCTTGCCGGTGGACGTCTTGATGAAGTCGGCCCCGGCCATCATGGCCACCTGGCTGGCGCGCGCCACGTTCACGAGCGTCGCAAGGTCGCCGGTACCGAGGATCACCTTCATGTGGGCGCCACCGCAGGCTTCCCGGAAGGCGCGCACCTCGCCGTACAGCGCCTCCCATGCGCCCGCCAACGCGAGGGCGCGTGTGATCACCACGTCGATCTCCTGCGCTCCGGCGGCGACCGAGGCTTTGATCTCCTCGATCCGCTGGGGCAGGGGATTGAGCCCCGCGGGGAATCCCGTCGAGACCGCCGCCACGGGGATCCCCGAGCCCTCGAGCGCCGTCACGGCCAAGGGTACGAACGCGTGATATACGCACACGGCGCCGACCGTGACGTCGAGTGCAGTGGCGCCGAGCGCCCCGAGCAGATCGGGCCGCACGGGACTCTTCGCCTTGGCGCACAGCCGCAGCACGTTGGTGGGGGTGTCGTCGCCCTGCAACGTGGTCAGGTCGATGCAGGTGATGGCGCGCAGCAGCCACGCGGCCTGCCATTCTTTCTTGACGGTGCGCCGCGTGGGGATGGTGGCGGCGCGTCGCTCCACGGCGCTGCGGTTGATGCGTAGGGCGCGCACGAGATCCAGGTCGAGGGGGATCCCCGGATTGCGCTCGGGTTGGGTGAACACCCGCAGCGTCCGCTCGGGCGAGACCGCCGCCGGCGCAGCGCCGGCGGCCGGTGTCGGCTGCTCGTACCGCCGCTTGGTCTCCATGGCCGCCTGTAATCTACGACGGCTTTTTCTATTTCGTCGTATCCCGCTCGGCCTTGCGATCCTTCTCAGACCGGCGCCCCGCGTCGGGGCGGCGTTCCGGTTGCTGCCGCTGCGGCTGGGCGCGCTGGCGTTCGTGGCTCGGGACCGGCCCCTCGGCGGGCTTGTGCCGGGCCGGCGGAGCCGGTCGCTCCTCCTGCGGCGGCGCTTGTGTGGTTGGGGCCGGGCGCGAGGGCGGGAGACCTTCGCGCGCGGGCCGCAAAGCCGGCGCGGGCGCCTGCGCTCGGGGCTCGGGGGCGGCAGGGCGCACGAACGGATGCGCGCTCGCGTTGGGCGTGCTGGTGCGCAGCGTGCGTATCGTCGCGTTGTCGAGCGGGCGCCCGGGGTGGGCCGCGAGGGCCTGCTCGCGCGCCGCGAACGGCACGGGGGCCGGGGGAGGCTGGCGCCGGACGATCACTTCCCGGGTCGTGACCGCTGCCGGTGGCCGCCGAGCTTGGACGATCGTGGGTTGCGCCAGGATGCTCTGCCGCGTCGGTGTGACTCGCGCGGCGAAGCCAACCACCCGGGCCTGATCGAGCCGGTCGCGCGGGACCACGATCACACCCTGATTCACGGGGCGCGAACCTACGAACGTCTCACGCGATACGACCGTCACGGCATCCCGCTCGCGACGATTCCGGTAGTTGATGTTCGTGACGTTGACGTTCGTCACGTTGATGTTGGTGACGTTGACGTTGGTCACGTTCACGTTGTGGACGTACGTGTTGCTCACGTGATAGGCGGGGTAGTACGGCTCCTCCGGCGCGAGCGGAAACCAGGCCACGCCTTGGCCGGCTCCGATGGCGAGGCTCCAATTGCGTCCGCCCACGAACACGACCAGCGCCGGCGCGTAGACCGGTCGAGCGACCACGCGGCCCGGTACCCAGGCCCATCCGTCGCCGACGTAGACCCAGCGCCCGTAGTGGAACGGCGCGAAGCCCCACGACGCGTCGTCGATCCACGTCCAGCCCCACGGCTCCACCCAGGCCCAGTGCCCGTAGCGGTACGGCGCCCAGCCCGTGGCCACGGCGCGTGGCACCCACACCGGACCGTAGTCCGGCGTCGTGCGCCACTCGCCGTTGTCGTCCAGATCCTCGTAGCCGATCACATCGCGCGACACGTAGCGTGCGGAGCGGGCGTCCTGCCAGCGCCGGTCGCGACTGGCACACCAGTCCTCCCAATCGTCCGGACGGATCGCGTCGCGGACGTCGTAGGTCGGGGAATTGCCGCCCACCACCAGGGCCGTCTGCTCCGAATGCACCGGGAACGCTGAGCCCGAAGCCGTCACCTCGGCCTCCCCGCGGCGCACGGTGACGGAGGTCGTGTCGCCCGTGGTGTCGACATCCACCCGATAGACGCCCGAGCGCAGCAACGATACGGCCCCGCTCGGCGTGTCGATCTCCAGGCTCTCGTTCTCGTCGAGGTCGCGCACGCGCACGTCCAGGGAGCCCTGCGACAGCCGCACCTGGACCGCTCGATCGTCGAGGGCGAGGAAGCCGAACGCGCTCTGCGGTGCGAGGCGGAAGGCGCTCGAGCCGACGGTGATCTCGGCGCGCGCGTCGTTGTCGGTCCAGAGATGGTCGCCGTTATGCAACGGATAGTTTATCGTGGCGTCGGTCCAGTCATCCACGTCGCCGGGGCGGAAGGACACAGATCCCGACAGGTAGCTCAGCCGGCCGACGCGGCTCGGCGGATCCCGATCCGGCCTGTCGGGCCGGTCGGGCCGGTCTCCACCTTGGAAGGCGGGGAGCGCGGCGAGGAGCAGCAGGGAACCGAGCGAGCGAATGGCGCGCATCACGATGGCCTCCTGAACCGGGTCGACGGCTGCTGACGCCCTACGTTAAGGCTTTGGGTCGCCGGGACCAAACCGTCGCGCCGTGGAACGCTGGGTGTGGTCGCTCGCCACGTTAGCGCAACCCGTAGACGACCACACGGCTGGAGAACGTCGGGAGGTACACGTGTCCGTTGGCTATCGTCGGAGCTGAAAATTTCGCGTAATTGCCCGCTCCGTCGCGGGCGACATTCTGCTGATTGTTCCACAGCTCCCTGGTAACGTCGTTCGCGTCGAAGGCCCGCAGAATGCCGGGGCTGACGAAGCTTTCCGCATCGCCCGTGGATGCATAGGAGGCCCACAGAATCCCGGTCCCGTCCTTGGAGCCGTTCGACGAAACCGATAAGACCGCTCCGCTCTGCCCGGTCGGCCCGCCACCGCCGGCCACAATCTGGCCCTGCGGATCCATTAAGTTGCTGCCGGGGTCGAAGGGAATGGCACGCAACGGTTGATTCTCGGACCAGACGTAGATGAATTGCTGCGCGCTGCCTTTGTAGTACGCGGCCTGGCAATGCATGTTGGCGCTGCTGCCCAACGCGACAACCTGCTGCACCTGGTTGGCGGACGGCACGTACCCGCCCATGGCGTCCTTGTTCAAGAGATACAGGTTCCCGTCCTTGCCACCGGTGAGGAAATAGGTTGAGTTCGGAATCAGGAACCCACCCATCGTTCCGTAATCCAGGTCATTGTCATTCTGAAACTGGTAGTCCTGAGGAGTGAAGTAACTCGCCACGTGCAGGGTCGATCCGGCCAGTGTGAGCTTCAGGGCGCTTTCGCCGCGATTCGTCGGGCTCGTCGGATCAGCGGTGTCCCCCACCGTTCCGTTGCCCGTCACCACATACAGGTTGCCCTGGGCATCAGCGGCCATGCCGGTTCCGCTCTCCCACATGCCTCCGGCGTATCCGTTGGGCGTGGCGTTGTAGACAACCTGTTGCTGCAACGTCGTGGCGTCGTATCCCAGGATCCATCCATGATACGGCCCCCAATGGCAGTGCGATGAAAACGTCACGTACACGAAGCGGTTGAGCAGCGTCAACCCCTGACGCTGGTTCTGCCGCTGGGCATCGAATGCAATCACGCCGTTGACGCTTCCGTCTCCATTCCCGCTGTCGGTGGCGGTGATCGCGGTCGGGCTGCCGGCGACTTCACTCCCGTCGACGATGTTCACGGCATGCAGGTACTGAACGAACGTGCTGCCCGTGGTGCTGCGCGCCACGAAATACATCGTCCCTCTCGCGGCATCGATCACCGGGGTGCCGACGATCCCGATATTGCCGCTGAAATTCGTGTACGTGCCGCCGCATGCCCCGGTCATGTCGGCGTTTCTCGGCGGCCGCATGCCCGGCGCAGTAAAGCTTCTTTGCCAGTACAGTCTGCCGTTGTCTCCGTCATAGGCGTACAGCGTGTTGTTGACGGTGGCGATGTAGACGACGTTACGGTCGCCGCCGCCGACGGAGACATGGCCAACGACCAACGGCTGGGCATACACCTGGTCGTCCACCGGCAGCGTGAATACCGCGCCGAACTGCCGCACGTTGACATTGCTGGTGGTCAACGCGGTTTCGTGGTCGTTCCAGCCGGACCGGGTGTTGTCGTTGTGCTGCGTCAGCACAGCCACCGACTGGGGATTCGTCGGGCTAGTGTTCGTCAGGGTTTCCTTGCAGGTGGCCAGCAGCAGAAGGACCAGCGGCAGAGGCAGTGTGCGTTTCGCCATGAGCCACCCGCAGCAGGTTTATCGACGGATGCACGGGGAATGTCCGCCATCACACCACCGAGCGAGCGTTGCGCGGGCGGGCATCAGAATTGACACTATATCCAAACGGCGAGCAAGGACGTGATCGGCGTCCCGAAGAACCGCCTCGTGTTAAGTTGTTGTCGAATAGCACGCGCCCGTAGCTCAGGTGGATAGAGCAGCAGCCTTCTAAGCTGTTGGTCGGAGGTTCGAATCCTCCCGGGCGCATCAGCATTTTCTTCAAGTCTGATACCCACCGATTTCCATGAGTGGATGTGAAAGTGGGGAACCGGCGGTGGAGAGCAGGAAGGCGAGGGCGTCCTTTGATCCGCAAGCCAACGGTGCTCATCCTCGGGGCGGGCGTCAGCGCGCCCTACGGTTACGCGCTCGGAAAGGGGTTGGTTCAGCGTATCCTCGAACTGACTACACCAAACCTTACTGTCTTGTGGACCGTCCTCACCCATGGCTATGGAGGCGAGCAACTTTACGAGTTTCGCAAAGCCCTGCAGGAGAGCAAGCCCGCCTCGATTGACGATTTTCTCGGAGCCAATGAGGAGTTCCGAGAACTTGGGAGAGTATGCATCACCGCCGCCCTTACCGTCTTTGGCCCGCGCAGTGACGAGCCTGAACAGGGGAAACTCGACCTCGATTGGCTGGAGCATCTGTGGTGGCGCCTGCACAACGATGCTCCCACGTCTGCGAAGTTCGCTGAGAACCAACTCAAGGTCATCACCTATAATTACGACACGTCGTTCGAGCGATACTTCGCGACTGTCCTGTCGGGCTTCTATCCGGATTTGAGGAAGGATCGCTCCAAAGTGACTGCATTGAGGGATACCGTTCTCCCGACCGTGCATATCCATGGGTCGCTCGGGATCTTCATTGACGAGGTTAGGAGTCTCGAGAAGCCGCTGGACCGTAATCAAATCACGTGGTACAAGCAGGCCGCGAGCGCCATTCGCATTCTGAGCGAGGGCGAGCACGCGGTCGAATACAGTAAGGCTCATGAATGGATTCGCGAAGCTGACGTGATCTACCTGCTCGGGTTCGGCTATCACCAAACGAATACCCGTCGGCTAGATCTCAGAGGACAGTTGGTTGCAACAGTGCCTGCCCACCCCAACCGAATTGTGAAAGGCACTGCCTTGGGGCTTGGTGAAGCCGAGCGCCTCGATGCGATACGACGCCTCAACGTGGACGCTGAGACCACACAACGAGGCCTGCAGTTGTTGTACCAGCAGGACGCTCGAACATTCCTGGAGACGCACGGCTTGGCTTAACGCGCCAGCGCAAGCTTCTGCGGCCCGAGCAGCGCGCGCATCGCCTGGGCGTCCTCCCGGAGATAGCGCGCACCTCGAACCGCTCGTACACATCACCGATGTCCCGCTTGCCGTGGCCACGGTAGATCTCACGACGGGCGCGGGGGATCCGCGCGTCCTCCATCCACCGCGCGACGTTTTCCGCGCCTGATAGGGCGTGACCTTGGCGGTGAGGTCCACGACTCGCTTCCCGTCCACGAACGTTTCGGAGAGCCGGCGCAGCGCCGACGTGAACCCGTCGCGCGTGATATCGGGGCGCACCGGCGTATCAACCAGGGGCACATCGCGCACGCGCCCGAATGCCTTCGTGTTGCACGTTGCCGTGGCAGCGAAGAATCGACTACCGGCCAAACGCAGTGATGATGATTCGTAGCGCAGTTCGAGGCTCCGCTCGCCGGCCGCTCGACTCGGCGCCTAGACAAGCGCTTGAGCATTGATTATGCGTAGTCTTCGCATGCGCCCTTCCACGTCCCACTTCGCGATCGTCGCGGCCCTTCTCCTGGGCGGGGCCCCTCTCGCAGGGCAGGGACTGCAGACCTCGGTGGACAGCTCACAGACTGCACGGGCTCGAGGGCTGTGCGGCCCTCTCTTCGAAGACAGCCTGACCGTGGACCCGCTCTGGCCTGCTGCCGGTGCGTTGGTGTCGTGGAAGTTCAATCGCCTCGAGCCACCCCGACGCCTGCCCGGTAATGTCTCCGTCGACTACCCGCAGGCGCTGCGAGATCGTGCGATCCAAGGCACCGTCGCTGTTGTCGCCATTGTTGACACGACTGGCCTGATCGAGCCTTCCAGCGTGAAGGTGGTTAGTACGCCCGACGAGGGCTTCTTCCCCGCGGTGCAACGATATCTCGCCTTGATCCGCTTTCGCCCCGGACGGGTTCACGAACGGCCCGTCCGCGTTTGCGCCCCGATCTTTGTTCCATTTGTGCTGTCGCAACGATAGTGGTCGTCGCTGAGCCTCTGACTCCGTCCCGCGATGCACGTGGGTTTGTCGTCGAGCCGCTCTCACTCGCGGGCCTGGCGGCTCAGAAGAACGTTCACGTGGTGTGGACGGTGGCAGGCGCGGTGAGAGGCAATCACCACCATGTGCGAGGGACGAAAGTCACCTTGGTGCTCGGTCCTGCCTTGGTCCGCTATAGGGATCCCGGCGGTGTACACGACGTCCGAGTTACGAAGGGGACTCTCTACCGCTTCACGTTCCCGCCCAAAGTCGCACATGCGTTCGGTGCCGTAGGGCCGGAGCCGATGTTTCTCGTCGGGTTCAACTCAGAGGCCTACGACTCCCAGCACCCCGACGCGGTCCCAGACCCCCTACTCGGCGCGGATGATCTTGCCGACCTCGGGTGAACGGGAGCGATCCGCGTGCCGCTGAAGTTTCGTGACGCCACACTGGATGACGTCGCGATCATTGGCGGCCTGCAGAACGCCGCAGCCGGTGCCCTCACGGCGCGGTTTGGCCCCGGTCGCTGGTCTTCGCTGGTCAGCGAGCGCGGAATGGCACTCGCACAGCGCCACGCTCGAGTTCGGGTCGGGAGAGATGGCAAGCATATTTTGACCGTATTGCGGCTGGCCACGAAAAAGCCCTGGGCGATCGATGTCTCCTACTTCACGCCGGTGAAGCGGCCGCTGTACCTCACGGGCATGGCCGTCTCGGTCGCGCATCAAGGCCAAGGGTTAGGCAGCCTCGCCCTCGAGGATGCGTGCACGGTCGCGCGAGCGTGGCCGACGGATGCGATTCGCCTCGATGCCTATGACGCGAAGGCCGGGGCAGGGGGATTCTACGCTCGCTGCGGGTTCACGGAGCGCGGTCGGGTCGTCTACAAGGGCGACCCACTGGTCTACTATGAGCGCCTGCTTCCATAGGCCAACCCAGCACGTGCGGCCTCACCTGAAATCACGTCTGGCTATCACCCTGGCCGCGGTCCTTGCGGCCGAAGCCTGCAAGCAAGCCGCCCCATCAACTTGGCGCACGTACAGCAACGCAACTCTGGGCTTCGCGTTCCGGTATCCCAGTCACTGGAGCGAGGCCAATACCATTATCGATAGGGCGAAGGTTACCTGGATCAACTTCTCTGCTTCGTCTCGTGGTGCTACGAGAAATGTCCTGTATGTAAAAATCTTCCCTGATCGCGACCCATACTCTATAGAGGAGAGGCTGATCGCCGCCAATGCTAGCGTGACACACGTGGCGGTGGACAACACAACGCAGAATCTCTATGGAGACTTTCGTGACCTACCCACGGTCATGATATCACACGGCAATCTGCTCCTCGAAATAGGAGACCCTTCCAAGGAAGGGTACTTAACGCAAATCCTCGCAACGTTCCGATTCTTGAAGTAGACGCCCACTTGCACGTCCGACTCCGTGTCGCTCCCGTGCTCTTCGCTGTCGTTGCGTTCGCGTGCTCCCTCGCGCTGAACCACATGGACCAGCCCATCGCCCTTCTTCTGATAGTGCCTGGCTACCTGGTGCAGGCGTGGCTCTTCGAGGCTCATTGGGCCCTGGGTGGTGCGGGGTACGCGGTCACGATGATCACGGTATCGGCACTCACGTGGACCCTGCTGCTGCTCGGCCTGCTGTCGGCGGCCGCCAAACTGTTCCGCCAGCTTGATTAGTTGTTAGTAGCAACTAACTTGTGGGGCACCCACAAGCGTCGGGTCCATGGCCGCACCACGCCGATCCTCCTCCGTGCAGCGAGATGCGGCTGCGCTGTATGACGCCGCCACGGCGTTCATTCGCTTCTACCAGTTCCGCGACCGCGATCAGGCGCTCCGGCTCGGACTCACCGTCGTCCAAGCCTACGCCCTCGACGCCCTGCTGGCGGCCGGCGGTCAACGTCTGACGGGGCTGGCGGACGCACTGCAGCTCGATAAGAGCACCACCAGCCGGATCGTGGCGGGCATGAAACGCCGCGGGCTGGTCGAGTGGTCGCGACCGGAGCACGACCGGCGCGCCATGTGGATCGTCGCCTCAGCGGAAGGGAAGCGGCGCTACGAGCGCCTGCGTCGAGCCATTGTGCGCGAGAACGCGCGATTGCTCGCCTCGTACCCGCCCCCCGCCCGGCGTGCCGCGCTCAAGATCCTGCGGCAGCTCGTGGATCGCGCCCAAGGCGCGCCCCGCCGGAAGTAATCGTTCGCATGCTCACGCGCAACCCGTGGCGCGGCGTGGGTGGGCTCCCCGCGTCGGTCTGGATCGTGTTCGCTACGACATTCGTCAATCGCGCCGGCACCATGGTCGTGCCTTTCATGGTGCTGTACGTGACCCGGCACCTGGGCGTGCGGCCGGCCCTCGCCGGGATGGCGCTCACCGTGTACGGCCTCG